>Ga0082335_1007762_pt1 | contig 12701 bp, 8 predicted proteins | sample Subgrocontami58m_FD_72375 | JGI IMG/M metagenome (GOLD analysis project Ga0082335, IMG submission 72375) | Subsurface groundwater microbial communities from S. Glens Falls, New York, USA - GMW37 contaminated, 5.8 m (SPADES assembly) (version 2) ...
CCCCCCCCGTTCCCGCCGAGCCCGAGCCCGTCCCCCCCGCCGCCCCCGCCCAGGCCTCCCGCCCCGCCGACTCCGACCGAGGCGCCTACGCCTCCGCCTCCGCCTCCGCCGGACCCGAACGCGCCCGCGCCGCCGCTGCCGCCGCTGTCGCCACCTCCACCTCCGCCGCCATACGGGGGGCCGCCTGCGGCTCCGTTGCCCGCCTTGCCGCCGCCCGCCCCGCCGGCGCCGACCCCGGCCGAGGACGCTCCGCCTGTCCCTCCGGGTTCACCCGCGGCTCCGCCGGCGCCTCCCGCGCCTCCGGTGGCGGAGTTCCCGCTGAACGTGACGCGGGTGATCGTCACCGTGCCCGCGCCCGGTCCGACGTAGAGGCCTCCGCCGAGCGCGGGACCCCCGCCGCCGCCGCCGCCGAACCCTGTGCCCCCCGCGCCGCCGATGGCCGCCCCCTGCGCCGTCAGGTCCCGGATGGTCACGTTCCCCCCGCCGGTGACCGCGAATACCGTGCCTGTCCGGTTGATGACGCTCAGGATGTTCTGACCCGGGCCGCTGATCGTGAGGTCGCGTTGAATCACGAGGGGCCCGGTGGTGAGCTCGATGGGGTCGGCACGGAAGTCGAAGTCGATCGTGTCGCCAGCGGCGGCCGTGGCGATCGCATCGCGCAGCGACCCCGGTCCCGAGTCGTTGCGGTTGGTCACGGTGAGCGTGGCTGCCATCGACAGGGCGGCCATGACGGCGAGAAGCGCGGCCACCCGCAGCATGGACGAAATACGGCCGAACCGCGTCCGCTGGCTATCCATTTCACCCTCCTCACGCGCGCGATCGCCGGCACGCCAGGAAGTGCATCCGGACCTGGCGGGGGGGCTTTCGTTGGGCGGGCATGGTAGCCGGCGAGGTGCGCCGGGGCCAGGAAATCCGACCGCGATTCTCCACCTCCACGCCTGGGTCGGCGAGTGGGGATCCGGTCACTCCGGGTCGCCGGTCCCCTTCGGGGACACCGCCTTTTTCAGGTAGCGCGCGACGAGGCGGACCTCCGCGTCGTACTCCTCCAGGCTCGAGGAGTAGCCCTCCAGGAGGCGCCACAGGTGGCGCGAGATCGCCTTCCGTCCGCGGTGGAGGGCGTTCTTCACGTCCGAGAGCGCGAGGCCGTGCTCCGCGGCGATCCGGTCGTAGCTCCAGCCGTCCCCCGTCTTCCGCTGGAGCAGCTCAACGTAGCGGGTCCCCTTCTCCGCCTCCTCCTCTCGCGCGGCGCGGATCGCCCGCTCGAGGAGACTCGCGATCCACAGGTGGTCGAACTCCTCGTCCTCCACGGGCGCTGCCGCGAGACCGCCCAGCTCGGAGTCGTCGTCGAGCGAGAGGGGAGGCTGCGCGCCGCCGCGCTTCTCCGCGCCCCACAGGCGGCGGTGCTCGCGCAGCACGTTCCGCGTGATGGCGAGGATCAGCCAGCGGAAACGCCCCTTCGACTGGTCTGCCTTCTTCAGGAGGTCCTTCTCGTGGATGCGATGGAAGACCTCCTGCGCCAGGTCCTCCGCGTCGGCGGGCTGGAGCCCCTTCGAGACCAGATAGCGGCAGACGGGGTCGCGGTACCTCTCGATGAGGCTTCCGATCGCGCCGCCGTCCGCGCCGCGGGCGCGGTCGATCTCCGACCAGAGCGTCGTGGGGAAGGAGGGGATGCGCATCGCGGGTAGTGTGACACGGGCGACGCGGGGCGGCAAGCCGGTGGGGAATCGGTTCCATCGGAGGTGACATTCGAGCGAGGGGCGGCACAACTCCGTGCGCCCGAATTCCAACTCCAAGCCCCAACTCCAACGAACTCCAAATCCAACTCCAATCTCTCCCTCGAGGTGAATTGGAGTTGGAATTGGAGTTCGTTGGAGTTGGGCCTTGGAGTTGGAGTTCCGGCCGCCGCCCCGCCTGCCGCGTAGGCAGGCCGACACTCGAATCACGCCGGAATTCCGGATTCGGTCGAAACACCGGCCGGCCAGCCATCATGGAGAGAGTGGGGCTCGCCCGAGACTGCCACGACCCCGCACTTCACGTCGGACGGGAGAGGAGTTTTCCATGCACGCCCGGAGTCTCGGTGTCGCTTGCCTCGTTCTGCTGCTGGCCCGCGCCGCGTGGGCCGTCGACCTCTTCTTCGCCCCGCCCGAGCCGAGCGGGAGCGTCCAGGTGCGCCTCTGCCCGACCGAGGGGGTCGGCGCAGGCTCGACGCAGCTCGTGACCCTCGGCTTCCCCTTCCCGCGCGGGTCGGTGACCGCCGCGGGCCTGTCGACCGTCCGCGTCCTCAAGGGCGGCGTCGAAGTCCCCTCCTTCGTCGAGGTCCTCACGCCGTGGAGGCACCTCTACGATGCCTCGATCGACGGCGCCTCCGTGCGCGTCGCGCGGGTCCAGTTCCGCAACACCTTCGCGGCGGGCTTCCCCACCTCAGAAACCGTCACGCTCGAGTGGGGCGTCGCCGCGCGCGCCCAGAGCCTCCCGGCGCTCACCGATCCGCGCACCGCGTGGCACCCGGTGACCTCGGGGACCTTCTCCGCAGCCGACGGCGTCATGGAGCCGAACGTCTTCGCCGTGCTGCCGAAGGCCCAGCTCGTGAAGGGGATCCTCAAGCCGGGGCGGATGACCTCGTTCGTCGACTCGATCGCCGAGACCCGCGACGACCCCGCGACGATCGACGCGACCGAGCACTGGCCCGGCTTCGAGGAGCGGGACCGCGCCCAGAAGAACAACTTCTACTCCCTCATCAACGAGGACGACCCGCGCGTCACCGCCGCGAACCTCTGCGCCTACAAGGCGGTCGGCGAGTACGAGCCGTGGCTCTACGACCGCGCCTCGGCGATGTTCGTGCTCTACTTCCGCAGCGGCTTCCCGAAGGCGCTCCGCGAGGCCGTGAGGGCCTCGGAGTTCTACCGCCGGCACGTCAAGACGACCGGCTACTTCGACATCAAGGACTCGGACGACGCGAAGTACAGCTACAACGAGTGCCTCGCGTATGAGCGCTGGCTCATGGGCGACGATGTGCCGCTGACGCAGATCGCGCAGGTCGTCTCCGCGTTCGACGACCTCCCCTCGCGCTGGAGCCCGACGCTCAACTTCTGGACGGAGCGGCACGTCGGATTCAAGCTCCTCGCGCAGACGATCGCCTACGAGGTCTTCGGCGGCGCGCCGCGCGCCGATGCGGTGCGTACGACGATCGGCGACCTCGTCTGGCTCCAGAACGGCGCGGCCGGCCAGATCCCCGCGAACCGCGTCGACGGCGGCCTCTACCACCTCGGCAGCCAGCACGACTGGGACTGGGACCCCGACACGCTCGGCGCCTCGCCGTGGATGACCGTCCTCACGATGGACGCGGCGCTCCGCACGTATGCGGCGGGAGAGGCCGTCGAGTGCGCCAACTTCCTGCGGCGGATCGGCACGTTCGAGCGAGGCGCCCTGCGCGTCTCGGTCGATCACGACTACGACAACGCGGGAGGGGCCGTCACGATGACGACGTACGGGATGCTCTACGACGGGACCGCCGGGCAGGCGGACTGGGCCGACGTGGAGCACTCGCTCGAGGTCGCCGGCTCGCTCGCGTGGGCGGGGTACTTCGCGGACCTCCTGGGGTACTCCGGCGCGGCGATGCGGACCGATGCCGCCTCCCTCTACGAGACGTACGACTTCGGCGTGACCTACTGGGTCCGCCCGGCTGCGCCCGCCTCGGGGCTCACGGCGTTCCGCGTGGCGCCCTGGAGGAAGTACGGCTGGGAGAACCGCCCGTCGGGGAGCCTCGGCTGGCTCATGGGGCAGTCGGGCGGAGGCGGCGGAGGGAACCTGCCGCCGTCGGTCGCGTTGACGAGCCCGACGAACGGGTCGTCGTACACCGCGCCCGCGACGATCGCGCTCGCGGCGAACGCGACGGACGCGGACGGCAGCGTGGCCCGCGTGGAGTTCTTCGACGGGGCGACGAGCCTCGGCGTCGACGCGTCCGCGCCGTGGGGGTTGACGATCACCGGCGTCGTGGCGGGCGCGCACACCTACACAGCTCGGGCGACCGACGACCGAGGGGCGACGACGACCTCGGCGGCGGTCGGTGTGACGGTCCTCATGCCGAACCTGCCTCCGACGGTGTCGATCACCTCCCCCTCGTCGGGCTCGGCCTACACGGCCCCCGCGTCGTTCACGCTCGCGGCGAACGCCGCGGACGCGGACGGGACGATCGCGAGGGTGGACTTCTACCGAGGCGCGACGCTCCTCGGGAGCGACACCACGGCCCCGTACTCGTTCGCGGTGTCGGGCCTCGCGGCGGGGAGTTGGCCCTTCACCGCGCGGGCGACCGACGACCGCGGCGCGACGACGACGTCGGCGGCGGTGAGCGTGACGGTGAACGCGCCCCCGAACACGCCTCCGACGGTGAGGATCCCGAGTCCCGCCTCGGGGTCGAGGTACGCGGGGCCGGTGAACCTGACGATGACTGCGAGCGCGGCCGACCCGGACGGCTCCGTCGCGCGGGTGGAGTTCTGGCGCGGGGCGACGCTCCTCGGCACGGATGCGAGCGCGCCGTACTCGATCGTGCTCTACCAGCTCGCCGTGGGGACCTACCAGTTCACAGCGAAGGCGTACGACAATCGCGGCGCCGTGACGAGCTCGACCCCGGTCTCGATCACGGTGACGAGCCCCTCGAACCTGAACCCCGGGCCGGGGCCGGCCGTGCGCGTCCTGATCGGCTTCCGCAACGGGATCAACGGCTACGCGGGCACGAAGGACCTCACGATCGAAACGCTCTACGCGAACGAGGCGTGGAACGGAGGGCATGGCTACACGAACCCCGGCGACGAGATGCCGTGCTACACCACCTTCGGGGCCGACTCCTACACCTGCCACCCGCTGATCCGGTTCGACCGCCTCGGGCTGCCGCAAGGCTCGCGGGTCGTCTCGTCGTACCTGCAGCTCTCGGTCGATTCCTGGGACACCGGGTTCACCGTGCGCGGGCGGTACCTGCGCGCGCCGTGGATCGCGGACCCGGCGCGCCTGACGTGGCTGCGGCGGGACATCGGCCTGAACTGGACGGTGCCTGGCGCAACGGGCGACGGGACCGACACCTGGTACGCGAGGTCGTTCGCGATGACCGGCTTCGCGGGGAACGGCATCCAGACGATGACCGTGTGGCTCGACACGACCGTCGTGCAGGCGTGGGCGGACGGCCTCTTCACGGCCGACGGCATCGTGCTCGTGAACGAGAACCAGGGAAAGATCGCGAAGTTCGCCTCGTCGGAGGCGACCACCGTGGTCCGCCGCCCGTACCTCGTGCTCGTCTACCAGCCGTAGAGCGCGATCGAGCCGACATTCCTTGACCGCGACCGGCGCGCGTGGTGATCTGCGCGCCGGTTGCGTTCAGGAGGTGCGGCATGAAGGGCGTTGCGGTCTTCCCGAAGACGAAGGAGGTCCGGCTCGTCGACCACCCGGCCCCGAGGGTGGCCGCGCCCACCGAGGTCCGCCTGAAGATGCTCGAGGTCGGCGTCTGCGGGACCGACCGCGAGATCTGCGCCTTCCAGTACGGCACGCCTCCCGCCGGCTCCGACTACATGATCCTCGGCCACGAGTCGCTCGGCGAGGTCGCCGAAGTCGGCTCCGGCGTGAAGACGCTGCGCGTGGGCGACCTGGTCGTCACGATGGTCCGCCGCCCGTGCCCGCACGCGCACTGCATGGCCTGCCGCGCGGGGCGGCAGGACTTCTGCTTCACGGGAGACTTCCACGAGCGGGGGATCAAGGAGCACCACGGCTTCATGACGGAGTCGGTGGTCGACGACGAGAAGTACATGGTCCGCGTGCCGCGCGACCTGCGCGACATCGCGATCCTCGTCGAGCCGCTCACGATCGCGGAGAAGGCCCTCCTCCAGGTCTGGGACGTGCAGGAACGGCTGCCGTGGGGGCGGCCGGAAAACGCGAGGAAGACCGGATACGTGCACAAGGCCGTCGTCCTCGGCGCCGGGCCCGTCGGCCTCCTCGGCGCGATGGCCCTCGTCGCGGGCGGGTTCAAGACGTGGGTCTATTCCCGCGAGCCGGAGCCGGGGCCGAAGTCGACCCTCGTCGAGTCGCTCGGCGCGGAGTACATCTCCGCGGACAACGCCGACTTCGCGAAGCTCGCGGCGGAGATCGGGAACATCGACCTCGTGTACGAGGCGACCGGCGCGTCGCGCGCCTCGTTCGAGCTGATGAAGTACCTCGGCGTGAACGGGATCTTCTGCTTCACCGGCGTGCCGGGGCGGAAGGCCCCCGTCGAGGTCGACACCGACCTCATCATGCGAAACCTCGTGCTCAAGAACCAGGTCGCCTTCGGTACCGTGAACGCGGGGAGGGACGCCTTCGAGGCGGCCATCCGCGACCTCGCGGTGTTCGTGAAGAAGTGGCCGGCGCAGGTCCGCTCGCTCATCACGGGGAGGCACCCGATCGAAGAGGCGCGCGACTTCCTCCTCTCCGAGCCCCGCGGGATCAAGGAGGTCATCACGCTTGGATGACCGGGCCGAGTGGCTGGAGGCGGACGGGCTCGGAGGGTTCGCCTCGGGGACCGTCTCGGGGATCCGGACGCGCCGCTACCACGCCCTGCTCCTCGCGGCGCGGCGCCCGCCGACCGAACGCTTCGTCCTCGTGAACGGCGTCGAGGCGTGGGTGGAGACCTCCTCGGGGCCGTTCCCGCTCTCCTCGCACCGCTATCCGCCCGACGTGGTCCACCCCGACGGCGCGAGGCGGATCGCGGGGTTCGAGCGCGACCCGTGGCCGGCATGGACCTACCGCCTCGAGGACGGGACGCTCGTGCGGTACGAGGCGTTCGTGCCGAAGGGCCGGCCGCTCGTCGCGTTGTCGTGGAGGCTCCTCGAGGCGAGGCCCGGCGTGCGCCTCGCCGCGCGGCCGCTCCTGTCGGGGCGCGACTACCATGCGCTCCACCGCGAGAACCCCGCGTTCCGCTTCGACGCGGAGGAGGTCGCCGGCGGCGTGCGCTGGCGGCCGTATGGGGACGTCCCCTCGGTGACGGCGTTCGCGAACGGGCGCTACGGCCATGCGCCCGACTGGTACCGCTCGTTCCTCTATGACGCGGAGCAGGCGCGAGGCCTCGAGGCGCTCGAGGACCTCGCGTCGCCGGGCGTCTTCCGATGGGACCTGTCGGCGGGAGAGGCGGTCCTCCTCCTCACGACGGAAGAGGGGACGAAGCCCGACATCGTTGCGTTGCGCGAGACGGAGCGGAAGCGCCGCGCCGCGTTCGCCTCCCCGCTCCACCGCTCCGCGGACGCCTACGTCGTCGCGCGCGGGGAGGGGAAGACGATCGTCGCCGGGTATCCGTGGTTCACCGATTGGGGGCGCGACACGTTCATCGCCGTGCGCGGGCTCTGCCTCGCTGGCGGGCGCCCCGACGACGCGCGCGCGATCCTCGGCGCGTGGGCAGAGGCGGTCTCGGAGGGGATGCTCCCGAACCGTTTCCCCGACCGCGGGGAGGCGCCCGAGTTCAACTCCGTGGACGCCTCGCTCTGGTTCGTCGTCGCCGCGCACGAGCTGATGCAACGGCACCCGGATCGGTGTGCGGCGGAACGGCCGCGCTTCGAGCGCGCGATCGGGGCAATCCTCGACGGGTACGCGAAGGGGACGCGCTACGGGATCCGGATGGACGCGGACGGCCTCCTGGCTGCGGGGGAGCCGGGCGTGCAGCTCACCTGGATGGACGCGAAGGTCGGCGACCGGGTGATCACGCCGCGCATCGGGAAGCCGGTCGAGGTGCAGGCACTGTGGTTGAACGCGCTGCGGATCGGGAGCGGCCTCTCGGGCGCCTGGGCCCGCGCGTTCACACGGGCGTCGGTCTCCTTTCGCGAGCGGTTCTGGGACGAGGCGAGAGGCTGCCTCTACGACGTCGTCGACGTGGACCACGTCGCGGGGAAGGTCGACTCCTCGTTCCGCCCGAACCAGATCTTCGCCGTCGGCGGCCTGCCGCACGCGGCGTTGGCGGGGGAGCGGGCGCGGCGAGTGGTCGACGCGGTCGAGGCGCGCCTCTGGACGCCGATGGGGCTGCGTACGCTCGCGCCCGACGAGGCGGGGTACGTCGGCCGCTACGACGGCGGCGTCGCGGAGCGCGACGTGGCGTACCACCAGGGGACGGTCTGGCCGTGGCTCGCGGGGCCGTTCGTCGAGGCCTGGGTCCGCGTCCGCGGAGGCACGCCCGAGGCGAAGCGCGAGGCGCGCGCGCGGTTCCTCGCGCCGCTGCTGCGCCACCTCGACACGACGGGGATCGGGCACGTCTCCGAGATCGCCGACGGCGACGCGCCGCACACGCCGCGCGGCTGCCCGTTCCAGGCCTGGTCGCTCGGCGAGCTGATGCGCCTCGACCTCGAGGTGCTGGCGGAGTAGTCCTACGATGAAGACCACGCCTCTGCTTCTGGGCGTCGTTCTCGCCTGCGTCCTGCCTCAGGAAGCGTCAGCGGAAGGCGAGTCGCCGGAGGGGTATCGCGTCCGGACCGACTTCTACGGCGATGATCTGCCTCCAGGCGCCCTGTCCCGTCTCGGGACGAGCCGCCTGCGCCACCATGGCCAGGTGCTCTCCCTCGCCTACTCCCCCGACGGGGAAACCGTCGCGGCGGCAGGACAGGAGGGAGCCGTCCGGTTCTGGGATACGAGGACCGGCCGAGAGCGTGCGAGACTGGAGGGTCCCAACTCGGACTACGAGCTCGTTGCGTACAGCGCCGACGGCCGGCTGGTGGCGGCAGGCAGCACCGATGGGCCAGTCCAGGTCTGCGAGAGCCGGACCGGTCGGGCCATCCTGTCCCTGGGTGAGGATCGGCAGTCTGTGCACTCGCATTCGGGCCGGACGGGCTCACGCTCGCCACCGCCGGCGAATCGTGCGACACGTACGTCTGGGATCTCGCGCCGGAGGAGGCCGCGAGCGAGATCGAGGAGCCTGCGGCAGCCTGGGAGTCACTCCAGGGGAAGGACGCGGGCAAGGCGTACCGCACACGGTGGAGCCTCCTGCGTCGGCCCGCAGAGACCATGCAGTGGCTTGTCCGGACGCTTCACCCCGTTGCAGAGCCCGGCGCGGAGATGGCGAAGTGGATCGCCGACCTCGACAGCGACGAGGTGGACCAACGGGAGGCCGCCTCCGCGGGGTTGCGAGGCTTGGGAGACGTCGTCCGCGGCGCGCTCCAGAAGGCACTCGATGCGGGTCCGTCCCCGGAAGCGAAGATCCGGATCGAGGCGCTCGTCGATATGAATGAGCACGCCTGCCCCACCGGGGTGGAGCTCGGCTCGATCCGCGGGATCGAGGTGCTCGAGCGGATCGGCACGGCCGAGGCTCGATCCACGATCGAGTCGCTGGCGGGCGGAGCGCGGGACTCGAAGGTCACGCGCGCAGCCAGCGCCGCCCTGGCCCGCCTCGACAGCCGTCGATGAGCAGAGCCGCGTGGCTGCCGCGGCACAGAGGTCTTCTCGGCCTCGATGTTCCCACAGCCGAGACTGAGCCCGCGCGATGAGCTGCGACTACGCGCTCGGATTCCCGCACAAGTGGAGGTTCGAATTGCCCGCGAGAAGTCAGCGATGTATGCTCATACATCGTCAGGCCACGGACGTCCGGGGAGAATGACATGGTCAGGAAGCAGGTCTACATCGAGCAGCGGCAGGAGCGAGTCCTCAAACGGCTGGCAGAGGAGCGTGGCATCTCCGAGGCACGGCTGATCCGGGAGGGGATCGACGGGCTGCTGCGCGGGGGCACCGTTCGTGATCTGGATCGCTCCGCGTGGGAGCAGGAGAGGCGGTTCATCGCGCGACGCGAACGCTCCTCCCGGGTAGGAACTTGTCGGCGTTGGACCCGCGACGAGCTCTATGAGCGATAGCTGTCTGATCGACACGAACATCCTCGTGTACGCCTACGATCCGTCGAGCGCGAAGAAGCACTCCACAGCGCTACAGGTCCTCGATGCCCTCGCCGGAACCGACGCTGCTGTCCTCAGCACGCAAGTCCTCTCGGAGTTCTACTCCGTCGCCACGCGGAAGCTGAAACCCGCCCTCACAGCCTCCGAGGCGGAGGAGCGTCTCCATCGCCTCAGCCGAACCTGGCCCGTCGTGCCTGTCACTCCGCTCATCGTTCTCGAGGCCGCCCGCGGCGCTCGCACGTTCAAGCTGTCATTCTGGGACGCGCTCATCTGGGCCACAGCGCGATTGAACCAGGTGCCGGTCGTGCTGTCGGAGGACTTCTCGGACGGCCAATCGCTCGATGGCGTCTTCTTCCGCAACCCGTTTTCCGCGAAGTTTGACATCGCTCGACTGCGGTAACCCCCGGGCGCGCCGCCACGCGTTCTGCTACCGCGGCACCGAGGTCTTCTCGACCGCTTCCTCGACGACGCGGGCCGGCGTGACGCCGGAGTACTTCGCCTTCGAGTCGAGCAGCAGGCGGTGCGCGAGGACGGGGACCGCGAGGGCGCGCACGTCGTCGGGCAGCACGAAGTCGCGGCCGGCCATCAGCGCGCGGGCCTGCGAGGTGCGGTAGAGGGCGAGCGAGCCGCGCGGCGAGAGGCCGAGGCGCAGCCGCGGGTCGGCCCGGACCGCTCCGACCACCCGCACGATGTACTCCGCCACCGCGCGCTCGAAGCGGACCTTCTTCACGCGGTCCATCACCTGCTGCACCTCCTCGCACGTCGCGACCGGCTCCAGGCTGTCGAACGGGTGGCCGTCGTTCTGGCTGAACAGGATCTCGACCTCGCTCGCGAAGTCGGGGTAGCCGAGCCCCACGCACGCCGTGAAGCGGTCGAGCTGCGCCTCGGGGAGGGGATAGGTGCCGTGGAATTCCGCGGGGTTCTGCGTCGCGATGACGAAGAACGGCTGCGGCAGGACGCGGCGGTGCCCCTCGGTCGTCACCTGCCGCTCGCTCATCACCTCGAGGAGGGCCGACTGCGTGCGAGGCGAGGTGCGGTTGATCTCGTCGGCAAGGAGGATGTTCGCGAAGACGGGACCGGGGCGGAATTCGAAGGCGCCGTCCTTCGGGTTGTAGAAGAGGCTCCCCGTGATGTCGCCGGGGAGGAGGTCGGGGGTGAACTGGATCCGGCGGAACTCGCCGGCGATCGACCGCGCGAGGCACTTCGCGAGCGTCGTCTTCCCCGTGCCGGGCACGTCCTCGAGGAGCGTGTGTCCTCCCGCGAGCATCGAGATCAGGAGCATGCGGACGCTCTCCGACTTTCCGCGGATCACCCGCTCCAGGTTCTCCTCCAGACGCTTCACCGTCGCTGCGAAGTCGACGCTCATCTCATCTCCGATCGTCAGTGCAAGTCCTCGATCCGTCGCAGGCCCTCGTCGAGGGCCCCCCGGTCCATCCTTCCCCCGAACCGTGCAGCCTCGTAGCTCTCCACGAACGCGAGCAGCCCCTCCTCGCCCGCGCAGTGCGCGCGCCAGGTCCGCTCCTCGGGACAGGCCTTCCCGCGGCGCCGCAGGGCGCGATCGAACCGCTCCGCGATCGTCGCGAGCGCCTGGTCGCCGCAGGTGTAGACGAACGGCCTCCCGCGCCGCACGCGTCGGCGCGCGCGCTTCCACAGCGCGGCCAGGGCAATCACGACGAGGACGACCGCCACCGCCCCGGCGAGCAGGACTCCTGCCTTCTTCCAGGTGAAGTCGGCGAACCACTGCTTCAAGGCCTGCCAGTGGTCCTTCATCCACTCCCACGCCCTGCGGAAGACCGACGTCTTCTCCATTCGATCCGGCCGCCCGTCCGCCGGGGTCGCATCGACGGTGACCCAGCCGATTCCCTCGACCCACGCCTCCGTCCACGCGTGCGCGTCGCGGGAGCGGACGACCATCCGTCTGTTGCCTGCCTCCTCGTGGGCGTAGTAGCCGACCACGTAGCGCGCGGGGACGTCGACGCACCGCAGGAGCATCGCGGCCGCCGCGGCGAAGTACTCGCAGTGCGCGTCGAGCTTGTTCAGGAGAAAGTTCGAGATGGGTTCGCCGTCGCCCGGGTCGACGCCGAGACTGTACGAGTGGTGCGAGGGCAGGTAGGACACCACCGCCGCGACCTTCTCGAGGGGCGACCTCGCGCCGCCGGCGATCCGTTGCGCGAGGTCGCGCACCTCGGGGCGGATCTCCGGAGGTACCACCAGGCAGGCGCGGCGCTCCTCGGCCGAAGGCGGGCGGCAGAACGGCCCCTGGTGGATCGGGGAGGGGGAGATGATGACCTGCCACGAGAGCGGCTCCACGCCCCACAGGGAGAGCGTGCACCCCTCCGACGGGTCCCAGGAGGGGGTCACGCCCCTCTCCATCTCCAGCCCGGCCGCGCTGAGCGGGGTGAAAATGGGATGCAGCGCTCCCGAGAGGCGCGTGATGCGGGTGCGCGGACCGGCCTCGCGCGGGTGCAGATCCGTGGCGGAGACGGGGAGCAGGGTCCGCTCCGCGACGAGGGGAAACCACCCCGGCGCGCGGTAGACGTCGAACACCATCCCTCGGAGGTGCGGGTCGGGGAGGTCCCCCTCCACGATCAGTGCGCGGTCGAGCGAGCCTCCGTCTCTCGGCCCCCTTCCGAGCCGCGGGGCGCTGTTGAGGCCGACCCTCCCTTCAAAGAAGTTCAGGATGCTCAGGTCCATCCGCGTCAGGACGTCCTTGTTCTGGTTGATCGTGACGGCGACGACGCCTCCCGCCGGCAAGGCGACGAGGAGCGCGATGGCGGCCCCCGCGGAGGACACACGCCCCAGCCGTGGCTTCATGGCGCG
>Ga0082335_1006109_pt1 | contig 12698 bp, 8 predicted proteins | sample Subgrocontami58m_FD_72375 | JGI IMG/M metagenome (GOLD analysis project Ga0082335, IMG submission 72375) | Subsurface groundwater microbial communities from S. Glens Falls, New York, USA - GMW37 contaminated, 5.8 m (SPADES assembly) (version 2) ...
TGTAATGCAGGGAAAAGATTCGCTATTTCAAACATTCAAAAGAGCTACTGAAAACTTTAATTCCGGATGGAAATTACCCCAGCCACCGATGCCTCCAACAACTTTTGAAGTTAATTCAGGCGGCGATAGAATTTCTCTTAAGTGGGATGTAAATTCTAGCGATCCTAATCCGCCGGTTGCATTTAGAATTTATCGTGCACTTGGTAATGTTGACAGTAATTATACAATGATTTATCAAACTTCGAGTGCCAGCGAAAGAAGCTACGATGATAAAACTTTAGTTCGAGGTTTCAATTATTACTATTATATAACAGCAGTCGGGGCTCCAATATCGAGCGGACCCGGCACACCCGCGGGACGGCTTGAAAGCGGAAGATACTTTACTCAATCATACGATCCGGCAAATCTCCAAAGACAAGCCGGTGACAAATTGAGTGATATAAGAATTGTACCTAATCCGTTTAACGCTTCTGCAAAAGGTAGTATACGTTTTCCTGGTGCTGCTGATGAAGATAAAATTGCATTCTATAATATCCCGGGTCAATGCACAATAAAAATTTATTCCGAGCTGGGTGAATTAATTAAAACTATTGAACATACTAACGGCAGCGGTGATGAGTTCTGGTACCAGGTTACTTCATCAAGTCAAATAATTGTAAGCGGTATTTACATTGCTGTTATTACTGATAAAACTACAGGTCAAAACCATATAGCCAAATTTGTTGTTATCAGATAAAAAAATTTTGGGTAAATAAATGAGAAATTATACAATTATCACTTTGCTAATTTTAGGATTACTTGCTCATACCTTAAATGCACAAGATAAAAAACTTGCGCAAACCGGTATGAAGTTCCTTAGTGTTTCCACCGATGCCAGAACAAGCGGCTTTTCAGAAGCTGTTACTGCAGTGGACTTAGCTTCGGCTTCTGCTATTTTTTATAATCCTGCAACACTGGCTTCAATTAAAGAATTTACTTCTTTCTCGGTAGGAAATGTAAGCTGGATCGCCGATATCAATTACATTCACTCTGCAATTGCTTTTGCACCTTTTGACGGCAATTACGGAGTATTCGGAATTTCATTTTTAGCGGTTGACTATGGCGAATTTATGGGTACGGTAGTAGCCAACAACGAAAAAGGTTATTTAGATGTTGGTGCTTTTTCACCAACATCCTATTCATTTGGAATCGGGTATGCAAAAGCACTTTCCACAAAATTTTCTGTCGGCGGTAATATCAAATATGTTAAACAAAATTTGGGTAGTAGTGTGGTTGATGTAGATGCGAATGGTAACTATGTAAATGAAAATAATTCATTGGGTGCTTTAGCATTTGATTTTGGTATTCTTTATAGAACTGGTTTTAAGAGCTTGAATTTCGGAATGAGTGTCAGAAATTTTTCGAAAGAATTAAAGTATAAAAAAGAGACTTTTCAATTGCCTTTGATGTTTAAGATCGGACTATCGATAGATGCGATGGATTTATTTAACATTGATAAAAACACTCATTCATTCGTTGTTGCTGTAGATGCATCTCATCCGCGGGACTTTAGTGAACAAATTTACGCCGGAGCCGAATACACATTTATCAATACATTTTCTGTTCGAGCAGGATTTGTTTCCCCTGCAGATGAACACAATTTCTCGGCTGGATTTGGCGTTAAGAGAAATATTTCAGGCATGAATCTCGGACTTGATTACGCTTTTCAACCGTATGGAATTTTTAATAACGTCCATAGATTTACATTGAGCTTTTCTTTCTAGCAAAATGTAAAATGTTTATTTAATTGAAAAAATAAAATTTATTGGTATCGCAATATGAAAAAGATAATACAGAGCATTTCTAAAAACTATAATTTTGTCTTTAAAACCACTTGTGTTTTAATTGACAGCATCAAATCAATTGGGCTAAAGCCCTTGTTCGACTGGGCTTTAAATAACCCCACGTTTAAGAGGCTGTGTTATAATTGTAGAGCGAAATTTATTTCGCTCATAAACGCCGTGAAAATATTACTTTTTCGCAATAAGCGAGATGAATCTCGCTTTACAATTAACATTTTCACACAACCTCTTAAGCGTGGGGTTAAGAAAAAACCAATCACTATGGACTTTAGTCCTAATTTTCCGGTTTTTAGAAGTGCCCTACAATATTTCTCTTTAGTAATAATAATTGCTTCCACTGCATTATTATGCAGTTGTAACCAGGATGCGGCTCCAAGTTTATACGTAGTTGAACCAAAAGGCAGCACACCGGCTATTTCCGGTGTTATTCCTGCGAATGAAGCATTAGCCGGTGTTACCGAAGTTACTATAAACGGATCAAATTTTTCTCGTCTTAAAGAAGAGAATCTCGTTTTTTTTGGAACGGTGCAAGCTGCGGCACTACAGGCTTCTTCAACTCAACTTGTTGTAAAAGCTCCTGCGTTAATTAAAAATAATCTTGATCTTAAAATTTCTGTACAAGGTGTTGAAAACTTCAGCAATATTATTAAGTATAATCTGCTGGAAGCTGTTGGCGTATATTATACATTTGCAAAAGGTGTTGATGATCCTATGACAGTGGCGGTAGATAAATCCGAGAATGTTTTTGTGTACCTTAAGGATCAGGGCATCAAAAAGATTTCTTCCACCGGAGTACTTTCAAGTTTTGCACCAAGAGGAGCGGAATCTTTCTTTTTTGATATGAAAGTAGGACCGAATAATATTATTTACGGCACAAGAAATTTGAGAGCGATATTTCAAGTTTCTGAGGGAGTTGCTAGCTCTACTTATGTTGTTTTTCCAACCGGTATTTCGATAATCACATTAGATTTTGATGCAAGTAAAAATATTTGGGCTGCTGGAGGTGGAGGAAGTTTCTTCAGTGTGACACCAAATAAAGACATAACTGCTTTCCCTATTGATTATACTGTTTCTGCATTAAGAGTTTATAATGGTTATTTATACGTTGCTGGTAAAAAGGATAATGAAGAGGCAATCTATAGGTACAAAATTAATTCAAATACATCACTAGGCAGCATAGAAAAATATTTTGATATTGGTGCTAAGTATGGTTTGAATAAAGTCCAAATAGGTGCAATGACATTTTCTGAAAATGATGACTTAATAATTGGAACTGATCAAAGTGATTCGTTTATAGTAGTTACTAGCGGCGGCACTGCTTCAAGTTTATATCCCGGGTTGATTAAACCTTTTGCTAGGTCTATCGCTTGGGGTACAAAGAAGAATTTATTCTACATTAGAGAATATACAGATGCAGGAGCTATTCTACATACATTAGTTCGTGTTGATATGCAAAAGTTGAGTGCACCTTATTATGGAAGATAATAATTGTTGTAAATAAAAATAAATATTTATTGATCTCATAAATGATTTAACCAACTTAATTTCTAATAATAAATAGGAGTCACTATGTTTAAGAAACTTACATTATTACTTGCTGTAGTTTTACTCACAGCGAGCGTTAGCAAAGCCCAGTGGACAAATCAAGGAGTTTTTCCTAATGCTACTTTTCATAAAGGTCAGAACCATGCAACTGTGGTTGATCCTGTCGGTAATATATGGGTTGGATGGTTTGGACCGAAAGTTAAATTTGGTGTTGCTCCTGGCGATACTCTTAAAAAAAATGTATATCTAATTTATGTCTTTAAACCAGACGGAACGCAATTACCTTTTTCTCCAATATGGAAAATATTAGGTGATACATTGTACACTTCAAACAGAGGTTTTAGATTAAGCAATGATGGCAACATCCTTATGACAACTGGTAGTCAGGCTGTTTCTCTTCCTAATTTTCCTACCGCTATACCACAATTTCTTTATAAAATAGACTACAAAACCGGATTGGGTATCAAGAAAGTTCAGTTAAAATATACAGCTGCTGCACCTGCTGTTGCCACAACATCCGGTACTATATTTATCGCTCCGGTGGTTCCTGCTGCAACTGGTGCCCCAATGGAAATGTATGATCAGAATCTTACGTTAATTGGAAATGCATTACCGGCTACACAAGGTTTCTCGAGAAGTTTTGAAGTTTCTAAAGATGGTAATACTATTTATTGGGCTGGATATACAACAGGTAAAGTATACGTTTATACACGTGCAAGTGAATTCGACAGCTTTGCTCTGAAGGATTCTATTATGATTGGAGCTAAGGTTGAATCATTCACATGGCATCCAAAAACCGGTCATCTTTGGATGTCTGGTGGATCTCAAAATGATCTACCGACAGCCCCATATACTAAAGGAACTTGGTATGCGTATGATTTTACTCAGAAGAAAGTTGTTGATAGTCTAAAATGGAAATGGTCTGATCCTACTTCAGAAACTACTAAAGCAGAAAGACCAAGAGCATTGGCTTTCAGTCTTGATGGAAAAACTGCTTACCTGGGAAGTTTTGGTGTAGGCACATCTGATATATGTCAAAAAGTGGTTCAAGGCGCTACTGATGTAAAACAATTAGATGAACTGCCGGTTGGATATGAATTATCACAGAATTATCCTAATCCATTTAACCCAACTACAAATATTAAGTTCTCAATTCCTGAACAAGGATTTGTTAGCTTAAAAGTTTATAACACACTCGGTCAGGAAGTTGCAACTCTATTAAATGAATACAAGAGTGCTGGTACATACCAGGTAGATTTCAATGCTGCAAAACTATCAAGTGGAATGTATGTATATACTCTTACTTCCGGTAATTATAGAATTTCCAAGAAAATGCTGTTGATGAAATAAGGACATCATCAAAAGAAGTTGTTTGTTGTGAGATTCAAGTTCCCCTCTTAATATTCATTTATTAAGAGGGGAATTCTTTATAAAGGAAATTGTGAATTCATTTCTTCTCTCTTTGTATATAAATTTTGTATTGCATATAACCACGACCTTCAGAGGATGTGTGATAATTGTATAGCGAAATTTATTTCGCTCATAAATGCTGTGAAAATATTATTTTTTCCGCAATTAGCGAGATGAATCTCGCTTTACAATTAATATTTTCACACACCCTCTTCAGGTCGTGATAGTTGAAATTCAAAAAATGGTTTAATTAATACTCATTTGAAAAATTAATGATGCATAACCGGAGATATAGAAATAGATGATTACCGTATTTCTTCCTTATAGTGGATCGCCGCACAGCATAGATACAATCAATGAACTACATAATTGCGCGCTCGTTTCTAAAATTTATTTATTAGCTAACGATGGAAAAAATGAAGCGCCAAGAAATTGTGAGATCCTTAGCGTAAGCGATTTAACTAGTTCAGCAACAGTTGATTTGATCATTAGAAAAACTCAAACGAAATACATATTGTTATTCACCCAAGACAACAAATATCAATTCGGCCAGTTTGCTGTTGAAAGGTTTTATAATGTAATAGACTCCACAGGTGCCGGATTAGTCTATTCAAATTATCATATCATTAAAGACAACTTAATCAGTCGGCATCCGGTAAATGATTATCAGTTGGGAAGTTTAAGAGATGATTTTGATTTTGGAAATCTTCTCTTCATAAACGCAGAATTTCTTAACTCCTTTAAAAACGAAAATGAATACAAATACGCCGGAACTTATTCACTAAGACTACATCTTTCTTGTGTTAGCCAATTTATTAGAATTCCGGAGTTTTTATATACAACCGTTGAAACAGATTTACGAATGAGCGGCGCAAAACAATTTGATTATGTAAATCCTAAGAACCGTGACGTTCAAATTGAAATGGAAAAAGCTGTAACAGAGCATCTTAAGAATATAGATGCTTATCTCGCTCCTAACTTCAAAGAAATTGAAATTGAGAATGACAATTTCGAATATGAAGCATCAGTTATAATTCCGGTTAAAAATAGAATTAGTACAATTAGCGATGCCGTCAATTCTGTCCTTTCTCAAAAAACCGATTTTAAATTCAATCTTATCGTTGTTGATAATTATTCTGACGATGGAACAACCGACAAGATAAAAGAAATTGCCGCAAAAGATTTGCGGTTAATTCATGTTATCCCGGAAAGAAAAGATTTGGGAATTGGCGGATGCTGGAATGAAGCGGTTAAGAATAAATTATGCGGCAGGTTTTCAATACAATTAGACAGCGATGATGTTTATGCAAATGAAAATACGGTTCAAACTGTTGTTGATACTTTTAAGAAAGAAAAATGTGCAATGGTTATCGGTTCATACAGAATGACCAATTTTAAGCTCGAAGAAATTCCTCCGGGCATCATTGATCATAAAGAGTGGACACCCGACAACGGCAGAAATAATGCGCTAAGAATTAACGGACTCGGTGCGCCACGTGCATTTTATACACCAATTCTTCGTGAATACAAAATTCCAAATGTTAGTTACGGTGAAGATTATGCTATTGGATTAATGATATCGAGAGATTATCAAATAGGCAGAATTTATGAACCTATTTATCTTTGCAGAAGATGGGAAGGTAATTCGGACGCTGCTTTGGATATTGATAAGCAAAACTATTATAATGAATATAAAGATAGAATAAGAACGATTGAAGTACTTGCGCGTCAGAGGAAAAATAGAAATGCAGATAGAGTTTCCTGATAATAAACTGTATTTAAATGATGATGATAAATTAAGAGAAAAGTTTGAAGGTGATATTCTATTAGATGAATTATCAAAAATAATTTATGCTACAGATGCTTCTGCTTATAGAGAGAAACCACGAGCAGTTGTTCTTCCCAAAACAAAAGAAGACATAAAACTAATTGTAAGATTTGCATCCGAAAATAATATTCCGATTATTCCAAGAGCTGCCGGTACTTCATTAGCCGGGCAAGTTGTTGGTAATGGTATTGTTGTAGATATATCAAAATACATGAATAATATTCTCGAAATTAACTCCGAAGAAAAATGGGTTAAAGTACAACCCGGGGTTGTATTGGATGAATTGAATATTTATCTGAAAAACTATGGACTGTTCTTTGGTCCTGAAACTGCTTCCGGCAGCCGATGTATGCTTGGCGGAATGTTTGGTAATAATTCATGCGGGTCACATTCAATTTTATACGGTTCAACACGCGATCACGTTCTTGAAGCAAATGTAATTTTAAGCGATGGTTCGGAAGTTTGTTTTAAATTAATGAAAAAAGAGGAGCTTGTTGAAAAATGCAACGGTACTTCTCTCGAAAATAAAATATATAAAAAATTAAACGAGATATTATCCAACCCAAAAAATCAAGAAGAAATAATTAATGAATACCCGTCTCAAGAAATAAACAGAAGAAATAACGGATATGCAATTGATCAGCTCTTAAAATGTAATGCTTTTGAAATGGGCGATGAAGATTTTAATGTCTGCAAACTATTAGCCGGTTCCGAAGGAACATTAGCTTTCACTACCGAAATAAAATTAGACTTAGTTCCTCTTCCTCCAAAAGTTGTCGGTGTTATTCCGGTTCACATGAATTCTTTGGAAGAAGCATTTAATGCGAATTTAATTGCTTTGAAATTTAAGCCCGGTGCAGTTGAATTAATTGATGAAAAAATTCTTGAATGTACGAAGGTCAATATTGAGCAAAAGAAAAATCGTTTCTTTATAAAAGGGGATCCAGCCGCTTTGCTTGTAGTGGAATTTGCAAGAGATTCTGAAGATGAAATAAAACAAATAGCGGCCGATCTTGAAAAGGAGATGAGAAACGAAGGTTACGGTTATCATTTTCCTCTCTTACTAAACGATGATGTTAATAAAGTATGGTCTATTAGAAAAGCGGGTTTAGGACTTTTAGCGAATATCCCCGGTGATAAAAGAACGGAACAGTTTATTGAAGACACATGTGTGCGTCCGGTTGACTTACCCGATTTTATGAATGAGTTTCATCAAATATTAAAAGAGAATAATTTGGATTGTGCCTATTATGCACATCTTGGTTCAGGTGAGCTTCATTTAACACCTATGTTGAATTTGAAAGATTCATTCGATGTAAAGTTATTTTATACGATTACAAAAGAAATTGCACATCTTGTAAAAAAATATAAAGGATCATTAAGTGGTGAGCATGGCGATGGTAGATTAAGAGGTGAATTTATTCCAATTGTTATCGGTGAACATAATTACCAACTATGTAAAGAAATTAAAAATGTATGGGACCCAAATAATATTTTTAATCCTGGTAAGGTTGTTAATACCGTTGCTATGAATACGAATTTAAGGTTTGAAGTTGATAAGAAACCCAGAGATATTTCTACTATTTATAATTTCTCAGGCACAAAAGGAATTTTAAGAGCGGCTGAAAAATGTAACGGTTCGGCGGATTGCAGAAAAACCGATTTACTCGGCGGTACTATGTGTCCGAGTTATAGAGCTACAAGAGACGAAAAAAATTCTACAAGAGCGCGTGCAAATACATTAAGAGAATTCTTAACCAGATCTCAAAAAACAAATCCATTCGATCATCACGAGATTTATGAAGTAATGGATTTGTGCCTCTCCTGTAAAGCTTGTAAATCCGAATGTCCTTCCGGTGTTGATATGGCAAAATTGAAAAGCGAGTTTTTACAACATTATTATGATTCGAATGGAATACCATTAAGAACCAAATTGATTGCGTATTTACCAAAGATAAATTCTATCATTTCGAACTTTGCGGGTATTGTAAATTTCTTTCTAAAATCGAAGTTAACAAATCAACTAATCGGATTAAGTTCGAAACGTAATCTTCCTCTATTATCTAAAAATACTTTTTTGAATTGGTATAAAAAAAATAGAGACCGGTATAAAAAAGCAAATTATCCAAACGGAAAAGTATTTTTATTTGTTGATGAATTCACAAATTATAATGAATCCGAATTAGGCGTAAAAACTTTTCTTTTTCTTACTCATTTGGGCTATGAAGTATTGGTTCCAAAACATTTTGAGAGCGGAAGAACATTTATTACCAAAGGTTTATTAAGAAACGCGAAAAAAATAGCAACCGAAAACATCATGCTGCTAAAAGATGTAATTAATCCGGCTGCTCCATTAATAGGAATTGAAGTGTCTGCAATTCTATCTTTTAGAGATGAATATCTTGATCTTGTTGATACTAATTTAAAAACTTCAGCCGGAATAATATCGGAATCAACTTTTACATTGGAAGAATTTCTCTCCTCGGAAATAAAGAAAGGAAAAATTTCATCTGCATCTTTTACAAATAATTTCAGAAAGATCAAACTACACGGTCATTGCCAGCAAAAAGCAATAGCATCTACAAGCGCAACAATTGAAGCACTTTCATTACCGAAAAATTATAAAGTTGAAGAAATTCCATCCGGATGCTGCGGAATGGCCGGTGCCTTTGGTTATGAAAAAGAACATTATGATTTGTCAATGAAAGTCGGTGAATTGGTTCTGTTTCCTGCAATTAGAGAAGAACATTCTGATACTGTTATTTGCGCACCCGGTACAAGCTGCAGGCACCAAATTAAGGATGGAACGGAAAGAACCGCATTCCATCCTGTAGAAATAATTTACGATGCTCTTATAAAATAATTATCACATGAAAACTGAAAATCTTAAAAATATTGAACAGCATTATTTAATGGATAGTGCCCCGGGCGCCAAAACAATAATAAACGGTAAAGAATATTTTTATTTTGGAGGAACAAGTTATTACGAACTGCATAAGAATGAAGACGTAATTAACTCAGCTATTAACGCGTTAAAAAAATATGGGATTAATAGTTCGTCTTCCAGAAATAGTTATGGAACAACACAACTTTTATTGGAGGTTGAAAAAGAAGCGGCAGAATTTTTTAATTGTGATGATGCCGTTTATTTATCTTCCGGATTTTTAACTGATTTAGCCGCAGTGCAAGCATTTATTAATAAAAACATGTTCGATGCAGTATTTATTGATGAGATATCACACTACAGTAATGAATATGCTGCTAAATTAAGCGGGAAACCTATTTATAAATTTTCACATCTGGATGAAGCTGATCTCGAAGAAAAAATTTCTCAAAATCTTCAACCCGATCAAAAACCATTGGTAATAACGGACGGAATTTTTCCGATCTTCGGTAAGATTGCCCCTATCAATAAATATTCGAGTGTTATAGAAAAATATAACGGAATTTTATGGGTAGATGATGCACACGCGCTTGGCATTCTTGGACCTAACGGAAGAGGAACTTATGAACATTATGGTTTAACTTCGGAAAGATTTTATTTCGGAGGAACTTTTTCGAAAGCTTTTGGAGGATTTGGTGGAATCATTCCCGGAAATAAAAAATTTATTGAGGAGATTAAAAATAATCAAATACAAAATGGATCTACGCCGCCGCCTTCATCTGCAGCAGCTGCAAGTTTAACGGGATTAAAATTGGTTAAATCAAAACCGGAAATGAAACTCAAATTATGGGAGAATGCCAAAAGATTGAAAACCGGTTTAATGAATTTAGGTATTGAAGTAGAAGATACAAATGTACCTATCGCAGCATGGACAATGAATAGCAAACCGGAAATGCAGAAACTTCAAAATGAACTGATGAAAAAAAATATTGTGATACAGTACATTCAATATATTGGTGCCGGAGAGAAGGGTGCGTTAAGAATTGTTGTATTTTCTTCTCATACTTCCGAGCAAATTGATTATCTGATTTATGAGCTTAAAAAGATTATTTAATCAAAAGAATTCCTCGCAGCTTGCTGCGGGGTTATCTTTATATAACGAAGTTCGGGGATTAAATACACCGAACGAGTTTAATAAAAAAAGCCCTTCCCTTTGGGAAGGGTTGGGATGGGCATTTATTTAGGAAAAACAGAAACTATGGAAAAGATTACTTCAATTGATAAAAAATCATTTATTAATTATGCCGAAAAATATGGCACGCCCTTATATGTATATGATGCCGATCTAATTGTTGAACGGTACAAAGAGCTTTATAAGTATATAACATGGCATAAGCTGAAAATATTATATGCAATGAAAGCCAATTATAATATCGGAATCTTGAATTTGTTAAAAAACAGTAAAGCTTATCTTGATACGGTTAGTCCGGCGGAAGTTCATCTTGCATTAAAATTGGGATTCTTAAAAGAAGATATTTTATACACAGCGAATAATATTACCGATGAAGAAATGCACGAAGTAAAAAATACCGGCGTGCTCTTTAATATCGGCGAATTAAGCAGGTTACAAAAATATGCCGCTGCTTATCCGGGAAGTGAAGTCTGCATTAGATTTAATCCGGATGTTTACGCAGGTGCACATAAGCATGTAAAAACCGGCGGCGATATTACTAAATTCGGAATATTGTTGTCAGAAGTTAATTCTGTAAAAGAGATTACTAATAAGTATAATATTAAAGTCGTTGGGCTTCACGAGCACACAGGTTCGGGAATCGGTGAAACAGATAAAGTTTATGAAAGTATGACCAACTTGCTTAAAATTGCTAATCAAGAGGATTTCCCGCATTTAAAGTTTATTGATTTCGGCGGAGGATTTAAAATTCCTTATAAACCTACAAGTACAAGAATTGATTACGCCGGCTTTGGAGAAGGTATCAGTTCTATTTTTTCCGAATTTTGCAAACGATACGGGAGAGATTTAGATATGTATTTTGAACCCGGTAAATATATTGTTGCCGAGTCGGGATATCTTTTAATAGAAGTGAATACCATAAAAAATAACAGGGGAAGATTGATTGCAGGTACCAATTCCGGATTTAATCACCTTATTCGTCCGTTGCTTTACGGTTCACATCATCAAATAGAAAATATAAGTAATCCTAACGGTGAATTAAAAATTTACGATGTATGCGGGAATATTTGCGAAACGGGCGATTGCTTTGCCGAACAAAGAGAATTACCCGAAATACATGAAGGGGACAAGCTTATTATTAAAAATGCCGGGGCTTATTGTTATTCAATGGGCAGTATTTATAATTTAAGATCAATGCCGTCGGAATTGTTGGTTGCCGGCGGAAAAGAGTTTTTAATTACCAAAAGACTTTCAAACGAAGAATTAGCAGAATCAATAATTTCTTCGGCTAATGAAGTAATTACTTCTTAACAATTTTAGAATATTCTAAATATTCTAAAAATCATCTTTATCATGATAAAAAAATTCTGTTTTATAATTGTTTTAATTCTTTTTGGAATAAATTATTCCATCATCCGTGCCCAGACACTTAGAGAAAAGATTGGGCAGATGATTTGGGCAAGTTTTACCGGAACAAGACTTAACGACACAATAAAAGTTGATCTGCAGCGGAGGAATCTGGGCGGTGTAATTTTATTTGCCGGAAATATTGTAAATCCAAATCAAATAAAACTTCTTAACGATTCAATCAAACAATTTTCTAAAACTCCTTCTTTTATTGCAGTAGATCAAGAAGGAGGTAAAGTTGCAAGATTAAATAGCACTAACGGATTTAAAAATTCTTATACAGCTTACACACTTGGAACAGTTTTTAACCGGGAAGATTCAACAAGAAAATCTGCAAGCACTATGGCATCTTGGTTAAAGCAATGCGGTTTTAATGTTAATCTTGCACCGGTTGTTGATGTGAATGTTAATCCAAACAGTCCGACAATTGGCAAATTGGAGAGAAGTTTTTCGCAAAACCCGGAGACAGTATTTCAGCATGCTTCATGGTTTATAGATGAGTTCAACAAAAAAAATATTTTAACATGTCTAAAACACTTTCCCGGGCATGGCAGTGCATTACAAGATTCTCATTTGGGTTTTACAGATATA
>Ga0082335_1007766_pt1 | contig 12696 bp, 9 predicted proteins | sample Subgrocontami58m_FD_72375 | JGI IMG/M metagenome (GOLD analysis project Ga0082335, IMG submission 72375) | Subsurface groundwater microbial communities from S. Glens Falls, New York, USA - GMW37 contaminated, 5.8 m (SPADES assembly) (version 2) ...
ATCTTCTTGTCTTCAATGACGCGCAGAAGCTTAGCCTGCACCGACGGGCTGGTATCGGCAATTTCATCAAGGAAGAGCGTCCCCCCGTTTGCGTATTCCAAAAGCCCCTGTTTGTTGTCCGTTGCCCCGGAAAAGGCGCCCCTCACGTGTCCAAAGAGCTCGCTTTCCAGGAGCGTGTCGGGCAGGGCACTGCAATTCACCGCCACAAAGTTTTTGTTTTTCCTTTTCCCCGCATCATGTATCGCCCTGGCGACAAGATCCTTGCCCGTCCCGCTTTCCCCCAGCAGAATGGCCGTCGCGGTGCTGTCGGCAACTTTTTCTATGAGGTCAAAAATCTTTCTCATGGCGGCCGATTTTCCGATGATATTGTGGAAACTGTCTTTTTTTGAAAGCTCGGCGCGCAGGTACTCATTTTCCTGCTTCAGTCTTCTCTTTTCCAAAACCCTGCCGATCGACATGATGAGGTCGTCATTGGAAAGAGGCTTCACTAGATAATCATAGGCCCCTTTTTTCATGGCCTCTACCGCATTATCCACTGTCGCGTAAGCGGTCATGACAATCACGTCAACATCCTTTTGCATCTTCTTTATCTCAGCAAGAAGTTCCAGACCGTTCATCTCGGGCATATAGAAATCCGTGATCACGATATCGATGTCGTTGTTTTTGCAATAGTCGAGGGCGGCCAGGGGATTATTTTCGGTAGCGACTTCCATGCCTTCCTTTTGCAGCACCCGGGAGAAAAGGGTGCACGTAACAATATCATCGTCAATCACCAGAATTCGCGCCATCTATTCCCTCTCCACCAACCAGCCGCTTGCCACAGCAGTTGACATCTTTTCTGTCCGCTCATGATTTTTCAGGGGCAACAATATTTTGAATCTCGTCTGTCCCGGTGAACTTTCCACGTCTATTTCCCCCCCGTGCTCTTTCACTATCCCATAGGATATGGAAAGTCCGAGACCTGTGCCGTCGGGTTTGGTCGTATAGAAAGGCTGGAAGATCTTTTTCTTCTCTGCCTCGGGTATGCCGGCGCCGGTATCCGATATTACCGCTTCTACCCCGGTTGGGGTATTTGCGGTCTTTAATTGCAGTTCACCGCCCTTGGGCATGGCCTGGATGGCATTTAATATAAGATTGAGAAAAACCTGCTTCAACTGCAGGGGGTCTGCCTCGATCGGCGTCAATGCGCCATCCAGGTCCTTCTTGGCGATAATTTTTTTCATTGCCGGCTGATATTCAACCAGAGTAAGGGTATCATCAATAATCTTGTTGATATCCGTAAGTTTTTTTTCATAAATAGGCGGCCGGGCAAAGTTAAGGAGTCCCTGGACTATTCTCTTACAGCGCATGGCCTCCTGCTCTATGAGCCGCAGATCGCCCTTGGCCGGACTGCCGTCGTCCATTTCCGAGACCGTCAGTTGGGCAAACCCGAGGATGGAATTCAAAGGAGTGCTCAACTCATGAGAGACACCGGCCGCCAGTGTTCCGATGGCGGCCAGCGTCTCGGTCCTGACCATATTTTCCTGGGCAAGCCGGAGTTCCTCGGTAGCCTCTTGAACCTTTTTCTCCAGGTCCTCGTTAAATTCCTTAAGGGTTTGCAGCAGTACGTCTTTTTCCTTGTTCATCGTCTGAAGTTGTGCCGTCATATCATTGAACGCCTGCGCCATAAAACCTATCTCATCCTTCGTTCTCACGGCCACGCGCTGCTGGAAATCTCCGGAAGCAATCTTCTGAATTCCCTTGATGAGGGAATTAACGGGAACGGTTATCCCCCTGTAGACCGCCAGGGAGATGGCTATCGAAAAGGCAAAAGCAAAGACCATGGTCAGGGTAATCACGGACCGGGACCTATTGACCAATAAATTTCTTCTATTTCTGATTTCACTCCTCATTTTGTCGGCCGCATGCCTTATCTTTTCCAGTAGGCTGATAATGACATTGCCTCTTTCCGTGGCGGCATTTTCCAAGATACCCAGCTGGCTCTGGTCGTCCGTCGTTATGAAGATGCTCACATTCTGTTTGTATTGCTTTATATGACTTTCAATCCCGGAGAATATTTCGGAAAGAGAGGTTAGCCTTTCCTCTATTTGAGAGTGACACTGCATGCACTGAATGTCGTGGTGATGAGACGAATACTTCCGGGATAAAAACATCATGTTATCGTCAAAGGCATCTATATAGTTAACGAGGTCGTCGATATTGCGGGAATAACCGGCCTGATGTCGGTAAAGTTCGGATTGGGCGCCCTTCATCTGAAAAAGCATTTCATTGTATTTGCTGATGATGACATCCTGCGCGCTAATGAGCTTCTGGTTCGCAATCATGTTATTCAGATTCTTGATTACCACGATCGCGCTGACGGCGGAAATAAAGAACACCAACCCCAGCCCGATAATCAGTTTCTTTCTCATTTCGCGTCCCAAAACGGCGACCTGATATCCAGGTCAATATCATCGGCCATCCTTCTCAGAACCTCAAACTCTGAATCCGTGGCTTCGATGAATTTTATGGCGTTCAACGCCTGAAGGGCGGCTTTGCCTCCCGCTGTATCATGCATAGACAACAAGGATTTCTTCAGCGAGTCCTTGATCCCGTTCTGCAAACCGCTTCTTAGGCAAAGGCTGTTGGAAGGTACGGATACCGAGCTGGCAAGGATGACGATTTCATCCTTCATCGCCGCGTTTTCGGCCAGCATTTTCTGAAGGATTATATCCTTCGCGGCGCCCATATCCGCCTGCCCTTTAAAGACTGCCAATACCGCCGCGTCATGACTGCCCAAAAATACTATTTTACTGAAGTAATTATTCAGGTCTTGAATGCCCTGCTTGTTCAAATGCCATACCGGAAACACATATCCTGCCATTGTTACTTTGTGGACGAGGGCGATCTTCTTGCCTCTCCAGGTTTGCACATCACTGGTTAATCCGGAATCTTTTCTGGTAAAGATGACGCCCCGGTAGCCGGAACTGCCGCCCTTCTCCACAGGGCGGGCAACGGCCTCCAGATCGGTCCGCGTCCGGTTTAGTACATAATTGAAGCTGCCCAGAAATGCCCCATCGATGGTCTGGTTGGTAATCTCATGATGAATTGAACCGTAGCTGTCGAGCAGTTTAATCCTCACGTTCACGTTGACCTTTTCCGACAAGTATTCCGCCAGGGGCTTGTACCGCTTCTTCTGCTCGAACACATTCCGCTCCGGCAGGATGGCGATGGTAACAGCCTGTTCCCTTACTCTCTTAGGTGTGAGCGTATCGGTCCCGGGGGAGGGGTTGCCGCAGCCAACGAACAGCGGCAACAATGCCAGCAAGAGTTTGATCCCGGTCGCCCTGCCTGTCTGCATATGGTTATCTGCTCCTCTCCGCTCTGACCACGCCTCAGTTACCTCTTAATACAAGAAAACTTATAAATCAACTAACCCATTAACCAAAATATATTGCCTTGACATATTGTTTGCATACCTTTATATTTTTCCGCACAATATAATAAGATCATTAATCTTTTGGCCCAAGGAGGAAGAAGATGAAAATTCGCGAATCGCTTTGCTGGCTCCTGGCGTTATTGGTCACTTTAGTCGTACTCCCTTCAATTTCCTGGTCCCAACCCTTTAACTTTCCTGAAAACTGCGCCACCTGCCATGGTTCCGAGCCCAAATACCCGGTCCCGGGGGCCCGTATCCAATACCTGACCTCCGGGCATCGGATGCTCGGCAATGCTTCCTATGCCAACTCTGACGAGTGCGCTGCTTGTCATACGAACGAAGGCTTTATCGAGAGCGTTAAGAAAGGCAAGGTCACCAGGAAGCATATCGCTTATCCTTCGGCGGTAGGCTGTTTCACCTGTCATTCACCTCACGAGACGGGTGACTTCTCCCTCCGCAAGATGGACAAGGTAACCCTGGAAAACGGCGCCGTTTTTGACAAGGGAAAGGGCAATCTTTGCGCCAACTGCCACCGGGCGAGGCGAACCGCCAAGGGGGAGGTGAAGGAACGCAACATCCCGAGCGCCAGTTGGGGAGCGCACCACGGGTTGCAGGCGGACATGCTGATGGGAACAAATGCCTATGAGTTCCCCGGCAAAACCTATTCCTCATCGGTCCATACCGCTTTGCCGAAGGCGGATTGCGTCGCCTGCCACATGGCCCTGCCCGCCGGGCGCTACTCGTTCTCACCCGCCATCGGCGGGCACAGTTTCCGTATTGAAGGGGAAGTCCACGAAGCACAGGTACTAAATGCGGCGGGCTGCCTGCTGTCCGGCTGCCACACGGAAATGAAGCCGGCCAAAGGCACGGCCTATTTTGACCGCAAGGCCCCGGCCGATTACGATGGGAACGGGAAAATCGAAACGATCCAGGCGGAAATCCAGGGAATGGCCGACCGGATCATTAATAAGAACGGCACGGGCCTGCTGCAAAAAATGAAAGATCCGCCTTACGATGCCGCGGGAAAGTTCATTAACAATAAAACTAAATACCCGCTCGCCGTTGTGGCCGTCCTTTACAATTACAAGTTCGTGGTGGAAGACGGAAGCAGGGGAATCCACAATACCACTTACGCCGTTCAGCTTTTAATGGATTCCATCAAGGCCCTGGACAAAAACTTCGACGATTCCCAGCGGCCGTAGCGAGCGCAGGACGGCAGTGGTGACGGTGATTAGCGATTGGTGATTAGAAGTAGTTGGTGATCTTCGCTCATGATCACAAGCACAAGTCACAAATCACTGATCACCGTTGCCCGGCCCCAAATAATTCCTTGGCCAAGGCGACCCGGGCGTCCGGTGACAAAGAAGTGCCGGCCAGCGCCCCATCGGCTCTCTCGAGTCGGGAACGGAGTCCGCTCTGGTTTGCTATCTGGATGGCCAGGCCGGGACGCGCATTCAGCTCAAGAAGAACAGGGCCTCTGTCCCGGTCTAAAACAATATCGGCGCCCAGATAGCCGAGGCCGGTCATTTCCATTGCCGTCGCGGCCATCAAGAGCATCTTGTCCCAATGGGGGATATGCATTCCTTTCACATAATTCCCCGTATCCGGGTGTAATTCGACAACGCGCGACTTATGAACGGCCGACTTGGTAATGCCGCTGCCGATATCGATACCGGCGCCGATAGCCCCGCGGTGGAGATTCGCCTTGCCGTCCGAGGCTTTTGTCGGAAGCCGCACCATGGCCATGATGGGAACGCCGCGGTATACTACAATCCGCACATCGGGGACTCCTTGATAAGTTATGCTATTGAAGACCGGATCCGGATGGATCAGCGCCTCGATGACAGCCGTATCTTCCCTGCCTCCCAAAGAATAGATTCCCGAAATGATGGACGAGATATGGTAAGCAAAATCTTCCCTTGACAGAACATTACCACTTTGAGTGATGAAGCCTTCTGTCGACGCCTCGCTGATGAGAAGGATGCCGTTACCGCCCGAACCCTGGGCCGGCTTGACAACAAACCCCTGAATATTCTTCAGGACCTCAAGGATCTTGGTTATATTGCCATGATTTTCAATGACGTGCAAAAGTTCCGGCGTCGGGATGCCGGCCTTCCGGGCAAGCTCTTTGGTCCGTACCTTATTGTCGGCCGAGGGGAGGGCCGATCGCGCATTGTGAGGCATTATGTAATCGGCATTGCGACTGTTTATGCCGAGCACGCCGGCCTCCCGGAGCCGGCGAAAACCCTGAATAATCATGATGATCCCCTAAGGCTTCCAAAGCGGAAAAACTCGGAGAGCCGATACCCGGTATACCGACCAATGATGATCTGGAGGGCCACCACTGTCAGGAGAAGTTCGGGATAGACAAAAAAAGTGAGCTGCAGCGTTTCCCATCTAATTATCCCATAAGTTATTATCGCAACCGCAGTGCTGCCAGCGGTCGTAAGCAACGCCTCCCTGGTGCCCAGTTCTTCAACAATAACGAAGAAGCGCTCGATTGTCATGGTCAGAATAACAAAGGGGATTAATCCCACTGCCATAAATTCCCGCAACCCGAGCTTGTTTCCCAGGAGTGCAAGCATGGTAAAGCAGGCGATAACCAACGTCAGGATTACGGACAAACGGGGGACGAGCAGCAAATGGAATTTATCCAGGACGGAGCGCACCAAAAAACCCACGCCGATAATGCCCACAAAGATGACAGTTCCATATAGCAAACCGGTACTCCGGAAGGCCAGGGCCATGAGCATTGGCATAAAGATGCCGAAGGTCGGCAAGCCAATGACATTGCGCAAAAAGCAGATGATCAGCGCTCCAATGGGGACGAGCAGTAAAATGCGAAAGGTAAGTTGAAATTCCTGCGGCAACCGGAATAATGACCACCGGTCAAGCAGGTGGTCGGAATGGATGATGCGTTGGAAATGAAGCGACCAATTGCTCAGCACCTGGCGCCTCAGCATCCAACGGATATCCGACACCTCCGCCCCCCGGACGCTGGCGGCCGGCATTTCGCCGACCGCCAACGGGAGCAGAGCCGCCGCCGCCTCACTGATTTCTCCTGTTTCAGGATCAAGATTGCTCCAGGCCCGGCTGAGCCAAACTTCGATCCATCTTTTAGGCGAATTATAAACCCCTTCAGTCAATATGAGGCCCTCTGTGGCTCTTGCCGGCAGGCGGGCCGCCGTTAAGAGGGCTAGGGCAATATCTGCCCGGTCGTACTTCTGCGACAACTCCCCCCATTGCCGGATAACCGCATCTTTCGGTCGTGAAGCCCCCCAATCGCCATTCAAGGCTGCAGCAATTGCCTTTAACCGGGCCGCCGGTTCAAGCCGGCCCCAGGTAAAGGCTAATTCTTGTAGGAATTTTTGTTCTTCCCTGTTTAAAGTTGAACGGTAAGGGCCTATCAGGGGGGACCGGGAGACGGAGTTGCGGGAGGGGCCGTAGAGAATCGTGGCGCCATAGGTGATTTCCTGGGGATCAGCTATGCCCTCGCCGGACCAGACACCGATTCTGTTCGGACCCTGCTTCAAGGTGGCAAATGAATAACGGCCGGAAAACACACGTTCTTCGATAATCGTTTTGCCGGTATGTTCGAGGGGAAGCCCGAGGGACAGCACACCCTCCTCGCTACCGGGCACTATCCTGATATTGATCAACAGTTGCCAGGTTTGCCCGGGGGCTGCGGGCAGGAGGGGATATTCAAGCCCAATGACGCGGTAGAGTACGATGATAAATGTCAGCAGGAAAAGCGCCCCCGTGAGGATGAGCACCGGGCGCTTCATTGGGCAAGGACTCCCGGACAAGACGGCTGGGTGCAGTATTCGGTACTGCAGTCGACTACAAAATTATGCTGGATCGTATTTCTCCCGACAAGGAGGGGATAATCGACGGCAGAACGGTCATTGAGATTCACCTCCGTCCGGAGCCTCTTTGAGCCAATACATAATTCGATCATTACCACGGGTCGTTGCTGTGCTGTTTGCGCTGTCCTGACAGTCGCCCACCTCACAAACGGCAAGCGGATTTTCAAACCTCCGTATTCCGCGGCGAGTTTAAACTCCACGGTCTTCCCTTTCACCCTGATGTTCCTGGCATCCAAAGAAGAGGTTGACGCTCCCGTATCGATCCGGGCGGGCAATCGGACGCCCCAGGGCAGCAGAACGACGTTCTCTACAGCGCCGAGCCGGGCCTGGTCTCCTGTTTCAGCCTTTGCAGTCCCGGAACCGATAAGGAAGAGGGCCGAGGATACAGCCGCTGCCATAATAATTATCTTCATTGCACCTGCCATGGCGTCCGATGACGGGAACCTTTTCTTTACCCGGGACGACTGACGCGCAACTCTCTTCATAAAAAGCAAATTATCTGCCACCGTAATTCTCCTCGCGAAAGGGATAAAAGCTGTCCAGCCAGGTGAACTTCCTAAAAATAATTATGGTAAATATTATATCAGATATTTCCGTGAAGCATGAAGAATTAATTTGCGCATGTCCCCCCTCATTGCCCCTGTTCTTTTTTATCCCTTTTTTACCCTTTTTTCTTGACCTGCGAGTCACTCTCCCCTATTATTTTACACACACCGTCTCGTTTATCGAACGAAGAGAAAAAAATCACAGGAGGTATCAGGCAATGCGACGCAAGTACCATCCGATTTCATTACTTACAGCGCTCACATTTCTCATCGCTTTTCTAATACTGGCTGGGGGACCGGCGGCTGAGTCGGCCGAGGTTTTCAAAGCCCCCGTGCCGGCTGCATCCATGAAGTCGCCGAAACAATGGGACGATCTGGTAAAGGCCGCCCAGAAGGAAGGGACGGTGACAATTTATGGAACGGCAATGGCAGGTGTAATCGCACCGCTCCGGGATTCTTTTAAACATAAATTCGGCATCAACCTGGAGTTCGTACAGGGAAGGCCGCCGGAGGTCCTGGCCAAGATCAATGCGGAAAGAAACGCCGGCTTGTTCCTGGCCGATGTGGGGCATCTGGGGGAAACCACCAGCCTCAAGGACGTCAAACCTTTAGGCATTACCGTTCCCCTGATGGATCTTCTGATACTTCCGGAAGTCACAAATCCCAAGAATTGGATGGGGGGTGAACTGCCTTTTCTGGACAGACAAAAGCACATCCTCATGTTCATGGCGACAGCTTCCCCTTATGGAGTTTACAATACCGATTTAGTTAAAGAAAGCGATCTGGCTTCCTATCTGGATCTCCTCAAACCCCAGTGGAAGGGGAAAATAGTCCTGTCGGATCCCGCCATCTCGGGTCCGAGCCCCAATGCCCTGGCCGGCCTGGCAAAATACTACGGCAAAGACAGGGCCGCTGAAATCTTTCGCCAATTGGCCGCCCAGGAACCGGCGGTCACCAGAGACCAGCGACAGCTTCTGGAATGGGTGGCACGGGGGCGATATCCTGTCGGCCTCGGCGCCAGCATGGGTGGACTGAGTGATTTCCGGAAAGCGGGGGCCCCCATAGCAAGGCTGAAACTCAAGGAGCCCAGAAATTTTTCCGGCGGACCGGGAAACCTGACGGTGTTCAGTAAGAATCCGCACCCCAACGCAACGAAACTGTATGCCAATTGGCTCCTCAGCAAAGAAGGATCATCGATCTGGTCCCAGGCCTTGGAATATCCTGCGGTGCGGGTGGACGTGCCAACCAAGGGGCTGGATCCCGATGCCATACCGCGCAGCGGCGATATTTTTCCCGACGAGGAACATATGTTGCTGCGCCACGAGATTACTAAAGCTTCGGCTAAAATTTTTGAGCCTCTGCGAAAATAAACCAATACTCCATGGAAAACAGATTCAAAGAAGCCATCCAGGGAAAAAAAGAGTTTATCTATACGCTCGAATTGGTTCCCGGCCGGGGGTCGCGCGGCAAGACACAGGATGACGTTCTGAGAATGGCCGGGGAGGCTGCCAAGTCCGGACTCGTCCATGCCGTTTCCCTGACTGACAACCCTGGAGGTCACCCGGCCCTTTCCCCGGATGTGATCGGTTCCGAGATCGCCCGTCTGGGCGTAGACCCGATCATCCATTTTACCTGCAAGGACAAGAACAGAAATCAGATGGAATCGATCCTCTCTTCCCTTGACAGGATCGGCCTTTTCAACCTTCTCTGCATGACCGGCGACTTTCCCCTCTATGGATTTGAAGGCCACGCCAAACCCGTCTTTGACCTTGATTCTACCCAGTTGCTCAACCTTATCGGGCATATGAATCAAGGCCTGGACATAGACGGCAAGGCGCCCGGCGGGGGGGTGCGGCTGCCTCCCACGCAATTCGTGAAAGGTTGCACCGTCTCGCCGTTCAAGAGATATGAATCAGAGGTGTTTGCCCAGTACTACAAGTTCCACCGCAAGGTGGCCCTGGGCGCCGACTTCGCAGTCACCCAGGTCGGATTCGATGCCCGTAAGTTTGATGAACTCCTGCGTTATATGCGCCTAAACGACATCCGGATCCCGATTTTCGGCAATGTCTACGTCCCGAACCGGGCGGTGGCCAAAATGATGAACCGCAACGAGGTGCCGGGATGTGTGGTCACCGATAAGCTCTCCCATATCTACGCAGAAGAGGCGAAAGCACCGGACAAGGGAAAGGCGGCCCGTCTGCTGCGCGCCGCAAAACTGGTCGCCATCCTGCAAGGACTGGGTTATGACGGCGTCCATATCGGGGGACCGAATCTCAGCTATGGGGATATAGAAGAGATCATCGGCCAAGGGAAACAATTTTCTTCCGCTTGGGAAGCGTTGATTCCTGAATTCTCCTTTCCCCAGAAAAACGGATTCTATCTGTTTGCCAAGGATGAAAAGACAGGGTTGAATCGCAATGACTTCAATAAACGCAGCCATCCCCGAAAGGTGATCAGCTACGCCGCCATGCGTTTTTTCCATCACTTCGTCTTCACGCCCGACGCCCCACTCTGCAAGCCCAGCCGCTGGTTCTTCGAGAAAATTGACGCTACCGCGCTGGAAGACCCGGTCACTGAATTTGAATACTGGGTTAAATTCATCACCTCTCGCTGCCGTCGCTGCGGAGACTGCACACTTCCGGAAGTGGCATTTCTCTGCCCCCAGTCCCAATGTCCCAAATACCTCTTCAACGGTCAGTGCGGCGGTTCTTATGAAGGATGGTGCGAAGTCTTCCCCGGCAAGAAAAAATGCATTTATGTGCGCGCCTATGACCGGCTCAGGACCTACGGGGAAGAAGAATCACTACGGGAGGGTTATACCGCGCCCCGCAACTGGGCCCTCGACCAGACCTCTTCCTGGGCAAACTTTTTCCTCGCGCGCGATCATCACGCCGTAAAACCATAGGGCCAGACAAAGGGGCAGAGCATTCCCGCCCCTGCTCATGTTAACATCAAGGTCATTGAATGTTTTATCTGCGCGGGACGGCTTTCTCCCGCACCAGGGTTTCTTTCACAAAAAACGAAACCGCCAGTGAGATGAAAGACGCTGCCAGATAGAGCAGAAACATACTGCGGTAGCCGGCCAGACTGTACACTCCCCCCACCTGGCCTCCAGCTGCCAGGAGGCTGCCCGTTAAGATCTGAAAAAAAGCGCCGCCTAAAAATGGGAAGATATTCAGCGTGCCAATCGTCGTTCCCGCCATGGCTACCGGAAACAGTTCTTTGCAGGCAGCGGTGGAAACCTGAGCGGAGGCCGCAGAACTCAAGAAGACGAGAAAGAAAAGGAGATACAACAACCATAGCGGCAAACCACTGGGCAAGACATAAAAAAAGAGGCATACGGATGTCAAAACCAGGCTGGAGAGGACAAGAACCGGTTTTCTCCCCACCTGATTGGCAATCCAACCCGACAGGGGGCTCCCTACTATCAACGCCGCGGCAAACATGGAGAGCACCTGGCTGGCGGCCGTCTTGCTGAGGCCGTAGGTGTGAACCAGATACGGTCCCCCCCAGAGCCCCCCCAGAGCAAATGAGACTCCGGCGGTGCAAAAGCCCCAAACAGACACCGGCCAGAAACATGGTGTGGCAAGTACGGTTATTATCCCCCGGCCAAGGCCTACCGCCTCCAGTGTTTCGGCCGTGCGCAATAGGCCGATGGGAGGCAAGCCTATTTCTGAAGGGCTGTCGCGGACCAGGGCATAGATCAAGACCGCCATGATCAAAGTCAGCCCGGCCACGGCCACCAGGGTCATACGCCAGCCGATCAGATTACTGGTCCAAGCCAGGGGTACACTGGAAAACAGGGCCCCGACACCTCCCAGCGCCACGAATATCCCACCCATGATGGTGAATTCCCGGGGGTCAAACCACTCGGCAAGGAGCTTGAAATTGCACACAAAGAGGGTCGACACCCCCAGTCCCGCCAGGATCCGTCCCAGGATCGCGGTGGAAAGGTCCGGAGAGAGGCCCATAAGCAAAGATCCAAAGGCGGCCAGAAGGAAAAAAACCGTGATCGTCTTGCGCGGTCCCCAGGAATCCGCCAGGAGTCCGGTAGGTATTTGCATGATGGCATAGGGATAAAAATATGCAGAGGCCAACACGCCGAGGAGGGTACCGCTGATGCCAAAGGTTTGCTGCATCTCCAGCGCAATCACGGCCGGACAAAGACGATGAAAGAAAACCAGAATATAGCCGATGAAGACCGCGCTACAAATTACATATCTATAGGAAAGGGTTTTCCCTGTCTTCATCACGATACCTGAACAAGATAAATAGCTTACCTAACCATGATAAACGGGATAAGTAAGTTACCGAAATTATTTTTTGCTGGAAAAAACGCAAGAAATAATTTCTTACTTACTAAGAGTTTCATTCAGAAAAGAGAATACCGAAGGCGCCCAATCGGAAACGCGCCGCATGGCAAATTCGTGACCTTCCTGCGCATCCAGACCGGAAGCAGGAAAGATCAGCAGCCGGTGCGGTTTCTTCAATCGTTCCAATTCGCCGTCCAGGGTGCGGCTGGGCGTCAGATCATAATCGTTGCTCGCCTGTATGAAGAGCACCGGAACTCTGGTTTTGCGAACTGCTTCCAACATCCGCTGCTGGAGATGGGGCGATTTGCGCCAGTTTTGGGCTGCGCCGGCAAAGTTAATGGCCGCGCGAATATCCGGATGCCGCTCCAGGGCCAAAATGGTTTGGATGCCGCCTGAGGAGTGTCCTGCCATCGCAATCCTGGACTGGTCCACATAGGGCAGGCTCCTGAGATAGGAGAGTGCCGCGAGGACGTCATCCATGTGCTGTTCATAAAGCCTGACCATTAAGGCCCTGCGGGCTGCATGGCCATGAACCTCACCATCCCAAAGATCCA
>Ga0082335_1007769_pt1 | contig 12692 bp, 13 predicted proteins | sample Subgrocontami58m_FD_72375 | JGI IMG/M metagenome (GOLD analysis project Ga0082335, IMG submission 72375) | Subsurface groundwater microbial communities from S. Glens Falls, New York, USA - GMW37 contaminated, 5.8 m (SPADES assembly) (version 2) ...
CGACAAGCTCACTGCTGAAGCTAAGGCTGAAATAAACGACACTATGTCGTCTATCCAACCAGTAGCGGGCGTAAGTACGACACGGTGTCGTTATTCAAGGACGTTATGCAAAATTGGCGGCACTTCTCTTTAATTATCTTCTGACAATTTCGATGAAATCGAATAGCCAATCAGAATCAGGAATGACCAAGCAGAATTTGTCACACAGAACATAACCGTCACACACACCAAGATAATAGCATCTTTAATCAAAACGAACCTCAAATATCTCATGCCATCCACTTCTTTTGTCTCTGACATAGTCAAGTCCTTTCTTAGTGTCCTTAAACTGCGAGCGCTCTATCTGTTTGCAATCGCCATCACATCGGGTTTCGTTTTGTTCGCCAATGACTACCTTCTTGAGATCTTTCAACTCAAGGAAATTGCCCCCACTGTTCGTCCATTTGCCGGAGTCTCATTCCTATTTTCTTGCTCTCTTATTGTTATGCTGTTTCTAAATGCTGCCGTTCGCCGTTTGAAGATTACAGCTCGAGCCATTCGAGGATTTCTTCGGCTACATCATCTAACCAAATCAGAACAAGACATTCTCCAAATGTTTGTACTTGGTAGAGAAAGCACTTGGTTTTATGATGATGTTGATGGCGATGTTTGCAACCTTGAGCATCTTCGCATTATCTACAAAGCATCTCCGTGGGAACACCAAGTAATAGGCATTTCTTATGGTATTCGGTATTGGGCATTGCGTTACCTGAAATGGTTCCCAAGCCTGCTCGGAGAATCACGGGTAGAACAATTGAGACATCGTTCTTGGTAAAAGCGTGCCGCCAACTTCGCATAACAGCACAAAGCATCGACGTTCGATTTTTTGTTAAGGCTTTCGCTCATGCTCTCACACGCTCGATTAGTTGTACTCACTCCACCTTGCCGTCTGTTGATAAGAAGCGTGGTCGGCAAGGCGGCGTGCTTTGTGCACACGTTAGCCGCCATTTGCTGGATTCATAGAGGACTCGCGAAATGAAAACAATAGTTTACATAGGAACAAGTCTTGATGGCTTCATTGCAAGAAAAGATGGGGACATCGATTGGCTCGTCAAATTCGAGAACCCGGTGAAAGACGACTATGGCGAATTTATAAGCAAGATTGACGCGGTCGTAATCGGAAGGGGCACTTTTGAAAAAGTCCTCACTTTTCCTTCCTGGCCTTATGAAAAGAAAGTCTTCGTGCTAAGCACCAGCGTTAAACAAATACCAGATATGTTAAGAGGGAAAGTAACCATTCTTTCAATGAAGCCAAGAGAGTTGCTGAATTATCTTTCCAACGAAGGCTTTTCGAATATCTATGTTGATGGCGGAAAAGTGATACAAGGCTTTCTAAAAGAAGATTGCATCGATGAGCTGATTATTACAAAGATACCTGTGCTTATAGGAAGTGGCATTCCATTGTTCGGTTATCTTGACAATGACCTTCAATTCAATCATATACGAACCAATGTATATTCCAATGGACTTGTAAAGAGCCACTACGAAAGAAAACGAAAGTGAACCCAAACGGCGGCTAACAGCGGGAGCAACGACGCTCACACATTTATGAAAATAGATTTGAAATATGGAGTTCGCTCAATGGCGCCATCATTTCTCTATCTCGTTTGGCGCCACTGCGTTGCTCCCGCGGACGTTATAGATCCTCAATGAGATTAACAATCGCCATCTAACAGAATCCATATTCAATCCGCAACCTCTGCATCTTCGTGTGCTACAAGCCTATCGCTTCATTCCCAAAGTAAAACCAGAATAAAGCCATCTACCAAATTGTTATGCCATCATATCATTTCATCACTCATTGGAAAGCTCGCGGCACGTGCGCTGAAGTCCACGATACATTGAGCGATGCAGAAGGCCGGTTGCCGTACACGTTGCGTTGGAATTTTATCGTTGCGGAGAAAAGGAAGCCGCACGGTTTTACCATCAACGCATTCGGCGATTTTCTCGGCAGAGGTGTTTGGATATTAGAACAAGATGGCGATGATTGCAGCGTGACGTTCGACTGGAAGTTGGAAGCGGAGAAACCGTTGCTCAGAAAGCTCTCGTTCTTGCTGAGGCCGATATTCTCATTCAACCATCGTTGGGCGATGGAGAAAGGGGAAATGAGTCTGAAGCTGGAGTTACTGACTGATGTTACGCACAACGATAACACACCCCTGACATTCCGCCTTGCGGAATGTCTGTCTCCTCTCAAGAGGGGATTCACATCGCCCATATTCCCCTCTTGAGAGGGGATGTTCCGACTTTAGTCGGAACTGGGGTGTGCTCTTTTGAATTCATCAACTCTACGAGCAACGTGAAAAAACCCATTTGCGTGACATCAGTTACTGAGAAGAAAAGCGACAAGTGAGGCAGAATGAAACGGTATTCCTCCTCCGCCGAAGCCAACGTTTCCCCACAATCTCACGAACAACAGAATCTTGTAGACAAAAATCCTGTTGCTACTTCCAAAATCATTCTGCAAGTTTCGGTGGAGCGAATGCATCCGAAGTTTAACAATTCTTTTGAAAGGAGAGTATCATGAATCGTCGGTCTGTTCTCGCAAGCATTTCTCTCGCCATTCTTCTGCTTGTCTCATCTCTGTTTGCACAGCAAGATGTGAAAGGCGGAAAAGACCACCCGATGTTTCCCACGCGCATGCCGGGCTTCTACCTCAGCAAGTACAAAGAGTTTGATTTTGACGCGCACAAGTTCAGGATGAAGCCATCGCCGGTTTCAGTGGAGGGGCACAAGTACGAGATCTCGTATCGTACCAAGAGCGGCGAGAAGCGACCGAGCGCCGTTGAGGTGATGCGCAACTATACGAATGCTTTCACCGCAGTCGGCGGAAAGGTACTGTATGATGACGGGAAGTCTGCAACCATGAAGTTAGAGAAGAACCGCGCCGAGGTGTGGGTGGAAGTGTGGGCTGCAAACAACCCGTCCGGATGCCATTACTACACCTTGACGATTGTGGAGAAAGGAGAGATGAAACAGGTCATCACGGCAAACGCTATGCTCGACGCACTTAACAAGGACGGCTTCATTGCGCTCGACATTCATTTCGATACAGGGAAGTCAACTATCAAGCCGGAGTCACGTCCGATAATCGAAGAGATTGTTGCGCTGATGAAGAGCAACGCGGCGTTGAAGTTGAGCGTCGAGGGACATACCGATAATGTCGGCGATGCGGCATCCAATAAGAAGCTCTCCGAAGAACGCGCACAGTTTGTTGTTGCGGCAATTGTCGGGCAGGGCATTGATGCATCTCGCTTGAGCGCGGCAGGGTTCGGACAAGATAAACCTGTTGCCGATAACAGAACCGAAGAAGGTCGGGCGAAGAACCGCCGTGTGGAGTTGGTGAAAAAGTAGGATGGTCTGCAGAAGCCCTCACACCTAACGAGGCTGTCCAAAAAGGACTTCGTCATTCATTATTCGGTGTTCGATATTCGAAATTTTCTTTGAATATCGAATATTGAACAAGGAATCTCGAACGCCGAAGTTCTTTTTGGACAGCCTCGAATGTTGGTCGCTTTCTTGAGGTAACGTTTTCGACAACAACCGCCGTAAGGGATAAACCCGTCTGTACATTTGTGTTGCTACTTCCAAAATCATTCTGCATACTTGTAGAGGGTCTGGCATGTTCAACGTTCTTTGGAAGGAGCGATGTGTATGAAGCGGACGGCTATCGTCTCGGCACTTCTTGTTTTTCTTTTCTCCTCTCCCTCAACAATCACCGCGCAATGGCAGCAGACCAACGGTCCCGGCGGCAGACAAATCAACGCGCTGCAAGTTGACGGCACGCGGATTTTTGCTGGAACGTCTGGCGGAGTTTATCTCTCCACAAACAACGGCAGTTCGTGGACTGTGCGTAACAACGGGCTTACTAATGCGCTTGTCAACGCGCTTGCAAAAAAAGATTCATTCATCCTTGCAGGTACATCCGGCGGCGTGTTCCGTTCATCGGACGCGGGAACAACCTGGAGCGCCGCGAGCACCGGTCTTTCGACGCTGGACATCAGAGCCTTCGCAGTTGTTGGGTCAACACTTTTTGCGGGAACACTCGATGGAATTTTCCGCTCGACGAACAATGGCACAAACTGGACGTCGGTTGACACGATACTTGTTATACCGTTCGTGCAATGCTTCGGCGTCATCGGCACGACCCTGTTCGTTGGAACTGCAGGAAGCGGCGTGTTTCGTTCAACGAACAACGGCACGACCTGGACTTCTACAAGCAGCGGCTTGGCAAGCGGAAACATACGCGCACTCGCGGCGATCGGTACAACGCTGTTTGCCGGTACCGATACTCGCGGCGTCTATCGCTCCACCAACAACGGCACGAACTGGACACAAGTGCGCTCAGGAATGACTGACACGCTCGTTTATTCGCTTGCTGCCAGTGGCACAAACCTGATTGCTGGGACGTACAACAATTGTTATCGTTCTACAGACAATGGAACGAGCTGGACTTCGATTGGCACCCTCTTGCCGAACTCAAACGTTCTAGCAATCACTCCACTTGGCTCTGACTTGATAGCCGGAACGCGTAAGGGCGCCTTCATGCTTCCGGGCGGTGTAACTCCGTGGCGCAGCATCAACACAGGACTTTCGAACACGGATGTGATAACGCTTGCTGCGCGAACGAGCAGCGAGATATTCGCAGGTGTGTATGGCAATGGAGTTTTCTATTCTACGAACGGAGGAACTGATTGGGCGCTCGTCAACACGGACAGCGTGACGAATCTGAACGTCACTGCATTCGCGTTTAGCGGAACGAACACGTTTGCCGCAACGCGCGCTGGTATCTTCTTGACTACTGATAATGGTGCAAATTGGAACTCGAAAAACAGCGGACTTGCCAACACAGACGTTGCTGCGTTGCTTTCGGTCAGTACAAACAATTTGCTCGCCGGAACGAATGGCTCAGGCGTCTATCGTACTACGAACAACGGCACAAGCTGGACTGCATCGAACACAGGTCTTCCGACAACGCGCAACATGACCTCCTTCGCAGTTATCGGCACGAACATCTTTGTCGGTGCGCAGGCAGGCGGAGTGAACCGCTCGACAAACGGCGGAGCAAACTGGACGAACGTGAGTACCGGAATGACGAACAACAACGTCCTTTCGCTTGCAGTCATGGGCACAACGTTGTTTGCCGGGACAAGCGGCGGCGTGTATCGCTCGACGAACAACGGTGCCGGCTGGACGCTCGCAAGCAACGGACTCACGAGTCCGAATGTGTACGCTCTTACAGTCAACGGGATGAACCTTTGGGCTGCGACGGACGATGGTATATTCAATACGTACAACAGCGGCAACAGTTGGGGCACAGTGAATACGGGACTAACAACGCCGCGCATTTTCTCGCTTGCAGTCGCTGGAACAAATCTGCTCGCAGGCAGCCAAGGCGGCGGCGTCTGGCGGCGACCGTTGAATGAGGTGATTCTTGATGTTGAAGAGAATGGTGGAAGTGTTCCGACGAATTTTGTGTTGGAACAAAATTATCCCAATCCATTCAATCCGACGACGACGTTGTCATTTGTCATTGGTCATTCGTCATTCGCATCTTTGAAGGTTTGTGATGTGTTAGGAAGGGAAGTTGCGACGATTGTGGAGGGATTTCTTTCTGCGGGAAGATATACTCGAACGTTTGATGCGAGCAGGCTTGCAAGCGGCGTGTATTTCTATCGTCTGCAAGCCGGGAATTTTTCCGAGACGAAGAAGATGGTGTTGGCTCGATAAGGACAATTGTCCTCCAACTTTTGTCTCAGTCGGGTGCCATTTTTTCGCTTTGACCTGCTTGTTAATCCATGAAATCCACGGTCAGCGGCTCCTATCCAATTTTTCGAAGAGGTGCTCTGCTGCTGGAGATAACCGTCTTGCGAATGCATTTGGAGGTGACGGTCGTCTCTCTTAAATTGATTTCATAAAATACTTGTTGCAATTGGTGTATGAAGGTGGTAGCTTGTACCCGTCAAAAACAGTACACCGTTGTTGAGCTTTTACTCTCCTTTTGACAAGGAGAGGTTTCGCTTGAATTGTGGTAAACAAACCCGCAGCAAAACAGAGTCAATCGCAACCATGTACAATAGTGGCTGCGATTTGCTGTTTAAAGGCACACCGAGATGGCTGTATCATAAGTGTCCGTTGACTACGGATTTGTTTAACACAACAGGAAGGACTTTTTCCAATGGAAAAAGGCACAGTAAAATGGTTTAACGGAGCAAAAGGCTTCGGTTTCATCCAACGCACCAGTGGTGAAGATGTATTCGTTCACTACAAAGCAATCTCGGGTGATGGCTACAAGAACTTGAACGAAGGCGATCAAGTTCAGTTCGATGTCGAGAAGGGACCCAAGGGTCTTCAGGCAGCGAACGTTAGCAAAGTGTAAGTAGTCCACACTCGCTAAACAGAAGTCCCGGTCTGTTTCAATACAGGCTGGGACTTTCTCTTTATTTGACCGCACGAACAAAAGCTTGCCACCCCCGAAGGGATGCCTTCGGCAGAAGACACCAAGACACTAAGGTTTCAATATGGTCTCTTAAATCTAATCAGCTTTTCTTTGTGTACCTATTCCGCCAAAGGCGGATCAGTTCGACGAGTCGAGTTTTCGACCTACAGCTGAGAGTCTTCGTGTCTTAGTGGCAATCTTTTTTTAGAAAGTACAACATGAAATCAGAATCATTGAAGTTGAGCAAAGAGATGGTGGCGTTGTTGGATCAACGCGGCATCACAGAGCCAACGCCGATTCAAAAAGAAATAATCCCCGCAATCTTTGAAGGCAGAGATGTTATCGCTCAGTCGGAAACAGGCTCGGGAAAGACATTGAGCTTTGCAATTCCGATTATCGAGCGAATGAATCATCGTGACGGAATGAAAGCGCTTGTCATTTGTCCGACGCGAGAACTTGCCGTGCAGATTGCGGCAGAGTTCGTGAAATTCTCGCACGGCAAACATCTCGGCATTACGCCAATCTATGGTGGTGTATCCATCGGCGAGCAAGCGAGAAGAATCGCACGCACCAACATTATCGTCGGTACGCCGGGCCGCTTGATTGATTTGATTAACCGCGGCTTGTTGAAGCTCGACACCATCACAACGCTTGTTCTTGATGAAGCAGATAGAATGTTGGACATGGGCTTCATCAAAGACATCGAAAAAATTATGCACAAAGTCTCGAAAGAGCGTCAGACGCTTATGTTCAGCGCAACGTTGGCGAAAGAAATCGTAACGTTGAGCCGAAAGTATTTGAAAGACCCAAAGCATGTGCAGATGGCAGCTTCGGTGAAGCCGGAGTTGCTGCGCCAAACGTATTATCAAACAACACCTGACCAAAAGCCGCATTTGCTCGTACACTTGCTGAAATCTGACCGTGACTTGTCCCTTGTGTTCTGCAATCGTAAGCACATCACTGCAAAGTTAGCAAAGCAGCTTTCGCGTGAAGGAATTGGTGCGCGTTGTTTGAATGGAGACATGTCGCAAGGACAGCGCGAACGAACGACGGCGGATTTCCGTCACAAGAAGTTCAATGTTCTCGTTGCGACCGACGTTGCTGCACGCGGCTTGCACATTGACGACATCACGCACGTGTACAATTACGAAATTCCCCGTGATGTTGATTCGTACACGCATCGTGTCGGGCGAACTGCAAGAGCGGGCGCGAAAGGAGAAGCGATTTCGCTTGTCGCTACCGGCGAAGAGCGGGGTTTCTTCCAACGCGTGCTCTTTACGTATAAAGGAAGCATTGCGCTCATAGGTGCGAACGATGTTGGCTTTCACACATCCGATCGAAGGAATGAACGTCCGATGCGTGAGAGGAGAAGCGATTCTCCTGAACGAAGGACTGATCGACCGTTCTCAAAGAAGCGAACACAGTCAGGCTTTCAGAGTTCTGAGCGAAAGTTTGAGCGTCCGATGAACGAACGCCGAGACGACTCGTTTGAACGAAAGCGCGTGACGAATGAATCGAGAGAATCGTACTCTCACCGCGAGCGCGAACGTCCGACGAACGAACGGAAAGATGAATCAACCGGTGAAAAGCGTATTTGGGATAAGCGCAGCTTTGGTGAAATGCTTCGACGTAGGAGGAAGCAAGGCTTTCGTCGCCCACACTAAGCTTAACGGAAAAAGGGGCAATTCATGAGTAATACTCTGATGCGCCCCTTTTCCGTTTTCTTGACTTTCTTTCGGAATAACGTTAGATTTTTATGCCGATTTTGCAGAATTGGCTGTTCATTTTTGTTCCAACGGGAGATTCCAACCTTTGTCACAAGGGCCTCAGCAAGCAACAGGCGAGGATAAGAAGCTGCAGGATGCATTGCGAAGTTCCGGCGAACTTCCGAATCACATCGCTATCATAATGGATGGAAACGGCCGCTGGGCGAAGCGGCGCGGTATGCCGCGCATTGCGGGTCACAATGAAGGCGTAGAATCTGTTCGCGACACCGTTGAAGCGTGCGGACAACTTGGCGTAAAGTATCTCACACTTTACGCGTTCTCTACCGAAAACTGGAAACGTCCCGAAGAAGAGGTTTCGTTGCTCATGCGCCTCTTGCTTCGCGCACTCAAAGACGAAACCGACCGACTTCACACGAATAACGTCCGCATTCAAGCAATCGGCGACATTGCAAAGCTCCCGCAGGAAGTTCAGAACGAACTCGTTGATGACATCGCGAAAACAAAGAACAACACCGGGCTTACGCTCATTCTCGCCCTGAGCTATAGTGGTCGTTGGGATTTGACGGAAGCGATGAAGCGGATTGCTGACGAGGTAAAGGCGAACACGCTTTCCGTTGAACAAATTTCCGAACAGCTTATTGCATCGTATCTCTCAACCGGAAACGTCCCCGACCCGGATTTGTTGATTAGAACAAGCGGCGAGTTTCGCATCAGCAACTTTCTGTTGTGGCAGCTTGCGTATTCCGAAATGTTTATCACCAACAAATTGTGGCCCAGTTTCCGTCGTGATGAACTCTACGAAGCAATCCGCAGTTACCAGAAGCGCGAGCGTCGGTTCGGTAGGGTGAGCGAGCAACTCAAGCAGGACGGTAGCAACGGCACACGCGACGGATACTTCAACAGACTTTTCAAGAGTGTAACAGGACCATAGACATGAAGCAGAGATTGTTGGTGTTGGCGGTAGCAGCGATTGCAATGGTCTTTTTACCATCCCATCTTTTCGCACAGCGCTCATCTCAACCCCAAGAAGTTTACAAAATCCTCGGCATTTCAGTTGAAGGAAACTCGCTCGCCGAGCCTTCCGCAGTTATTGCCAATACAGGACTCAGAATCGGAGATGATATTACTGTTCCCGGCGATCAGGTCGGTCAAGCGATCAAGAAGCTGTGGCAGCTCAAAATTTTTTCCGATGTGCAGATTGCAGTTGACCGTAAAGTTGGCGATGGTCTTTATCTTGTCGTGAGAGTCACTGAGCTTCCGCGATACGAGGAAACGAAAATTTCCGGCAACGACGAGATCAGCACGGACAACATCATGAAGAAAATCAATTTCGTGCGCGGACAGGTTGTTGCTCCACAAGACTTGAACAAGATTCAGAAAGAAATCCAGAAACTGTACGAAGCGGACGGCTACATGCTCGCCGACGTAAGGGTTTCGACGGAGCCTTTGGATACGAACAAGAACCGCGTCAATCTTATCATGAAGATTGATGAAGGACAGGAAGTAAAAGTCCGCAACATTTATTTCTCCGGCAACAAAGCGTTTGAAGACGGCGACCTGAAGGGCGCGATGAAAGAGACGACGGAGAAGCGCTGGTGGAAGATTTTCACTTCGGCGAAGTTTGACCGGAAAAAGTACGAGGAAGACAAGAAGTTTATTGTCCAGTTTTACAAGAAGAATGGCTATCGCGATGCCTCAATCATCAGCGATTCGATTTGGTACAGCGACGACAAGCGGGACATGAACATTCGTATCGCCGTTCATGAAGGAGCGCAGTATAAAATCCGAAGCATCGCGTGGGAAGGGAATACGATCTACTCGGACACGGTGTTGAACGAACAACTCGGCATGAAGCCCGGCGATGTCTACAATCAGGAAAAGTTTGAGCAGAACTTGCGCGGTAACGAATCACAAACTGATGTCGCCTCGCTTTATCTCAACAATGGCTTTCTGGCGTTCAATCTTGAGCCGGAAGAGACTCGAGTCGCTGAAGACAGTGTTGATATCCGCGTGAAAGTGTACGAGCGCAACAAGTTCGTCATCGGACAAGTCAACATTAAAGGCAATACGAAAACGTACGACAAAGTAATTCGACGCGAGCTCTACACAAAGCCCGGCGATTATTTTAACCGCGCTGCAATTATCCGCAGCATTCGTCAGCTTTCCGTGTTGAATTATTTCAATCCGGAAAAGATTACGCCTGATACGTATGTCCATCCCGATGGGAACATCGTTGACTTGACCTACTCAGTAGAGGAGAAGTCGAGCGACAACATCAACGCATCGGTCGGTTATAGTGGTGCGTTTGGCGTGACGGGCGCGCTGGGTTTTACTATCAACAACTTTTCAATCTCCGAGCCGCTCTCGGGTGGTGCCGGACAGATTCTCAACTTCGAGTGGCAGTTCGGCACTGAGTCCCGCTATCGGACATTCACCATTGGTTTTACCGAGCCGTGGCTCTTTGATACGCCCACAACACTCGGTGTGAGCTTGTTTGACACGAAGTACTCCTTCAACTACAACTCGCAGCGCACCGGTGGTTCGGTTCGGATTGGTCGTCGTTTCCGTTGGCCCGATGATTATTTCCGCGGCGATTGGATTGTGAACGCGCAACGCGTGGAGGAAGATTATCCGTCGTTTGGGATTGGACTGAGCAAGTTCGCGCAAGTGAGCCTCACCCAGGTGATCTCAAGAAACAGTATTGATAATCCGATTTTCCCATCGTATGGCTCAAACTTTTCGTTGTCGCTTCAGATGTCTGGTGGCCCAGTGTTGCCTGGCAATGTGAATTTCCACAAGTGGAATTTGCAGTCGGAGTGGTATGTGCCGTTGTTCAACAGCAGCCGGGTCACTCTTTATCTGAACTCAGAGTTCGGGTACATTGGGGAATTTACAGACAACGATGAGATTCCATTCAACGATCGTTTCTACATGGGCGGCACCGGCTTGGGGTACATCGCAACAACACCGTTGCGCGGTTACGAAGACCAGTCCGTTGGACCTCGCAATGCAAACGGGCAAATCTTCGGCGGGCGTGCGATGACAAAACAGACTGCCGAGCTGCGTCTCGCTCTCGCAATCAACCCAATTCCCATTTACATCCTCGGTTTTGTCGAGGGCGGCAATGTGTGGGAGACGTGGAAGAAAGCAGACTTTACCGATCTGAAACGCTCGGCTGGTTTCGGTGCCCGCATTCAGGTCAATCCAATCGGTCTCATCGGCTTCGACTACGGTTTCGGTTTCGACGATGTGCTGCCGCGCGATGGCAACCCCGACGGCTGGAGATTCCATTTTGTGTTTGGGCGAGGGTTCTAACCCATGAAGTCTTCAACAAAACATAATGGCAAACGTTCTATCAGGCATGAAGTGATTGCGATGGTGAAATCTCTCCCCGACAATTGCAGCATTGAGGACATTCAATATCATCTATATGTGAGAGAGAAAGTTCTCAATGGAATCAAGGCGATCAAACGGGGTGACTTCATCAGTCAGGAAGAAATGGAACGAGAATCGGCTCGATGGCTAAAGTCGTCTGGACAAGACCGGCGCGTAAAGACCTCCACGAGATAGTCGAGTATATCGCTCGCGATTCCCGCTTCTACGCAGAGAGGATGCGAGTCCGTTTGGTTCGAGCACCGCGTCTTCTTTCTCGGTTTCCCTTGAGCGGAAGAATTGTTCCAGAATTCAACGATGAGATGATTCGGGAAGTGATTTATGGGAATTATCGAATCATCTATGTAAGGGGAAAGCAAAAGTGTTTTATCGTTGCTGTAATTCATTTGAGCAGAGATTTGATTCGACTGTTGAAGCCCGGCGAGTGGGATTTGACGGATTATGAAACTGAGTAGCTAACTTTTATCAAACATTTCATTACAGAGGTAATCGTGAACAAATTCTTCATCTCCCTTCTTGTTGCGGGCATTGTGTTGATTGGTGGTTCTGCTGTCGCACAGCAGAAAATTGGTTTCGTGAATTCGTCAAAGATCTTCCAGGAAATTCCTGAAGCGAAGGAAGCGCAAAAGAAACTTGAAGCAATCGCAAAGCCGATTCAAGATGAAATTGAGAAACGCGAAAAAGCTATTCAGGAAAAGCTTGACGAGTACAAGAAAAAAGAATCGTTGATGAACGACGCTGCCAAGAAAACTGCGCAACAAGAAATCTACGATATGGACCAAAAGCTGAGAGAGTACAAGTTAGAGAAGCTCGGCAACGACGGAGAGCTGGCAAAGAAACAAGATCAAATTCTCAACCCTGTTAAAGAAAAAATCTTGAAGGCGATTGAGAAAATTGCAAAAGAACAAAAGTATTCCTTCGTGTTTGATCAAACCGAGACGGTGCGCGTGATGTTGTACGGCGAGGCATCCGCCGACCTCACGTATAAAGTGATTGATAGACTGAAGACGGGAAAGTAAGGAGTCAGAGGTCAGAAGTCAGAGGTCAGAAGTCAGAGGTCAGAAGTCAGAGGTCAGAGGTCAGAGGTCAGAAGT
>Ga0082335_1007771_pt1 | contig 12690 bp, 8 predicted proteins | sample Subgrocontami58m_FD_72375 | JGI IMG/M metagenome (GOLD analysis project Ga0082335, IMG submission 72375) | Subsurface groundwater microbial communities from S. Glens Falls, New York, USA - GMW37 contaminated, 5.8 m (SPADES assembly) (version 2) ...
TTGTCCACTCTCTTATGCACTGGCTGACCGCAATGTTGTCGCCTGATGTATAGTTAAAGACTATAAGAATTGTAGAATTGGTTGTATTTAACGGCGACTGAATAAAGACTGTTGGCGCTATAAAATCTGTAACATTAAATGCAGTTGTATTAGCAATAGTTCTTGTTGTCCCATTTTGCAAAACAAACCCTGTAGTTCTTATCCACCAGATTCCTGTATCTGCGCTGCCGTTGAGCGTGAAATTATCCCAAACATTTCCCGCAGTCTGCGGCGTGAAGTTGGTTTCACGAACAACTGCTCCATTGCTATTGTTCCACCTAAAACTTACATTAAAAGCAGAGCCTTGTATTGTTGTAATGTTGTCCCATCTTAACACAGCTGATATGTTAATGTTTTCGCTTTGGTTATATTGTGGCAAATTTCCAGTTCTGTTTAATGTATTATTCAACAGCAATGTATGCCTGAATGTAAAGCTGACGTTTGATTGATTGACATTGTTTGAAGAATCATTCACCCAGACTATGATTGTATGAGAGCCTTCTCCTAATGTAATTTCATCATAGGTCTGGTTTGCACATGGATTTTTTGATGTATTTATATTATCTAAACTTATTCTGCATTCTCTTATACCAACATCATCGCCAACAAGATAGTTCAAAGATACATTGCTAACTATGATTGTGGAGTTTGAAGGATTTTGAATTGTTATGGTTGGAGGTATTGAATCTGTTGAATTTGTAAGATTAAATGGTGTCTGATTAACCATATTTTTGATAGTTCCGTTCTGTGTTGTCCATAAGATAGTTCGAACCCACCAAACTCCTGTTGCACTGCTTATATTTGTTGTAAAGTTATCGCTAGCATAACCTAATGCATTGTTAGTGAAATTAAGTATCCTTACAATATTGCCAGAAGAGTCGTTCCACACAAATGTTGTTATGGTGCCTATTTTCGTCAGATTATCCCAGTAAGACCACTGACTGACATTTACATTTTCAGACTGGTTATAATGCGGTATTGGAGAGCCTGTCCTGTTAAGAGTTATGTTGCCATTTATTACGTGTGTAAAAGTGAAATTAGCTACGCTAAAGTTGACATTGCCTGCGCTGTCGTTTACCCATATAATTATTTTATGCGACTGCTCGCCCAGAAGCGATTCATCCAGCGACTGGTTGGCACAGTTTGTTATTGTTGTATTAATGCCATTGAGCTCGCGAATGCACGACTGAAGATTCAAGTCGCCTGCTGTGTAGTTTAATGTAATAATAGATAAATTATATGTTATGTTCAAAGGATTTTGTATTGTTATCTGAGGAGCTATTGTGTCAACAAGCAATGTTCTTGTTTCTGTCCTATTCGTGTTGCCTGCTGTATCTGTTGTAAAGGCGTAGAAACTGTAGTTGCCGTCTATAAGATTTGTGAAATTTCTTTCTAGTCTGTACAAGCCGCTGTTATAAGAGGCATTGATTTCCTGTGAAGTAAGAGCACGGTTGAATATGCGGACGTCGTCGATAGAGCCATTCATCAATCTACCTGCAGTAACTGCATCCTTACCAATAAAAACACTTGCAGCAACACTTCCCAAGACTCCATTAGCTCCTACTGCTTTGTCAAGAACGCCATTTACATAAGCATTTAAACCACTGGTGGAATTATAGGTAAAAACTATATGATACCAATTATTTACAGCCAATGTATGTACGCCTGTACCGTCATATTGAACGGCAGCAGGATTACTAAGATACACAGCTAACTTTCCGTTACTCTTAATAAAAAATTCGTAGTAGGGGCTACCAGTGCCTCTATGAACTATTGTGGAGTAACCGTTTGTTAAGGACGAGGGCTTAACCCAAGCACTGATTGTTATTGCTGTTGGGTTTAATGTAGGGCTATTACCTGCATTCACATGTCCATTGATCCCGTCAAAACTACACGCGGTCCCAAATGCTCCTTTAACATCTGATGCACAGCTTACGCCGCCTGATATCGTTCCATTATTCCCATAGGTTGAGCTGTCTTTTGTATTGTTATTGAAATTCCAGTAGCCAACTAACCCGTACTGTCCTGTAGAATTAGTTATATCTACGAATGACGAAGTTGGATTTGTGTCGTTGACAGAAACATTAATGTAAGTGTACGTTCTTGACATATTTGTTCCTGATGCGTATGTCGGGCTTAAAAATGTTATATTAGGAAGTAAAGTGTCTATGGTGAAATTTGTTATGGAAACATTTATATTATTTGAAGAGTCATTAACCCATACACGTATTGTATGGAAACCGTCATTCGCTGCCCACGTGTCATTGGCGCAGTTTGCTAATGTCTTGTTATAAGCAGCGCCTGTTTCATTTGTCCACTCCCTTATGCACTGGTCCAAGGCAACATCATCGCCTGCAGTATAGTTAAGGACAATTGTGCTTGAATTGTATGTCGTGTTTGCAGGATTTTGAATGGTAACATTTGGAGCGACTGAATCCACATCATGTATAAAATCAAATTCTACCCACATATCAGGCTCAGGGTCGGTGTTAACTATTTTTATGTCGAATGTATCATTCTCTGTAAAGTTTGACAGCTTTACATCATATTGTGAAGACTCGTTGGACAGGACTTTGGTGCTGCCTACTAAATTTGTTGTGTTAGCTACAAATAATTCAAGATGTGTTTGCGTCCCGTTCTGCGCCCTTGCAACTATATTGACAACATTTCCTATGCTCAGGTTGATTTCAAATGTTGCCCTCACATAATGATTCTCTGGAATGTGCTCGCTCCATAAATCGTCTCGAGCTTTTACTTGGTCAAAAATGTCGCTCACAAAACTATAATTCTCATTCAGGTGTTCTGAGTTTGTTATATTTATTTCACCAAACCCAGGATCGTTTTGGTCTATCTGAATTGTATAATTCTCACCAGGCACAATCTTTTTGTATTTTGTCCACGTCCCGTTGCACCTGCGCGCATCAAAGTCCCATTCCTTGCATTTGTAAAGCGTGTTGGCCATCGCCGGGGGCGCCAGCAGCAGGGGAAGGACGAGCAGTAGCGGCTTCATGGCCTTGAGTGTATGCCAAAACAAAAAAGGACGGGATACCCCGTCCTTTCCTGACACAGCACGATCGAACCGATCGATCATCCGTAGCGGCGAGGTCAGCGTTTTCTGCTGGCCCGCCTGCTACGCAGGGGCTTCATCAGATCGAGTAATACATCTCGTACTCGAGCGGATGGGTGGTCATGCGGAAGCGCGTGACTTCTTCCATGCGCAGCTCGATGTAGGCATCGATCATCTCGTTGCTGAAGACGCCGCCGCGCAGCAGGAATTCGCGGCCGTTGTCGAGGTAGTCGAGCGCCTGTTCCAGGCTGGAGCAGACGGTCGGGATCTTCGCATCTTCTTCCGGCGGCAGGTCGTAGAGGTTCTTGTCGGCCGGATCGCCGGGGTGGATCTTGTTCTGGATGCCGTCGAGGCCGGCCATCATCATCGCGGTGAAGGCCAGGTAGGGGTTGGCACCCGGATCCGGGAAGCGCACTTCGATGCGGCGCGCCTTGTCCGAATGCACGTAGGGCACGCGGATCGAGGCGGAACGGTTGCGCGCCGAATAGGCCAGCTTGACCGGAGCCTCGAAGCCGGGGACCAGACGCTTGTAGGAGTTGGTCAGCGGGTTGGTGATGGCGTTCAGGGCGCGGGCGTGCTTGATGATGCCGCCGATGTAGTACAGCGCGAACTCGGACAGGCCGGCATAGCCGTTGCCGGCAAACAGGTTCTTGCCGTCCTTCCAGATCGACTGGTGCACGTGCATGCCGGAACCGTTGTCGCCGACGATGGGCTTGGGCATGAAGGTCGCGGTCTTGCCGTAGCTGTGGGCCACGTTATGCACGATGTACTTGAGGATCTGGGTCCAGTCGGCGCGCTGCACCAGGGTGCTGAACTTGGTACCGATTTCGCATTGGCCGGCGGTGGCGACTTCGTGGTGATGCACTTCGACCGGGACGCCGCAGGCTTCCAGCGCCAGGCACATCTGGGCGCGGATGTCGTTCAGGCTGTCGACCGGGGGAACGGGGAAATAGCCGCCCTTGACGGTCGGGCGATGGCCGGTGTTGCCGCCTTCGATCTTTTCGGCGGAGGCCCAGGCGGCTTCTTCCGAGATGACCTTGCAATAGGAGCCGGACATGTCGATCTTCCACTCGACGGCGTCGAAAATGAAGAATTCGGGTTCGGGGCCGAAGAAGGCCTGGTCGCCGATGCCGGAGGATTTCAGATAGGCCTCGGCGCGCTTGGCGATCGAGCGCGGATCGCGGTCATAGCCCTTGCCGTCGGCCGGCTCGACCACGTCGCAGGTCAGCACCAGCGTGGTTTCGTCCATGAAGGGGTCGATGTAGGCGGTCTTGGCGTCCGGCATCAACTGCATGTCGGAGGCCTGGATGCCCTTCCAGCCGGCGATCGAGGAACCGTCGAAGGCATGGCCGTCTTCGAATTTTTCCATGCCGAAGTGGGAGATCGGCACGCCCACGTGTTGTTCCTTGCCGCGGGTGTCGGTGAAGCGGAAGTCGACGAACTTGACTTCCTTCTCCTCGACCATCTTGATTACGTCCTGGGGGGTCATGAGCAGCTCTCCTGAGAATGAATGGCAAAAGCGGGGATCGATACCGTGAAACGGCGCAGGACTCGGTTAGCAGTTTGCGTGCCACTGATACTGCGAAAGGAAGCGATTGTGCCACAAGTCTTTTCATGGCTTGGGCACCAAACGATCGCACCAAAGCGGTGCGGTATGCCAAAAATAAGCACTATTCTGGTGCAACTATTTGGGTGAGCCGAATCGCGACAAACCAGGGGTCCTTCGCCAGTGCCGTATCCAGGCGACGGCGGATGGAGGCGAGGCCCGCCGCGTCGGTGAAGCCCGCCGGCAGAAAGATGTCGGCCTCGACCCGGGTGCCGAGGTAGTGCAGGGTGGTGCGCTCGAGCTCGGGCAAGCCGGTCCCGAGCATCCCGCACAAGTGCTCGAGCAGAAAGGCGCGGTCGGGCAGTTGCACGGCGGCATTGCCCAGCAGGTCGTTTTCGGCGTCGACATGCACCAGCACGTCGAGCACTTCCGGGTGGCTGTCGAGCACGCGCTGGCGCGCCGTTTCGGCGACGCGGTGGCCTTCCGAGACGCTGATGCGCGGATTGACCTGGACATGGGCGTCCACCAGTACCTGGTGCGCCATGCGCCGCGTGCGCAGCTCATGCATGCCGAGTACGCCGGGGGTGCCGGCGATGGTCTGGCGGATGGCGGCGACTTCCTCGGCCGAGAGCCCGGTGTCGATCAGCTCGCGGATTGCGTCCAGGCCGAACTTGAGTCCGGCGCGCACGATCATGGCGCCGACGATGATTGCGGCCACGGCATCGGCGAAATTGAAACCGAGCAAGGCGCCGGCAATGCCCGTCGCCACCACCAGCGAGGACAGGGCGTCGGCACGGGCATGCCAGGCATTGGCTACCAGCATCGGCGAGCGCAGGCGCTCGGCGGTCGCCAGCATGTAGCGGAACAGGCCCTCCTTGGCCGCCAGCGTGAAGACGGCAGCCCACATCGCGGCGACGCCGACCGGCGGCGCGCTGCCGATGTCCTGCAGGCGCCCCGCGGCGGTGATCAGGATGCCGGCGCCGGTGCCCGCCAGCAGCAGGCCCAGCACCAGCGAGGCGGCGGTTTCGTAGCGACCGTGGCCGTAGGGATGGTCGGCATCGGCGGCTTCCGCGCCCTTGCGGTTGGCGAACAGGACGAAGGCATCGGCGACGATGTCCGACAGCGTGTGCATGGCATCGGCGATCAGGCTTTGCGAATGCGCGATGAAGCCGACCACGAGCTGCATGGCGGTCAGCACGATATTGACGACTACGCTGACCCAGGTGATGCGCTGGCCTTCGGCGAAGCGCTCGCCGGTCGCCGGCCTTGCGTCCTGCGCGTTCTCGGCCATCATTTGGGTGTGGGTTTCGCGGGGCATGGACGGACGCTATACTCGATTCCTTCGCATTCTATCCCGCCGCCAAATCCGCCGATCCCATGGGACGCCTCAACGAAATCCTCAAGCTTTCCCAATCGCGTGCCCGCGAACTGAAGCTGCCCTTCGAAGGCGCCGTGACGCCGGGCGAGGCCCACGAACTGTTGCAGCTCACGCCGCGTGCGCGCCTGGTCGACGTGCGCACCAAGGCGGAATGGGACTGGGTCGGTCGCGTTCCCGGCGCGATCGAGATCGAATGGCAGGACTATCCCGCCAAGAAACTCAATCCGCATTTCATCCAGACGCTGAAGCACAGCGTCGTCACCGAATCGCTGCTGCTGTTCCTGTGCCGTTCCGGACAGCGCTCGGCCAGCGCCGCGAAGGCCGCGACCGAGGCCGGCTTCCCCGACTGCTACAACATTCTCGAAGGCTTCGAGGGCAACAAGGACGCCAACGGCCAGCGCAATCGCAGCGGCGGCTGGCGTGCCTGCGGCCTGCCCTGGCAGCAGGGCTGAGCGTCGCTCAGTCGGCGAGCTTCGCCAGCGCCGGGTCGTCCGGTCGTTGGGCCCGCAGCGCCTGCCACAGCGTCCGCGCTTCCTCCCCCACGCCGGCTTCCATCAGCAGCGCCGCATACAGCGCGCGGCGTGAAAAGTCGGCGTTGTCGCCCGGCTTGAACTGCGCCAGGCGGCTCGCTTCGAGCGCGCCGAGTACCGCGAACTCGCCGCCGTGCTCGGCCAGGGCGCGGCCCTCGCGCTGCGCCTCGACCCGCCAGGCATAGCGGCTGCCGGGCTGCAGGCCGGCCTCGGCGGGCAGGACGAAAGTCGATGCCGGCGGCACGACGGCCTCGAACACCTGCTTGCCGTTCGCGTCCTTGACGGTCACCCGGTAGGCGCCGGCATCGGCCGTTTCCGGCCAGCGCAGGGCCGGCATCCGGCCGAGCACCGTGGTGTTGTTCGGCGACACGGCGGCATGGACCATCTTGCGTGCGCTGCGCATCACCAGCGTGGCCTGGGCGACCTTGCCGGTGGCGATCCTGACGGCCGGAAGATGGCTCGCCGGCAGGGCCGAACCCTCGACCTTGCCACCGCCGGCCGCGGTCGGTCCTGATTTTCCGACGACGTAGCGGCCCGGCTTCAGCGTGTATTCGCGCCCGCTGCCGAGGTCGACGGCGACGACCCGGGCGCCGGGCGCCAGGGTCAGCGCGGCGCCATCGGGCAGTTCGGCCATCAGTTGCACGCGGCCGCGACCCTCGACCTCCACCGTGCCGGCGAGGTCGGTGACCAGCAGCCCGGCCAGGGCCGGCAGCGGCATGAAAAGCAGGGTTGTCGCGCAGCGACGCAGTGTTTGCTGGATCATGTTCCTTGCTCCTTGACGTTCTGCCCGGCCGGCGGCCGCCAGCCGAAAACCTCGATCGGGGCGCGGCCCTTGACCGCCATCGGGCCGATGGCGGTCAAGCCGGCCGAGTCGTCCAGCCTGGCCACCACGGTCGCCGACAACAGCAGCGGGAATCCGGCGTCCTTGGTCAGTCCCTCGATGCGCGACGCGGCATTCACCGTGTCGCCGATCGCCGAATATTCGTTGCGCTCGCGCGAGCCGATGTAGCCGATCACCGCAGGACCATAGTGTAGTCCGATGCCGATGGCCAGCGGTGGGGCGCCGTGTCGCGCGCGCTCGCGGTTGAAATCGTCCAGCGTCGCCAGCATCGCCCGTGCCGCGGCGAAGGCGTCGGCACAGGGCCGCGGCGAGGGGTGGGGGGCGCCGAAGAAAGCCATGATGCCGTCGCCGATGAACTTGTCGAGGGTGCCGCCCTCGGCGTGGATGGCGCGCGTCATGCGCCCGAAGTAGTCGTTGAGTAGCGCGGTGACATCCTCCGGCGCCATGGTTTCGCTGAGCGTGGTGAAGGAGCGGATGTCGGAGAACAGTACGCAGATGTCGCGCCGGACGCCGGCCAGGTCGGGCGTCAGGCGTCCCGCGATCATTTCCTCCAGCACCGCGGGGCTGACCAGGCCATCGAAGCTGGCGCGCAGGCGCCGTCGCTCGCGCGCCGCGAGGGTGGCGGCAAGGCCGGTGCGGGCGGCAAAGGCGCCGAGCAGCGCCGTCAGCGCCAGCGGCACCGGCAGGGCCGTGCCGGCACGCAGGGCGACCAGTCCGCCGCCGACGGCGAGGGTGGTGCCGGCAAATACCGCGATCGCCACTCCCCGGGTCGGGCGCAGCCACCAGGCGCTCGCGAGCAGGAGCGCCAGCACGATGCCGGTCCACGGCGGCGATTCGCGGATGATGGCCGAGGCGAGCACGGAGCGCATCTGCTGGGCGTGGATCAGCACGCCGTGCGAAGTGTCGCTTTCGCTGTCCCAGGCGGCGAGCCGCACCGGGGCGGAATGCTGGTCGTCGTATTGCAGCACGCTGCCGAGCAACACGACGCGGGCGCCGAAGGCCTTCGCCAGGGCGACGCTGTCCCCCGCCTCGTGCCAGCCCAGCACCTGGCGCAGCGGAATGTAGGCAAACGTCGGTCCCAGCGCGTACTGCACCAGGCCCGGCGCCGGATCGCGGCCGAGGATGCGCGCGATCCGGCCGACCAGGGTGGGGACGGCCTCGCCCTGGGCGCCGATGCGTTCGTCGAAGCGACGAATCACGATGTCCTCGTCGCGCGGCAGGAAAACGAAACCGACGCCATCGGCACCGGCCAGGCGCAGGAAGGGCGCATGCAGCGGGCGTGCCTTGCCGGCCGCATCGGCAGTCAAACCGAGCACCAGCGGATAGGCCGCGCGCGCCGCAAGAATGCCGCGCGCCAGCGCTGCATCGAGGCCCGGCTGCAGCCGGTCGGCCGAGCCGGCCGGCAGCACCACGTCGAGTCCGACCGCGGCCGGCCGCGCCGTGACCATGGCCTGCAGGAAGCCGCCGATCTGGTGATGGAGGGTGGCCAGCGGCATGCCGAAGGCACGCAAATCCTCGTCGTCGATGCCGACCACCACGACCTGGTCGCCACCGGGCAGCGGAGCGTAGAGGCGCAGGACGCGGAATGCGGCATCGAGCCAGAGATTGTCGAGGCGTCGCGCCCAGGGCGAGGCGGCGAAGGCCGCCACCACCGCAAGCACCGCGAGGAAGCCCGACCACGCCTGGCGGCGGCTGAGCGAGGGCGAGGCGATCACAGCAGGTCTTCGAGGCCGGGGATCAGCGAGTAGAGGCCGACGCGCAGGGAGCGCCAGAAGCCTGCGTCCGGTTCGCTGCTCAGGCGAATCGGCTTGCCGTCGCGCTCGCCGTTCCAGGTCAGTTGCCGGCGCGAATCGCCGTCCTGCTCCAGCGTCAGGCGCCAACTGTGCTCCGGCGAGAAGTCCCGGTCGATGCCGGCGAGCAGCCAGCCGGCCAAAAGCGGGCTCTCGATCAGCAGGCCGGCTTCGGTATTGAGCCGCCGCGAGCGGGGATCGAAGTTGGCGCTGCCGACCCAGACCAGCTTGCGGTCATAGATGGCGATCTTGGCGTGCAGGGCGGACTCGGAACGGCCGATGCGGATGCGCTGGCCGCTGGTCGGCGTCGGCCGGTCGGCGTCGGGCCGGTATTCGTACAGCTCGACACCACCGGCAATCAGGGCTTCGCGGTACGGCGCGTAGCCGGCATGCACCGCGACCACGTCGGTGGCGGCCAGCGAATTGGTCAGCACCCTCACGCGAACACCGCGTGCCGCCAGCGCCGTCAGCACTTCGACGCCGCGATCGCCGGGCACGAAATAGGCCGCCTCGTAAACCACCTCGCGGCGGGCTTCCTGCCGCGCGATGGCCATCGCGCGGGCAACCGCGGCAGACGGCTTGGCCGCCTCCGCCTCCTGCCGCACCGGCGGCTCGCCGATCGCGTGTCCCTTGGCCCAGGTCATGTCGTCGCTGCTGAGAACCCGGCGCAGGTATTCGGCCTTGCTTGCGAGATACTCGCGCGACGGACCGTCGCCGCTGCTGCCCCGGTTGCGTATCGCCGCCAGGGTGGCGTCGCCGGCGGCGGCATCGGCCGCACCGAAGGCGGCGACGGGAACGACGATGGGACTGTTCCAGAAGGCATCGAAGATGCGGCCGGCCTCCGCCGCGGCCGGTCCGGAGACCAGCAGATCGATGTCGCGGAAGTTGGAGTCGCCCGCGCCCTCGAAATAATGATTGCTGATGTTGCGGCCGCCCATCACGCCGGCCTGGCCGTCGACCACGAAAATCTTGTTGTGCATGCGGCGACCGAGGCGGTCGAGATTGAACAGCATCTGCAAGTGGCGCGACCAGCGCGCCCGGTCGCGGTAGGGATTGAAAATACGCAGCTCGACGTTCGGATGGGCGTTGATGCGGGCCAGCGTGGCCTCGTCGAAGCCGATCAGATAGTCGTCCAGGATCATCCTGACCCGCACGCCGCGGTCGGCGGCGGCCAGCAGCCGGTCGAGCAGGAAGGAACCGACGTCGTCCGGGTCGAAGATGTAGTACTGCACGTCGATCGCGCGCTCGGCCAGATCGGCCAGGGCGGCACGGGTCATCAGCGCGCTGACGCCGTTGTTGAGCAGGCGGAAGCCTGACTGTCCGGGTGCTTCGGCCTGCTTCGCGACGTAGGCCTTGCCCAGGGTGGTTTCGGCCGGACGCTCGAACGCGGCGGAGGGCGTCGGCCGGTAATCGTCGCGGATGGTCGCGCAGCCGGTGAGCAGGATGGCGGCCAGCGCCAGCGCCATCCTTCCGGCGTGTTCCCGCAGGCGCGACAATGGTCTAGCCGCCACCGATGAATCCCTTCAGGCCCATGTAGATCGAGGTGGCGGACGTCGTGGCCAGGGTGATCGTCGTGCGCAGCTCGTTGATTCTTTTCACCGTGCTGGTGAGCTTCTCCGCGCTTTGCTGCCCGGTGGCAAGCATTTTCGCCAGCTTCAGCGCCAGCGCGCTGGCCAGCAGGGCCTGCCGTTCCAGTTGCCGGCGGCGCCAGATCATGCGGCCGAGCACCATGCCGGTGACGAAGCTGAAGCCGATGCTGGCCGCGTACTCGACGAATTCCCTCCATTCGCGCCTGTCCTGCGGCAGGATCGCCGTGTGGTCGATGTACGCGGTCAGCGCGCTCATGCCCAGCACCCCGCAGGCGGCCATGGCGAAGGCGGCAAAAATCCAGGGACCGACGCGACGCGGTCCGTTGCGCATCACCAGCAGGCCGAAGGGCAGCGGGATCAGCAGCGAGACGATGCGCAGCACCAGGGTATTGAGGTCGTAGATCACCGTGACCAGGCCGTGGGCGAGCAGCAGCAGCAGCAGCGGCGCCAGCCAGAACAGCAGGCCCTGCAGGCGCAGTTCGGCGGCACTCGGCTCGGCTTCGAGCTCCACCGCCACCGGTTCGACCGCGGGCGGCGGGTCGGCCGCCTTGAGTTTTTCCTCGAGTTCGCCGACCGTCGCCTCGAGCGCCCCTATCCTCGCCAGCAGCGGCTTGAACAGGTAGAGATCGCGCGTGCAGTGCGGGCAGGCCAGCGCCTCGTCACTGATCTCGCTGACGCAGTAGGGGCACTTCATGCGATTACTTGGCGACCGTCAGCTTGACCACGTGTGCGCTCTTGCGCCCCTCGCTGTCCTGCACCGTGACCTGAATCTCATGGTCGCCGGGCGGCACTTCGGCGCCGGCGAGTTCCAGGCCGCGGTCGCTGACGCCGTGTTTGACCCGATCCGAAAGGTCGACCGGGGCGGCCTTGAGGTAGATCACCTTGATGCTCGCCGGATCGATTTTCGATCCGCCGCGCGGCTCGAAGGAAAGCTTGAGGTTGAGCGGCGACTTCAGCGGTCCGCCGGCAGGTTCCGGCGACAGTTGCCTGATGCCGGGCCCGCGGGTGATGCCGCGCGTGTTGAGCGCGCCGGGTGCCGCCGGCAGCTTTGCCTCGTCATCCTTGATCAGTTTGAAGGCGTGCGCCGGGAGGGCGAGCAGCGAGAAGGCGGTGGCGGCGATAAGGTAATGGCTCATGATCAGTCTCCGACGATGACGAAAGGTGCCCAGAACAAGGGGTGGGCGTGCGAGTAGAGCGGTTTGCGGGTGGCCGCGTCAAGGCTGCCGGGGCCGTCGGCAAGGGCGAGCATGGCCTGGCGCAGCGCTTCGGCTTTGCTCAGTGCGGGATTTTCCACCTGGCGCCGGAACAGGTCGGTCATCAGCAGGCGCGCGGAAGCGGTTTCCACCGGCCAGTTCGATACCAGCAGGGCGCGGGCCCCGGCATAGAAAAAGGCGCGGCCGAGGCCGGACACGGCTTCCGCGCCGGCACCGTCGCCGGCGGCAGTGTTGCAGGCGGACAAGACCACCCAGTCGGCATCGAGCCTGAGCGAGAGGATCTCGTCCATCGCCAGCAGGCCGTCGCCATTGCCGTCGGCGAGATCGGGCGTGGTCAGGGCCAGCGCCGGCTGGGTCAGCCCGTCGAGTTCCCCGGGCACCAGGCCGTGGGTGGCGAACATCACCACGCGGCGGTTGGCGAGGTTGCCCTCGATCACGGCTTTCTCGGTGGCCTTGCCCTGCAGGTAGATGTCGCCCGGCTCGGCCTTGAGCACCCGGGCGATCTCGGAGATTTCCTGGCCCGTGTCGGGCAGGCGCGGCAGCAGGGCGAGTTCGGCGGAACTGACGCCGGCGGTCTTCGGCACGTTGCGCAGCCGCAGCGGCAGACCGCGCGTGCTGACCGCGCCGGCCGCCAGTTGCAACGGCGCTTCCTTGCCCTGTTCCTTGCTGAACAGCGGGTCGCCGAAACCGATGAAA
>Ga0082335_1007773_pt1 | contig 12688 bp, 12 predicted proteins | sample Subgrocontami58m_FD_72375 | JGI IMG/M metagenome (GOLD analysis project Ga0082335, IMG submission 72375) | Subsurface groundwater microbial communities from S. Glens Falls, New York, USA - GMW37 contaminated, 5.8 m (SPADES assembly) (version 2) ...
GATCGACCCGGGCACCACCGGGATGGGCTACGCGGTCCTCGACCCGCGCGGCGAGCCGGCGACGGTCGTCGCGTGCGGGATCGTCGAGGTGCCGCGCGCCGCCTCCACCGCCGAGCGGCTCCTCGCGATCGCCGCCGCGCTGGACCTCCTCATCGCCGAGCACGCGCCGCGCGCGCTCGCGCTCGAGCGCCTGTTCTTCAACCGGAACGTGCGGACCGCGATGGCCGTCTCCGAGGCGCGCGGGGTGGTGCTGCTCTGCGGCGCGCGCGCGGGGCTGGAGGTCGCGGAGTACACGCCGCAGGAGATCAAGCTCTCGGTCACCGGGAGCGGCGGCGCCGACAAGAAGGCGGTGCAGCGGATGATCGGTCTCCTGGCCCGCCTCGAGCGACCGGTCACCGAGGACAACGTCGCGGACGCGATCGCGATCGCGCTCACGCACGCGCAGCGGTCCCGCCTCGCCGAGCGCCTCCAGGCCGCGGAACGCGAGGCGTGATCGCCTCGCTGCGCGGCGAGATCGTTTCGCGCGGCCCGGACCACGTGGTGGTCGAGGTCGGCGGCGTCGGCTATAAGGTCTTCGTCCCGCGCCAGCCGGAGGGGACGCGCGCGCACTTCCACACGCACCAGGTCATCCGCGAGGACGGGCAGTTCCTCTACGGCTTCGCGACGCCCGAGGAGCTCGCGCTGTTCGAGCTCCTCATCGGGGTCTCCGGCGTGGGGCCGAGGGCGGCGCTCGCGCTGCTCGCGACCGCCCGGCCGGCCGACCTTGCCGCGGCGATCGTCTCGGGCGACGCGGGGGCGCTCGCGCGAGCCCCCGGGGTGGGGAAGAAGACGGCCGAGCGCCTGATCGTCGATCTCAAAGGCAAGCTCGGGGCGCTCGCGAGCGGCGGCCTGGCCGGCGCCACGCTGCCGGACGACGAGGTCGCGGCCGCGCTCGTCGCGCTCGGCTTCAGCGGCGCCGAGGCGGCCGCCGCGCTCCGCGACGTGCCGCCCCCCGGAGCGGCGCGAGCCGAGGAGCGCCTTGCGGCCGCACTGCGCGGCGCGAGCCGCCGCCCGTAGGCTCCGCCGTGCCGTGCCGGGCGACCCTCGCCGGCCCGTGGCCCTGTCAAAGTCGCTGAGCGATCACATCGCCGGCCCGTGGCCCTCGACCCACGTGATAGAGTTACTCTCGGTGTCCGGGCCGCTGCCCGGGTGCCGCAGGGTCCAGGGAAGTGGGCTTGACCCACTTTTTTTTCGCCCCGCACTCGAAGAGGGGAGCGTGACATGAACCGCGAGCTCGTCACCGGTCTCGCGCAGCTCTCCGCCGAGAAGGGCCTCCCCAAAGAGGTCGTGGGCGACATCATCGCTCGCGCGCTCAAGCGCGCCTACGGCGCCGAGGACAACGTGGACGTCAAGTTCGACATCCAGACCGGCGCGTTCAAGGTCTACCTCCTCAAGACCGTGGTCGAGAAGGTGGAGGACCCCAAGCTCCAGATCCAGCTCGAGTCCGCGCGCCGGCTGAAGGCGGACGCCGAGCTCGGCGAGGTCATCCCGCTGGAGGAGCAGGCGGCCGCGCTCGGCCGCATCGGGGCGCAGACCGCCAAACAGGTCATCCAGCAGTCGCTCCGCGAGGCTGAGCGCGAGCAGGTGTTCGCGGAGTACGCCGAGCGCGAGGGCGACATCATCAACGGACAGATCACGCGCTTCGAGGCGGGCTCCGCGGTCATGGAGCTCGGCCGCGCCGACGCGATCCTCCCGCGCAGCGAGCAGGCGCCGCACGAGCGCTACTTCATCGGCCAGCACCGCAAGGTCCTCGTCCTCGAGGTCCGGCGCTCGCTCCGTGGTCCGCAGATCATCGTGAGCCGGGCGCACCGCGGCCTCGTGAAGCGGCTCTTCGAGCTCGAGGTGCCCGAGATCTACCACGGGCAGGTCGAGATCATGGGCATCGCGCGCGAGGCGGGCTCGCGGAGCAAGATCGCCGTGCGCGCCCGGCAGCCCGGCCTCGACCCGGTCGGCGCCTGCGTCGGCCAGCGCGGCCTGCGCGTGCAGGCGATCGTGAACGAGCTCGGCGGCGAGCGGCTCGACGTGGTGCCCTGGGCCGAGAAGGCCGAGGAGTTCGTCGCGAACGCGCTCTCGCCGGCGCAGGTCCTGCGCGTGGACATCGTTCCCGAGGAGAAGACCGCCTACGTCGTCGTCCCCGACCGGCAGCTCTCCCTGGCGATCGGCAAGGAGGGCCAGAACGCCCGCCTCGCCGCGAAGATCACCGGCTGGCGCATCGACATCCGCAGCGAGTCCGAGGTCCGCGCCGAAGCCGAGCCCGAGCCCGAGCCGGTCGTCGAGGAGTACGTCCCCGAGGAGCCGGTCGTGCCGGACGATCCCGAGGTCATCCGCGACGACCTCGTCGCGGAGGTCGAGGCCGAATCGGCGCTCGCCGACGACGACACGATGGAGGAAGAGGACCGTGCCCTCCTCGGCGGGAAGAAGAAGCGCGCCGATCGGCATTGAGCCGGTGCGCAGGCCGCCGGAGCGGACCTGCGTCGCCTGCCGTGCCACGCGACCGAAGCGCGAGCTCGTGCGCGTCGTCCGCTCCCCGGCGGGCGGCGCGCTCACGGTGGACCTCCGCGGGAAGGCGCCGGGCCGGGGCGCGTACCTCTGCCCCGACGAGGCCTGCCTGACGAAGGGCATCGGCGGAGGAGCGCTCCGGGCGGCGCTCGAGACCGACATCGACGAGGCCACGCGCGAGGCCCTCGCCGCGGAGCTGCGGCGGGCGGCCGAGACGAGAACGAAAGGCGGGAGCTAGACCATGCCGAAAGCACGACCGAGGCGCTTCCCGCCGCACCGTGGCCCGCGCCCCAGGCGCCGAGCGGATCGCGGCCCGCTGCCCGCGCCCGTCGCGGAGGCGCCTGCGGCGCCCGCGGTCGGCGCGAACGGCCGGCCGATCGTCGTCCTGCCGAAGACGATCGCCGTCGGCGAGCTCGGTCGCGCGCTCGAGACCGGTGTCGTCGACGTCATCCGCGCGCTCGTGAACATGGGGGTCATGGCGACGATCAACCAGACCATCGACTTCGAGACCGCCTCGCTCGTCGCCGGCGAGCTCGGCCGGGAGGTCGTCGCGGAGGCCGAGGCCGTGCCGGAACCGGTCGAGACCGAGGCGGAGGCGGCCGGGATCAAGCAGATCCTCTGGAGCGACGACGACCCGGCGAAGCTCCGCCCGCGCGCGCCGGTCATCACGGTGCTCGGGCACGTCGATCACGGCAAGACCAGCCTGCTGGACGCGATCCGCTCGACGAACGTCACCGCGCGCGAGGCCGGCGGCATCACCCAGCACATGGGCGCGTACCAGATCGAGCACGAGGGCCGCCGGGTCACCTTCCTCGACACGCCGGGCCACGCGGCCTTCACCGCGATGCGCGCCCGGGGCGCGCAGGTCACCGACGTGGCGATCCTCGTCGTTGCCGCCGACGACGGCGTCCAGCCGCAGACGATCGAGGCGATCTCGCACCTCAAGGCCGCGAACGTTCCGATGGTCGTCGCGCTGAACAAGATCGACAAGAGCGACGCGAACCCCGACCACGTGAAGGGCCAGCTCGCGGAGCACGGCGTGACGATCGAGGAGTACGGCGGCGAAACGCCGCTCGTGGCGGTCTCCGCGAAGACGCGGCAGGGCCTCGCCGAGCTCATCGACACGATCCTCCTCGTCGCCGACGTCCAGGAGCTCACCGCCGACCCGGACCGTCCGGCGATCGGCCGGGTCATCGAGGCTCACCTCGACAAGGGCCGCGGCCCGGTCGCGACGGTGCTCGTGCAGACCGGCACGCTCCAGCGCGGCAACGTCGTCGTGGCCGGCACGATCGTGGGCAAGATCCGCGCGATGACCGATGACAAGGGCAAGAACGTGGGTCGCGCCGAGCCGTCGCGGCCGGTCGAGATCCTCGGCCTGCCGGAGGTCCCGGAGGCCGGCGACGTCCTGCGGGCCGTGCCCGACGAGAAGGCGGCCAAGCTCATCGCGGCCGAGATCGTGCGAGAGCGCGCGGCCGCGGCCGGCAGCGAGCGACCGCCGACGCTCGACGAGATGTTCGCCCAGGTCAAGGAGGGCAGGGCCAAGGAGCTCAAGCTCGTCCTCAAGGCCGACGTCCAGGGCTCGCTCGAGGCGATCAAGGGGGCGCTGGCGAAGATCCCGCAGGACGAGGTCGCCGTGAACGTCATCCACGACGCCGTCGGCGACATCTCGGAATCCGACATCAACCTCGCAGCCGCGTCGGGTGCGATCGTCATCGGCTTCTCGAACAAGCTCGACGTACCCGCCAAGCGGGTCGCCGAGAGCACCAAGGTCGACGTCCGCATCTACAAGGTCATCTACGAGCTCCTCGACGAAGTGCAGGCGGCTCTCACCGGGATGCTCGAACCGATCATGGTCGAGCAGGTCCTCGGGCACGCCGAGGTCCGGCAGATCTTCACCGCCGGCAAGACGACGATCGCGGGGTGCATGGTGATGGATGGCCTCGTCCGCCGCGGCGCGCAGGCACGGCTCCTCCGCGCCGGCGACGTCGCGTACGACGGCCACCTCGGCACGCTCCGGCGGATGAAGGAGGACGCTCGCGAGGTGAGCGCAGGGGTCGAGTGCGGCATCGTGCTCGACGGGCACAACGATGTCCAGGCCGGCGACCTCATCGAGGCCTACGTCGTCCAGGCGAAGCCCCGGTGAGCTTCAAGCGGCGCGACCGGGTCGCCGAGCTCCTCCAGCGAGAGCTCGGCATGCTCATCAGCGAGGAGCTCCGTGACCCGCGGATCGTGTTCCCCACGGTCACCAGCGTGGAGATCACGGGTGACCTCCGGGTCGCCAAGGTCTTCGTGAGCGTGCTCGGCGACGACGACGCGGCGGGCGCGACGCTCGCGGCGCTCCGCGAGGCCACGCCGTTCATCCGCCACCGCCTCGGCGATCGGATCGAGCTGCGGTTCGTGCCGGAGCTCGAGTTCGTGGCGGACCGCTCCGCGGTGCGGGCGGCCCGCATCAGCGCGCTCCTCCGGGAGGCGAAGGGCGACCGCGCCGGTCGCGAATGAACGAGGTCCTCGCGCTCGTGCGCGACGCCAAGCGCGTTGCCATCGTCGCGCACCGCGACCCCGACCCGGACACGATCGGCGCGGCCATCGCGCTCGGCCTGGGCCTCGAGCGCCGGGGCGCGCTGGTGTCGCTCCACTGCGCCGATCCGGTGCCGGAGGGGGCGCGCTTCCTCGCCGGGAGCGAGCGGTTCACGGCATCGCCGCCGCCGGCGGAGATCGACCTCGTCGTGACGGTGGACTTCGGGGACCGCGGGCGGGCGAAGCTGGCGCTGCCGGACCGTCCGCTCGCGAACATCGACCACCATGCCACGAACACCCGCTTCGGCGCGGCGAACTGGGTGGACGTCACCGCCTCCTCGACCTGCGAGATGGTGGGACGCCTGCTCGACGCGCTCGGCACCGGCTGGACGCCCGCGATGGCGACCGCCGCGCTCACCGGGATCATGACCGACACTGGTTCGTTCCAGTTCCCTTCGACCGACGCGCGCACGTACGAGCGCGCGGCGCGGCTCCGCGAGGCGGGCGCCGATCTCCAGGCGATCACCTACAACATCTTCCGCAACGTCCGCTACGAGGCCCTCAAGCTCTACGGCGTGGGCTTCGGCCGCCTCGTCCGCGAGGCCGACGGGCTCCTGGTCTGGAGCGTCATCACGCTGCGCGACGTCGCGGACGCGGCGGCGCGCGACGAGGACGTCTCGGGCCTCGTGCAGCAGCTCGCGCGCACGGGCGGGAACCGGCTCACGCTGCTCTTCAACGAGGTCGAGGGCGGCGTGAAGATCTCGTGCCGCACGTCGGAGTGGCCGCCCTCGATCGACGCCGCCGCGCTCATGGGCCGCTTCGGCGGAGGCGGGCACGTCCGCGCCGCGGGTGCGCTCGTGCCCGGCGCGCTCGACGCCGTGCGCGAGGGAGTGCTCGCCGCCGCGCGCGAGGCGCTCGCCGCCGCGCGCGCGACGGCCTGACCTGATGGCGGCCCGCGAGCGGGCCTCCTGCGACGGCCCGCGAGCCGACCTCGTGACCGCGCCGTCGCCCGGCGGGTTCCTTGCGGTGGACAAGCCGGTGGGCTGGACCTCGCACGACGTCGTCGCCGTCCTGCGCGGGCTCTTCGGTCTGCGACGGGTCGGCCACGGCGGGACGCTCGATCCGCTCGCGACGGGCGTGCTCGTCATCCTCGCCGGCTCCGCGACGCGCCAGCTCGACCGCATCCACGGCACCGCGAAGGCGTACGACGCGCTCGTGCGGTTCGGCGCCGAGACCGCCACCGACGACCGCGAGGGCGCCGTCACGCGCGCGGCGCCTGCTCCGCTGCTCGACGCCGGCGCGCTCGACCTCGCGCTCGCGCCGTTCCGCGGCCCGATCGCGCAGGTGCCTCCCCGGTACGCCGCCGTGAAGGTCGGCGGCAAGCCTGCCTACGCGCGCGCGCGGGCGGGGGAGACGATCGAGCTCGCGCCGCGGCCGGTGACGATCGACCGCCTCGCGATCGCGGCCTGGGCGCCGCCGGACCTCCGCCTCCTGGTCGTCTGCTCGTCCGGCACGTACATCCGCTCGCTCGCGCGCGACCTCGGTCGCGCGCTCGGCTCGGCCGCCCACCTCGCCGCGCTCCGGCGGATCGCGGTCGGCGGCTTCGACCTCGAGCGTGCCGCGCCGCTCGACGCGCTCCGCGCCGCCGGCCGCGAGGCCGCGCTCGCGCGGCTCGCGCCGCTCGCCGACGCGGATCTCGTCCTCGATCCCCGGCTGCTCGATGAGCCGGCCGACCGCATACTGGGCGTGAGGTCCGTGGAGTGATCGCGAGAGCGCTCGAGTGGCAGGTCCTGAGCGTCCTCGCCTTCTGGCGGGCGCTCTCGCTCGACGCACGGGTCGTCGGCCTGCTCGGGGTGGGGAACTGGCTCCTCCTCTTCTTCAACCACACCACCGTGCAGGCGGCCCAGGACGACGTGCTCTGGCGGCTCTTCCCGGGCATCGCGGGTCCGCTCTGGCTGGTGCTCTGCGGCGCGCTCGCCATCGCGTACCCGCTCCGGGACCGGCGCTCGGGGATCGCCTTCGGCGCGCGCGACCGTGCGCTCCATCTCGCCGCGATCGTCGTCGCGTTCGTGGTGCTGCCGACGCTGGCCTCGATCGTCCTCCGCGAGACCGGGAAGCCCTACACCTACGTCCACGACGGCGCGATCATGGTCGAGGAGGCGGCCCGGAAGCTCCTCAACGGCCAGAACCCCTACGGCGCGGACTACCTCGACACGCCGCTCGTGTTCTGGCCGATGGTGAACAATCCCGCGCTCTACCACTTCACGTACTTCCCGGACCTCTTCCTCATCACCGCACCGTTCACCGCGCTCTTCGACCGCCTGGGGCTCTTCTGGGACGAGCGCTACCTCTACCTGCCGGCCTACCTCGCCGCCTGTGCCGCGGCGCCGCTCTTGGTCGGCGGCACCGACCGGCGCCTCGCGCTCGCCGCCGCGACCGCCCTCAACCCGCAGCTCTTCCCCTTCGTCGTCGAGGGGCGCAACGACTTCTTCGTGCTCGCGTTCGTGTTCGGGGGTCTCGTGCTGCTCCAGCGCGAGCGGCGGTCCTGGGCGCTCCTCCTGCTCGCGGTCGCGGCCTCGGCGAAGCTCCACGCCGCGCTCTTTCTCCCGTTCGTCGCCGTCTACCTCGTCGCCAGCCGACGGCCCGCCTCGCTGCGCGCCGCCTGGAGCTCGCTCTGGCGGCCGGCCTGGCCCGCGGCGCTGCTCATGACCGCCGTCTTCCTGCCGTTCCTCACCAACGACTTCGGAGCGTTCTGGGACGACGTGGTCCGGTACAACGCGGGCGGGGCGGCCTGGTCGTACCCGATCGCGGGCATGGGCTTCTCGGCGCTGCTGCTCGCGCTCGGGGTCATCCCGAGCCGCCAGGCGGACTTCCCGTTCGCGGTCTTCGAGCTCGCCGCGGCGGTGCCGCTCGGGCTCGTCGCGCTCCGCGCGCTCTGGCGGGAGCCGACGCTCGCGCGCATGCTCATCGGCCACGCTGTGACCCTCCTCGCGTTCCTCTTCTTCGGCCGCTACTTCCACGGCAGCTACGCCGGCTACGTCGCGGCGCTCGCGACCCCCGCGCTGTTCCTCGGCTCGGGCGCGCCGCGACGCCGGCTACGTCCGGTGGCCACCGCCGCCGCGCTCGTCCGGGTGACCGCGGAGTGAGCACGCTCGCGGGCTTCGACGGCTGGCCCACCGGGGAGCTCCACCTCGCGATCGGCGTGTTCGACGGCGTCCACCTCGGGCACCGCACGCTCCTCGCCCGGCTCCGCGCGGGCGCACGGGCGGTCGGGGCGACCGCGCTCGCGGCGACGTTCGACCCGCTCCCGGCCCGCGTCCTCGACCCCGTCGGCGGCCCGCTCGCGCTCACCGACATCACTGAGCGGGTCGCCGAGCTCCGGGCGGCGGGAGCGGACGAGGTCGTCGTGTTCGGATTCGACCGCGCCTTCGCGTCCCTCGGTCCCGACGAGTTCGCCCGGCGGCTCGCGGCCGCCGGCGCGGTGCGCCGTGTCGTGGTCGGCCCCGACTTCCAATTCGGCCACGGCCGCTCGGGCGCGTCCGGGACGCTCCGGGCGCTGGGGGAGCGACACGGCTTCGCGGTCGAGATCGTCGCGCCCTTGCGCGCGGAGGGCGCCACGATCTCGTCGACGCGCATCCGCGCCCTCGTCGGGCAGGGTCTGCTCGAGGCGGCGGCGAGCCTCCTCGGGCGCGCGTACGCGGTGAGCGGCACGGTCGTGCGCGGCGACGACCGCGGTGCCGGCCTCGGCTGGCCGACCGCCAACCTTGCGGTGCCCGCGCACCGGCTGCTGCCGCGCGACGGCATCTACGCCGCGTGGGTGGAGGTCGCGGGCGCCCGCCACGCCGCGGCCGCGAGCGTCGGCGTCCGGCCGACGTTCGGCGACGGCCTCGAGCGGCGGCTCGAGGCGCACCTCCTGGACTTCCGGGGCGACCTCTACGGCCTGCGGGCGACGGTGACCTTCGTCCGGCGACTGCGCGACGAGCAGCGCTTCGCGACGCCGGAGGCCCTCTCGGCGCAGATCGCGCGGGACGTCGCGGACGCGCGCGGGGCGCTCTCGGACGGCTGAGCGAGCTCCCCGCTAGAGGGCCACACTGCTCTGGACCCTCGCGGGGACCTAACGGGACGGGCGTGCCGCACCTCTGTCCGCATTCCGCACGGTCGGGGCCGTTCCGCTACACTGACCGACGAAGAAAGAGATCCATAGGATCCAGGAAAGGACAACGGGTGCCGCCCGCAGCGATCGCGAACAAGAGCGAGGTCATCGCGGCGTTCCGCCGCGGCGACGCGGACACCGGCTCGGCCGAGGTCCAGATCGCCCTCCTCACCGAGCGCATCAAGCACCTCACCGACCACCTTCGCGGCGCGCGCCACGACAACTCGTCGCGGCGCGGGCTGCTCATGCTGGTCGGCAAGCGTCGGCGGCTCCTCGCCTACCTGCACCGCACGAGCCCGGAACGTTACCAGGACGTCATCGGGCGACTCGGCCTGCGACGGTAAGAGCGAGAGCGACCGCCAGCCGGACCCACCGCCAGGTGGGTCCTTCCCTGTAGAGCGGGGCACCCGAGCACAACGAACAGATGGCGATCACCAGGGCCCACGCGACGATCAACGGGCACCCTTTGACCCTCGAGACCGGGAAGTACGCCGCCCAGGCGGGTGGCGCGGTCACCTGCCGCTTCGGCGACACGATCGTTTTCGCCGCCGCGACCGTCGCCAAGACGACGCGCCCCGGCATCGACTTCTTCCCGCTCACGGTGGACTTCGAGGAGCGCCTCTACGCCGCCGGCAAGATCCCCGGATCGTTCCCGCGCCGTGAGGGTCGCCCCTCCGAAGAGGGCATCCTCACCGCCCGCCTCACCGACCGGCCGATCCGGCCGCTCTTCCCGAAGGGCTTCAAGAACGACGTCCAGATCATCGTGTCGGCGTGGTCGAGCGACCAGGAGAACGACTACGACGTCCTCGCCGTGAACGCCGCGTCCGCCGCGCTCCACCTCTCGAACGCTCCGTTCGAAGGTCCGATCGGCTGCGTCCGGGTCGGCACGGTGGACGGCGTCCTCACGCTGAATCCCACCATCCAGCAGATGGAGGAGAGCGAGCTCGACCTCATCGTCGCCGGCACGAAGGACTCCGTGATGATGGTCGAGGCCGGTGCCCGCGAGGTCACCGAGGACCGTCTCGTCGAGGCGCTCGCGCTCGCGCAGCAGGGCATCGCCGCGATCTGCCAGGCGCAGGAGGAGCTCCGCGCCGCCGCGGGCAAGCCGAAGCTCGTGTGGGCCCCGCCGGCCCGCGACGCCGCGAGGCTCGATCCGGTGCGGCGGTTCCTCGCCGAGCGGCTCCGCGCGAAGCTCCGCGACCCCGACAAGGCCCAGCGCGAGGCCGGGCTCGACGAGCTCAAGGCCGAGGCCGTGAAGACCTACGTGACCGAGGGCGGCGCGATCACCGCCGACCAGGTCGGCACGGAGTACGACGACGTTCTCGAGCACGAGTTCCGCACCGCCGTTGTCGAGGAGAACCTCCGGCCGGACGGTCGCGACACCAAGACGATCCGGCCGCTCGCGATCGAGGTCGGCGTCCTCCCGCGCACGCACGGCTCGGGCCTCTTCAAGCGGGGCCAGACCCAGGTCCTCTCGATCGTGACGCTCGGGCCGTCGGGCGACGAGCAGATCATCGACACCCTCTCGCCGGTGGACACGAAGCGCTACATGCACCACTACAACTTCCCGCCCTACTCGGTCGGCGAGGTGCGCATGATGCGCGGCGCCGGCCGGCGCGAGATCGGCCACGGCGCGCTGGCCGAGCGCGCGCTCTTCCCGGTCATCCCGACCAAGGCGGAGTTCCCGTACACGATCCGCGTGGTGAGCGAGACGCTCGAGTCGAACGGATCGTCGTCGATGGCCTCGACCTGCGGCTCCACGCTCGCGCTCATGGACGCCGGAGTGCCGATCAAGACGATGATCGCCGGCATCGCGATGGGGCTCGTCCTCGAGGGCGAGAAGTACACGGTCCTCACCGACATCCAGGGTCTCGAGGACCACTACGGCGACATGGACTTCAAGATCACCGGCTCCGACAAGGGCGTGACCGCCGTCCAGATGGACATCAAGGTGAAGGGCATCACGCTGGAGATCATGCGCGCGGCGCTCGCCCAGGCGCGCGAGGCGCGCCTGTTCATCCTCGGCGAGATGCGGCAGGTCATCGACACGCCGCGTGCGGAGCTGAACAAGTACGCACCGCGCATCGACACGGTCAAGATCAACCCCGACCGGATCCGCGACATCATCGGCCCAGGCGGCAAGATGATCCGCGCGATCCAGAGCGAGTCCGGCACCAACATCGAGGTCGAGGACGACGGCACGGTGCGCATCACCGGCGCGAAGCCGGAAGGCCGGGAGAAGGCACGTCAGATGATCGAGGGCCTCACCCGCGAGGCGGAGGTCGGCGAGATCTACGAGGGCAAGGTCACCCGGATCATGAGCATCGGCGCCTTCGTCGAGTACCTCCCCGGCAAGGAGGGCCTCGTGCGCGCGTCCGAGATCTCCTCGGAGCGAGTGAACCGGATCGAGGACGTCCTCACGATCGGCCAGAAGGTCAAGGTGAAGGTCGCTGAGGTGGACCGCCAGGGCCGGGTCAACCTCTCGATCCGAGCGGTGACCGATAGCTCGCCCGACGACTTCGAGCAGCGGTCACGCGCCGAGCGCTCCCGGTTCGCGGAGCGGAGCGGATCCTTCGGCGACCGGCCGGGCGGACCGGGTGGTCCGGGCGGCTTCCGGCGGAGCGGTCCGCCGTCCCGCTAGCAGCCTGCTCAGCCTGATCCTGCCAGCGTACGACGAGGCTCGCCGGCTGCCGGCGAGCCTCGCCCGCTGCGCGGACCACTTCATCGCGCGCGGGATCCCGGCGGAGATCATCGTCGCCGATGACGGCTCCGGCGACGACACGGCGGAGGCGGTCGCCCGCGCGGTCGCGGCGCTCCCGGCCGGCGCGCCGCCGGTCCGGTACCTGCGGCTCCCGCACCGGGGGAAGGGCGGCGCCGTCCGGGCCGGCGCCGGCGCGGCGGCCGGCGACCCGATCGTCTTCTTGGACGCGGACCTCACGATCCCGGTCGAGATCGTCGACGAGTTCCTGCGCGCCATCGGGGCCGGCGCGGACATCGCGATCGCTTCCCGTTACGTCCGGGGCTCGCTGGTCGACCGCCCGTGGTGGCGCCGCGTGATCGGCGACACCTACCGCCTCGCGGTGCGAGCGATCGTGCCCACCGGCGTCAACGACACGCAGTGCGGAGGCAAGGCCTACACCGCGCAGGCCGCCGCGCAGCTCTTCCCGCGGCAGCGGCTCGATGGTTTCGCCTTCGACGCCGAGCTGCTGTTCCTCGCGCGCCGGGCGGGCTACCGCGTCGTCGAGATCCCCTTCGCGCTCCGTCAGCACCGGGGGACCAGCATCGACTTCCTGTCGGACGCGCCGCGGATGATCCGCGACCTCCTGCTCATCCGCTGGAACGCGCTCCGCGGCCGCTACGGCGCGCCTGCGGGCCGCGGCGCGCGGTGAGGCTCGTGGTGACGGCCGACGACCTCGGCCTCTCGCCCGCGGTGACGCGGGGCGTCCTCGAGGCGCACCGGCGCGGGGTCGTGCGCTCCAC
>Ga0082335_1007774_pt1 | contig 12685 bp, 9 predicted proteins | sample Subgrocontami58m_FD_72375 | JGI IMG/M metagenome (GOLD analysis project Ga0082335, IMG submission 72375) | Subsurface groundwater microbial communities from S. Glens Falls, New York, USA - GMW37 contaminated, 5.8 m (SPADES assembly) (version 2) ...
AGGCGCTTGGTCACGTAGCGCTGGTTCTCCGGCACCGTGCTCCATTCGAGCTCCGGCGGGTCCGGTTGCTTACCCACCGGCCCTAAGTAGGCCCAGACGATATCTCCGCGCTCGATGCACGGGTAGGCCTTGATCTTCATCTTCGGCGCCAGCTGTGGCGCGCCAGGTAGTTCGACGCATTGGCCATGGATGTCGTATTTCCAGCCATGGTAGGAGCAGCGCACCCCGCATTCCTCGTTCCGGCCGAGAAACAACGAGGCGCCGCGGTGCGCGCAGAATTCGTCGATCAGACCGGCATGGCCACTGGTATCGCGGAACGCGAGCAGCCTTTCACCAAGGATCTTCACGCGCACAGGCGGGCAATCCGTGCCCGAGATCTCGCTGGCTAGTAGCACCGGCACCCAGTAGCGGCGCAGCAAGGCGCCGATCGGGGCGCCCGGCCCCACCCGTACCAGCGACTCTGCCATCTCTCGACGCATGGGCGTACCTCAAAGTCCCGGGAATGGAGTTTCCGGATTACTCATTTCCGCGTCGCACGTCTACACAGAACTATATACAGTGCCCCTGGTCTCACCTACAAGGAAAATTGTCTGACTCTTGAAACAATATACATAAAAAGTGATCTAGGTCAAAATTAGCTCAATAGGTGCCTTCTATCCCTGCGCTTTGATCGAAATATGTGCACAAACGGCGAAAATAGAATGGGTTTCGGCAACTTGGGTCTAGCTGCGAACTGATTCACTGTATACCAATGTGGAGGTATCCGTTGGTCCGCAAGAATTGGATCAAACGCGCGCGCCAGGAATAGTCGTGTTGAGTTCGCCCAACATCGATCTGGCCCGCTTTGCGAGTTACTGACCCGGGCGATAGCGATATTTCTGATTAGCACGCTGAGCCCGGCAACCCTCTTGAGCATATCGAATGGGACGCGCGCGTGGTCTTGGATTGATTCAGCCGCGCCCGATACGCTGCCCGGCGCGCCGAAGGCGCCTAGGCGGCTTACGGCTGTGCTCTTTGCGGACCGCGCACAGTATTTGAGCCATTCGGACGATGTTGCCGGCCGTCATGGTGAGCTTGAAGTGCTGATCGACGCGCCGCAATCCTCGAAAGACGGTCTGGCGGATGCGGCCAACGTTCTGACTTAAGCGGTAAGCTCTATGTCACTATCCGGCTTATCAAACTTCAACACTGGATGCATCAAGGTATTTGCAGCACCCCTTCCGCTACACCAACTCCTGCTGCCGCAGCTTGAACCGCTGCAGTTTCCCCGTCTCGGTGCGCGGCAGGGTAGAAACGAATTTGATGTCGCGTGGGTACTTGTAGGGCGCGATGTTCGCCTTCACGAAATCCTGTAGCGTGCGCACCATCTGCTCGTCGGCGGCGTAGCCCGCCTTCAACACCACGAACGCCTTCACGATCTGGCCGCGTTCCGCGTCAGGGACGCCGACGACGCCGCATTCCGACACGGCCTCGTGCTCCAGCAGCGATGACTCCACCTCGGGTCCGGCAATGTTGTAGCCCGCGGAGATGATCATGTCGTCGGTGCGCGCCTGATAGTAGAAATAGCCCTCCTCATCCGTCTTGTAGGCGTCGCCAGTGACGTTCCAGCCATTCTCGACGTAATTCCATTGCCTCTCGTCGGCAAGGTAGCGGCAGCCCGTGGGTCCCATTACGGCCAGCCGTCCGACGACCCCCGGCGGGCAGGGCTTGCCCGACTCGTCGAGCACGGTCGCCTTGTAGCCCGGAATCGCGTAGCCGGTCGCCCCGCGACGCACGCGCTCGATGGTGTGCGAAACGAATATGTGAATCATCTCGGTCGAGCCCAATCCGTCGATGATCTCGATGCCGCTGGCCCGCTTGAACAGCTGGCGCGTCGCGTCGGGCAGCGCCTCGCCCGCCGATACGCATTTTTTCAGGCTCCCGAGCTTGTAGTTCCTCGCCAGGCCGGCCATCTGCCGGTAGAAGGTGGGTGCCGTGAAGCACACGGTGGCCTTGAAATCCTGGATGGTCTGCAGCAGCATGTCGGGCGTCAGCCTCTCGATCAACACCGTGGATGCGCCGAAGCGCATCGGGAAGCACAGGATTCCGCCCAGGCCGAAGGTGAATGCGATCGGAGGCGTGCCGCAGAAGATATCGTTTCGATTCGGCTTCAGGCAGGACCGTGGCCAGCAGTCCGTCATGGCCAGGACATCACGATGGAAGTGCATCGTGCCCTTGGGCTGGCCGGTGGTGCCGGAGGTAAAGGCGATCAGGGCAACATCGTCCGCGGCCGTATCCACGTTCCTGAAATCGGCCGGGTGGAATTCCAGCAGGTCCTCGAGCGAGCCGCGCCGCCCGCTGTTGAAATACAGCACCTGCTTCATGTCGGCGCACTGCGACTTCGCCAGCTTCATGTCCTCGGCGAGCCGCACATCGCACAACGCCGCGGAGACTCTGGCCTTGTCGATGATCTGCTTGAGTTCCTTGGCGCGCAGAAGGGGCATGGTCGCCACGGCGATGCAACCGGCCTTGATCACCGCGAACCAGCATGCAGCCATTTCCGGGTTGTTGGGTCCGCGCAGCAGCACCCGCGTTCCCGGAACGAGCTTCAAGTCCTTCTGGATGACGTGCGCAATCTGGTTGGCTCGCGTCATCAGCTGGCGGTAGGTGCAGATGTACTTCCTGCCGTCGATCAGCGTATGGATGACCGGCCGGTCCGCGTGGCCGCCGGCAACCATCCTGTCGAGGAGTTCGGCGGCGCAGTTCATGCGCGCCGCGTATTTCAGTTCCGGCAGCTCGAAAATGAACTCGGGCCACTGATTCCTCGGCGGCAGGTTGTCGTGTGCAAAGGTGTCGACGTGCGCGGTGTAGGCCATGGTCCCCCCTAGACGATCTTGCCTTCGGCGCGAAGCTTTGCAGCGATGTTCTCGCGCAGGTCTTTCTCGCTGATTCTCCCCACCGCCGTGAGCGGAAAGCGCTCGACGACCTCCAGCCATTCGGGCAGCTTGAACTTCGAGATCCCGGCGCGATCCATGAACTGGCGCAGCGCCTCGAGGGTCGGAGCTCCGCCCGGACGTGGAATGACATAGGCGCAGACCCTCTCGCCCGTCACCTTGTCCGGCATCGCGACTACGGCAACATTTTGAACCGCAGGGTGCCCGAGGATGAGATTCTCCGCTTCCTCGGCGGAGTTTTTTTCGCCGCCGCGGTTCATCATGTCTTTGACTCTTCCTTCCACCGAAAAGTTGCCGTCGGGCTTGATCCGCACCACGTCGCCGGTGCGGCAAAACCCGTCCGGAGTGAGAGCATGCACATTGTGCTCCACGACGATGCCCCCTTGCTTGAAGGCGCACCCGATCTCCGCGGATTCCTTGCGTGCATTGCCGCCTTTACCCAACTCCAGATTCACGTCCAGAAAATAGGAGCGAAGATTCGATTGTTCAAGCAACAAAAATTCGATGTGCTCGCTCTTAACTATCTTCTCCCACTTCTCTTCTAGACGAGGACCCAATGTTGAGTCACCACTAAGTCTGCAGCCATGATGTCTATAGCAGGCTGCTCCGGGCAGACATCATATGGGCCATCGTCTCGGCGTGCGCCCACTTGGGGTCCTTTGCTTTGAGCGCAGTGATGATTGCACGGTGATGGCGGATGGTGCGCTCGAGATTTCCGTGAAGGGTGCCTTCGAATCGCTTATGCAGAATCAGCGGGATTTCGATCAGATGCTCCAGCGCGTGCTGGATCTGGCGGCTGCGGGACGCCTTGAGCAACACAGTGTGAAATGCGTTATTGAAATCGGCGAACTTTCGAAACAGCGACGGACCTCCGGCGCGCGTAACTTCTTCCAGGGCATTGGTCAGCTGTTCCAGCTGCTCGATTTCCTCGGCGGAGATTCGCGTTGCCGCGCGCTCCGCACCCAAGGCTTCGAGCACAGCACGAATCTCGAAAATGTCCTTGGTATCCTCATCGGTGAGAACTGACACCCGCGCCCGACGAAACCCCTCCAGATCGAGAAACCCGTCCGCACTTGCGCGGCGTATTGCTTCACGCACCGGGGTTCGCGACACGCCCACCACGCTTGCCACTTCGTCTTCCGTGACAATTTGCCCGGCTTTGAAGTGTCCCTCATAGATGCTGTCTCGGAGGTATTTGTATGCACGCTCTGAGGCGAGCAATCGGTTTTCTTTCCCGCCCGAGGCCTTATCGGCATCCATCGTCTTAGTATCCATCTTTCTATATTTCTCCACGCTGGATTAGTATACAGTTTAACTGCTCACGATTTCGGCAAAACATTGATGACTGTCAGATTTCAGAAATCTATGCACATATTTTAGACAAAAGTCAAATTGGAGGGGCTATTTTTGACTTAAATCACATTTTACGTACATTCTCTTTAGGCACAGACAATTTCCCTTGTAGCCGAGACCATGAATACTGTATATAGTTTTGCATCCGGACAGGTGGGAAGCAAATGAGCAATCCGATTACCCCTTTCCCCGGAACTTTGTGTTACGCACAGACGCATGAACATGAGCAATCTCTCGGTCGCTGATATCGAGAGAAACGTCGCCACGACTGGCGGGCGCAGTCTGCGTACCTGAAGAGCGCGATGGCGACGGCTGACGCAGGGCGCCGCGCAGTTTGTGAAACGCAACATACGTGGGAGTGTAGATCAATGAATGCCATGAATGCCATTAACGCGGTCGTGGAAAGTGACGTGCTCGTGATCGGCGGCGGGTTAGCGGGCTGTTTGGCGGCCATCGAGGCCAGCAAGGCACTCGGGGACGGCGGGAAGGTGACCATCATCGACAAGGGCAAGATAAGCAGGAGCGGGCAGAGCGCCTTTGCCGCGGGGATCTTCACGGTCTTCGATCCGAAGGAAGACGATATGGATACCTGGATGAGAGAGCTGATCATCTGGGGCGAGTACCTGAACGATCAGCCGTGGTGCAAGCAGATGTTGGAGCAAACGCTGCCGATCGTTCAGGACATCGAGAAGTGGGGTGCCAACTACCGCAAACACGTTTTCGAGAAGGATGGCAAAGGCAACTTCGTGCGGCGGCAATCCCGCGGCCATCTCAACACGAGGCACAACGTGGTGAACTCGCTGCCGATGATGGAAACGCTGCGCCGGAAGATGGTGACGGACAAGATCAACATCGTTGAAAGGACGATGATCACCGACCTTGTTGAAATGGACGGTGCTCCGGTGGCAGCGGTCGGGTTCAACTACTGGAACAGCAATATCGCCCTGTTCCCGGCGAAAGTGATAGTGAACGCGGCCTCGGGAAGTGGCTTCCGGTCCGTATTCATCGGCCACCGGAATCTCACGGGTGATCTTCAGGCTGCCTGTTTCGAGATCGGTGCCGCCCTGCGCAACATGGAGCAGTATTCCTCGAATACCGGTCATCAGGACTTCGATATCCACGGCATGAATCTCTACGTGGGCGTCGGCGGCAAGTTCGTCAATAATCAAAACGAGGAATTCATGTGGAAATACTGTCGGGACGGCGCCGCCGGACTCGACAAATTGGGCAGCCGCGGCGGGCTCCAAGACCTGGTGCTGGCCTTCTGCCAGGAAGTGGCCGCGGGAAGAGGGCCGGTGCGGTTGGACATGACATCGGCTTCGACCTCGGACCGCGAACTCTGCCGCAAGATCCTGCCCGAATCGTTCAAGTTGTGGGATCGGGCGGGCATCGACCCTTTCGTCACGCCCCAGCCTTGGATTCCCAATTTCTATGGCTCGCTGATCAGTGGAGGCGGCCTCGCAATCGACATCGGATGCAGAACCAACGTGCCCAGGCTCTACGCTGCCGGCGATACCTGCTGTATTCCCCCGCACGGGACGTACTCGTTCGGCGGCATCAACCTGGCGTTCACCGCCGTGTCGGGCCGCATCGCTGGTCACAATGCTGGCGAAGAAGCCAAGTCGACGGCGGCGCCGAACCCGGAGGCGGTGGGAACGAAAGCCTACGATCTGATCCGCAAGACCCTTGCTCCGATACAAAAGGGTGGCGACCTTTCATCGGATGAAGTGGCAACGGCGATCCAGAAGGCAATCATCCCCAGCGACTACGGTTATCTGAAATCGGCAAAGAGCATTGCCGAATCCCTGAAGATGATAGAGACGGTGGAGAAGGAGATGCTGCCCCGGCTGGGCGCGGATTCGGCGCACGAACTGGTCAAGGCGATCGAGGCGCGCAGCATGACCACGGTGGCCAGGACGATGGCTACGGCTGCACAGCACAGGGAGGAAAGCCGGGGGTGGCATTTCCGCAAAGACTTCCCGATGACCGATAACAAGAACTGGCTCAAGTGGATTGATCTCACCAAAGACGGCGATCGCATCAAGATCACTCTCAAGCCAGTGCAAACCCCGTATGTGGCACCGGAACATGAGTACACGACGCCGCCCGGCGTAAGGGGGGACACCGAAACGCCCGCGCCTTCGGTGAAAGAGCGGCGCGGCACAGTCGCTGCCAAGTAGTTGTCCGGGCAGCGGGAACGTCATGCTCTGGCTCGGTTTCGATCCAGGCTGCGAGTCTGGATTCTGCACACCTGCGATGCAGGTCTTCGCACGGGCGCAGGACGAATCGGGGCATGCCGGTGCTTTCGCACTTGACGCATCGCGAGAGACTTCGCGAAATCGAGGCGTGCCTGCGTGCACGGATCCGGATCCGAATGTATTCGCCTCACCAGGAATACTTCGTCTATTCAATTTAACGTCGGAACGCTACTAGAAAGAAGGAGTGACACATGGCTGTCGAAAGCATCGACTACGACGCGTGCTCGGATTGCGGCGAATGCTATGAAACATGTCCATTGGACGTGTACGACCGCGCCGGCAGCACGTACTACATCGCTCACCATGACGACTGCATGGCCTGCTTCCTGTGCGAAATCGATTGTCCTCAGGACGCCATCTACATCAGTCCGAAACGCAGTCGGCCGGTGGTCTTGCCATACTAAGAGCCATGTTACTGGAAAGCGCAGGCTGCGGAAGTCAGGCTTGCGTCTTCCAGTAGAGGCATTGGCGACCCTCAGGAAGTCGTGTGGAAAGTGGCAAAAAGAAGCAGAGGCTCTTGGCAGGCAGGGGCGACTTTGATTGTCCAGCTGCGGCACGGCAGCTGGGCGTCCAGTGGCTAGATCCCGGTTCTGACGCATCGCGGCCGCTCCCATAAAGTGGTCTCAAACATCGCGGTTCTGGCCGTGTCGCCCATGCGCGATTGCGCGCCCTGTCTGTTGTTCCCGCTTGCATCCCGATGCCAGAATCAACGGCCCCCAGTTCGTCGCGAGGAGGGAGCCGCCGTAGGCTGCGGGTCGATGCGGTCGCGAGCCAACACCTTCGCGCCCATCGTGCACGCCGGAGTGCGCGATCCGGGCGGGTCCGCCGCCTTCGGCCCGGACCGTGGATGGAGGAAAGCCTGAAGTGACCGATGCATTTTCAACGGGGGCTGTTGCTCGTCTCCATCGCGCTTGCCACTGCCAACGTGAGTATTGAGTGATGGGCGGCGATGATTTCGGCTGCATACACAACAGTTCTTGCTCGCGTCACCGAGGTCGTCGGTGAATTTGCGCAGCGCGCCTGCCCAGGCTTGGGCGCGACTCATCGGCAAGGTCTGCCAGACCAATCCCCGACGTTTGAGCCTAGCAAACGCGGAAAAGGAGGCGTAACGATGTCGCATTATTCGGCTCGCATGTCCAGGCGAGAGTGGTTGCGCGCGCTGATGATCGTCGCAGTTGTCGCATCCAGTGCCGCGTTGGCCCAAGAGCCGTTTCCCTCTAAGCCGATCCGTTTGGTCGTCCCGACCGTTGGCGGCACTGTCGATTTGATCGCGCGCTATGTGGCGCCGAAGCTGTCAGAAGCATGGGGGCAGCCCGTTGTGGTCGACACCAAAGCAGGGGCCTCGGGGAATATCGCCGCGGCACTGGTGGCAAAGGCCCCCGCAGACGGATATACAATCCTCGCCGGCTACAACCCGCTGGCAATTAGTGCGGCGCTGCACGAAGTCCTCCAGTACGATCTAGCAGCGCTGACGCCTGTTACGCTTGCGGTCTCGGCACCCCAGATTCTGGTGGTGCACCCCGGCGTCCCTGCGGCGAATATCCGGGAATTCATTGCGCTGGCGAAGGCCAGAAACGGCGCCATGAGTTATGCGTCGATCTCACCGGGTAGCGCATCGCATTTGACGATGGAACTATTCAACACGCGGGCAGGAATCCAGCTTGTTCACGTTCCTTACAAGGGCGCTGCTCCGGCCATAAATGACTTGCTCGGAATGCACGTCCAAGCCGGTTTCTTTGCCGCGGCAAACGTCATTCAGCACGTAAAGACTGGGCAGCTGCGGGCGTTAGCCGTCACGGGCGGCAAACGCCTCACTTCCCTGCCAAACCTTCCGACGATCGTCGATTCCGGATTTCCGATGTTCGATGCGACGATTTGGATCGGCTTCCTACTGCCAGCCGGCACGCCCGCGCCGATCATCGAGAAATACAACCGTGAGATCGTCCGCATTCTGCGGCTGCCGGATGTTCGCGTCCGGATCGAAGCGCTCGACTTTGACGTCATCGGGAGCACACCCGAAGCCTTCGGCAACTTCATTCGGTCCGAGATCACGACCTGGAGCAACGTAGCCAAGAAAGCCAATGTGCGCCTCGACTGAGGAAGAGTGGCACAGGAGTATGCCTACACGACTTCGACCGGCGCAAGGAAGGAGTGACATATGGCCGTAAAAAGAATCGCCTACGAGGCTTGCATCGATCACGAAGGGGATATCCCATGACGCAAAAGCGATTCGCGGGCGGCACGGACCGCAGGAGACTAGTGCTGGCTGCCATGGCGGCAATAGGCGCCGTCATGCTTCCGTTTGGCGTTACAGCGCAGGGAATCTCCAAGCGTCCGATACGCTTCCTGCTGGCGCAGACGCCTGGGACCGTAGTCGATGTGATCGCGCGGCTGCTCGCGCTCCGGCTGCGGGCGCGCTGGGATCAGCCGGTGGTGGTTGAAAACCGGCCCGGCGCCTCGGGAGCGATCGGCATGGAACTGGTCGCCAAATCCGAGCCGGACGGCCACACCATGAACGTGAATGTCGCGACTACTATCACCCTGCCACTGTTTTACCCCAAGCTCGCCTTCGACGTGCTGAAGAGCTTTACCCCGATCATCCACATTGGCCTGAGCAATTTCGCGCTTGTCGTGCACGGCGCGGTGCCGGTAAACGACCTGAATGAATTCATCGCGTACGTCAAGGCGCGGCCGCACCATCTCAACTACGGCTCTCCCGGCATCGGCACGCACCATCACTTGATGATGGAAATGTTCAAGTTCATGACCGGCGTAGACATCGTCCATGTGCCCTACAAGGGATCCGCCGGGGCGACTACGGACCTGCTGGCAGGCCAGATCCCGATCATGTTCATTCCCACCAACCTGGCGGTCGGGTTGCACAAGCGCGGCAAGGTGAAAATCCTCGGAGGCAGCGGCCGTGAGCGCTTTCCGTTGTTCCCCGACATTCCTTCGCTGCACGAGCAAGGGTTGACCGGCTTCGATGTCACTCCGTGGTATGCGGTATGGGGACCTGCAGGCCTGTCGGCCGACATCGTTGTCAAGTACAACGCGGCCATGCGGGACATCATCAACGAGCCGGAGACGCTCGATGCACTCGCCAAGCAGGGCGTACTGGCGAAGCCAGGCAGCCCTGAGGAACTCAGCCGCATCGCCCGGGACGAGTACGACATGTGGGCGAAGCTGGTGAAAGAAGCGAAGATCGGCGCCGACTGAGCCGGTCATCGCAGCTGGATCGACCCGAAGACAAGCGAGGAACGCGGTTTCCCGGCGCGTGTGCGAGCGGCGTCGAGCCATTGTGAGGCACGGCTAGCGGTCGTCATTGCGCGAGGCAGTACTCGAGCACGCCGACACGATCGATCTCCAATTGCCATGGATACTGTAGCTTCAAGGGCACCTTCACGTTGCCGAACCTGGGCAGGACCGAATTCCGGCACTCCTGTTTGAGTCATGCAACCGCGAGCAAAGCGGCGAGGTCTCGCCATTTGGCGACGCTGCGGCTCAATGACACCCGATAATTCGGCGCCGACAGAAAGTAGCGTCCCACGCCGAACGGATTTGCGAGCATTCCAAAGATAAACAGAAATCGCCGTGCTTGCCGAGCTGATTTGAAACCTCGCATCCCGCGCTCCCGCTCTCGTGTCGACTGATGGGAGTTTTCGGCGCGGTTGTTCACTCCCTTGTCGAGCCGATGCACGGCGTTGGAGGGCAACTCAGCGCACGGCGCGCTGTAACCGGCAAGCTTGTCGGTCACCACGACTCCGTAGAAGGATCTCGGGGGCCTGCCGCCGGCGGTTTACGCGGCGTGCCTGGATTCGCTCACGAACCCAAACGCAGGCAAATCAACTACAGTGTGCTGTAGCGGACTCTAAACCCGACCACTACCAGAACCTATCTCAATAGAATTCACGCGTTGCGTTTCCGGCCGCAACCCTCCGGGACGGGGGCGATTCTGCCCGATGGCGGTGTTGCTCGTCGCCTACTTGCCGCGGGCGAACGGCGCCCGGCGAAGGGGTTGGGGGCCTCTTCGCTTCCCCAACCAGCGCGCCTAGCCTTGGGCCCAATCGCCCCGTCGCACACGCGAATATAATTGAGAAAGGTTCTAAGAAAAGGATCGCGTCGCCAGAAACATGTGCTTGAGAATTTCACGCAGGCCAAGTTCGCGAAGGCAACATCTAATGTCCATTTACAGATGATGGAAAGATGAAGAAACTGCATCTCGAATCAAAATACCTGATTCTGTCTTCTTGTTGCCTGTCAGTGCTAACCTATCAGGGAGCGCGAGACATAATGTCTGTGCTGCTGCCCTCAATTCAAAATGACTTCAGTCTCAGTTACACTCAGCTTGGTGCAATTGCCGGCGCTTTTGACTGGGGATTTGCCAGCAGTTTATTGATTGGTGGGTACTTGGCTGACAAGTACGGCAGGAGAAGGATGATCTCTATTGGCCTCGTGTGGTTGGCCGTAAACTCCTTTCTAGTCACGCTGGCCGCTACCTATCAGCAGGTCGTCCTGTTTCGTTTTCTATCAGCCTTTGGCTTCGCTACATATTTTGGTGCTGCGAACTCCTTGATCGCTGAGATCTTCGAACCTTCCGAAAGGGGCAAAGCGATAGGGATGCATTACTCCGGGGGGGCCGTGGGGAGGCTCCTGATGCCATTGATTGCGGCTTTTGTCGTCGGCACAATGGGTTGGCGCGAGGCGTTCTACGTCTTGATCTTAGCAGCGATACTTGCCTTGATATTCTTCTTCTTCACCACGAATAGCCGTCAAGGGACGGTGGCGAACGAAGGGCCGATCAACTTTGCCGATTTTCGGGAAATGGTTTGGAAGAATAAAGGCCTCTGGCAAGTGATGTTACTTTACTCAATATCCGTCCTGACTGGCACATCTGTTGTCTTTATCCCAATCACCTTAGTGAGGACTTGGGGAACATCCATCACTGAAGCTGCCCTCTACTTAAGCATAGTGCCTCTGGTGATGATCTTTGCTGCACCGCTGATGGGAACGCTATCCGACCGGTTTGGCTGGAAACCGGTCATAATGATCTCGATGGCCGCTAACGCCATATTCTTGTATTTATTTCCCATAGTACCTCCCGGCATATTTCTGATATTAGTTCTCGTTGGCATTGGCATAGTTAGCCGCATAATCACCGTTATCCTTGCAATAAGTATGGACGTGATGGTTCCTCGCCTACGTTCAACATCTTTGGGCTTCATAAATACAGCAGGAGCTCTTGCTTTAACATTGCTGCCTATTGTTGGTGGTTACATTGCCGACATCAGCAGCTTCAGGTACACCTTCATTTTTATGGCTATAGTCTCTTTGCTTGGGGTCGGTGCAACTGGCATTGTCAGAGTACACACGAAAGTTGAGAGATCCTTGACCGAAGCTGTCCCGCAATCAAGTTATCGGGACGTTCGCTAGTCTGCTTGACTAGCAGACGCGCAAGGTCAGTAAATTCCAATCGAGGTATGAGTCTGAGCTGAGGGGGCGGCTCGGTTGTTGATGCATTTCCGGCGCAGGGTCGTGCACGGGGCCTCCGGGCGCGGCTTTTATGCGGGGGAGCGAGCGCATCGAGACTGCGCGTTGATCGTAAGCGATCATTCAACCACGTTCTTGCCGCGGTGGAATGATTGTGCTTGAAGTTGGAAGGTTACTCGGTGGGCAGGGTGATGCGCCAGGGCAGCAGCGCCTCATAGTCGGCGAGGCATGTAGCTCTGGGCAGCGCGTCGAACAACGCGCAGAGGTAGCGATAGGGTTCGAGGCCGTTGGCCTTGGCGGTTTCGATGAGCGAATACAGGTTGGCGCTGGCGGTGGCCCCGCCGACGGTGTCGGCGAACAGCCAGTTACGCCGTCCCACGACAAAGGGCCGGATCGCATTCTCGCAGGCGTTGTTGTCGATGGGGAAACGTCCGTCTTCGACGAAGCGCACGAGCTTGGGCCATTCCGCGGACAGGTAATGCAGCGCTTGGCCCAGGAGACTGCCCGGCACCACGCTGTGCAGATGCGCGAGCAGCTGCCCGGCGTCAACTATCCTGACCTCTCAGCGTCAACTATCTTGAGCGGTGCGATAGGGCGTTGATGGTTGGGTTGCGCTGCGTTGCCGGCGAGCCGGCAACGCAGCGCGTAAAAGTC
>Ga0082335_1007777_pt1 | contig 12681 bp, 9 predicted proteins | sample Subgrocontami58m_FD_72375 | JGI IMG/M metagenome (GOLD analysis project Ga0082335, IMG submission 72375) | Subsurface groundwater microbial communities from S. Glens Falls, New York, USA - GMW37 contaminated, 5.8 m (SPADES assembly) (version 2) ...
TTCTGACCCCTCCCCGCTCGAAACCGCCCAAGCCTTTAAACATCTCGCCGACGACTTCGGACTCTCGCACGACGATATTGCCAAGCGAGTCGGCAAACAGCGCGTGACGATCACCAACACGATCCGTTTATTAAAGTTGCCGCCAAAGATTCAAGGCGCGTTGGCGCAAGGCTTGATCACCGAAGGTCATGCTCGCGTGTTGCTCTCACTGCCCAACGCTCAAGCGCAGCTCGCCGCGCTCAACACGATCATCGGCAAAGGGCTCAACGTGCGCCAAGCCGAAGAGTTGATCCGTCAACTCACCGGACATAAAAGCAGCAAGCCCACCAAGTCCAACAAATCGGCGGAAGTGAAATCACTCGAGTCGGATTTGCGCGATGCGCTCGGCACGCGCGTCAGCATCACGCGCGGGCGCAAAGGCGGCAGCATCGTGATTCATTTCTATTCGGATGAAGAGTTAAATACGATTGCCGAGAAAATAACGGGGGAATAGATGCCTCACTTCTTCGTTGACGAGTCCGGGAATCTCGGTTTTGTTTTTGGCGCAGGTTCTTCAAAATTCTTTATCATCGTCTTATTACAAGTTGCCGATCCAGAAATCTTTCGCGAGTTTGTTAAACGATTACGAACTCAACAATCCCTTTCACCACAATACGAATTTAAATACCGCCGTGTCGGATCGCGCCGGGTGTTGCGAACGGCATTCTTCAACGGCTTATCGCGTTTGAAGTTTTCGGCTTGGGCGATAGTGGTGGATAAAGAACATCTGCCTGCTGGCATGATGGCTCTTGATCGTGTGGGCTTTTATGGTTGGGCAATGGGAGAGTTGATTGCAGTGATACCCACAAGTGAAATTGCGAATTCGATTATGGTAATTGACGATCCGACTCGGTCTGGCAAGTTCGTGTCGGGATTGCGAGTTCAAATTTCAAGAGTGTTGCGAGGACTGGGGAAAAGGACTGGCTTTCGTAAAATTACGGGGCATGACGCAGCGCGCGAAGAAGTTTTGCAATGTGCAGATATGATCGCGGGCGCGCTTGCCGATCATGTCTCAGGTGATGACTCGTGGGCTTATCAACAAATCGCTGAAAAGTTTTCAGTAGTATTGTATCGCCCAGAGAAAACAAACCTCCTCAGCTAGGCTGTCAAAGACAGTCAGGCGATCATCAGGCGACCGCTTTTTGCTGAGGAGGGGAACTGGCGAACCAGTTTTGTTGACAATACGATAATCTAGTTTTAAGTGAAAGTCAATATGAGATCTGAAGTGTATACATGATCATCCTCTACAACGCCCAAATTTATTCACCCGTTCAATCATCCGCGATTGCGATTCGCGGAGACCGCATCAGCGCCCTCGGCACTGACGCCGCCATTCGTGCGCTTGCCGATTCGCACACCGAGCAGATCGATCTCAAAGGCGCGTTGGTTTTACCCGGACTCACCGACGCCCATTTACATTTTGAATGGTTCTCTATCGGTTTAACTTTCGTGGATGTAGAAACCGACACCGTTGATGAAGCGTTGAAGCGAGTCGCCGAACGGGCGAAGGTCACACCCAAAGGTCAATGGATTCGCGGACATGGCTGGAACTATTCGCGTTGGGGCGATGAATTTCCAACGGCGGCGCAGCTCGATTCGGCAGCCCCTGATCATCCGCTGTATCTCACCGCAAAATCTATGCACGCCGCGTGGACGAACTCGCTCGGACTCAAAATCACCGGCATCACTACCAACACACCCGACCCCGAAGGCGGCAAAGTGGGGCGCGATGCACAAGGCAATCTCACTGGCATTCTCTTCGAGACCGCGATGGATTACATGACCGCGCGATCTTATTCTGGTTTCAGTGATTACAAACAGACCGGGAAAATTCCTGATCACACTTCCGAAGATGTGGCACAAGCGATGCTCAAGGGACAAGACGTTGCTTGGAAAGTTGGACTGACGGGAGTGCATGATTTCGACGGCGTGCGTTGCTTCACCGCCTATCAACTTTTGCGCGAGCGTGGGCAGTTGGGTTTGCGCGTCAACAAAAATATCCCGGTGGCGTATCTTGATCAGGCGTTGGCGTTGGGATTGCGTTCCGGTTTTGGCGATCATTGGCTGCGCTTGGGCAACGTCAAAGTTTTTATGGATGGGGCGTTGGGTCCGCGCACGGCAACGATGATTGAACCGTACGAAGGCGAACCCAACAACTACGGGATCGCCGTCACCGATAAAGAGACGTTGTACGACTACGGGCGCAAAGCGATGATGGGCGGCTTGGCGATGACCGTTCACGCTATCGGCGACAAAGCGAATCATGATCTGCTAGATGTTTACGAACAACTTCGCAATGACGAATCTCAATTACCAATTACTAATTACAAACTTCGCCACCGCGCCGAACATCTGCAAATCCTTCACCCCGACGACATAGCGCGCGTCGGCAAATTAAAGATCATCGGCTCAATGCAACCGATCCACGCCACATCCGACATGAACATGGTGGACAAGTATTGGGGCAAGCGCGGAGTCTATTCTTATGCGTGGCGCGATCAATTAAATAATGGCGTGGTGTTAGCCTTTGGATCGGATTCTCCGGTTGAACCGATCAACCCCTTGTGGGGCATTCACGCCGCCGTCACCCGCCGCCGCGCCGATGGCTCACCATCAGAAGAAGGTTGGTATCCGAATCAAAAGTTGACGGTATCCGAAGCGGTTGACGGCTACACAAAGGGAGCAGCTTACGCCGCGAAGATGGAAGATCATCTAGGCACGATTGAAGTCGGCAAGCTGGCTGATCTCACAATCGTGGATCGTGATCTCTTCACCTGCGACCCGATGATGATCCGCGATGCGGCTGTGTTGGGGACGATGGTGGGGGGCGAGTTTAAATTCCGAACCCTCTAAACCCTTCGGGTATTAAAGACCCGAAGGGTTTTTATGTCTCCATAATTTCTTCACACATCGGCGTTATATTCTGTAGAGACGTTGCACCGCAACGTCTCTACCTTGTTTATGTCGAAAACAATTCTTGTCGTTGATGACGAACCAAAGATCGTTGACATCTGCCGCGATTATTTGAGCGCGGCGGGTTTCAAAGTGATCACTGCCGCCGATGGCGCGCGCGGTTTGTTGTTGGCGCGAAACGAGAAGCCCGATCTTGTGGTGTTGGATCTGATGATGCCCGGCATGGACGGACTCGATGTGTGCCGCCAACTTCGGCGCGAAGGCACGATGCCCATTGTGATGCTGACGGCGCGTGTGGAAGAGAGTGACAAGTTGATCGGGCTCGAACTGGGCGCGGACGATTACATCACCAAACCGTTCAGCCCGCGTGAACTGGTGGCGCGAGTGCGAACCGTGCTACGCCGCGCCGAAGGTTCTTCGTCGCCAGCCGAAGTGATCCGCGCCGCCGATCTCACGTTGGATCGCAATCGTTATGTTGTGACTCTGCCGAGTGGCGAAGTGTCGTTGACCCCTACCGAGTTTGAGATACTCGGCGCGTTGGCGAGCCAGCCCGGGCGAATTTTTTCGCGCGGGCAATTATTGATGGCGGCGCGCGGCGTGGCGTTTGAAAGCTACGAGCGCGCGATTGATTCACACATCCGCAATTTGCGGCGCAAGATCGAACCGGACGATCGAGAGCCGCGTTACATTGTTACGGTGCATGGGGTGGGGTATAAATTTGCAGAATGACTCACCACCTCATTGACCCCGCTCACTCCGCTTCACAAATACGCCGCCGCTTGTGGACGTTGCTCGTTCAAGCATTTACAGCCGTCGTGTTGTTGACCATCCTGTTGCTGGTTGTGTTGAGCGTCTTGGTCATCAACGCCCAATCGCCGCGCATGTTCTTCTTCGCACCGTCTATCGCTTATGCCCTTGAAGGTTTTTATTTGGGTCAAGGGAATTGGACTGGTGTTGAGACACTTTCAGGAGACGTCGGCACTTTGCGCTTTAACAACCGCGGGCCCGATTGGGAACGTGACGCGATGTTGTTGGATGAAAAAGGAAACGTGTTGGTAGATTATAGCGGCGGCAATTCCGCCGTTGGCAAACCGTATACGACGCGCCACGAAGATTTGCGTTTTCCGTTGCGAGTGAAGGGCAATCAAGTTGGAGTGTTGATCATGCGCGGCAGACCGAGCGAGCCTAGCTTTGAGCAAAGCGAAACAGCCTTGCTGTGGCGCGCGCTCAGCGGTTTGCTGTTCCCAATTGGCTTTATCGCTTTCTTCACCGGCTTAATGACCGTCGTGATCGGCTTGATGCTTATGCGTCGTGTGGTTTCGCCGTTGGTGGATGTGATCGCCGCCGCGCAATTAGTTGCCGCCGGTGATCTGAGTACGCGCGTGCAGGTCAAAGGGCGCGGCGACTTGCGCGACCTGAGCGAAAGTTTTAATCGCATGGCCGATTCACTGGAGCGCAACGATCTCGAGCGGCGCGAACTATTAGCCGATGTCGCCCACGAACTTCGTACGCCGCTCACCATTTTGCGCGGACGGCTCGAAGGCATTATTGACAAGGTCTATCCGGCAGACGAGGAACACATCGCGCCGGTTCTGGAAGAGACGTATATGCTGGAACGGGTGATTGACGATCTTCATCTGCTCTCGCTGGCGGAAGCGCGTCAGTTGCATTTCGATCTGGCGCAAGTGGATCTGGGTGAAAGCGCGCGGCGCGCGGTGGATCTATTTGAGATGGCGGCCTCGGAGAAAAATATTAAGTTGACGGTGGAAGTGGAAAATGATCTACCGACGGTAGCCGCCGACGGACAACGGGTGGAGCAGGTGATCAGTAATTTGTTGAATAACGCCATCCAGTACATTCCCGATCAGGGTGAGGTGAGTGTGGATGTGAAGCGTTCGGCGCACGGTGTCGCCGTCAGCCTTAGCGATAACGGGCCCGGCGTCCCCGACGATGATCTGCCAAAATTGTTTGATCGATTCTGGCGCGCCGAAAAATCGCGCGCCCGATCTTCGGGCGGCGCCGGACTCGGCTTGGCGATTGCTCGCCAATTGATCGAAGGGCAGGGCGGGACGATCACTGCCAGCAATGTGCCGGGCGGCGGGCTGAAGATCACGTTTGAGTTAAAGAGTAACACGATATAATTTTGTTCTCGAAAAGCAAGGAGACTTTAAAACCATGATGGCATTTTTGAAAGCTCGATGGAAATTGATAACTATTGTTGTGGTGGTGTTGGCGCTTGCCGTTGGCGGCTACTTTGGCTGGCAGACGTATACGGCGCAACAAACAGCGGCGACGGCGATTGCCCGCACCGGCGAAGTGACTCAGGTCACGGCGGTCACCACCGTGGATTCATCCGGCACGGTTAGCCCGATCCAATCGTCTACGCTGGCTTGGAAGATCACCGGCACGATTGCTCAAGTGAATGTTAAAGTGGGCGACAAGGTGAAAAACGGCGACGCGTTGATGCTCCTCGATCCGCTCACGGTTCCACAAACTGTTATTCAGGCGCAATCGGATCTGATCGGTGCCAAAAAGGCGTTGGATGACTTGATCAAACCGCCTGCTCTCACCGTCGCTACCGCCCGCAAGACGGTCGCCGATGCCGAAGGCGCCTTGAAGACAGCCAATGATGCGTTACTCACTCTGACCAGCTCTGCTGATTCATCTTATTTTGATGCGGTCAACAACGCCAAATTGGCGGTGGCAAGTGCCGAAGGCAATTTGCAGTTAACCAACGTCAGCGCCGATGTGCAATCGTATTACTCGCAAGTGGCAACGACCAACCGCGCCTATAGCGACTTCCTCAAAGCGAAAGAGAAATACGATAACAGCAACAATTCGCAAGAATCGTACGACGCTATGAAACGCGCTGAAGCCGTTTATCAAAACGCACTCTCGCAACAACAAGTGTATGAGCTCAGGATCACTATGGATAAGTCGAGCAAGAGTGACGCCCTGGCGAAAGCCCAAAAGACGTTAAGCGACGCTCAGACTAATTTAAACTACGCCATCAACGGACCCACCTCGATTGAATTGGCGAAAGCAAAAGCGAACGTGGAAGTGGCGCAAGCTCAGTTGGCGGATGCGAAGGATAAGCTGAACAAGTTGTTATCGGGCGCCGACCCGCGTGATATTGCCTCGGCGATGGCGAAATTACAAGCGGCGCAATCTTCGGCGGATTCGCTGATGATCAAAGCTCCTTTTGATGGTGAGATTCTGCAAGTGAATTATCAAGCCGGCGATGCGGCACTCTCCAGCAACACGGCGATTGTCTTGGCAAACCGCACCAAAATTTATGTGGAGGTGCTGGTAGACGAAAGTGAAGTAACTCGGGTGAAACTCGGCAGCCGTGCTACCGTTACGGCGAACCCCTTGCCCGATGTGAAGATCGACGGCATTGTCTCGCGCATCAACACCATCGGTGTGGTGTCTCAAGGCTTGACCAAATACGGTGTGCGCGTGGACGTGACTAAAGTAGACCCGCGTTTGTTGACCGGTATGACGGCGACGGTGAGCATCATCACCAGTGTTAATAACAATGCTCTAGCGGTGCCGCTTGACGCCGTGCAAAATGACAGCGGCGGCGAGTTTGTGAATCGTGTCGTCAATGGCGCTGCCGAGCGTGTCACCGTGAAGAGCGGTCAGTTGATCGAAGATATGGTGCTGGTTGCCGGCGATCTAAGACCCGGCGATCTAGTGCAACTTGTTCGAGCGACCTCTACTACCACCACACAATTCGGCGGACCGGGTGGATTGGGTCGATAGAACATTATGACCTCAATCATCGAAGCAGAGAATCTAACTAAAATTTATCAGATGGGCGACGTTGAAGTGCGCGCGCTAGACGGCGTGAACTTACGAATCAATAAAGGCGAGATGTTATCGATCATGGGTCCCTCCGGGTCGGGTAAAAGCACCTTGATGGCAATTATCGGTTGTCTCGACCTGCCGACGAGCGGTTCGTACCGACTCGAGGGCGTCAACGTTGAAAATATGACAGACGATGAACTTGCCAGTGTGCGCAGCCGCAAGATCGGTTTCGTCTTTCAACAATTCAATTTGCTGGCGCGCACCAGCGCTTTGGATAACGTCATGCTTCCTATGTATTACAGCGGCGCTAAAGGTAAAGAGCGCCGCGAGAGGTCGCAAGAGGCATTGCGTATTGTCGGTCTTGCCGATCGTATGCATCACCGCCCCAACGAACTCTCCGGCGGTCAGCAACAGCGCGTGGCAATTGCGCGGGCATTGGTCAACAACCCCACCATCTTGCTCGCCGATGAACCGACCGGCGCCCTCGACAGCAAAACCGGCACCGAGATCATTGCCTTGTTCCAAAGATTGCATTATGAGATGGGACAGACCGTTATCTTCGTCTCTCACGATCCGTTTATCGCGCGCCACACCGAGCGCGTGGTTCGACTCTCGGACGGCAAGGTCGTTGACGATGAGAAGATCGAACCGCTCAAAGCCGGCGCGCCGCGTCCAAGTGAGCTTGCCTTGTTAAAAGAGGCGCATCATTAAGTATTCCGTATTTCGTATTCCGTAATGAGCAACGATCACTACGCACTACGCAATACGCCATACGCTTAACTCTATGGGCTTCCAAGAAAACTTTCGTATCGCGCTCCGCGCGTTAGCCGCCAACAAATTACGATCCGGACTCACCATGTTGGGCATCATCATCGGTGTGGGGGCGGTGGTGGCGTTAATGGCAGTGGGTTACGGCGCCACCGCCGACATCACGGCTCAGGTGCAGAGCATTGGATCAAATTTGGTCACGGTCTCACCGGGGCGGTTTCAACAGGGCAATGTGCAGAGAGCGCCTGCATTTTTGTATTACGCCGATTACGAAGCGTTGGCGCAAAACATGAACAACATCTCCGACATCATTCCGACTTTCCAACGCAGCATGACGGTAACATCCGGCACCAGTTCTCAAGATATTTCTATCACGGCGACCAGTTCGCGATTTATAACCGTGCGGTCGTACGAAGTTGAGTTGGGTCGGTTCATCACAGAAAATGACCGCACAGCTCTGGCGCGGGTGGCGGTGATCGGCTCGCAGACCGCGAAAGATTTTTTTAGCGGGCTTAACCCGATTGGACGCATGATCAAAATCAACGGCACCGAGTTTGAAGTGGTTGGCAAGCTGAAAGAGAAAGGCTCGTCGGGTTTTGGAAATGTGGATTCGATCATCATCGTTCCACTGGAGACGGGTTACGAAAAATTATTTGGTTCGGGGGCAGTCAACAACGGTAAATTCAGAGTCACGGATATTTCTATGTCGGCGGCGTCACCGCAGGTGGTAAATGATGTCTTGGTGCAGGTCGAACGCGTCTTGCGTAGTCAGCACCGCCTCGATCTAACCGCTCCTATGGACTTCAGCGTTAACAGTCAAGCCGCATTCCTCACCACATTAAATACAATCACCACCACGCTCACGGCGTTCTTGGGGTTCATCGCCGGCATTTCGTTGTTGGTGGGTGGCATCGGCATTATGAACATCATGTTGGTCTCGGTCACAGAACGCACACGCGAGATCGGGTTGCGTAAAGCGGTCGGCGCGACTCGTCGGACGATCTTGTTCCAGTTTTTGGTCGAGACGTTGGTCTTGAGCATGGTCGGTGGCGGGTTAGGGATCTCGTTGGGATGGCTGACGGCATTTATCGTGCGCTCGTTGAATGTGGTGAAGGCGCAAGTGACGCTCGATTCCGTTTTGTTAGCCTTTAGCTTGTCGGCGGCAGTCGGAATCTTTTTCGGTTTGTATCCGGCGTTTCGTGCGTCGCGGCTGCAACCGATTGATGCCTTGCGGTATGAATAAATGAACAATGAAACAATGAAGAATGAACAATGAAGAATGAAGAATGAACAATAAATAATGATCAATGAACAAGGAAGCCTGCTTTCTTAGAAAGCGGGCTTCTTTTTTTTGTTTTTTTATTTCTGACAATTTTGCTCTAAGCGTGTAAACTTGATTGGCGATTTTAACAATGACTGGACTTATGCACCTTAATCACGAATGGCTCGAATGTTCCGAATTTGACGAATAAAACAAATTCGTGCTATTCGTTTATTCGAGTCATTCGTGATGAAAATTTCTGTGGACTGCGTAAGTCCAGAAAGAAATGAGGCTCTATGAACTTCCAAGAAAACATCCGCATTGCCTTGCGCGCGTTGGCGGCAAACAAATTAAGATCCGGCTTGACCATGTTGGGCATCATCATCGGCGTGGGGGCGGTGGTGGCGCTAATGTCTATCGGCAATGGGGCAATGGCTGACATCACGAATCAGGTACAGGGCATCGGCTCCAATTTGGTGACGGTGATACCGGGTCGTTTTCAACCCGGACGCCCGCCGACGAGCGCCTTTCTCTATTACGCTGATTACGAAGCGTTGGCAAAAAATATGAAGAACGTCACTGACATCGTGCCGTCGTTTCAACGTACGATGACGGTCACGTACGGCTCCAGCACGCAAGAGTTAGCGACGATTGCCACCAGCTCACGATTCTGGGTGGTGCGGTCGTACGAAGTGGAGGCAGGTCGGTTCATCACCGAATCGGATCGGGCGACGCGCGGACGGGTGGCTGTGATCGGCGCGCAAACGTCAAAAGATTTTTTTGGCGGGCTGAATCCGATTGGGCGCGAGATCAAAGTGAACGGAGTGGGGTTTGAGGTTGTAGGGCTATTGAAAGAGAAAGGTTCATCCGGCTTCGGACCGAACCCGGACGCGGTGGTGATCGTGCCGTTAGAAACAGGCTACGACAAACTGTTTGGGTCGGCGGCGGTGATCGGCGGCAAGCTAAGAGTCACCGATGTTTCAATGTCGGCCGAGTCCCCGGACGTGGTCGAAGAGGTAATGGTGCAGGCGGAGCGTATCCTGCGCCGTCAACGCGGAAAAAGCTTGAGCGACCCCCTTGATTTCACCGTATTGAGTCAGGCGGCGTTTCTCGGAATCTTAAATGCCATCACGGCGACGCTCACCGCGTTTTTGGGTTTCATCGCCGGTATCTCGCTGCTGGTGGGTGGCATCGGCATCATGAACATCATGTTGGTCTCGGTCACGGAACGCACGCGCGAGATCGGTTTGCGTAAAGCCGTGGGCGCAACGCGCATGTCCATCTTGATCCAGTTTTTGATTGAGACGCTTGTCTTGAGTTTGCTCGGCGGCGGCATCGGAATCTTTTTGGGGTGGTCAACGGCAATGATCGTGCGCCTCATGGATTTGGTGAAAGCCGAAGTGTCGCTGGATTCAGTTTTGTTAGCCTTTGGCTTGTCGGCGGCAGTGGGAATCTTTTTTGGTTTGTATCCCGCCTTCCGCGCCTCACGCTTGCAGCCGATTGAAGCGTTGCGATATGAGTAATGAACAATGAACAATGAAACAATGAACAATGAACAATGTTCACTGATTACTGATTACTGATAACTAAAATCTTCTTGAAAGGTTCATTATGACAGCACAAATAATTGATGGAAAAGCCGTAGCGGCGGCGGTTCGAAATGATGTTAAAGAAGAGGTAACGAAGCTGCGCGCTAAAGGCATTGTCCCCGGACTCGCCACCGTGTTAGTGGGCGCCCGCCCGGACAGTATGAGTTACGTTACCGCCAAGCGGCAGGCATGTGCCGAATTGGGCATCGAGTCATTTCCGAACGAGTTACCTGAAACGGTTTCTCAAGCGGATGTACTTGCCTTAGTTAATAAACTGAGCGCGGATCCAAAAGTGAACGGCATTTTGGTTCAACTGCCCTTGCCCAAGCACATTGACGAGGAAAGCATTCTCAACGCCGTCAACATCAACAAAGACGTAGATGGCTTCCACCCGATCAATGTCGGCAAGTTGGGGATGAAAGGACGCCAGCCGTTGTTCGCGCCTTGCACACCGGCAGGTGTGATCGAATTATTGGATCGCATCGGCGCAACGATCAGCGGCAGCCGCGCTGTGGTGTTAGGGCGAAGCAACATCGTCGGCTTGCCCGTGTCGCTGCTTCTCTTGGGTCGTGATGCCACGGTGACGATCTGCCACAGCCGCACGAAAGATTTAGCCTCTGTGGTGCGCCAAGCCGATATTTTGGTGGCGGCAATCGGCAAGCCAAAGTTTGTCACGGCGGATATGGTGAAGCCCGGCGCCTACGTGATTGATGTTGGCGTGAACAGCCTACCTGTTTTAAATGCAGACGGGTCACCTGTCATCAGTGAGAAAACCGGCAAACCCAGAACCAAACTCGTGGGTGACGTTGACTTTGACGCGGTGAAAGAAGTTGCGGCGGCGATCACGCCCGTGCCGGGCGGTGTCGGTCCCATGACCATCGCCATGTTAATGAAGAACACGTTACGCAGCGCGAAGGCGGCGTATGGGATAACGTAAATCGTCGAAAGGTAGGGGGTTCATTTTTAAAACCAGAACATATCGTGACAGGGCGGTTGAAACCGCACCAACACAAAAGGCGAAGCCGCCCTACGGCGGCTAATCCGTTAGCCCGCGTAGGCGGGCTTCGCTTTTTGTTGCCGCGATTTTAATCGCCGTAGCTGCTGGTTGCCAACGCCTCAAAACCATTTACAATAGACCTCAATGGTTGTCGGCGCAAAGAGCGATCTCAACGAAAATCCTTTGGCATGGTTGCGTAATCGCTGGGGCATCGTCGGCGGTGTCGCCATCCTCTACACGATCCTCTACGCTTTATGGACATATTTTCATTGGGGGAATTCAAAATTTAATCCGCTGATCGCCAACCTTGCATTCTTCCCCATCACCTTCTTCACCCTCCTCGCCTCGTGGCGCGTCTACGCTGACAAAACTCTTCATCCACTCATTCGCCGCGCCTGGCTTCTCTTCAGCCTCAGCGTCTTTCTACAGATCGTCGGCGACGTGGTCGCGTTTTATGAAGACGCGGTTCTTCAACTCAACACTCCCTATTTCATCTCAGATATTTTCTATCTCGCCTTTTATCCCCTTGTTCTGTGGGCTTTGTTGACTCTACCCGGAGTCTCGCTCGACCGAAGCGGCTGGTTGCGATTCGCGCTCGATCTATTCTTGGTCATGATCGCCGCGTGGATGATGGTCTGGTACTTCATCATTGTTCCGGCGGTCAACATTCAAAGCAACATGGTCGCCCCGCTGATCGCCGCCTCGTACCCGGTCAGCAACTTGGTGGTGTTAGGCGGGGTCATCTCGTTGCTCTCGCGCGGCAGGCGGCAGAACACCTTGGTGCGTCCATCGTTGTTGATCTTCCTTGCCGGTCTGTTGTGCTTTGTCGTCTCCAATCTTCTGGATACCTACTTTACAGTGAGAGATGTGGAAACACGCGGGACGTGGATCGGCGCGATATGGTTGATGGCGTACATCTTCTTCGCCCTAGCCGCCATCCGCCAACGTTCACCCCTCTCCACCTCGTATGCCGACTCTCTCGTCTCGCGGCTGTTAGACATTTTACCGATGGTGCTGCCCTTTGCCGCTATTGGCATGGGCTATGGCTTGGTGATCTTTGTCGCGCGTTCCAATTTGACTTTTGACAACGGCGATGTACGCGGCGTGTTTTCTGGAGCGGCAATGTTGACTGTCTTCGTTGTCGCTCGTCAGATCATCACCCTGCGCGACAACATTCGCTTGAACAACGAACTGCGCCAGTTCTCGACGACTCTCGAACAACGCGTAGCGCAGCGCACACAAGAACTCCAGCAATCGCAAGAAGCGCTACTCGTCTCCGAGAAGATGGCGATCATCGGCACGTT
>Ga0082335_1007780_pt1 | contig 12676 bp, 7 predicted proteins | sample Subgrocontami58m_FD_72375 | JGI IMG/M metagenome (GOLD analysis project Ga0082335, IMG submission 72375) | Subsurface groundwater microbial communities from S. Glens Falls, New York, USA - GMW37 contaminated, 5.8 m (SPADES assembly) (version 2) ...
TGCGCGCCGGCGAGCCCGTCCTCGAGCCTGCGGCGATCCGCCTCATGGACCGCATCTCGCGCCGCCTCGAGACCGACTTCCCCGAAGTCCGCCGCGCCGCCGCGGCCAGCGACTGGTGGCGCAAGATGCACCGCGTCTGGGCCGGCGACGACGCCGCGCGCGCGAATCCCCTGCCGGAGACCCGCGCCCAGGCCGCCCAGGAGCTCGCCCTTCTCGATCCCTGGGAGACCGCCGACTTCCTCTCGGATGACCGCGCCACCGCGGCCGTGTTCGCCATGCTCCCGGACGTCGGGTCCACACGGGCGACCCGGATCAAGGCCGATCTGGACGCGTACCTCGCCCGAGAGGAGGCCGAGACCGGGTACCGCCTGACCGCGACCGGGATCTTCTCCATCGCCGACGGGATCTACCGCAATCTCGTCGGCGGGCTCGCCGCCTCGCTCGGGTTCGCCCTCGCCGTGTCGCTTCTGGCTTTTACCGCGGTCCTGCGCTCCTGGCGGCTCGGGCTGATCGCGCTGGTGCCGAATGTGCTGCCCCTGGTGGTGACGCTCGGCCTGATGGCAGCGCTCGGGATCGACCTCAAGCCCACCACGGCGATCTGCTTTTCGATCACCCTGGTCATCGCCGACGACGACACGATCCAGTTCCTCTTCCGCTACCGACGCCGATACTTGCAACTGGAGAAGGCCGGCGTGAGCGGGCATCACGGCCGCGTTGCGACCGAGCTGCTGCACGATACCGGGTCTTCGATGCTGTTGACCGCGTTCACGGTCTCGGCGGGCTTTCTCTGCCTCGTCTTCTCGGAATTCATCGGCCTGCGCAATCTCGGCCTGCTGATCGGCATCTCGCTATTCACCGCGGTGTTCGCCGACCTCTACCTGTCGCCCGTGATGCTGCGCTACTTCCGGCCGCGCATCGGCCCGAAGTCGCGCGCAGCATGCGGGGCCGGCGCCGGGGGGGGAGCGGGGGGCGCCGGAGGAGCGGCGGGAGCGACCGGGGCGACAGGGCCGGCGGGGACGACGGGGGCGACGGGGACGACGGGGGCGACGGGGGCGACGGGGGCGACGGGGGCGACGGGGGCGACGGGGGCGACGGGGGCGACGGGGGCGACGCGGGCGACGGGGGCGGCGGGGGCGAGGGGGGGGGCGGGGGGCGCGGGGGGCGACGGGAGCCGGTCCATGAACTGCGCCGAGTTCTTCGTCGAGCGCGCGCGCGAGCGGCCCGAGGCGCCCGCGGTGTGGCTTCCTGGCAGCGGCACGGCGAGCTTCGGCGACCTGCTCGCGATCGGCGCGGGCGTCCAGCGGCGACTGCGCGAGAGCGGGGTCGGACCCGGCGACGCGGTGTTGGTCGCGGAAAACCTCGGCCCTACGCTGTACGGGATCGTCATCGGGCTGCTCGGCCTCGGCGTCAGCATCCTGCTGGTCGAGCCCTGGATGCCCGTGTCGCGCATCGAGAGCGTGGTTGCGGCGGCGGCGCCGCGCGCCTTCGTGGCGGGTATGTTGGGCATGCTCTGGGGACTGCGCGTGCGCGCGGTCCGCCGCATTCCGAGCTGGTTCTGGACATGGCGGATGCGACGCGGAGCTGCCGGACCGCTCGCCGTAGAGTCGCTCGATGCGGATCACGCGGCGATCGTGACCTTCACCTCGGGCACCACCGGCCTCCCCAAGGGCGTCGTGCGCCGCCATGGCGGCTTGCGCGACCAGCACGGGATCCTCACCCGCGCGCTCGGTCTCGAGGGCGCGACCGGTACCGACCTGACCATCTTCGCCAATTTCGTCCTGCTCAATCTCGCCTCCGGGCGCGGGTCGATCGTGGTCCCCCCGGCCTGGCGCGAGCGCGACCTCTCGGCGATCGACGCGCTGCCCGACGCGCTCCAGCCGCGTTCCGCGACGTGCGGGCCCGCCTTCCTGCGCCGTTTGGTGGATCGCGGCGGGCTGCCGAAGCTCGAGCACCTGCACGTCGGCGGCGCGCTCACCGACGTCCCGCTGTTCGAGGCCGCCTTCCGCCGCTGGCCGGACGCGCGCGTCATGCACGTCTACGGCAGCAGCGAAGCCGAGCCGGTCGCCGCCGCCGACGCGCGCCGCTGCGTGGCCGAATCCCGCGCGCGTGGCTTCTTCCAGACGCTGCACCTCGGCGCCCCGGTCGCGGAGGTGCGTAGCGACGTGCGCGAGGAAGGGGTCTGGGTCGCCGGCCCGCACGTCTGCTCGCGCTACGTCGGCAACGAGGAGGAGAACCGCACCACCAAGCGCACCGACGCCGAAGGCCGCGTGTGGCACTTCATGGGCGACCGCGTGACCGTCGACGGCGCCGGCTGGTGGTACGCCGGCCGCTCCGGGCAGACGCCCGAGGAATTCCGCCTGGAGCAACGCATCTACGCGCGGCTGCAGACGAGCGCCTGCTTCGTCCATCGCCGCCTGGACGGGGCGCTCGCGCTGGTGGGGGAGGGCGTGGGCGCGCGCGCCGCCGAGGTCCGTACGGCCTTTCCGGGGATCGCCGAGGTGCTCGAGGCGGTCATCGTCCGCGACCGGCGCCACCGGGCCCGCATCGACCGCGAGGGAACGCTGAAGAAAAGGGGATAAGCTCATGCCGGTCTGGCTGACCTACACGATCGAACGATTCCCGCCGCCGGTCTACCTGCTCGTCGTCGGCGGCTTCGTCCTCTCCGGCGCTGCCGCGGCCGGAGCCGCACTGGCGCCGATCCCGATCGCCTGGGCCGGCGTGGGCCTGCTCGCGTTCTTCTTCGAGCTGCGTCTGATGGACGAGCTCAAGGACTTCGAGAAGGACAAGATCGCCAACCCCGGCCGCCCGCTCCCGCGCGGGCTGCTGTCGCCGGAACTGGTGCGCCGCGCGATCGGCGGGATCGCCGCCGCCATGGCGGTGCTCGGCGTGGTGCTGGTCGGCGCGGTCACGCCCTCGGCCGGCGTCCTCTACCTGCTGCTCACCGCGTACCTGTGGCTCATGTATCGCGAGTTCTACATCGGCACCTGGCTCTCCGATCGACCGATTCTGTACGCGATCACGCATCAGGTGATCCTGCTGCCGATGGTCGCCTTCGCCGCGTGCTGCTTCGTGCCGGAAGCCTGGCGGTTGGCGCCCGTGTGGTACATGGGCATGGTGTCGTTGGGCGGCTTTTTCGCCTACGAAGTCTGCCGCAAGCTCGATCCACTGGCCCACCCGGTGCTCAAGACGTACCTGTCGGTGTACGGTCCGCGCGGGACGGTGCTCCTCGTGTTCTGCGCGCTTGTCGTCGCGGCGATCGGAGCCGGCCTGATGGGCGCACGGGCCGGGATCGTGCTCTGGCCCGTCGAGGGGCTGCTGGCGGCGAGCTTGGCGATTCTCCTCGCGTGTCCGAATCGGTACAAGATCGTCGAGGGCGTCGCGTCAATCTCCCTGCTCGCGCACTTGTGGGGAGGTGCGATCTGCGCCTGGATGGGATGGAAGCCGTGAGCGACTCGAGATCCCGTCAATCTTCGATCGAACGTCCTGCAGCGAATCCGGCAGGGCTTGGCAGGCGGATGTCGATTCGGAACCTCTGTTCCGGTGCTCTGCGAGATCGAGATCGAAATTCGCATCGTCAGTCGACCCGAGGAGTACAGACAGTCCCTGAAGCGACTGCTGCAACACGTGCGAATCTGGCCGATCGACCCTCTCATGGCTGTGCACTACGGCGAGATCTTCCATGAGCTGCGCAAGTGCGGGCGTGTTCTCTCCCATGTGAAGTGATGCAGGCGGCACTCGCCCGCCAGATGAAGCTGACGATCCTCACCCGTGATCGACCTCTGATCGCGACTTCGAGGGACTTGCCGACATCCAAACCGAGGATTGGTCTACGAGTCCCACGCCCGCCTGAGGCCAAAGGCGGGAGCTCTCGAGATCCGACGTTGTCAAATGCCAAGGTGCGTGAACGGTGTGAACGGTGTCAAGCCGCTGGCGATGCAGGGCGAGTCACGGTAGGATGACCCCGTGACCGACCCGAGCCCGTTCATCCTCAGCCCCACCGACGACCCCGAACGCGTCGCGCGCCACGCGGGCGGCAAGGCGGGCAACCTCGCCCGCATGTCGCGCGCCGGCCTCCCCGTGCCGGAGTGGTTCGCCGTGACGACCGCGGCGTTCGACCGCTTCCTCGGCCAGTTCGGGCTCGACCCCGGTCCGCCCCCGGCCGGTGACCTCGCGCAGTTCGCATCCGAGGTAGAAAAGCGCTTCCTCGCCGCGCCGCTCCCGCCCGAAGTCGAATCCGCGATCGACGCCGCGCTCGCCTCCCCCGCTTTCCGCGACGCCCCCCTCGCGGTCCGCTCCAGCGGGCTCGACGAGGACAGCCCCGACCACTCCTTCGCGGGCCAGTTCAGCTCCTTCCTCCACCAGCGCGGTCGGGACGCGGTCCTGCGCTCGCTCCGGCGCTGCTTCGCCTCCGGCTTCTCCGAGCGCGCGCTGGCGTATCGCCGCGAGCGCGGGCTGCCGCTCACCGGCATCCGCGTCGGCGTCGTGATCCAGCGCATGGTGGAAGCCGAGACCGCGGGCGTCGCCTTTTCCCGCAATCCGGTCCGCCCGCTCGACCGCGAGACCGTCGTCGTCGAAGCCGTGCACGGCCTCGGCGAAGGCCTCGTCGGCGGCGAGCTGGACGGCGATCGCTTCGAACTGGACCGCGCCACCCGCGCGATCCGCGCGACCCTCGCGGAACGCACCCACGCCATCCGCGCCGCGACCGACGGCAGCGGCGTCGCCCGCGTCGAGCTCGACTCCGCAATGCGCGCCCGACCCGCCCTCACCGACGCACAAGTACGCGAGGTCGCCGACCTGACCCTGCGTCTCGAAACGCAATTCGGCGCGCCCCAAGACTGCGAGTGGGCCTTTGCCGGCGGACAGCTCCACCTGCTGCAGACCCGGCCGATCACCGGGCTTCCTCCGGCCTCCTTCTTCGCCCGTAACGTCAACGGCGATAACGCCACGCTCTGGGATAACTCGAACATCATCGAAAGCTACGGCGGGGTGACGTCGCCGCTCACCTTCAGCTTCGCGAGCAATGCCTATCGCCAGGTCTACCTCCAATTCTGCGAGGTGATGGGCGTGCCGCGCGCGGTGGTCGATTCGTACCAGACCGTGTTCCGCAACATGCTCGGCCTGGTGCGCGGCCGGATCTACTACAACCTGATCAACTGGTACCGGCTGGTGATGATCCTGCCCGGCGCGAGCACCAACAAGGGCTTCATGGACACCATGATGGGGGTGAAGCAAAGCCTCAAGCCCGAGCTGGCGTCGCTGTTCGACTTCGTGAATACGATCCCGAAACCTTCCCTGTTCCGGCGCCTGGGTACGCTGGCGGTCACGCTCACGCGGTTCCTGCGCATCGACGCCATCGTGAAGCGATTCCAAGAACACTTCGACGCGATCTACCAGGCCGAGCGGCGCGCCGCCTACCGGACCCTGCCGCTTCCCGAGCTGGTCGCCCGGTACGTCAACCTCGACGAGCAGATCCTGCGCCGCTGGCAGGCGCCGATCGTCAACGACTACCTGGTGATGATTTTCTTCGGCCTCCTCAAGCGGCTGACCGAGAAGTGGATCGCCGAAGGCGGCGACGGCGCGTCGCTGCAGAACGACCTGCTCTGCGGCGAAGGCGACCTGGAGTCGACCAAGCCCACCAAGTGGCTGATGGCGATCGCCGAGCGGATCGACCGGTCCGACGCCGAAGCGCGCGCCTGGCTGCTCGGCCTGCAACCGGAACCGGCGTTCGCCGAACTGCGCGCGGGGAAGGGCCCGGCCTGGCTGCGCGCCGAGCTGGACCAGTTCCTCGACCAGTACGGCTTCCGCTGCGTCAACGAGCTGAAGCTCGAGGAGCCGGACCTGCACGACGACCCCTCCTTCCTGCTCAACGCGATCGCCGGCTACGTGCGCACGAAGAGCTGGTCGGTGGAGACGATGGCGCGGCGGGAGACGGAGATCCGCGCGCGCGCCGAGGAAAAGGCGCGGGAGCGGCTGACCGGCTGGCGCCGTCGGGTGTACTTCTGGGTGCTCCGGCAGGCCCGGCGGGCGGTGCGCACGCGCGAGAACCTGCGCTTCGACCGCACCAAGATCTTCGGGGTCGCTCGGCACCTGTTTCGGGCGATCGGCGCGCGTCTGGCCGCGCTCGGGGTGATCGACGGGGAGCGGGACGTCTTCTACCTGACGGTGGAGGAGATCCTGGCGTTCGTCGAAGGCCGGCCGGTGTCGCTCGACCTGCGCGGCCTGGCGTCGGCGCGGCGGCGCGAGTTCGACGAGTACCGGCGCACGCCCTCGCCGCCGGATCGCTTCCTGACGGTCGGCGCGGCCGGCGCGGCCATGCGCTACGAAGCCGTGCTGGCCGACGGCGACCTGCTGCGCTCAGAGCGAGCGCCGGGAGACGACCCGGACCTGCTGCACGGCACCCCGTGCTGTCCGGGGATCGTGGAAGGCACCGTCCGTCTCGCGCGCACCCTCGACGACGCGCGCGGCATTGCGGGCGAGATCCTGGTGACCGGACGCACCGATCCCGGCTGGGTGCCGCTCTATCCCTCCTGCTCCGCCCTGCTCATCGAGCGCGGCAGCCTGCTCTCGCATTCGGCGGTGGTGGCGCGCGAGCTGGGTCTGCCGACGATCGTCGGCATTTCCGGAGGGCTGATGGAGCGGCTGAAGACCGGCGATCGCGTGCGCGTCGACGCGGGCAAGGGCGAGGTGCGCATCATTCGCCGCGGAGAGTCGCCCGCCGAACCCATGAATCGAGTTTGAAGGCCCACACGTCATGACCGGATCATGGCGGTTGCGCGTTCGCGGCGAGTGCGGGGACGTGGCCGCATTCGACTCCGCGTTCGCCGCCGTTTCCGCGCTGGTCCGGCGCGATCCCTACCGGGTCGGCATCCTGCCTCCAGAACTCGAGCGGCGGCTGCTGTCGCTGCCCCGGCCGTTTCCGGCTGAATTCTGGATCGCCGAGCGGGACGGTCGGCCGCTCGGCCGGATCGGCGCCAACGTTTCGCCGGTGCACCGGAACGCCGGCTTCGTCGGCTTCTACGAAGTCGACCTCGAGGCCCCCGATGCCCCGGCGGTCGCCTCCGCCATGCTCGCGGCTGCCCTGGCCTGGATCGGCGGCCAGACCCGCGCAACCGCCTACGGTCCGCTGACCTTCAACACCTGGCTTCCCTACCGCTTTCGCATCGACCACGATCCGGAGCGGTTCGCCTGGGAGCCGGGTCAGCCGCCCGAGTACGTGGAGCAGTTCCGGGCCGCGGGATTCGCCACGGACATGGGTTACCGCTCGGAAGCCGTCGCGGGTCTCGACGCCTTCGTCGACAGCACGGCGGCGGACGCGCGCAAGGCCGCGGCCCTCGGCTACTCGATCCGCGGCGTGGACCGGGCCGGGTTCCTGTCCGCGGAACTGCACGCACTGACCCTGGAGGCGTTCACCGACGCGTACCTCATCGAGCCGATCCCGCTCGCGGTGTTCGAACAGCTCAACCTGCCGATCGCCGAGCGCTACGGGTTCGAACATGCGCGGCTCGCAGTGGACGGAGCGGGCAAGCTCGCGGGGTACTTCTTCGCGTTCGAGGACCGGAGCGGCGAGCGGCCCTACCTGGTCTGGAAGACGATCGCGCTGCGGCGGGATGCGCGAGGTGTGGGGCTTTCCAATGCGCTCATGCACGAGGTCGCGAAGGGGGCGCTGGCGAAGGGTCTTCGGCACGCGATCGCGGCGCTCTTCCGGGACGGCGTGCAGAGCGCGTCGTACTCGCGCAAGTGTCCGCTGCTCTGGCGGCACGAGTACGCGCTATTCCGGAAGGACCTGTAGGCGGCGCGCCTGGCATCCGCCGTGCATCCGCCGTGCCAGGCGGGACGGCGCGCTACGCCGAGGCCCGCGCCTTGCGCTTGCGCAGCGCCCCGAACCCCACCATGCGGCGCTTGTCTTCGTCCCACAGCCGGTGCCGGATCGTGGCGAAGCTCTGCCACAGGGTCAGGCGCCGGCAGTCATGAAACATCGGGTTCGCGCGATAGCAGCGCTCGAGGAAGTAGTTCGGGATCTTCGATGCGAGGTGGTGGATGTGGTGGTAGCCGATGTTCCCCGAGAAGAATTGCAGCACCGGCGGCAGGTCGAGGAAGGAGGAGCCGCGCAGGCTGGCAGTGGTGAAGTCCCACTCGGGGTGGTGCTCCCAGTAGGTGTCCTCGAATTGGTGCTGTACGTAGAACAGCCACACCCCGAGGGCGTCCGAGATCGCGATGATCGGGAGCTGGATCAGCAGGAATGCCTTCCAGCCGATCAGCCACACCAGTCCGCCGACCAGCACGGCCAGGCCCAGGTTGTTGGTGTGGACGCTCAGCCGCTCGCGCCGCGACTCGCCGCGCCAGGGCAAACGCTGGGTGATCACGAAGTGGAACAGCGGCCCGATCAGGAACAGCACGAGCGGATTGCGATAGAGCCGATAGGCCAGCCGCCGGCCGGGCGAGGCCGCCAGATACTCCCGCACGGTCATCGTCGAGATGTCGCCGGTCCCGCGCCGGTCGAGGTCGCCGGAGGTGGCGTGATGCACCGCGTGCTCGTACCGCCACTGGTAGTAGGGCGTGAACGTGAGCACGCCGGTGATGTACCCGACGATGTCGTTCGCCCGCGTCGAGCGGAAGAACGAGCCGTGTCCGCAGTCGTGGAAGATGATGAAGCACCGCACCAGGAACCCGGCCGCGAACACGCTGCAGCCGAGGCTGAGCAGGTAGGAGTACTCGAGGGAGAAGTAGGCGCCGGCCCAAAGCAGGAGGAAGGGGACGATCGAGTTGCCGATCTGCATCCAGCTGCGCCACGCCACCGCGTGCTGATAGGGCGCGACGGCTTTCCGCCAGGCGACCTCCAGGTCGGGATCGGACAGGGTCGGGGCGAGTGTGGACATCTCGGTCTCCATCGAGGTTGAGAATGGAACCGCGAGATCCTACCCGAAAGGCCCTCTCGACTCAATGGAAATACTCGGATCCCTGCCCCTGCCGCACGTTTGCGGAGTCTCAGCGCGGCCGAGGCCGCAACCAAACACGGAGGCACAGAGACACGGAGGACTCACGGAGAGATCACCGGAACTCTCCGTGGGGTCTCCGTGCCGCCGTGTCTCCGTGGTAATCCCCGTCGTCGCGGCGCGAAATGCGCGCAGGACCGGCCTCCGATCCTGTAGGAGGTAGTAGATCAGGGCGTTCGCCACGCGGGAAAAAGCCCCGCGACCTGGAGGGCGATGGCCGCGGCGCCGACCAGGAAGGAGAGCACCAGGCGCGAGGTCGGCCAGAGGGTCTCCGGGGTGAAGGTCGGTTCGGGCCCCATGGCGAGGTCGTTGGCGACCGCCGCGGCCGCCACCAGGGGAAACATCGCGAGGACGCAACTGCGCGCGGCGGCAGGGTCGAACCACCACGCGGGCACGGCGGCGCAGGCGACGGCGACGCAGCCGACGAAGGCGGCACAGGCGGCGCGCGGCACCCGCGGCATCTTCCAGCGCATCATGACGAAGTTCCACAGGGTCAAGGCGAGCACGCCGGCGACCGAGGCCACGAAGGGGCCGTAGAAGAAGTCGTCGGCGCGCGCGAAGTACGCGCTCAGGTGGATCGTGAGCGGTGCGACGAAGGCGCGCACCACCGTGCCGACGCGCGTCATCGCCGGCCGGTTGGCGGGGGGACGCGCGATGATCCGCACCGCGGTGTAGAACAGGAATCCGGTGAAGACCGGCATCGCCCACAGCAGTGAGCCGAGCGCCCAGAGCACGTAGGTGAACAGGATGAAGGCGAGCGTCCCGCCGACGTTGAACGCGCGCGTGCGCCAGGCGATGAAGGCGATGCCGCCGAAGATCGCGAGCAGCATCAGGTTGAGCTGCACCAGGTCCTCGACCGGGGCGGGCGTGGCCCGGTCCAGCACCACGTACACCGCGAACGGGACGAACAGGTTGTCGGTGCCGCGCGGCGAGAGTGCCTCGATCGTGGTCACGAGCACCGCGGCCAGCGCCGCGATCAGCACGCAATTCGCCCGCGGCAGATCGGTCAGCAGCAGCACCGGGATGTGCACGACGAGGAAGGTGATCACCAGGAAGACCAGCGAGCCCTCCAGGCTCTTCCATTCGTCGTCGACGTCGTAACGGATCGTCCCGTACTCGCTCCCCACCAGCGCCGCCAGGGCGTCGGAAAGCGCGAGCACGAGCACCGCGCTCACGTAGAGCCACGGGCGCGGCGGATCCTGGGTGATCCAGAACATACACAGGATCGCGAACGGGTAGTACTCGCTCCCCGAGCCCTTGCGCCGGACCGCGTTGACGCTGCGCAGCAGCCCGGTCTTCCCGCCGATCCAGAGGAGCGCGGCGAATGAGGTCGACATGGCCAGGACGGTCCAGACCGAGGAGATCAGAAAGGGCATGGGAAGGCAGGCCACCCCTCCGCCGACATGGACGAGCTTGCGCGTCCACTCGGGTTTGGGGGACCCGAGGCGGGTCCACGCCTCGGAGACCAGCAGCACGGCGAGCGTGCCGCCGAGGATGACCGCCGCGCCCCCGAGCTCGCCCGCGAGGGTCATGCGCGCACCTCTTCGAGCACGAACGCGCTGTAGAAAAAAGCCAGGTCGCGCGCGAACAGAGCGCGCGCCTGCTCCTCGAGGGACTTGACGCGCGATGCGTGCGCGGCCGGAGCGCGGCGCGGGACGAGCATATTCCAGTAGGCCAGCCGGGCTCCCGGACGCGCGTGCGCCAGCAGGTCGCCGTAGAGTGCCGCGCAGGCGTCCGGATCGAGATACTCGAACACGTCGGAGAGGTTGAAGCCGTCGAAGCCTCCGCCCGGATGCGCCCGGGCCGCCTGCTCGACCGGGCCGAGGAACAGGCTCACGCGGTCGAGCCCGGCCTGGACCAGGCCGAACTTCTCCGGTCGCAGCGCGCGCGGCAAGGCCCTCCCGTACGTGCCCGAGGTCAGGTAGTCGAGGTACGGGTTCGCGTGGGTCGGCAGCACGGTGAGAGCGTAGCGGGCGCGCGCGAGGATGCGGTCGGCGACCGACCCCTCGACGTAGCGGAAGAGCTCGGGGTCGCGCCCCAGGCGCCCCATCGCGAAACGGCTGAAAAAGACCCGGAACAGACAGCGCCAGCGCAGGTTGTTCCACGTGCTCTCGTAGAAGCTCCGCCGCGCCGGCTCGTCCTTTTCCCGCATGAGTTCCGCCACCGTGCGGCGGCCGTGGATCAGCGGCAGGATCCGCGTCCGGAAGGTCCTGAAGTAGCGCTCGAATTTCCCGTGGTGGAAAAAGCCGCCGGTCAGCGCTTCCGGGCGCGCGTCCCAGAAGGCCGCGGCGGCGGGGGAGAGGTCTCCGCGCAGACCCGCATAGACCCCGGCGCGATCCTCGCCCGGCCGCACCCCGAGGAAGGAGAGCATCCCCTCGTGCGAAAGCCGGCGGAAGGCGGCCATCTTCAGCTCGACGCCGGCGAGTTGCGCGGGATTGAGGTCCGCGGCCACGACCTCCGCGCCTTCGGCCGCCAGCGCCAGCGAGTTGTCCCCGCCGGAAGCGACCGAGAGGATCCGCTTCCCCGGAGCGGGCGCGAGCGCGGCGCACAGAACGTCCGCGTCCTCCCAGCAATTGGCGTAGCGGATGAAGTCGAGCTGGACGCGGTCGGCGAGCGCGGATGCCATGCTGCGCACTGTACCCGCGCGAGGCATGGCGCCGGAATCGAAAAGCGCGGACCGAACTACGGGCTTCACGGATTACCCGGCGCGGCCTTCGCCACGACCGACCCGACTACGGATTACACGGATTTCACGGATGGTCCCATGGCGCAACACTCCACGTTCAGCTCCCTCCCGGCGGCGTTCCGCAGGCGGATCACGCGTCCTGCTTCCACCACCGCCGACATGCCCGCGGGCAGGGCGAGCACCGCGCCGATCTCCGGGCGCAGCCGCAGCACCTCGCCCGCCGTCACACGCTCGAACCCCTCGGGGTCGGGCTCGCACGCGCCCTCCGAGCCCGCTACGATCCACCCCGACGAGCGCGTGGCCGGGTCAGGCCGCTCCCGGGTCAGGTACAGCCGCGGAGAGGCTTCCCAGCCTCGTTCTGCGTGCACGCCGTCCTCCAGCGCGCAGGGCACCGGGGCCACTCCGAGCCGCTGGATCAGGCGCGACTGGTCGGCGATTCGCCGGACCGACTCCGGCACGCCGAGAATCGAACCGCACCCGGGGCAGCGCGGAAGCCGCCCCGTGGCGCGATCGGGAAGCCGCTCGCGTCGCCCGCACACGCAGCTCACGAACGTCCCCGATGCGCGCTTGCCGCTCGCATCCAGCCAGCGCTCGCGGGCATCGTGCATCGCCACCGCGAACGGCGCGACCGCGGCGGGGTCGATCTGCTCGGCCCGCGCGAAGTCCGCGGTCGCCTCTCCCCAGCGGCTCGAACGCGCATGGCAGCAACCGCGCAGCGCGAGCGCTTCGCCCCGGCGCCCGCCCATCGCGAGCACCGACCCGAAGTCGCGCACCGCCTCCGCGAGCAAAGCCGCGGGAGCCGGACCGGGGAGCGATTCCCGGCTCCACCGCTCGAAGGCGCGCCCGCGCAGCAGCAGCGCCTCGATCGCCGTCGGGGCGGGGGCGTCGATCGAGGCGGTCCCAGGAGCGTGGATCGAGGCCGCTGCACGGGCGGCGGTTTCGGGAGACCCGCAGCCGGTCAACGAGGGCGCTCCCCCACCGGCGGTCGCAGAAGCCC
>Ga0082335_1007781_pt1 | contig 12675 bp, 14 predicted proteins | sample Subgrocontami58m_FD_72375 | JGI IMG/M metagenome (GOLD analysis project Ga0082335, IMG submission 72375) | Subsurface groundwater microbial communities from S. Glens Falls, New York, USA - GMW37 contaminated, 5.8 m (SPADES assembly) (version 2) ...
AGTAGGACGAACGTGAGGGGAAACCACAATATCGTTAGTAGGATTTTCCTGACCATATACCCCATCGTGCCATAGGCCGGAAGATGTGTCAAGTTGAGTCGCCCGTGCTATAATCTTTTTGTTCCCGTACTAGGAGCCTCTGTAGCTTAATGGATAAAGCACGTCGCTTCGGACGATGTGATGGGGGTTCGATTCCCTCCAGAGGCGCTTGTGGGGCGCGTAGCTCAACGGTAGAGCATCTCCCTCTTAAGGAGGTGGTTGGAGGTTCGAATCCTCCCGCGCTCACCAAAAAGGAAATCGAAGAACTGGTAGGGGCAGCGCTGGCTGCGCCCCCCTCCGCAGACAGCGCTGCAAAGGCATAATTCAAATTCGCCGAGAGCCGCCGTAATAAAAAGAATGAAGAAAAACGCAAAAATTAAAGAACAATAAAAAAACTAAAACATGACCAAATATATTGCTTATTGTAGAAAATCGACTGATGAGAAAGACAAACAAGTATTGTCTATTGAGGCACAAATAGCTGAACTCAAGGAGTTTGCCAAAAGAGATAATTTATTTATCACTGAATTTATCACTGAGGCAAAAACTGCAAAAGTCCCCGGCCGAGAACAGTTTGCGGAAGTCCTAAAGAAAATAGAAAAAGGAGAAGCAAACGGAATTTTATCGTGGCATCCGGATCGTTTAGCGAGAAATTCAATAGATGGTGGAAAAATAATTTATCTTTTAGATACCGGCAAACTCCTTGATTTAAAATTCCCCTCGTTTTGGTTTGAAACCACACCGCAAGGAAAATTTATGCTTTCAATCCCGCTGTATCAGGAAATTCGAAGTATTTTCAAGGCTCAATTGTAGCGCGGTGAGCGACCCCACCCGCTCACCGCGCCAACAGTTTACCCTGAACGCAGTTGAAGGGCTCCGCCGCTTCGCGGCCTCGCAAAAAGTCGGCTCGAAGCGTCCCGATGAAATCGGGACAGAAAGAAAAAGCGCAAAAATTTTTAAGGTTCTATTTTTACAAACTCAAATGGCCGCCCCAGTTGAACTCAAACCCTTTCGGACTTGTCTGGGACGGCCATTAAAAAGCCGAAAGGTCAGTTTGAGTTCAATTACAATATACAAATTTTCCAAAAGAAAAACAATAGCAGTTGGTTTTCCCCGCCGCCGCGGACTGACTAGGTCACGATACATTTGAGACTCTGAAGGAGTCCATGCCTGCTGATTTCCATCACGTCCGTTATCTTCTTCCCAAGTTCTCCAGAAGTACGTATGGTACGCTCATGCACAACCTTGAAACCGCTCTCGGATTTGGAGCATCCGAGAAAGCCCAGTTTCGTCTCCACTGTATTGAGTTCTTGCACAACCGTGGGTGGCAAGCGTTCCATGAGGCTTTCCCACATGTATCTCGAGCGACAGTCTTTCGTTGGCGACAGCGTTTCGAAATGTCCGGCAGAAAGCTCAATACCCTGGTTCCCCACACGACCCGTCCCCATCACACCAGACAGATGCGTCTCCCTCCTCCTGTCTTGGGATTTCTCAAAGCCATACGTGAGCAACATCCACATCTGTCCAAATACAAACTGAAACCATTTGTTGATGCCTGGTGTCAGGAGCAAGGATTCCCCACCCATTCCATTTCATGGATTGGCAAAGTTCTCAAACAACACCAACTTTTCTTTGGGCACCGACAACGAGTTTACAAACGACGGAAGCAATCTCGGCGTGGGTATGTCATCCGACGCACTCCCAATCCGGAAACCCTTTCCTTGGGGTATCTCCAGGTTGACGGTGTGAAAGTCTACTGGGGTGGAGAAAAAGTATTGTTTCTCACCGCCTTAGAACTCAAAACCAGAACGGCATGGGTCAAAGTTGTCCCGACCATATCCAGCTATCATGCAAGAACTTTTTTACAAGACATCCTCCGTGCTTTGTCCTATTCACTCCATACGATCCATACAGACAACGGGTCTGAATTTCACGCAGTGTTTGATCAGGCTATCGCGGATTTAGGGCTTATCCATTTGTGGAGTCCACCAAGAAGTCCCAAGATCCACTCCCACATCGAGCGCTTTAATGGTGTTCTTCAAGCAGAGTTTGTCGACTATCACATTGATACTGCAGTGATGGAACCAGGAGTATTTCAGTCTGAACTTACAAATTGGCTCCTGTGGTACAACACACAGCGACCACATCACGCGCTCCATCTCATGACACCCGCTCAATATCTGGTACACTTACAGAAAGGAGCAGAAAGTCTCAAATGTCCGTGACCAAGACAGGGGGCTTGACAAGCTTTAGCACTCGAGGTATATTACTGCTAATCATGGATCAAATACCTAATCTTTCCGATCGGCAAATTCGAGTCCTTAAAGCCATCATAGAGGAATATATCGCAACCGCTGAAGCGGTGGGAAGCGAGACATTGGATAAAAAATATTCCCTAGGTGTTTCTCCTGCTACTATCAGAAATGAGATGGTGCGGCTCACTGATATGAAGCTTTTACATCAGTCTCATACATCTGGGGGTCGTGCGCCTACACCGAGTGCCATGCGCTACTACGTGGATCATCTCATGAAAACGAAGGATATGTCTGTTGCCGATGAGGTCGCCGTGAAAGAGAAGATCTGGGATTATAGGCAGGAAGTGGACAAGCTCTTGAGAGAAGCAACGAAGGCGCTTGCAGATAGCACAAAATCTCTTGCAATCACAGCGACAAAAGATGGTGACCTATATTATGCAGGAACGGCTAACATTTTGGATAGTCCGGAATTCTTTGATTATGAATTGACCCATGATCTTTTGGGAACGCTTGATCAGTTTGACTATTGGTGGAAACTTCTGGAAACCCATGCAGACCCGTTTGCGATCCTTTTGGGTGAAGAGTTGGGAGGAAGAAGCTTGTCTCAGTGCGGATATATCTATACCAAGTTTACCACCCCTCATATATCCGGTGCTATCGGGGTCGTGGGTCCGTCAAGGCTAAACTATACGCATATTATCCCGGTGGTTCGTTACATGGGCGGGCTCATTGATGAATTTGCAGGGAGTTGGTAATGAAAAAGCAAGTTGACGATCACATTGATGAGTGGAAAAATAAGTACTTGCGTGCGCTTGCTGACTATCAGAATCTTGAAAAACGGAAAGGCGAAGAAATTGGACAGGTGCGACGGTTTGCCGGCGAGGCTTTGATTGTCAAACTTTTGCCAATTGTAGACACGTTTGAAAGGGCGCAGGCGCATGTAAATGATCCGGGTCTTGGACTAGCTCTCAAAGAGCTTGAAACGTTTTTAGAAGAGGCTGGTGTAAAAAAAATGGAAGTTGTCGGAAAGCCATTTAGTCCACATGAAATGGAATGTATTGAAGTTGTCGATGGACAGGATACTATAGTAGTAGAAGAATTGCTGCCCGGCTATCTACTGCATGGAAAGGTTATTCGGGTAGCGCATGTAAAAGTTGGAAAAAGAAAGGAGTAACTATATGGCAAAAATAATCGGTATTGATCTTGGAACGACAAACTCTTGTGTAGCCGTCATGGAAGGGGGAGCCCCAAAAGTCATCCACTCGGCAGAAGGGAAAAATACTGTTCCCTCTGTCGTTGATCCGATAAAAAATATCGTCGGTGATGTGGCTAAACGCCAGATGGTCATTAATCCCAAATCGACAGTATTTTCCGTCAAGCGCATTATGGGACGGAAGTTTTCCGATGCATCGGTACAGCGGGACAGCAAGTGGTTGCCGTATCCTATCAAAGCCGGAAAGAATGACATGGCGGTTGTAGAAGTTGAGGGCCGGCAGTTTACCCCGCAGGAGATTTCCGCTAAAGTGCTGGGAAAAATCAAAATCGATGCAGAGAAGTATTTAGGGAGTCCTGTCACCCAGGCGGTTATCACGGTTCCGGCATACTTTGATGATAGCCAACGACAAGCCACCAAGCAGGCCGGAGAAATTGCCGGTCTTGAGGTGCTTCGTATCCTCAATGAACCCACAGCAGCAGCGCTTGCGTACGGTTTGGATAAAAAAAACGTCCATACAATTGCCGTCTATGATTTAGGTGGCGGGACCTTTGATATCTCTATCCTCGAGCTTGGAGAAGGCGTGTATGAGGTGAAAGCCACAAACGGTGATACGCATCTTGGGGGAGATGATTTTGACAAAGTAGTTCTTGACTACCTTGCCGATGAGTTTAAAAAAGAGCACGGAGTTGATTTACGTAAAGACCCTCAGGCTCTCCAGAGGCTCCGCGATGCGGCGGAGAAAGCCAAAATCGAGCTTTCCAGTTCCCTGGAGACGGAAGTTAATCTTCCCTTCATTACTCAGGGGAAAGAAGGGCCGCTCCATCTCGTGATGAAGCTTACCCGGGCTAAGCTCGAGAGCTTGGTTGACGAGCTTATCGGCAAGTCCATCGAGCCGGTTAAAAAGTGTCTCTCTGATGCCAAAATGAAAACGAGCGATATTGGTGAGGTTGTAATGGTGGGCGGCATGACCAGGATGCCTAAGGTAGTCGAAGTAGTGAAGAGCTTCTTCGGTAAAGATCCTAACCGATCGGTTAATCCCGACGAAGTGGTGGCAATCGGTGCAGCTATTCAGGCAGGCGTTTTAGCCGGAGATGTCAAAGATGTGGTGCTTTTGGATGTGACACCTTTGACTCTTGGCGTGGAAACACTTGGCGGTGTCTCTACTCCCCTGATCCAAAGGAACACCACGGTCCCGACGAGCAAGAGTGAGATTTTTTCAACTGCTGCGGACAGTCAGACGTCCGTTGAGATAAATGTTCTTCAGGGTGAACGGCCGATGGCAGCGGATAATAAATCGCTTGGGCGGTTTGTGCTCTCCGGTATTCCTCCTGCTCCGCGTGGTGTGCCGCAGGTGGAGGTCACCTTTGATATTGATGCAAGCGGCATCCTCAATGTGACCGCTAAAGACAAAGCAAGCGGCAAAGTTTCCAATATCACGATCACGGGTTCCACCGGTCTTTCCAAAGACGAAGTGGAGAAGATGAGAAAAGAGGCCGAGGAGCATGCGGGCGAGGACCTTGCGAAGAAAGAAAAAATTGAAACGAGAAATCATGCAGACACCATGATCTATACAGCTGAAAAGACCCTCAAAGATATGGGAGACAAGGTCAAAGAAGAAGACAGGAAGATGGTAGACAGTAAGATAAAAGACTTGAAAGACATTTTAGAGACTGGGAGCAAGGAAGATTTAGAGAAAGTAACGGGTGAACTTTCCGAAGCAGTGCAAAAAGTGGGAGCGGCGGCATATCAACAACAGGGACAAGAGACAAGTAATAAGGGACAGGCAGGAGAAGATCAAGCTGAAAGCGGGAACGGAAAGAAGAAGGATGAGAAGAAGGTGGAAGAAGGAGAAGTGGTCAGTTGATATGGCCACAAAACGGGATTACTACGACATTTTAGGAGTCAGCAAGTCTTCCTCGCTTGACGAGGTCAAAAAGGCGTACAGGAAGCTCGCTTTAGAATGGCATCCGGATAGGAATAAGGCGGCCGGTGCTAACGAGAAGTTCAAAGAGATCAATGAGGCCTACGCTGTTCTTTCTGATCCGAAGAAAAAGGAAACATACGACCAGTTTGGGGCTGCTGCGTTTCAACCCGGCATGGGTGGCGGAGCAGCAGGTCAGGGGCCGTTTGGCGGGGGATTTGGTCAACAAGGGCCGTTCACATACACATATTCGACAGGCGGTGGGGGCTCTCCATTCGGCGCAGATTTTATCGATCCGTTTGAGATTTTCGAGCAATTTTTCGGCGGCGGTATGGGCAGAGCGTCTAGTAGAGCACGACGGGAAGTCTACGAAATCACGATTGATTTCATGGAGGCCGCGCGCGGTGTCACAAAAGAAGTTCATGTGCCCGCCGGTCGAGCCGGGGACGGATCTGTCCGGAAAACGATCAAGATTCCTGCGGGAGTTGATACAGGATCGCGGATCCGTTTTGATGATTTTGATATCCAGGTGGATGTCCGGCCGAGTAAAGAGTTCAAAAGGGAAGGAGATGATCTCATCATTGATCAGGAGATTGCCTACACCCAAGCCTCTCTTGGGGCTGTCGTTGAAGTACCCACGATTGACGGTCCTTTGAGCATTCGTATTCAGCCCGGTACCCAGCCCGGTACCCTTATCCGCCTACGTGGAAAAGGTGTGCCGCATGTTCGTGGATCTGGCCGTGGAGATCAGTATGTGCACATCAAGCTAACCATTCCTACCCATCTTACCCGTCGCCAGCGGGAACTGCTTGAGGAATTGGAGAACTTACTGGAAAACTAAATTTGTTTCGTTTATACTTTAGTCATGGTGACAACAAATTTTGATGAGACAAAGTGGTTACCGGGAGTAGATATATCTCCACACCTACGAGTTAGGAATATTTTTCATACAGTTTCGCAACAAATTGGACGATATGCATTGTGCTTAGATAAAGATTTATTCATAGATACCTTGAAGAAAAAAAACTTATCGAGTAGTGATGCATTGCTTCGTACATTTCTATTGGATGTTTTTAAAGAAAGGGATAGCCTAGATGATGAAGGAAGATTTGGTTTTGATAGGTATATAGGTTTTATTGGTAGTGTGTGTGAAGAAGACAGAGTAATTGGAAACCTCGGAAGTGACAGTCCAACGCCTGGGTCTATCGAAGAAACATCTAGGCGAGAATTGAATGATCTTCCAGGTCACATGAAACAAATTATTAAAGAAGGTGTTGGATTTTTGCAAAATGAAAAGTATGATGAGCTTTTTGATTACGTTCTTAAGAGTGGGTATGAGGAAGATCCTATTCCACGCGGTGATCCAGTGCCTGTAATTAGTATTTTTGATATTGGCGTTCTTATGGGCTATAAAACTTGTGTAGATCTATTAGGTCTTATCAGAAAACAACCTTTAATAGAGTAGTCTTGCCCAATCGAAAAAATGATACCGTAATTTGAGTCTAGTTTTGACGGTGCGAACTGTTCCGTCGGTCGTATTTCTACGGAGAATTAAGCGACACTTGACATATAGACATAAATATGTCATAGTAAATGGACTATGCAACTTATTCGTACCACAGTGAGACTTCGCCCTGATATCAAAAAGGCCGCGGAACGAAAGGCACTAGAAGAAGATACAACGTTTCAAGCCGTTGTGCATCGTGCGCTGGAAGACTATCTTGCGAAAGCCGCAACGCACAAGGCTCGACGACTGGTCTTTTATACCCATGACTTGGGAGTACCTTTGGATAATTTGACCAGAGACGATTATTATCCCGATCCGGCCGTCCATGCTGATTGATACCAACCTCATCATCTACGCGATCAATAGTGCGTCACCCAAGCACGATCAGGCGAAGCGATTTCTGAACCAAAATCAGAGTAATCTGATCGTTGCACACCAGAATATTTTCGAAGCCATGCGGGTGCTGACCCACACAAAATTTTCTCACCCCATGACGTTTTTTCAGGCGCATAAAGCCGTTGACGCCATAGCAGAAGCTGCGACGATCATTTCTCCAACCGAAGAAACACTCTCTATCGCTGTTGCGTTGATGCACAAGTATACGCGGGCAGCCAACCGGATTTTTGATGCGTACCTGGTGGCAACCATGCTTACGCACGGCATCAAAAAGATAGCGACGGATAATGATCGAGATTTTACGATGTATGAAGAAATCATGGTGGTAAATCCGTTTCGTCCCGCGGGACATTGACGGACGGTAGACGTGCGTATATAATAAAGAAGGTCTGAGATTTTAGGTGGGAATGTGCCCACCTATTTTTTTACAGAGGCCACTAGGCTCCCGCGAAGACGCGGATCGCCTGTGGACACTAGCATGCCAGCTATCGTTCGATCAGAATTTGCATTAGCTCTCAATCAAGTCGCCACCGAGCGGGGGATAGATCCTTCCGTGGTCGTGGAAACTATCAAAGCAGCAATCATTGCCGCATACCGCAAGGACTATGGTGCGGCGGAATTGGAAACCCTTACGGTAGAGTTAAACTCTGATAATGGTGAAGCGAAGATATTTAAAGAAGGCAACAATATCACGCCGCCCGGTTTTGGTAGGATTGCCGCACAAACCGCCAAACAAGTCATCCTCCAGCGGATCCGGGAAGCGGAAAAACAAGCAGTTCTTGCAGACTTTCAAACAAAGGTAGGAAGTATTGCCTCCGGTATGATTCTCCGGTTTGACGGTCCGAATATGATTGTAGATATCGGTCGTGCGCAGGCCGTCATGCCGCCCCAAGAACAAAGCCCAACAGAGCGCTATCACCTGAACCAGCGACTTACCTTTTATATCGAAGGAATCCGCGAGACCATGCGCGGCAATGAGATTATTGTTTCCCGTGCTCATAAGGGACTCGTCGAAGGATTATTTAAGCGGGAAGTGCCTGAGGTTGCCTCCGGAGCCGTCCAACTTCGCGTGATTGCCCGTGAAGCAGGGGGGCGAACGAAAGTTGCCGTATTCTCCAATCAGTCCGGTGTGGATCCCGTGGGTTCCTGTGTCGGACAAAAAGGAGTCCGTGTCCAGGCGGTCATCAATGAGCTTGGGGGGAGCGAGAAAGTAGACATCATTCAATGGAGTGAGGATATCCATCAGTTTATTACAGCGGCTCTCGCTCCCGCAAAGGAATTGGAAGTCAAACTCAATGAAAAGAAAAAGGTTGCGGAAGTGTTGGTGCCTGAAGATCAGTTGTCTCTTGCTATCGGTAGGGAAGGACAAAATGTCCGTTTAGCTGCCAAAGTTACCGGATGGAAGATAGATATAAAAGGAAAAACAGGGATAAGTGATAAGCAAAAAGAGAAACCAGTATGAAACGCTGGCTCGATAAACAATACTATGAATCTCAACACAAGACCACCGATTGTAGCCGTATTGGGCCATGTTGACCACGGAAAAACCACTCTTCTTGACTTCGCTCGCAAATCCAATGTTGCCTCCGGAGAGCATGGCGGAATCACTCAACACATCGGTGCTTACCAAATAAAAGTAAAAAACCGTTTCATTACGTTTATCGATACTCCGGGGCATGAGGCGTTTGCCAAAATGCGTGAAAGAGGCGCAAATGTAGCGGATATTGCTATCCTGGTTGTGGCAGCCGACGATAGCGTCAAACCGCAGACCATCGAGTCTATCAAACAAATTCAAAACGCAGGTATTCCCATGATCGTTGCTATTAATAAAGTGGATCTTCCCACGGCCAATATCGACCGCGTGAAGAGCGATCTGGCCAAACACGGTGTACAGCTTGAGGGTTTCGGTGGCGACATTCCTTTTGTGCCTGTGTCTGCCAAGCAGGGCACCGGTGTTAGCGAACTTCTGGATCTCATTCTGTTGGTAGGAGACATGAAGGGAATAACCGGGGATCCAAACGACGAAGCGAGCGCAGTTGTTATCGAGACGCGTCTGGATAAAGGTCGGGGGATGGTAGCAACAGTGATCGTGAAAAATGGGACACTTATGGTGGGTTCACCGCTTTATGTTGGTATCAAACAGATAGCAAAAGTACGCGCAATGTTTGACGAGCATGGGGTAGTCGTGTCCGCTGCCGGTCCGGGCAAGCCAGTGGAAGTACTCGGGTTTACTCTGTCGCCGGAAGTAGGCATTATTATAAGAAGCGCGCCAAAACAGGACGTGCATGATGACGTCATAACGACACTTATCCAGCCGGAGATGCCGGATTTTCTAAAACCCGTGGATCTTGAGGCTGAGCGAATTATCAAAATTATCCTCAAAGCAGACACCGCAGGGTCTCTCGAAGCCATTATCGCGTTTCTCCCGAAAAAGGTTATCGTGGTTGGGCGCGGTGTGGGTGATATTGCAGAAGCGGATATTTTGTCTGCTAAATCCATGGGCGCCATCGTCGTAGGATTTGGCGTAGTAGCAAAAACAGCGGTTGTTAAACTAGCTGAAACGGAAAAAGTCGTTTACCGGACGTACCGGATCATTTATGAACTCTTAGGTGAGCTTGGAGAAGTGGTTGCAGGGCTTAAAGAGGTGCTTCATGAGGAGCGGGAGCTTGGGACGGGGCGAATTATTGCAGAATTTCCCTTTGAGCGGGACCGTATCGCAGGCACCAAAGTTTCCTCCGGAAGACTCGCGCGCGGAGATAGGGTGAAGATCATGCGGGCAGATGTTGAAATTACTAGGGCAAAGATAAAATCCCTGCGTCATGGGAAAGATGATATTACCAAAGCGGATACCGGTATCGAATGTGGCGTCCTATTTGACCAAAAACTTGATTTTACTATAGGAGATGGTATAATTGCCTTCACTATAGGATAAGTATGGATTATCAAACAGAAGTCACTAAGGTAAAAGATCTCCTGGCCAAAGCCAAGGATATCCTCATTGTCACCCATGAGAGCCCTACTGATGACAGTATCGGCAGCAGTCTCGCGCTGTATTTAGGACTGATAAGCCTTGGGAAAAAGGTGACGATTGCTTGTCCTGACAGCATGAAAGTCGGCCTCAGTAGTTACGTGGGGGTTAATAAAATCATCTCGGATTTAGCTTCCAAAAAGAACTTCATCATCTCTCTTGATTACGTGGATGGATCCATCGAGAAGGTTAGCTACAACATTGAAGGAGACAAGTTTAATCTTGTCGTCGAGCCAAGACAGGGATTTGAAAGCTTTTCCCAGGAAAAAGCGCACTATTCCTACGCATCCGTCAGCGCGGATCTCATATTCTCCATCGATACGATTCACCTGGGGGGCTTGAAAAAGCTCTACGAGGGAAATAAAGAGTTGTTTGCCGGTAAACCCGTCGTAAACGTGGACCGGCACGCGGGTAACGCTCAGTACGGGAGTATCAACATCGTTGATGTTTCCTCTTCGACCACGGCAGAGGTTGTCGCACGACTTCTTTCGATGCTTGACGTAAAGCTCACTGTGGATATTGCAACCAATTTTCTCAACGCCGTGTATGAAGGAACCGCTCATTTTTCCGTGTCTAATATTTCCGCCGGAGCCTTTGATGTGGCCTCTGTCGCCCTCAAAGCCGGAGGGAAACGCTTTGGTGTGGTAGAGGAAACCGTTGCGCCGTCGGTAGCTATTGAACAAACACATGATCATCCCCACCCGGTCATGGATGACCGTGTCCAACCTGTGAGTCAACCAGCAACTCCTGCAGGGCAAGCCCCGGCAGACTGGCTCCGACCTAAGATTTTCAAAAGCTCGGGTCTCCTCTGACGCCTTGTTTTATTGGGCAAGATCGGATATACTATAACTCTTGGAGCGGGAGTTAGCTCCATTTCTTATGCCCCGAACAAAGATCGTAAAGACTACAAAATCCAAAAAGGCAGTTCCTGCGAAAGCAAAAAAAATTAAGAAAGCCAAGGTAGTGGAGGAAGTGGTTTCACCAGTTGCTCTTCCAAGCGCTGAAAAGCAGGAGGTCATTTCGAAGTTTCAGGTGAAAGCGGGCGATACGGGAAGCCCGGAGGTGCAGGTAGCGCTTTTGACGAAGCGTATAGAAAAACTCGCAGGGCATCTCAAATCCAATCCCTCTGACAACCATTCTCGCCGGGGACTTTTAGGTATTGTCAGTAAGCGTCGGAGGCTTCTGAACTACCTCGAGAAAAAAGACACGGGCAGGTCCAAAGAATTATCGCAAAAATTGGGACTGGCGAAGTAATGATAAAAGATGATAGAATAGAGAAGATAGATAACCACCATTTTCTATCCTCGAACATCTACAAAAGTACGTGCATGAAGATTGTTAAAAAATCCATAGAAGTAAGCGGGAAAGAATTATCCCTAGAAGTAGGTCGGTTTGCCGAGCAGGCATCTGCCGCGGTTTTGGCACGCTTGGGTGATACGATGGTGCTCGCTACCGTAACCGCATCATCAAAAGAAACCACACTTGATTATTTTCCGCTCTCCGTTGAGTATGTAGAGCGCCTTTACGCAGGGGGTAGGATCAAAGGCAGCCGTTGGGTGAAGCGCGAGGGAAGGCCGAGTGATGATGCCGTGCTTGCCGGACGAATCATCGACCGCTCTATTAGGCCGCTTTTCCCTAAAACGTATAAACACGACGTACAGGTTATTATCACCGTCCTTTCCGTAGACGGAGAAAATGATCCGGATGTATTAGGACTCGTCGCAACAAGTGCGGCAATTGCTATTTCTCCTATTCCGTGGAACGGCCCCATAGCAGGGGTCCGCGTGGGGTATGTAAAAGATAACGGCAATAGTACATTCCTCATTAACCCGACTCTCCCTGAACAGGCAATGAGCGAGTTTGATTTTGTGGTCGCCGGTACGAAAGAAAAGACCGTGATGCTTGAAGGAGGCTTTTGCGAAACGCCCGAGCCGGTGGTGTTTGAAGCGGTGCAGAAAGCCCGCGAAGTAAACGGCAAACTGATTGACCTCATCAATTCTCTCGCTAGCGAGGTCGGAAAACCAAAAGTGACTGTACCGGCCGTGAGCGCGGCTGATGAGCTCAAAAAAAAGATCGCGGCTGATTATAAAAAGGAAATGACAGAAGCATTTGCCAAAAAAGCGGAAAAAGAATTCGGCGGTGAGGAAGTGGCGGCCCTTGCCAAGACGATAGCAGAAGCCTACGGCACCCAATACAGCGTAAAAGCGATAGAAGAGGCGCTTGATGGGCTTTTTAAGAAACAAGTCCGGGAGCAGGTGCTTACAAAATCCAAGCGATTTGACGGACGGAAGCTTGATGAAATCCGTCCGATTT
>Ga0082335_1007783_pt1 | contig 12675 bp, 5 predicted proteins | sample Subgrocontami58m_FD_72375 | JGI IMG/M metagenome (GOLD analysis project Ga0082335, IMG submission 72375) | Subsurface groundwater microbial communities from S. Glens Falls, New York, USA - GMW37 contaminated, 5.8 m (SPADES assembly) (version 2) ...
GCCACGCGCGCCGTGATCAGGGCGCCACCGAGAGTTCGATAACGGCAACGGGGGTTGCCAAATTTGATCGAAAATCCCGAGTCCGACAGGCTGCTAGAAGTGGCAAACGGCGGACGGAGGGCTGCCGCTGGTGGCCTCAACCAAGGCTTCCAAGGAATTCCCCAATTTTCTCAAAGTAGCGAGTCGTTGTCAGAGGTGTATACCCGATGAGACGTTCCCGCACTCTGCTGCCTTCCGCTCCCGCTGTCGTGAAGCGCAAGATGGCATTGAACCAGGCTTCATCGTTCATCGGCTCCAGATAAACCACCAGATTGCCGCCGATTTCACGATGCGCGGGGATATCGGAGGCCAGCACGGGTGTTCCGACCGTCAACGCCTCGACCACGGGAAGTCCGAATCCTTCGGCTAAGGACGGCATCAACAAAGCGCGCGCATTTGCCATGACTCGGCGCAAGCTTGGGCTTCCCAGGCCGGACACCACGATAACATGGGTCCGTAGGGCCTCGCTCCGCGCGAGCTCCAGCAAGATTGGTTCTCCGTCCTTTTCAACCGTACCGGCAACCACCAACCTGGGTACTTTGTCTCCGAACCGCTCAACCAGACGTTCCCAAACCCTGAGTAGTACTGACAGATTCTTGCGGGGTTCGATGGCGCCGCATACGAGAAAATACTCCCGCGCGCGCAATGCCTCATCCGGTGGATCGCGTTGCAGAAAAACGTCATCCACCGGGAGGTGCATGGCACACACCGGAATGTCCGGAAGTCCCTTTCGACATAGCATCGAAACCACCGCATCGCTGGCGGCCTGTGTCGTGGTGATCAAGCCGGAGGCCCGCCGGATGACGGTCCGCAGCATCCAAGCCATCTCAAGCTGTCCGACCCGGGAGACGAGTTCCGGACGCTCCAGCGGGATGACATCATGTAACATGAAGACGGCCCGTATGTCCGGCCTGTGCCTCAACCAACGCGTGGTGAAGGGCGACGCCCAGCAGACCTGGCCGACATTGACGTAGATCGCGTTTAGAGGGGCTGCTTGGATCGCCGAATCACCGATATTCAAGCCGATGTTGTTCACGACGCGTGGGATACCTGCCAGCAGGCCGCGACGGCGTCGTTTCGCGCCGTGCTGGGCCGCGACGGCCCCGCTCAACAACTGCTCGCAGACATACTCGTATGCCGGTTCCGTACCCGCCGCGTGGCTTTCCCGCCACAGGTCCTGAACATAGCTAAGGAACCGCAGGGAAATGTCTCGATCATAGAGACGAATACCCCACGGGGTTGGAAGCGCGCCGAAGCAATCGCTCGGCCAGTTCTCAAAAAGGTAACGCCCATAAATCAAGTCGACCCGGTTGACACCACGCGGCGTGCCAGCCGAGACCCCAAGGTACTGTCGCAACCCATCAAAGACGATCGGTGGTTTCATGGGTGTCCCGATATTTTTTAGAATCAGGACGCTGATGTGTCCCGCAAAGCGAGTATGGTGTCGGTTGCAACCGTCCCGCTGTCTGGCTGCTCGAGACCGTTGGGAGCGGTATCGAGCGCATTCAAGCGGCGCGACTCCTGCCAAGCCATGACGACGAACGAAGTCAGAACAATGACGAAGATCAAAATCGCTAAAACATCCATAAGGGACATCAAACCCACATCGGAGGCCCAGATGGGGATGCGTCCGATCGTCAGCAGCGAGAGGACATGGATCAGCAGTCCAATACGAATTTCAGTCGGCCCGATCCCGAAATAGCTGATCCGGAACACCCGGTCGGATAGTGCCCGAATAAACGTCAGCAAGGCCGCTAGCCAATAGCTCAATAACAGAAGGCAGCCCGTTTCGAATTTGACATGAACGGATAGCCCCATCCCCATGAAAATAAGCACCTGGGAGATAATATCCGAGGTATGATCAACGAAGAATCCGTATTGTGGCCGCTCGATCTTGCGCTCGCGGGCCAAGTTCCCATCCAGTGAGTCGCCGGCCCAGTTCAGCACTAACCCGATCGCGGCGAGCCACAACCACGATATGGATGTTACCGACGTGACAAACGCGACCGCGTAAAGAAGGGAGCCGGCCATACCCAGCATGGTCATGTGGTCGGGCTTGAGCCACGACGGCAGCTGCCTCGCCACCCACACCATCATCACGCGCTCAGGCTTCGCGATCGGGGATTGGTTGATCCGGACTAGCCACGGCGATCGCATGATACCCCTAATCTCCCGACAGCAGTGGTTGCCTGGGCGGCGACTATGCGCCGAACATCTACCCGGCGCTTGCAACGAGCGTTGATCTTTTGCTAACCTACCATACGCCTTGCATGAACGTTCGTGCAAGCCCGCTTTCGCCGAATGACCAAGGTACTGTCAGTGGACCCGAGCTACAGTGGTATACGGAATTTTCCAGCGCCGAGCATACATGAAGGGCGAGATGCAAATGTCGATCTTGACGGGATTGTATTGACCCAATGCGCGATTCATGCGAGCTATCGAGTCATGAGTTTAGGTTTGCGACCCGGCCGAATGCGGACGTTACCAACTGAGGCATGGGTCCCATGACGACAGTACCCGAACCTCTCGCTATCATCGGGGCCGCGTGCAGACTTCCAGGCGCCGAGACGCTCAACTCTTTCGCCGAACTGCTTCTAGCCGGCCGCTCGGCGATCGGCGAGGTGCCGGAAGACCGGTGGACAAAATCTCGGTATTTTCATCCACTGCCGGGCCAGCCGGGAAAAACCTACAGCTTCGCCGCGGGCGCTTTGTCCGAGATTTTCGCGTTCGATGCCGCATTCTTTGGCATCTCGTCACGCGAAGCGCTCAGCGTCGATCCGCAGCAGCGCTTGATGCTCGAACTCGCCTATGAAGCGATCGAGGATGCCGGCCTGCTGCCCTCACGCCTTGCCGGGTCGGGCACCGGTGTTTTTGTCGGCGCATCCTCCTGGGATTTCGCGGCGGTTGCCTTCGCCGATGCCGCTGCACTCGATGCATACGGCATGCAGGGCGCTGCGCTGTCGTCAGTGGCCAACCGAATCTCCTATGTGTTTGGCCTGCGCGGTCCCAGCCTGACTGTGGATACCGCGTGTTCCTCATCGCTGGTGGCGTTGCATCTGGCGTCTGAGGCGCTGCTCCGCGGTGAGGTCGAGCAGGCCGTGGTGGGCGGCGTGAACCTGCTGCTTGCGCCACAATCCTTTGTTGGCTTCGCGCGCGCATCAATGTTGTCGCGCCTGGGCCGCTGCCACTCCTTCGACGCCCGCGCCGATGGCTACGTCCGCGGAGAAGGCGGCGGTGCGCTGATCATCAAAACGCTGGCGCGGGCCCTGGCTGACCAGGATCCGATCCGCGCAGTCATCCGCGCCACCGGGGTCAACTCGGATGGCCGTGCGAACGGGTTCTCGGTGCCGAACGGTTCGGCGCAGGCCGAACTGGTGCGACAGGTCTGCGCACGCGCCGGCGCTAGACCGGATGAGTTCAGCTATTTCGAGGCCCATGGCACCGGCACCCCGGTCGGCGATCCGATCGAGGCCCGTGCCATCGGCGAGGCCCTCGCGCAGGGTCGCGGCACGCCGCTGCCGATCGGGTCGGTGAAATCCAATATCGGCCATCTGGAACCGGCCAGCGGTATGGCCGGTCTGATGAAGCTGCTGGTCACCCTCGAACACGGCGTGATTCCGCCATCCTTGAACTTTGAGACCCCGAATCCGAACATTCCGTTCGCGGCCCTGAATCTCGAGGTCGTGACCGAAGCTCGGCCGTTATCCATCCTACACCCCCCCGCGCTCGTCGGCATTAACTCGTTTGGCTTCGGCGGCACCAACGCCCATGCCGTGCTCGCCGGACCGCCGCGCGTGCCGGCCGCTCGGCGGTCCCGATCCCCGGCGGCCTCGGATAAAGGCGAACACGCAATTGCCATGCCGCTGCTGGTGTCGGCCCGTTCCGCCGACGCGCTGCGATCCCTCGCCGCCTCCTGGCGCGATACGCTGAGCAGCGCCGCTCCTGACGCCGTGCCGGCCCTGTTACGTGGTGCCGCGCGGCACCGGGACCAGCATGCGCACCGTATGGTGGTCACCGCGCGAACCCCGGCCGAACTCGTCGGCAGGCTCGATACCTGGCTCAGCGGTCAATCGGCCGATGGCGTCACCACCGGCCAGACCACCGGCGGCGCGCTCGCATTCGTTTATTCCGGCAATGGTAGCCAATGGGCCGGCATGGGGCTCGACGCGCTGCACACCAACGCCGCGTTTCGCTCCGCCCTCAAGGATGTCGACGAACGCCTCGCCCCCAAACTCGGCTGGTCCGTGATCGCCCGCCTCCGAAGTGACGCGCTGGCCAATGCGATTCGCCATACCGCCGTGGCGCAACCTCTGCTTTTCGCGATCCAGGTGGCCGCCGTCTCAGTCCTACGAATGTTGGGTGTGCGGCCGGCCGCCCATGTCGGCCATAGCGCCGGCGAGGTTGCGGCTGCCTGGGGCAGCGGCGCACTGAGCCTGGAACAAGCCTGCCACGTTATCATCCACCGCAGCTTGCAGCAGGCTGTCACGCATGGTGACGGAGGTATGGCCACGCTCGCCATGAGCGAGACGGCAGCGCAAGACCTTATAGCTCAACTTGACCCACGCCTTGCCGTTGCCGCGGTGAATGCGAGTGCGGCTGTCACCGTCGCCGGCCCGGCCGAGGCGATCGACAGGCTGGAGGGGGCGGCCCGTGGCATCCGGGTGCATTGCAGCCGCCTCGACCTTGACTACGCGTTTCACAGCCCCGTAATGGATCCCATCCACCAGCCGTTGCTGGCAGCGCTCGGCAATCTGCGCGCTGGCGTGCCCCGTGAAGCGATGGTATCTACCGTTACTGGTCAGACTGTAGCCGCGGGCGAGCTGGATGCCGCTTACTGGTGGCGCAACGTTAGGCTGCCGGTCCGGTTCCGTGATGCCATGAACCGGCTGGTCCAGCAGGGCGTGAGTAACTTCCTTGAAATCGGCCCGCATCCAGTCCTGCAGCACTATCTACGCGACACGTTGCGCGGTGCCGAACGGCCGGGCCGCGTCATGGCCACATTGGCCCGCAGTGCCCTTGCGGGCGATCAACTGACTGCCGCCGCCGCCGTTTGCCATGTCAACGGTGCCGATATTGCCTTGGCCGCGTGCTTTGATGGGCCAGCGGAGATAAGCGGCTTGCCGCTCTATCCCTGGCATCGCCAGCACTATACCGCCGCTCGCACGACCGAAGCCATCGAACTCGTCGCCCCGATTGATGACCATCCCCTACTTGGGTTCCGCGACCCGGCTTCGCGCGATGCCTGGATGTCGCATCTCTCTACCGCCTCCGAGCCCTGGTTGGCCGACCACCAAGTGGACGGCGCGGCCGTGCTGCCCGCCGCGGCCATGATCGAGATGGCGCTCGCCACCGCGCGTGTGCGTCATCCGAAGGCCGCGTCGCTCGAAATCCAGGACCTGGAAATCCCCCGCGCCCTGGTGCTGGAACCAAATACGCTACGGGACTGCCGAACGACGGTCACGCCGGATGGGCACTGGCAGTTGGCCAGTCGCCCGCGGCTGTCTCAGGACGCATTGCAGACGCACGCAACATGCCGCATCCTGCCAGGCTTGGGCTCCCGCCCGACCTTGCCGGCCATCCAGCGGGACAACGCCGAGGTGATCGAGGCGGCCGTGGTTTATGCCCGAGCGCGGGCCCTGCATCTGAATTACGGCCCGGCCTTCCGCACTGTCGCGCGGGTGCATCGCGTTAATCCAATGCAAGGCGTGGCGGACCTGACGCCGCGGGATCCGGACCGGACGGCGGCGGGTTACTTGTTGGATCCGGCCATGGTCGACGGCAGCCTTCAGGCCCTGCTGGCCTTAGTGGCTGGCGATCCCCGTGTCACTTCCCTGGGCACCGTCGTGCCCTGGCGCTTCGGGCGTATCAGGTTCCTGTGCCAAGCGGAACCGCACCGGGAAGGGGGACCACATCCAACAAGGAAGCCGGCCCACCGGGAGCCACCGCCCACGCATGCCAACCTCCATCTGCGCCATATCGGTCCGCGCTCCATCTGCGCCGATATCGCCCTGATCGATGCGCTTGGCGAAACGGTGATGGAGTTGCTGGATTGCTGGTTCGTGGCCGTGCCCTCTCCGGATCAGGGAGCTACCGACATGGGCCTTTGGACCGCCTATGTGCCAAGCCTCCGCCAGCCGGCGGCACCGCTCGCCGATCCGACCGAACGGGTGCTCGCCGCTGTAGGCGGTACCGAGGAGCTCGCGGCCAGTGTGCTGCTGGCCGACGCCTTTGTGACGGCCATGGCGCATGAATCGCTATTGGCACAGGCGCCGGATGGCCTGATACCGTCGTCATTGCTTGACCGCCCCATGGTCGCGACCGTCCTGCCCTGGCTGGTGGAAGATGGTCTGGCTATCAACGACCCTGCCGGCTGGCGACTGGCGCCGTCAAGCGACCTGCCGCCCGCCGTCGAGATCTGGCGCTCGTTGTTCTTCGGCAGCGGTGAGGGCAGCGCCGAGTGTGCGATGCTCGCCGCCCTGGACTCGTCGCTGGCTCCGTCAGTGCCCCCGTTGGGCGACGACACCGGGCTGCACTTTTCGCCCGTGCTGCGGGAGCAGTCACTGTTTGCCTCCCCCTCGGCGATCCACGCGACTACGGCGCTGCTGCGGGGCTTCGCCGCCATCACGGCCGCATGGCCGGCCGAACGCTGCCTGCGGATCGCGGTGGTGGGCGCGCCGCATGCGCTGCTGTTGCGCCGAGTGCTGGACCGGGTCGATGCCTGTGGCATTCCGCTGCGCGTGCTCGCCCTTACCGCTGATTCGGACGCGCTGTCGGCCATTCAGACCGTGCTAGCGCAAACCCCGGGCGCTTCGGCACAGCTCTGGTCCACGCTGCCCGACGAAGCGTGGCATGGCTTCGACGTTGTCATTGACCTTTATGGCCTCAGTCTGCCAGGGCGCGAGCGGCTGAGCCTGGACCAGCTCCGCAGGCTGCTCGCGCCGACCGGCCTGTTGCTCGCCGCCGAACCCGTGCCAAGCCGCGCCGCTGCATTGCTGTTTGGTCCCGCGATCGAGCCGGACGCGGTTGCGGCGTTGCAGCAGCCGGAGGCCTGGTGTCGTGACCTGCGCGACGCCGGCTTCGGCGCCGCTCGCTGTACATTGCTTGACGGCGCGATCTGGCCCGCTGCCCTGCTGGCGGGTCGCGCATACAGCGAACCGGGGGACCCTGCGGCGGCCGAAACGGGCAAAGAACAGACCGGTCTGGTGGTTTTCGCTGCTCCGAACGATCCGCTGGCCGCCGCCTTGGCCGCACGCGAGACCTTGGTGCGACTGCTTCCGATCGAGGCAATGCGTGACGTGCTGACAGGCCCCTTCGCCGCGCGCCCGCAGCATGTGCTCCTGCTACCCGCTGACCCGACCGAGGAGGATGCAAGCCCCGAGGCGTTGGCCGAGTTGCTGGCAGACATTGGCGTGGCACTGCAGAACACGGCGGAGCGACACACCGCGCGCCTATGGCTGGTTTCCGCCGGTTCACCCATGGCGTCGCTGGTGGCGGCCGCCCTGACCGGGCTGTGCCGTGTCGCCGCCAATGAACTTCCTGAGCTCGAATGCCGCGTCGTCTGCCTGGACGCCGCGCTGCCGGCCGCCGAGGCCGCTGACCGCATGCTGCGAGAACTCGCCGAACCGGACCGCGAGACAGAGGTGCATTGGCGCACCGGTGGTCGGTTCGTGCCGCGCCTGCGCGCCGGCTTGCCGCTGCCACCGCCAATCAGTATCCCACGCCGGCTGGAAGTGACCCGGCCGGGCCTGATCAGCTCGCTGGCCTGGGTCGCGGCCGATCGACCACCGCCCGGTCCCGGCGAGGTGGCGATCGAAGTGCACGCCGCGGCACTAAACTTCCGCGATGTCATGTGGGCACAGGGATTGCTGCCGGATGAGGCGGTGCTAGCTGGCTTCAGCGGCCCCTCGCTTGGTCTGGAATGCGCCGGCGTGGTCACCGCGGTGGGTGTGGGGGTAGACGACCTGCGACCCGGCGACCGCGTTGCCGCCGTGGCGCCCGCCGCGCTGGCAACCCATGCCGTGACACATCGCAACGGCGTGATGCGCATGCCACCAACCATGCCGTTCGGCGCGGCGGCGACGATCCCGGTGGCGTTCATGACGGCCGCCTATGCGCTGGGACACTTGGCGCAGCTGGAACCGGGTGAGACCGTGCTGATCCATGGTGGCGCCGGCGCCGTAGGCCTCGCCGCAATCCAGTATGCCCTGCACAAGGGAGCGGTCGTCTACGCCACGGCCGGTTCCGACATGCGCCGGCAAATCCTGCGCAAGCTTGGCGCCGCCGCCGTGTTCGACAGCCGGAGCACGAGCTTCGTCGACGACATCCTGGTGGAAACCGGTGGCAAGGGCGTTGACGTCGTGCTGAACTCGCTCAGCCAGGAACTGATGAAACAGAGCCTGCGCCTGCTGCGTCCCTTCGGTCGCTTCCTGGAGATCGGCAAGCGCGACCTGTACCGCGACACGCCGATCGGCATCCGGGCGTTGCGGCATAACGCGTCTTATTACGCGATCGATGTTGACGAACTAATGGTGCATCGCCCGTCGGTCGGGCGGCGCATCCTGCGGGAAGTCGCGGATCTACTCGCCGGCGGGGAGCTGAAACCCTTACCGTATCGCGCTTATGGATTTGTCGACGCTGTAGCCGCGTTCCGGTTGCTGCAGTCGTCCGGCCATATTGGCAAGGTCGTGTTGCTCCCGGAACCGACGCGGCAGGCCGTCGCACCGGCTCCGTTTCGGGCGCGAGGCGACGGCGTTTATGTGGTCTCCGGCGGACTGTCCGGTTTCGGTCTGGAAGCCGCGCGCTGGCTGGCCAAACACGGTGCCAGTCGGCTTGCCCTGCTCGGCCGGCGCGGTCCCGCAACACCTGGCGGCGAGGCCACTCTGGCACAGTTCGCCGCTGCCGGCATCGACGCCCGCGCCTTCGCCTGTGACGTTGCCGAACCGGTGCAGCTCCAGCGCACGCTGAGGTCGGTTCGCGGGAGCATGGGACCGATCCGCGGCGTGGTGCACGCCGCTATGGTTCTGGATGACGCCTTCCTGCGCGATCTGGACGCCGTGCGTTTCGCCGCCGTCATCCGGCCCAAGGTCGCCGGAGCCCTTGCGTTAGATCGGCTCACTCGGTCCGACCCGATCGAGCTGTTCGTTGTGTTCTCCTCGGTAACCACTGCGATCGGAACGCCCGGCCAAGCCAACTACGTCGCCGCCAACCGCGCCCTGGAGGCATTGGCGGGACGCCGTCATGCTGCCGGCCTGCCGGCCTTGGCCGTGCAATGGGGGCCGATCGCCGATGCAGGATATCTGGTACGTGAAAAGCGGGTCGGTGGAATGCTCGCCGCCATGCTTGGCTCTTCTCACCTCCGTGCGGTCCAGGCGCTCGATGCACTGCCGTTGCTCCTCGCTAGCGGGATGCCCGTGGCTGGCTTGGCCGATGTGGCCTGGGGCGAGCTGCAGCCACGGTTGCCTGGCCTCGCCAGTCCGTTCTGGTCTGAGATGCCCTGTGGCAACAGGGGTACCGGTTCCGGGCAGTCGTTGTGTTCCCGCCTGACGGGGCTCGCGCCGCTGGAAGCCCTGGCAGTGGTGCAGGACGTACTGGTAGAGGAGGTTGCGCGGATCCTGCGGCAACCCCCCAACACAGTCGATATCGATCGCCCGATTCAGGACTATGGTGTCGACTCGCTGATGACGGTGGAGTTGCAGACGGCCCTCGAAATGCGGATCGGCCGGCAACTGCCGCTAATAGCTTGGAGCGGTGCCGCCACACTGCGTGTCATCGCCGGGCGGCTGATGGCGGCGCTGATCAACGACGAGCCGCCGGAAACCGAAGACGCGGTGACCGCCTCGATCATGCGGCATGAGACCGACGCCATTCCGGCCGGCTCCGCCACTGAACCTCAAGCATGAGCCTGCGCGATACCGCCTTCGGTCTGTCGCAGGACGCGAAATCCCAGCTTCTGCAGCGATTGGTGGGCCGCCGCAGTGCGCGGATTCAGACCCCGGATACAACTTTGGATCGCCCGCCTCGCATGAAGCTCGGCGATCCGCAGTTGCGTGAGGAATTGCGTCGTGTCCGCGGAGCCGGCCAGATACTTGAGATCGAGAATCCCTTCTTCCGCGCGCATGACGGTATCGCCGAGGCGGAGACCAGCATCGATGGGCGGCGGCTACTTAATCTCGTCACATACAACTACCTCGGCTTGAACGGCGATCCGCGCGTCACAAGCGCCGCCAAGGAGGCGATCGACCGCTACGGCACCTCGGTGTCCGCCAGCCGGATTGTCTCCGGCGAGCGACCGGTGCACCACGCGTTAGAAACCGCGCTGGCGGCATTGCACGGAACCGAGGATTGCGTCGCCATGGTCAGTGGCCATGCGACCAACGTCACGGTGATCGGTCATTTGGTCGGGCCAGGCGATGCCATCGTGCTCGACGCGCTATCGCACAACAGCATCGTCCAGGGTGCCATTCTGTCGGGCGCGCAGCGGCTGCAGTTCACGCACAACGATGCCGATGCGTTGCAACGTGTGTTGCGGACGATTCGCCCCCGCGTCAGGCGCATTCTGGTGGTGATCGAGGGCCACTACAGCATGGACGGCGACGTCCCTGACCTACCGGCAATGATCGAAACGACTCGCCATCACGACGCATACCTGATGGTGGATGAAGCCCATTCCGTCGGCGTGCTGGGGGCCACGGGACGCGGCGTGGCGGAGCATTTCATGGTGGATCCCTCCGGCGTGGACATCTGGATGGGCACCCTGAGCAAGACCTTGGCCGGTTGTGGCGGCTACATAGCGGCGTCACGAGACCTGGTGGAGTATCTTCGCTGTTCGGCGCCCGGCTTCGTCTATAGCGTCGGCCTGTCGCCGCCTGTCGCCGCCGCGGCGTTGGCGTCACTGGAGATCATGCGCGCGGAGCCATGGCGGGTGCAGCGTCTGAATGCCAACGGTCGGCTCTTCCTGGAGACCGCTCGGGCGGCGGGGTTGAACACCGGCAGTTCCATTGGTGCAGCGATCGTGCCGGTGATCCTGGGAAGCTCCATCCGCGCGGCGCGCGTCGCCGATCTGCTGTTCCGTCGCGGTATCAACGTGCAGCCGATCCTGCACCCGGCCGTGCCGGAGCGTTCCGCTCGGCTGCGGTTCTTCCTGTCGTCGCTTCACACGCCGGAGCAGATCCACATCGCGGTCACCGAAACCGCGTGTGCGATCGCTGAGGTGGAGCGTGCCAAACTGGATCTGGCCGAGTTAGCGGTTCGGCTGGGCCGAAGCTGACCGAGACTTCCACGGACAAACCGGTCCGCCGCAAGTTGCCATGGTTGAAGGCGAACCCAAGGACGATGAACCCAAGCCGGATGAACCGGAACCAAAAGTAGCATAACCTTCCCCCGAGGATAGGCCAGAGCTGTTGAGGGGGTGATCACCGGGACACTTGAGGAGCGTTACGACGACCGGATCGCGGAGGTTCTGAGCTGCTCCGGGCGGGTGATAGTCACCGGGGCGCTCCCACGGTTTGCTATGCGCACGGGATGACGCGGTTTCGCCACTCGAACGGCGTTGGTATCTTCGAATACCCTGACTTCGCCTCGGACTTGCGTGATCAGGTGCGCGCGGCGGCGGCCGGGGCCACGATCGAACACATCGCGAAGAGCCGTATCCGCAAGGAAAGCGTTGTCACTAAGCTCGATTTTCCGCAATTCACGCGGCCAAGCACAGGGTCTGCACAAAGCGTTGCAACAGAGCAGCCGGAATTTTCACGCTTTCATGCCCCTGCCGGGACATTGAAAAAACCTCAATCCGTTGGGCGAAGCGGCTGACGATGACGGGTCGTTGCGCGCCACTCCCGAGTGGCGGGCATTACCGCTCAAAAACCCTTGACCACCACAAGCAATGGCTCCTTGCCCTGGTCAGGGACGAGCCGGACGCGACGCTGGCGGGGATTCGGGATCGGTTATCGAACGTGCGTGGCCTGAAGAGAAGTCAGTCGAGCTTGTGGCGGTTCTATGCCCGCCACGACATCACCTTCAAGAAGGAGACGCTCCATGCGGCGGAGCAGGATCGGCCGGACGTGAAAGCAGCACGCGAAGCTTGGCGTGCGGCGCAGCCATCACTGGCTCCGGGCCGTCTGGTGTTTATTGACGAAACCGCGACTGCCACGAACATGACGCGCCTGCGCGGTCGTTCGGAGGAAGGTAAGCGTCGCGAGCGCCCCACATTGCCTGTAGGGTCCGGCCTATGATGTCCTCTTGGCATGAGGCCCGAGCAAGACATCGAATTTTCTGCTTCGTTAGATACGGACACCGAAGCGAGCACTCATACGATCAATCGTATGAGCACTCACCCGCAACGGATCGAGGTGATTACCCGCGGTGAGCGTCGCCGCCGTTGGTCTATGGAAGAGAAGCACGCGATCGTAGCGGAAAGCCTGGCACCGAACACATCGCTTGCCGCGGTTGCCCGCAAGCACGGGATCGGCACGGGCTTGCTGTATTCCTGGCGTCACCAACTACTGCAACGCCAATCCAGCGAAGCTGCCTGCTTTGCCCGCGTCGAGATGGCAAGCGAACCCCGCCGGCTGGCAGGCTCGATCGGCGCATCCCCCCGACCGTCCGGCCTGATCGAGATCGCCCTGCCCAGCGGGGTCG
>Ga0082335_1007784_pt1 | contig 12675 bp, 10 predicted proteins | sample Subgrocontami58m_FD_72375 | JGI IMG/M metagenome (GOLD analysis project Ga0082335, IMG submission 72375) | Subsurface groundwater microbial communities from S. Glens Falls, New York, USA - GMW37 contaminated, 5.8 m (SPADES assembly) (version 2) ...
CGGGAGGTGATATGACGCAAAACATGTTGTCAAAGAGCAATCTGTGGTGCCAAGAACTTTTTCAAGGCACTCATCTGTCTGATATAGCACAACTATTTTTTAGCAACTGTAGAAGATGAGTGTTACTTATCGTGTTTCTTCCCCTTGCCTTTGCCCTTTCCCTTTCCCTTGCCTGAACCGGCGCTTTTGCCTCCCGGAACACCGCTCAGAGCAAGGTCGCCATTTTTTAGGGCATGAAATTCCGCTGATCCCGGCTTGATTCCGAGATTCTTCGCAATAACACCCCATCCTTGACCTTTTTGGGTTTGATATACCTGAACGACCTCTTCATAGGGCCTTTGTGACATTTCGCCGAGCTGAAAAAACATGAAGGCGTCGGCAGGGTTGTCGGCGACCTTGATGGCGGCTTGAACATTCAGCAGAGGTATGCCAAACTGGGCGCTCACCCTGGCGGAAAAGCCGGTCATGTCGGCCCGGGCCTGGATGTTGAGATTATTGAGAAAAACATCAATTCCTCCCGCGGCAAAAGTGGGGCTATTGACGAGGAGAAACATGACGGCCGCAATAATGATTTTTTTCATAGTTATCTTTCCTTTCTTTTTACGTGATTCAAATCCTTTTTTTACTTTCATTTCACCCCCTGGAAGGTGTCCTGATTGTTATTGGCCGGTGAACTGTTTTACCGCGTCACGGACCGATCCCTGGTCAAACTTCATCCGGAGCTTTACAAAAGGCCCTGCGGCAGTGAAGTCCGCCTGTGAAAAGTCTCGGTCCTTGAATCCCGTAAAATTATACCCAACACTGATCCAGACGTTCTTTACAAAGCTACATCCGACAGAGGCGCCGATGCCGTATTTTAACTGGTTTGCGGACCACGAGTGAAGGGCGTTTCCCCTGAGTCCGATATCCCATTTTTTTGTTACATCGTACCTTCCCTCGATCCCCATCAGGTCTGTGTAACCGCTATAGTCGTTGCTGTCTATGGTTTCTTTCACGTACTTGGAACCGTATTGCAGCGAGAATTGCGTCTTGTAGTCTGCCTTGTAGTTGGCGTTTATGTTATTGACGATCCGCCGGTTGTTGAAATCGAAGTCGGCCCCGTTCTGCTTATCAACAAGGAAATCCAGACGATCGAGAACGATCCACCTGGTCTCCTTTGGCCTGTATGCCAGGCCAAAGCGGAGATCACTGTTTTCCTTTCCCGCCCCGGATGAATAATCTGTCCTGAACACCTGCAAAGCCGCAGCCAATCCGATGCCTTCTTTAAATTCCCCATATACCCCGGAAAAGACCCCTATCCGATCCTCACTATCTGAGTTCCTTGTCTCTATCCTGGCTGTCCATGACCATTTTTCTTCCTTATAGGCGGTCCCCAGCGAGATGGCGGTAAAATCTTCGCCGCCGGAGGACGCCGGAACATTGCTGTTAAACTGCTCGTTGCCGGGGTGTTTCATGGTGAAACTGCGGTCCATGCCTGCATCTACGCTCCACTTGTTGTTTATCTTATAGGCCTGTTTCAGACCGGCGACAGCGAAGACCCGCGCGCCATTTTCTCTGTACTGCTGCTCCATTGAAGAGCTGATCTGCCCCCCGGACCAAGGCGAGGCCCTCATTCCTATCCTGGTCGTTTCAGTGTCCTCATTTTCTCCCTGGGTAAACTCCTGGGCCATGAACAGTGTCGCTGTATCGTTAAGCTTGTAATCGGCTCCCAGGGTCGTGCGGGTCGGAAAGTCGCTGTTTGCGTTCCTCGCCAGCGATTGATCATGATCAAGCTTGAGCGTCAGGCGGTCCTCCATAAGACGTAAACTGCCGCCGGCGGTGATCTGTTCGGACCGGTTCACATCGCCGTTGCCAAGGTTGTCTTCCGCATGTCTCAGGCCGCCATGGAGGCTGTACTTTTTTTCTGCGTACCCTATCTGCGCCTCAGCCATGTCTCTCACAGCAGCAACGGATAAATTATACTGCCGGTAGGCATCGCCCTTGACGCTTAGCTTCTCGTTTAATCGGTAGGCGCCGTCAAAACCGAACTTCCGGGTCCCTCCCTCGCTTCCCCTTTGCTGGCCCAGCCCGAACGCCTCATCCTGTTCCCGAACATAGAACTTTCCTTCCAGCTTCGTCGACCTGTGAGCCAGCTCGGCGAGGTAGGCTCGTCCTGAACCTTTCAAGTCCGTATTAGTCGCGGCCAGCTCCGTTTTTAGGCTCGTTTTGTCATTGATCTTCAGGGTGGCATCGATGCCTTCCAGGTTGCCCTCCCCCCCAACGTTTCCCTCGTGGACATGGGTGGCGCCAACCTCAAGCTTGTTATCCATAAACCTGAAAGCGCCCCTGCCGCCATAATTATAGGACATATCCGTCGTGTCAAAAGACTCGTAGTCCACGACGATATAGATCGGGTTAAAGTTCTCATCCTTGCTGAAAACAGGGGACTTGAAATAGAAGCTCCCAGTTTCATAGTCAATGCTGTAGTCTATGTACCGGCTGAGCTTCTGGGACGATATGATGACCTCACTGCGGAAGCGGTCTCGCGTCTCGATGGTCATAGACTCTGAGTTCATTACTATATTCTTTCTTGAAAGCCTGTACAGGCCCGATGTGCCGTCACCCCTTATCTCGTCTTTCACGAAGGCCTGGTTCGTGTCGCTGGCAAAGACGTTGAAGTCAAACCTTTCGCCTTTCATTTCCGATTTCAGACCGTTCAAATTGCGGCTGTAGCGCGATAATTCCGTTACGTTAAGCCCCGTTTCGAAATCACCGAAGAGGGCGTAAAATTTATCTCTCTCCAGCTTCACATAGAGGCTCCTGGCACTGGCGGCTTCGTAACCTTGCTGGGTAGCATCACCGTAAAGGGTGTAGTATTTGTTCGGATCAATCAGCTGGTGCAAACTATCATTATTTCTCGCATTCCCGTTTTTGTCGGTGTCATAGGCCACGGTGAGAAGCCACTTCCCCTTTATCATCCCCTTGGCAAAGAAGGCCAACCTGCCGTCCCGATAGTACTTATCCTCGACATCCGCGCTTCCCAGACTCTCCATGTTACCCGATACCGTATTGTAGCCTGCGGTCCCCTCCGCGAGGCCTACGATGATCCAGTCGCGCTCCCCTGGGGTGAGCCATGTGTGAACCTCATTTTCACCGCTGACGAGATCGAATCTAAGCGTGGCCTCACCGGTATGGGAGGTGGGCAGAAGCTCAATAAGGGCAATGCCGTCCTCACCCACCGCATATTTCAATCGCTCGCTCTTGGACATTGTCAGCGGGTCGTTCTGCAGGTCTGCAAATTTCTGCAAAGGCAGATAGGGCGGATCGACCTTGTATTCGCCGATGACTCCCTCCCTTGCCGGATGTCCGTCCTTATCCGTCAGGCGGACGGCAATTACCGACGGCGTCTTCCCGTCCGCTGTAAGCCTCGATTGTGCAGGAACCACCTCCGCTTTGACGGGAGGACCCGAATAATGGATCGTGCGTCCGATCCGCTGCTCTTCCTTGCCGTCCTGACCGTATTCCACAGCCTCAAACAGATTGTCCCCGTCCTTTACATGAACGCCTATCCACAGGCTTACAGCCAGCCGGTTATCACCCCTCTTTGTTGTCCCGTCGAGATAAAGAGGATCCACCTCTTCTCCGTTCACAAGGAGCCGGAGCTTCTTTTCCGGATCATGCTTTACGGCGATCTTTACGCTCGGAATGGGAGGATGGAAGCCGTCGTAGGGCCATACAAAGGCAAGACCAGGTTCCGCATTGCCCAGCCAGGCGCTGTCAAATTCAGGCATGGTCCTGGCTTTTATCCTTTCCTCTCTTTTCCTTTCCGCATCCCCTTTTATCTCAACAGGCGGCGCTCCAGGCTTCCGGATGGCGTAGAAATCGGCGCGCCACATGGTCCCTCCCTGGAGGTCCACAAACTGGGAATAGGGGGTTCCGGCAAACCGGTCGTTCTCCTCGCAGGAGATTAATTCGTAATCCTTGGGGATGGTATCAACGTCAAGTTGGACGACATGCGTTCCCGGCTTGAGACCCTCAAAGTGATACATTCCCTGCTTGTCCGTCACTTTATACGTGCCGTCCTCAAGGTAGATGCGCACTCCCGCCACACCGTCCTTATTGTTTAAGCCTCCTCTCTCATCAGCGGGATTCATGCCCGGCTGGGTAGAGGATGGAGGTGAGGGGTGTTTTTCGCAACCGGGAAACACCCGGCCCATGATAATGGTCTTGCTCCCGAAGAGGTCATCCTTGACCAACACCACTGCCTCAACCGTGTTGGAAACCACCCCGCCGTTGCCGGTCGCTACGGCCACATTTATTGCCTTGCCGATCCTTGCTCCGACGGCAATCTCCGTCACATACGTTATCTCTGCCTTTTTCCCTGCGGCAATGGTTCCCATATTGAATATCAAAGTACGGCCGTCGCCTGATATTGTCGGATCCGCAAGCGCCAAGCCATCCATCTTTGCCGACCCTTTACGGTAGCGGAAGCCCGGAGGGGTTCTGTCAGTTACCACGATGCCGGTTAGGTCGGCAGCTGATGCATTCTCCGCAACTACTCTGTATTGCAGGAAATCACCGATAGATACGGTCTGTTTCCCCGCCGCCTTGGTCAGATACAATGAGGTTAGGATGGGGTCTATGGGGACATCTATGAGAAAGACCGGTCCGGCGTCGACAACGAACTCCTCACCCCTCGATCCGGTATCTATCGTGAATGGCCCCAGGGCCAGGAGCTCCGATGTTGGAACTTGTGACGGCGCTCTGTATTTGGCTGGCTGCGGCAGCTTAACATCGAGGCGGTATCTCCCAGGCTTAACGAAGGGAAATCTATAGCCGCCCGGCTTAGCGGGATAGATCACGCCGCTGCTGCCCGTAACAGTTTCCCCACTAACAACAGTCGCAGGATAAGGACTTACGCCGTCATCGCCATAGACCTTGTCAACGGCAGGTTGGCCGGAGGAAGCATCAATCAGGGTAACGGTTATCCCATTCACCGGCTGGCCGGTTTTGCTGTCAAAGACGGTACTGTACGGGTCGACAAGGGCCGTCACCGTATTGGTGTCGACGCCGTCTTGCGAATCTTCGTAAGTGGCGACGATGCTTGCGCCCTCGTATATACTGAGAACGCCGTCCCCACCGACGACAGCGACAGCAGCCTTGACAGTCTTGGCAAGCTTAGAGATGGACTGTGACTGTATATCCCCACCAACGACAGCAGCCTTGGCAAGCCTAGAGATGGACTGTGACTGTATATATCCGACAAAAACCCCGGTATCAGGACCTGTCTCCGTGAGAACAAGCACCTCCTTTTCGCCGATGTCTTTAATTTCCAGGGTCAGCAAAATGGTTTCCGCAACTGTCGGGTTAATATTCTGATCCCCATCGGAAAGCCTGAGGAAGAACGGCTCGTTGCCATGATATACATTCGCTTTTACGAGCGGAAGCGGATTGCTGATGTCCAGCGGAGAAGCGGAGCCTGCCGGAACAGGGGCCGGCATGGCGCTATATGACCCTGAGCTGTCCAGGTACTCTGTTGCGGATACCTTTACCATGGCAGCGTCAGGAGACAGGGGGGCGTATTTCAGATACTCCAGTGTGGATGGGGTCCGCACGACGAGGGACACAGCGCTTGAATAAGAAACCTTCGGCACTGTTCCGATCGAATAATCGGCCCTTGCGGTGTTGATGATGGTTTCGGCGCTCAGTGCCGCGGAGGCGAAAACCAGGGTGAAAATGACAGCAAATGAAATCTTTCCCAAAAAATGGCGTAACACGGCGCCTGTTCCGGGAACAACCCCGGAGCAGATGCGCCGCACCGCGGCAGATATGTGAGACAGATTAATCAAGTACCTTCCTTAGTCTTTACTGGATAACGACATTGAAGGTAAGTGTTACGGATTCACCCGCCTTCAACTCGCCGGCAGCATAGGCGCCTTCCGCCGGCAGCACCGTCGCCATAATTGCCGTGATGTTTTGTCCGGCGATATCAACACCGTCTAAGTCGCCGCTGGTGGTGAAATACTGATTTGCGCCGTTTAAAGCACGCGTAGAACCGGTTACCACAACCTTGAAACCCTTTCCCAAGGCCGACTCATTGGCCAAGGCTGTCAGGGGGCCGGCAAGCGCCGCGACCTTCAAATTGGGATCAATCAGCGTATTGGCGTTCAGTCCGTCCGTGATGGTCGTAAGGACGGCCGATGACGCAGCCCCAGCACCATTAGCCACTGTGATCACGTATCTGATCAGTGCGCCCGGAATAGCTTTGGGTAAGAGGTTATAGTTCACCGGGTCCCAGATGGTCGTTGCCGTCTTAGAGAAGGACAGGACTGACGACGAGACCTTGTATGCGCCTCTTATGGAGTCCATGCCATCCCTCGCGCCAGAAAGATCATCAGTGCCTGCGGCATCGGCAAGTACGATATCGGCAGAACAAGTGCCGTAGCTGCTGGTTATTGAACCGGCATTCCCATCTTCAATGGTCGTGCCATCCACCTTGTAAGTTTTAGCCAGCAGACCATACAAGGCGATATCACCGTTAACCCGCGCTACCGGTATATTGGAGACTACCGTTGCCGAATAGGTTCCACCCGGAACAATAATGCCGGTAGTGACGTTTGCAACGCTGACGGCTCCTATTCCCGGCGTGGTCGCATTAAAATTGTCAGTACCTCCGAAGGGATCCAGCCCCCCGACTTGTTCCGTATAGGAAATGACATACCTCTGATTTGCATTGCCGGTATTGGTAACCAGAAAGGTCAGCGCCTGGTTGATTGAACCGGGGGGAACAGACACATAGCTTGCGTCAGTGCGTGTCACGGCGAGATTAACCTTGTTACCCACCGTAAAAGATGTCGTGGAGTTTATCCCTGTTTGGGACACGCCACCCACGCTATACGAGAGAGCAACCGTATTGGCGATGGGCGTACAGGCCGGCGTCAAAGCCATGACCCACTGTGGCGCCAGGACCGCCAATGCCCCGCTAAGGAGCATCAGTAATAATCTGTTCTTACTTTTCGTTTCCATTTCTTCCTCCTTTGTTTTGTATTCTTTAAGTTCTTTTTGTTATTCGAAACTAACGCCCCCGCCTTCGGGAGGGCTTCTACTTAACCTTTGCCCGGAACGACACGCTTCCCTTCCCTTCCGGAGGCAGAGGTTTGGATAGGGTCCACCTGATGTTGGTATAGGCAGCGGGGCCGGGGGACTTTTCCTTTCCATCCACTCCCTTTATCTTCAGCTTATCCGGAACGTCAAAGCTCTTCCCCTTATCTACGGAGAATTCGATCTTCGTTCCACTCCCCGCCGCAGTTCCGTCGATATAGAACATATGTTCGGGCACGGGGTTGTTAATGACGATGTCGGAAGCCGGTTCCTGGCCGTTGTTAGAGTAATATGTCGTGAAGATGACGGCGTCCCCCGGCGTTACATTCGCCTTAGCTGCCTCCACCCTTTTGACCTCCATCTCCCCCTTATCGTTCTTGATCGTAACTTCGACCTCGGCGGCAGATTTAAGCTCGATCGCCCCTTGGCCGGCAGCCATCGCCTGGGGAGAGAGAAACAACAGCATGGATAAAACAGACAGTATTTTTTTTCTCATTCAAACACCTCCTTTAAAAAAATTTGTAATTAATTAATCGTCACATCAAACATGATGATCTGTACAGTGGACGTACTCGTCATATCCCCAAGGTTCACCGTAACAGTGCCGGGGGTTGTCCCCCCCACGTCTCCGGCATCACCATCCTTGGCATCGCTTTGCGCGGTACCGTTTAACTTCAATGTTCCTGTATTATATGTAGTATTTGCGGGAAGGGGGTCGGAAATGACAACGCCTGCGGCGGTTCCGCTCCCTGTTACCGTTACGGTAATGGTATAGCGGAGCGTGGCGGTCCGTATCGTCTTGGGACAGACCGTACAATCGGCATAGCCCGGAGGTGTACCGTTAATTACGCCGTTAGAGGGGTCTGAGTAAACAAGAACGGTCTTTCCGATCGTAAGAGTTATTGAACCGACGGTGTATCTTCCTGATGCCGAATGCTTTCCGTCCCGTGCGCCATCACGCGCAGCGCTTCCGGCCATATCGGCAAACACCACGTCCACCCCGGCCGTGTTCTCTCCCGCAGTTTGCACGGTTACGGTTGTCGTGCCCGCATTCACCGCAGTTGCAGCAAGGTTGTAATCCGCGGTTTGTCCGTCGGTGGCTTCTCCCGGAGTATCCGCAACGATCAGGAGGTTAAGTGTTCCATCCGCCGCAACATCGCCGAAAGTGCCAGCATCCACATAGAGCGTATCCGTTGCATCCCATGCATTTGGGGTGGCGCCACTGTCCCTGTATATGCGGACATTGTTCATCGCGATCCCCGCCCCGTTTGTAACTGATAACGCATAACGCTGGGTTGCATTGCCGGTGTTCGCAAGAACGAATACGAGCCCCTGGTTCGTTGAAGCTGGAGTTACCGCTACGTCAGCATTTTTGGTCACAGTCGCGTTGACCTTGTTGTCCACTACGACGGTTGTTCTGGCAGTTGCTGTCAGACCGGTGGTTGTGCCGATGTCATAGGTCACCGTCGTGGTATTGCTTATGGTGGTCCCGGAAGCAGTCCCGGCAGCATGGGCCGACTTCGCTGGAAGATAAATCAGCGCCAGCAGTGCTAATATGACTATCTTCCTTTTCATTTAAATAAATCCTTTTGTTATTATTTCATCCGGGCGAACGCCGTTCGCCCCTACCTTATGGGGACATCCCCTTTTACTTCACCCTTACCCGGAACTTCACACTAAACGATGGGTGGTTTGTCCCATTCGAGGCGCTGAATATGCCGCCTAAAGAAATCTTTAAATGCGTAACCGTTGTATCGCATTGATTTGCATCGGCAACAGGCGTATAGGTATAGGTGGAACCGCTATTATTTGAAAATGAGATGTTATCCGTGCCGCTGGAGAGGCTTGCGAAACTGTAGCTGAGTCCGCTTGCAGGTACGCCATTGGTAAAGAGCACAGGCCCTGAACCGGCTCCGTTTATGTTTCCGACAAAAAGCTCGGTATTGGCCGGTATCGGGTCCGTAACCACCGTTGTATTATTATCCGCAACGCCATACCCGCTATTCGTCACAGTAATGGTATACGACATCTCTGATCCCGGTATTGCCTTGGGGCTGGTAGTGCCGTTTACAGGGTCGGAATAGGCAGCCACCGATTTGACAATGGTGATGATCGGGGAGAGTGAAACGGTGTTGGTATCCAGCGTCACTGTGCCATTTCGCGCCAAGGCTCTACCGGACAGGGTTGCGCCGTTTTCTATGGTGATGCTTGTGAGCGCGAGGATATTTCCTGCGAAAGTAGTGGTTGTGCCGAGAGTCGCGGAGCTGGTGACCTGCCAGAACACGTTGCTCTTCTGACCGCCATTGATCACGATAACAGACGAACCGCTTACGGTCGTGAGCGTGCTCCCAATTTTGAAGACCCAGACGGCATTGGGGTTACCCCCGGCGTCGAGCTGGAGTAATCCCGTATTCGCCAGGGTTGACGAATAGCAATAGACGCCTGGAACGAGTGTTTGTCCAGCCAGGTCCGTCGCACCCAAAGGGCCGGAAGTACACGCCTGTGCTACGAGAGCATCGTACGCAGCGGTGACATCAGTCTGCGCGTTTTGCGCGGTCACATCCGCTGCGTGTATCGTTCCGTTCACGGTCGGAGAAGAGCCGGTAATCGTGCCCGGCCAGACCCCCATATCTCCATTGATGGTGGTAATCCCGGTATTGGTCACCGTCGCGCCGCCCAATACCGCGAAGCTGCTCGCCGCGCCCAGTGATGGCGCAGTTGCGGCCAATGCCGGGGAGGCCCCGCAAAGAAGGGCGGCGAAGCCCAAGGTTGCCAAGAGACGCAAGGCCATCATCCTGTTAAGGTTGCCCCTCGCTGTCATTATGGATGTCACTCGCGCCAGACGTTCAAAACGTCGGGTGCAGAAGGCGATCGGAAAACCTGTCAACAGGATTAAAAGGCTCAGAAACGTCATAACGGTAGTCAGTTCAGTAGTCATGGGTTTCTCCTTTCAGGCCTGATTTCAAAAATCGGGGGTGGGGAAGACAGCCTCCGGCTACCTTCCCCGCATGTCAATGCCTTACCCCCCACCGTTCTATTCTCGGCCCAAAAGGGCCGACCACCACATCGGGAGCGAATTTTCCATTAAAATATATGGAGGCAGTTACGGTTCTGTAACTATTTCGTCCCGCCATATAATTCTGCCTTTATTTCACATATAATTCTGCCTTTATTCCATCTAAAGCGGCGACTAACGGCGTAAGGGATGTCTTTAAAACCTCCAGGTCCTGGGAGCTCTTATTGGCGACGGGAGCTATGGCTTCGACCCCTTTAGGCGTTAAGTCGTTAGACAGGTACGTCTGGATTTCCTTTAGATCAGTCAGGTAAGCAAGGTACGCATTTTTAATTCCTCCGCCTGCTGCATGTACCTGAGCATACATTTCAGCTAATTTTATGCGGCGCTCTTCGCTTAGCTCGCGGATCTGAGGATTTGTATAAGCGTCCCCCTGCTTTTCCCACTCGGCAAAATACTCCGTTTTTCGCGTCTTCATTTCCTCTACGTGTTTGAGCGCTCGTTTACCATCACTATCAAGAGTGGCGAGATTGTCTGAATAGGTGTCGAAGGATTTTTTCAGATCGGGTTGTCCTGCCTTGACAAGGGAGTCAAGTGATTTAGCCGTTACATCACTCTGGACAATCATTTCCCTGATATCTTTGTCCACTTCCTGCATTGAGTTGGAGGTTTTGACAGATCGATCCATGCCGGTAGTTGCGCAACCGCCCAGGAAGGCGGCAGTGCCGAGTAAAAGGATGGTGAAAAAGCCTAGTGACTGATTTCTGAGTTTCATAATGTTCTCCTTATTATAAGATATTGTTTTTTCATTCGTCTTGGACTCAAACTACTTTATGGTCATCCGGTTATTTACGCTCTTCACGCCGTTTACGTCGTTGGCAAGTTTGGTGGCCAGATCCAATTCAGCGGTGTTGCCGGCCTTGCCGCTCAATGTAACCACACCCTTTTTCGTGGTGACCGAGGTTTTGAGGGCACTGGTCGAGCGGTGATACAACAACGTCATCTTGACTTGGGCGGTGATGGAGGCGTCATCAATCTTTTCGCCTACCGTGTGCTTCTTTTTCGGGGTCTTGTTCACGGTCATTTCATTACGAACGTCTTTAACCCCTTCGACGTCCTTGGCGTATTCAGCCGTCAATTCCTTTTGTGCTTGACTGGCAGCAGCGCCCCGCAGGGTCACGATACCGTCTTTGACGTCCACCTCGGTGTTGCCGGCGCTCACGCTACGATGGAACAGGAGCGTGACTTTCACTTTATCGCGGAGCCAGGCATCCGAATTGGCGGTGGGGGGCGTGCCTTTGACTTCCAACCGGTTGTCCACATTCTTGACACCGGGGAGGCCGGCTACGGTCTCCTGGGCCAACGACTTATGGAAGTCTTCGGCGACGATCCCCGTCAAAGTGACGGCGCCGTCTTTGGACTCGATTTTGATATCATCCTCCTGAAGGTAGGTTTTGAACAAATACGACTGCTTGGCCGATGATTCGATGCGGTCGTCCATCCTGGACGCCTGTGCCGGCACGCTGAGCGTCAGCAAAGCCGCAGCGGCCACCAGCAGGACGCTGGAAATTCCAAAAACCTTTTTGACCTGACCGACCTTTTCCTGAACGGCGCCGGAGATCTTTTCAACGGTACCTTCAGCTTCCAACTTGGGATTATCGCTTAGTTCCCCGGCGATCTCCTTGAGCTGACCCTTTACTTGGTGAAACATGCCTTCCGCCTGGTCCCTCGTACTGGTTTTCATGGTACTCCTCCTTTAGTATTTCGACGCATTAAATCCCCTCCCCTTCGGGTGAAAAACGGTGTAGAACATCCTTTCATCGGGTTATCAGAAAGGACCTTCATTCGTATAATTGCGAGGATTACAAAAAGGTAATAGCAAATGGCCTGCCAATAGCCGCAGGAAAATCATAATTCTTGATTAGTCATTTAATAACAGTTTGTTAGATTAATAGTGGAGAATGGCAGGAAAGTATGAAATGGTTCGTTTAGCCTCAATATTTGGTGGAACCTCAACATATTGAGGGATACTTTGCCGGGAGGTGGACAATCTAAGCCGGTTCTTTTGTTTCCGGTCGCTGCTGTTGCCGGATAACGGCACGGGCTTCAAGGGCTGCATCAAAGTCTATGCCGTGGATGTCTCGAAGATATCACGGAACGATTGGTCATAATTGCCTCAATATTCGATTCGAAGAGAGAGCGGGGATAGAACTGCTGGTCGCGCAGCCGCTGGTCGAGCTTCTTCTGCTCTGCCTCAATCTGCTTGCGCGCGGTGTTGTCGGTGCCGATCAACAGATAGCCGATGATGACGCCCTTTTTAAGTGTATGCAGTTAAAAGGATAGGTTAATTCCTGCGCCATAGTACTCTGCCCGCATTTTGTAGAACTGGCCGAAGGGCAGATTACCGTGGTAATGTTCGCCGAAAATCTGAATGGCCCGTTTTTCGGCATAGGGGCTGCGAATGTTGACGCCGGCCTTGACATTAACGTCCGTGTCCCAGTCGGTTTCCTCCCAGGCATGGCACAGGACGCTGGCAAACAGGCGCATCGTCGGTTTGAAGACCGGCTCCCTGCTTTGATAAT
>Ga0082335_1007785_pt1 | contig 12671 bp, 14 predicted proteins | sample Subgrocontami58m_FD_72375 | JGI IMG/M metagenome (GOLD analysis project Ga0082335, IMG submission 72375) | Subsurface groundwater microbial communities from S. Glens Falls, New York, USA - GMW37 contaminated, 5.8 m (SPADES assembly) (version 2) ...
GACCCCGCGAGGGGCTTTGCCCCCTCGACCCCCACCAAGGCTGGGCCTTGGATGCCATTCATTGGGTCAGGGAAGAAAGGGGGCCGACACGGACGTTGAAACGCCATGGTTGGCCCCCTTTCTTCCCTGACCCAAAAGATCGCGGTCCAGGGGCCGTGCCCCTGGTGGGTTCGAAGGGCGAAGCCCTCGCGGGGTTTGGGGCAGCGCCCCAAGGCTTCCTTTCCTTAGCCCGATCGCCCTGGCCCCGAACCCCGCGCCAGCTCCCCCGGCCGAGCCGAACCGTGAGTACATGTCGTGCCCGCCGTTCACATGCACGACCTGACCGGACACGAAGCCGCCGGCCGCGCTGGCCAAGAACAGGCAGGTGCCGGCGACCGTGTTGGCGGTGATCCCATCCACGCCGAACTCTCGCGCGATGGCCTTGGCAACCCGCCGCCTGGAAGTGATTCAGTTCGTAGCACTCTTATCCCGCTCGGCGTAAAGTTCGTAGCGCGGGATGATCTTTGCTCGACGCTCTTGGCGCGGATCGTTCAGACCACTCGAGACGGGAGGAATAATACAATGGATCAACTGGACGCGGATGTGATGCGGGCGATCGCGCCCCATAACAGCGGATCCAGAGGCAACAGCCAGGCAGCAATTATCGCGGCTGTCGGCCCCACCTTGAACGCCACCCTGCCAGGCTTCGACATCAATAATGATCTGCGGGTCGCGCATTTCCTGGCGCAAATCTGCCACGAGTCCGACGGTTTCGTGACGACCGAGGAATATGCCAGTGGGGCCGCCTATGAAGGACGGGCCGACCTTGGAAACACCACACCGGGGGACGGCCGGCGATACAAGGGCCGCGGCCTGATCCAACTGACCGGGCGCGCAAATTATCGAAGTTATGGCCCACATGTTGGCCTCAACCTCGAAGGTGATCCGGAACAGGCGGCCGAACCGGTGACGTCATTGAAAATAGCCTGTGCGTTTTGGAAAGAACACAAGCTGAATGATTTGGCCGATGCCGACGATATCGTGACGATTACCAAGCGGATCAATGGCGGTCTGAACGGGCTGGACAGCCGGCGCGCCTACCTCGCCCGCGCCAAGACCGCCTTGGGGATGTCGCCGGGGTCACCCCGGAACGAAGCGCATGCGCTGCTGCGGCGGGGAGACTCCGGACCGGCGGTGCGGACCCTGCAGACGAAGTTGAAGGCTCTTGGCGCAAATATCGACATTGACGGCGATTTCGGACCTGGCACGCAGAAGGCTGTCATCGCATTCCAGGCCGGCGCCGGGCTGGAAGCGGACGGAATCGTTGGCGAGCGTACCTGGCAGAGGCTGGGCTGACGTTCCGGACCGGCTGGCGGTGCCTTGCCATCCAGGCGAAATTCGTCGGTTGCGAGCACGCAGGCGTATCCTTTTCCCGCGCCTCGCGTGCTGGGGCGGACGGAGTGACGGATCAATCCGGGGCAAGATCCCTGGCCCCTACGGTGTTTTTGTTGGGCTTGTCTGGCCCATGGCCATGAACCGGACAAGCCGAGCACAAACACGATAGGAGCCAAGTCCATCCTGCAAGGCCGGGTCACGATGCCAATCGTCCCCAAACAGGCCAGACCACACGCGAGCGTCCCTGGCGCGGACCTGAGCGCTCGCTATGGTCGCCGCCACACCCCAGACGGAAGACGCATCCCCATGACGCCGGCCCGGACGCAGATCGCGCTGATCAACGTGGCGCACACCTTCACCCATTACAGCCTCTTGATCCTGCCCACCGCGGTGTTGGCGATGGCCGCGCCCGGGGGAGCGTTCGGTGACGAGTATGGCCCGATCCTGGCGCTCGCCACCGGCATGTTCGTGCTCTACGGCCTGTTTTCCTTGCCGCAGGGCTGGCTTGCGCAGTGCTTGGGGCGCAAACCGCTGATGACGGCGTTCTTTCTCGGCACCGGCCTGTCCATGATCGCTGCCGGGTTCGCCGCATCGTCCATCGTCCTGGCCGTGGCACTGGCGGCGATTGGGCTGTTTACCGCGATTTATCACCCGATCGGAACCACCATGCTGGTCGAGGCCGCAGGCGACAAACCCGGGCGGGCGATCGGCCTGAATGGCGTATTCGGCAATGTCGGCGTGGCTCTGGCGCCGGTTGCCACCGCCTTTCTGGCCAATCAGATCGGCTGGCGGTCCGCCTTCGTGGTGCCGGGCGTGCTTTGCACCCTGTTCGGACTCGTCTGGCTGACGGTCCCTCCGGCCGGCACCGCTGCACGAGCCGGTGCCAAACCCTTCCCACCGATCCCGCACCATCTGGTACGGCGAGCGGTGCTGGTGCTGATGCTGATCGCGGCGGTGTCGGGGTTGGTGTTCAACGCCTTCACCCTGCTGCTGCCGAAACTGATGCAGGAGAGGCTGGCGGGCGATGCGGACCTGCTGCCTCTGATTGGGGCCGCAGCCTTCGTGGCGACGCTGTGCGGCGCGGTGACTCAGTTCTCGGTCGGTCGCTTGATCGATCGTCGCACGCTGAAGCGTGTTCTCATCCCGATCAGCATGATCCTAGCCCCGGCGATGGGCGCTCTGGCCGTCGCCGACGGATGGCTGGTCCTGCCGCTCGCCGGCGCCGTGGCGGCGTCCCTGTTCGGGCAGGTCACGGTGAACGAGACAATGGCTGCCCGCTATGTCGCCCCGGAGATGCGGGCGCGGGTTTACTCGGTTCGATTTTTTGTCGGTTTTCTTGGCGCCGCGGCGGCAGCCCCGCTGGTGGCGTTCCTGCATGCCAGCACGGGAGACCTTTCCGCCGTCACGGCGCTGCTGGCGGTGTGCTCGTTGGTGACCCTGGCGTGTGCGCTGTGGTTTCCCGACCGGAAGGAGGAACTGAGCCCGGACCTGTGGGGGCGCGCCGTGGCGGCGGAATAGATCGTCCCACGCGTACCCTGATCCGGTATTTGCAATCCACCCCATGACGCGCCACATGCGGTGGATGCTCAGCCGCCGTATTGTACTTCTTGGTTCTCTGCTCGGTCTCGCCGCCCCCATGGCGGGTGGCCGATCCGCCCTTGCGCAGGCCGCGTTTCGCCCGACCGCGCAGGACCGAACGGATATCGCCCGGGTCGAGGCCTATCTGAACGGCCTGCGCACCTTGAAGGCGCAGTTCCTGCAAGTGGCGCCCGATGGCGGCCTGTCGCGCGGGACGGCATGGCTGGAGCGTCCGGGCCACATGCGCTTCCAATACGATCCGCCGGCGCCGTTTCTTCTGGTCGCGAACCACGGTCTGTTGATGTTCCACGACTCGTCGTTGCGCCAGACCAGCAACATCCCGCTGAGCCGGACGCCCTTGGGCATGCTGTTGGCGGAGCGTGCGACCTTGTCCGGGGACGTCACCGTGACCGGCCTGCAACGGCTGCCGGGGCAGCTTCAGGTCAGCCTGGTGCGGACCGATAATCCGGGAGAAGGCATGCTGACATTGATCTTCGTCGACAATCCATTGGCGCTGCGCCAATGGACCGTGCTGGACGCCCAGCGGAAGGAAACCCGGGTTACGCTGCACGGCATTGACCTCGGGGGCCGCTTCGACCCGAAGCTGTTCCAGTTCCTGGAGCCGGACCCATCCGTGGGGGGCGGGGGAGGCTAATCGAGGTTCGACATCGAACGCCGCTGCAATTCGCGCGGTTGGTGATGTTGTTTGTGTGGATCGCCCCCCCTGGTGCGAACCGACCAACCCTGCCAACATGGCGGATATGCCATGGGAGACGAGGGACTTGTCTTCATTTTGCCACACGAATCGGGAATGATCGCATGGTTATGAGGTCGCCCGGATCATGAAGCCGCTTGTAGGCATAAGCTGTTGCACGAAGCAGTTCGGCGTTTTCGGTATGCCGAACCACGCGGCTTCCGACACCTATATCCGAGCTACCGACCATGTGGTCGGTGCGGTGCCGATCCTGATGCCGGCCAATGGACCTACCGCCGATATCGAGACATTGCTCGACCGGCTCGATGGTATCATCCTGACTGGCAGCCGCTCCAACGTGCAACCGACGCTTTATGATGGGCCGCCGCACGCCGAGGGCACGCCGGAAGACCCCGCCCGGGACGGGATCACCCTGCCGCTGATCCGCGCGGCGGTGAACCGTGGCGTGCCGGTGCTGGCAATCTGCCGCGGCTTTCAGGAACTGAACGTCGCGCTGGGGGGTTCGTTGCACCAGCGGCTGCAGGACCTGGGCGATCGCATCGACCATTCGACACCCATGCAACCGTCGCCCAAGGTGCGCCAGGGCAAGGCCCACTCGATCCGCGTGACGCCCGGTGGGTGGCTGCACCGTTTGTCGGGTGCGACAGACATCGCGGTGAACTCCTTGCATAACCAGGGGGTTGATCGACTGGCGCCGGGCCTGGCGATCGAGGGTGTTGCGCCCGATGGCACGATCGAGGCTGTGCGAGTCGTGCCCACGCCGTTCCGCGCGGCGCCGGGCTTCGCGGTCGGTGTGCAATGGCATCCGGAATATGATTGGCCCACCGACGCATTGTCGCGTGCCATATTTGCTCAGTTCGGCGATATCGTCCGGGCCTATGCCCGGGATGCGCGCGCGGTCGGGGTGTCGATCGCGGCCGATTGACTGAAAGCGGCGCCACGGCCTGTCGGTTTAAGATGGATCGATGTCCGCCCCCCTTGTCAGGAACGCCTTTTCGCCCGATGTAGCGTCTACCGACCGGACTAACGCGGTCCGGTTTCACCTCATGCCCTGCGCAGGTTGGTAGCAATGTTCATCGAAACCGAAGGCACCCCCAATCCCGCCACGCTGAAATTCCTGCCCGGGCAGGACGTGATGGGGCTGACCACCGCCGATTTCGCCTCTGTCGCGTCGGCCGAACGCAGCCCGCTGGCGGTGTCGTTGTTTGCACTGCCCGGTGTTGCACGGGTCTTTCTCGGCGGCGATTTCGTCACGGTGACCAAGACCGACGAGATCGCCTGGCAGGCGCTGAAGCCCCAGGTGCTGGGCGCGATCATGGAGCATTTCGTCGCCGGTCGTCCGGTGATCGACCCGGCCTTCGACGACGACCTGTATGAGGAAGACGTCGACCCGGCCGATCGGGAAATCGTCGACCAGATCAAGGAACTGTTGGATACCCGCGTGCGCCCGGCTGTAGCCGGTGATGGCGGCGATATCGTGTTCCGCGGGTATCGGGAGGGTGTGGTCAGGCTGCATATGCAGGGAGCATGCTCGGGCTGCCCGTCGTCACGCGCGACACTGAAGCACGGGATTGAGAACATGCTGCGCCATTATGTGCCGGAAGTGGTGGCGGTGGAGCAGGTCGAGTTCTGATCTTCGGGTGAGAGGCGGGGCTTCCGCCCCGGACCCCACCAGGGGCGCTGCCACTGGACCCCGCCAAGGGCGACGGCCCTTGGAACCGGATCGTTGGAGTATGAGGATAGGGCCTACACGGACGTCTTACGGTCCGTGTAGGCCCTATCCTCATACTCCAACAAAATCGCATTCCAAAGGCCGCGCCTTTGGTGGGGATCCAAGGGGCAAAGCCCCTTGGTCGGGGTCCGGGGCGGAAGCCCCGCCTTTCACCCGTTGACGCAAACCGTCGCCGCTCTACGCTGCGTCGCACCATCCGTGCCGGCCGCTCAGGCTGGCGAAGCAGTTCGGGAGTTGCACATGACGATCGAGGCCAGCGGACTCGACCAGCTTTTTCGGGAAGCGCGTTCGCACAACAAATGGCGCGAGGAGTCGGTCTCCGACGAGACTCTGCATGCGCTCTACGATCTCCTGAAATTCGGGCCGACCTCGGCCAATTGCTCGCCGGCCCGCTTCCTGTTCCTGCGCACCAAGGAAGCCAAAGAGCGACTGGCCCCAGCGCTGTCGTCCGGCAACCTGGCCAAGACGATGTCCGCCCCGGTCACGGCAATCGTCGCCTATGACCCGAAATTCTACGAGAAGCTGCCGAAGCTGTTCCCACACAATGCTGACGCTGTCAGTTGGTTCACCAGCAACGATTCGCTAGCCGCCACCACCGCGTTCCGTAACGGCACCCTCCAGGGCGCGTATCTGATGCTGGCGGCGCGCTCCCTGGGGCTGGACATCGGCGGTATGTCCGGCTTCGACAATGCCAAGGTCGATCAGGAGTTCCTGTCCGATAAGGGCTGGCGCTCCAACTTCCTGGTCAATATCGGCCACGGCGACCCGGAGGGCCTGTTCAACCGCTCGCCCCGTCTGGACTTCGACGAGGCATGCGTTCTGCTGTGACGAGCCGGGCGCAACGGGTGTGGTGCCGTCCGGTGGCGGCTGCCGCCCCGGTGGTCCCGTCCCGTTCCTGATCGCGAGAACAACCCCTCCCCATGCGAATTCTTGCCGTGGACGCAGCACTCGGCCGTTGTTCTGCCACCGTGGTGGTCGACGCCCAACTGATCGCGGCGCGTTCCGGCGACGAGACCCGGGGCCAGGCGGCCATCCTGGCGATGATGGTCGCCGATGTCCTGCGGGAGGCTGGGACGACCGCGCTCGACCTTGACGTGATCGCGGTGACGGTGGGGCCGGGCAGTTTCACCGGTATTCGTGCGGCGCTCGCCTTGGCACACGGCATCGGGATCGGCGCGGGCAAGCCGGTTGTCGGGGTGACAGTGGCGGAGGCGCTGGCAAGCTCCTTGCCCGACCTCGGCCGTCGCGTCCTTTGGACTGCGATCGACAGCCGCCGCGGCCGGGTCTTCCTGGACCGCGGTGACGGCATGGCGGCGCATTTTCTGGACAACCTGCCAAATCCCGATCGGCCAGTCGCGGTCGCCGGGGATGCGGCCATCGCGGTCGCGATCCGTCTGGCAGCCCGTGATATCAATGTCATGCTGACCGACGCGCGCCGGCCCTTCGGCCGTCATATCGCCCTGGTCGCGGCCCGACGCCTCGCCGGCGAATTGCCGCCCTGTTTGGCTGAACCGCTCTATGTTGATGCGCCGGAAGTGCGGCTTCCCGCAGCGCCACCCCGGCCACCTCCCCTCCCATGAGCGGACCAGACCACGTGGAACGCGAGAGCGCGCCCACCCCGACCGTCGCGTTGGCCCAACCCTGCCATGCCGAAGCCCTGGCGGTGATTCACCGCCAGGCCTTCTCCGCTGCCGATGCCTGGAGCGCCAACGTCATCGGGCTGCAACTCGGCCTGCCCAACGTGTTTGGCTTCTACGATTCTCGGGGTGGGATGGTCCTGGTCCGGTTCGTCGCCGATGAGTCAGAAATCCTGACGATCGCCGTCATCCCCGCATTGCGTCGCCGCGGGATGGCGCGGGCGCTGCTGGACCTGGCCATGGATCGTGCCCGGGCATTGGGGGCCCGGATGATGTTCCTGGAGGTCGCGGTATCCAACCATGCCGCTCAGGCGCTTTATGAGCGGACCGGTTTCCGCCGGGTCGGGCGGCGCGCGCGCTACTACCCGGGCGGCGCCGACGCCTTGGTACTGCGGGCCGACCTGACCGGACTTGAGGAACCCTGCTGATATCTGATTGCCACGTGCCGTGACCCAATCAAGGGGCCGAGCTTGATTAGCCACCGCGTCGAAGCAACAGCAACGATACCCCGTCGTCAGTGGTTTCCAGGCCCAGGACTTCATGTCCCTGTTCCTTGGCCGTGCGCGGCACATTGCGCAGCGGCTCGTCGCCTTTCAGACGGACCAGCAACGTCTGCCCCGGGGCCATGCCATCCAAAGCGAGGCGGGTGCGGACGAAGGTCATGGGACAAAGCTCCCGTGTAATGTCCAGTTCGAGGTCGGCACCTTGCGCGATTGTCATGATCGTGGTCCCCTTTCAATTTCGGAATATCCATTGCGAAGCGGCTAGTCGCCTCTCTATATTCGGCAAGACTCCATACAGAAAGGGATTGCGATGACCGATATCGTATCCGATACCAATGTCCTTGAACTGACTGCCCGGATTGTCTCGGCCCATGTCTCCAATAATGCGGTGGCCGCCGATGTTCTGCCTTCGTTGATCCAGGACGTTTACAAGACCCTGACCAACATCACTGCCGAACCCGTGCGGGAGGAGCGTCCCCAACCCGCGGTGCCGATCACGAAATCCGTCATGGGCGACTACATCATCTGTCTCGAAGATGGGAAGCAGTTGAAGATGCTCAAGCGGCATCTGAAGACCGCCTACGACATGACCCCCAAACAGTATCGGGAGCGTTGGGGCCTAGGGCCCGACTATCCCATGGTGGCACCCAACTATGCCGCAAGGCGTTCGGCGCTTGCCAAGGAGATCGGTCTGGGCACTAAGGCCAATACCGGCCGGGGGAGCTGACGGGAGCATCCGTCGGACCATGCGGGGCCCCCCACGGAGCCTATCCGCGGGGACGCTGCCCGGTTCAGTTCCCGACCTGATAGCGACCGCCTGCATTTGGATATTGGACAGCAGCGCCCCTGATCGGCTACGCAATCGCGTACGCCTCCGGACAGGCCAGGGGCTCGGTGCTCGGCGCCGCGCCGGCGTGGATGCCGAAAGGCGCTTCCGGGTCCTACCGGCCGGAAGAACGGTTGTTGGCAAGGAATCCGATGGAAACGCGCATCGAGCGTCTGTGCGTCGAACGGGGCATGAGATTGACAGGGCAGCGCCGGGTCATCGCGCGCGTCCTATCCGAATCGAGCGACCATCCGGACGTGGAGGAACTCTACCGGAGAGCGGTGGGACTGGATCCGAGGATCTCGATCGCGACGGTGTATCGGACGGTCCGACTGTTTGAGGAAAAGGGCATCCTGGAGCGGCGCGATTTCGGCGGCGGACGGGCCCGGTATGAGGCGACTGAGGATGGTGGCCACCACTACCATCTCATTGATGTCGACTCCGGCAAGGTGATCGAATTCCAGGACGCGGAGCACGATCGTCTGATGCAGTTGATCGCCACCCGCCTCGGCTTCGATCTGGTGTCATTGCGGCTGGAGCTGTTCGGCCGGCGGCGCGACACGACGCGGGATCGCCCTGCCCGTCACACAACCACCGCCAGCCCAACCGTGGAAGCCAGCGACGGCAGGATCTGCTGATGACCGGGGACGGCCGCTTCGGCATGCCCTTCCCGGAACTGCGCAGCGGCAACCAAGGCGTCCGAATCGCGGTCACGGCCGATGAGATCGACGCCGTTCAGGCGCTGCGTTACCGCATATTCTACCGTGAGATGGGGGCCAAGGCCGACGCCGAGACCGAGGCCACCCAGCGTGACCGCGACCCGTTCGACAATGTCGCGGATCACCTGCTTGTGATTGACCACGACCTGGGCCCCGGCCCGGAAGGGGTGGTGGGAACCTACCGCCTGATCCGCCGCGATGCGGCGAGGCGGCTGGGTCGGTTCTACTCCGCGGACGAATACGATATCAGCAAGCTCGAGGCATTTGATGGGGAGTTGCTGGAGCTTGGACGATCCTGCGTCGATCCGGCCTATCGTGGGCGCACGGCCATGCAACTCCTATGGCGCGGCATCGCTGCCTATGTGTTCCACTACAAGATCGCCCTGATGTTCGGCTGCGCCAGCTTGCCGGGGATCGACCCGGATGCGCTCGCGGGTGAGTTGACCTATCTCTATTATAACCATCTGGCGCCGCCACCTTTGCGGCCTCGGGCCCTGCCGCACCGCTATATCGAGATGCGGCGTGCCGACCCCGAGGAGATCGATCGTCGCCGCGCGCTCGCGCGGCTGCCGCCCTTGATCAAGGGGTATCTGCGCCTGGGGGGATTTGTCGGGGACGGCGCGGTGATCGACCCGCAATTCAACACCACGGATGTCGCCGTGGTCGTGAAAACCGACCTGGTGACCGACAAATACTACCGCCATTACGAGCGCCAGCAGCACGACCCGCCGGATCCGTAACCCGGTGTGGAGGTCGAGCGGCTTTGCAGCGTACGTGAGCAAATTCGATGGGGTCGGGGTGGGCGGCAGGCCGGCCGATCAAGCCGCCCCGTGACCGGCGAGACCGCCGTCGGCCACACGGACCGTCAATCCGTCGCGGCGAGCGTCCTACCGGAAACCAGGCTTCGGGGGGGTGTCTCACGCTGGTTCGGTGGCTTGTCGAGCCTCCGGTCCGACGCCGTGGCGATCGGTCTGGGCGCCGTGGCGGCCCTGGCGCTGCCACCGCTTCACGTCTTGCCGGTTCTCCTGATCGCCATCCCCGGCCTGCTCTACCTGATCGACGCGACGCGCACGCCGGTGGTCGCCCTGCGCAGAGGCTGGTGGTTTGGCGTCGGCTTGCATCTGGTTGGCCTCTACTGGATCACCGAGGCGATCTTAATCGAGGCCGCGCGGTTCTGGTGGTTGATTCCCTTGGCCGTGCCGGCCCTTGCGGGGGTGCTGGCGGTGTTCGTCGCTCTGGCCGCCATGCTTGCGCGTCTCGCCGACCCGGGCTGGCGGCGTGTGCTGACCCTGGCCGGAGCCTGGACCCTGCTCGACATGGCGCGGCAGTTCGTCCTGACCGGATTTCCCTGGAATCCGCTCGGCAGTGTCCTGGCGCTGCCCGGGTATCCCGGCGATGTCCTGATCCAGCCGGCCGCCTGGATTGGCGTGCATGGGTTGACCTTGGTGGTCATGATGCTGGCCTCTTTGCCGGTGCTGGGATGGCGGTGGCGGTCGGTTTGCATTGCCATGTTGGCAGCCGGGATAGCGACCAGCATGGTCCGATTGAGCGAACCCTTGCCGGAGGGGCCGGCGGTCACCGTAGTGCTGGTGCAGGGCAATGTCGCCCAGGGCCGGAAATGGGACCGGTCGCTGATGTTAGACATTTTCCATCGCTATCTTCGCCTGACCGCGGACGGAGTGGCGCGGGCGGGCGAGGGAGCGGTGGTCGTGGTGTGGCCGGAAACCGCCACGCCGTTCGCTTTGCAGACGGATCCGGCGGCGCGAGCCGCGATCACGGGTGCCGGTGGGCAGAACGCGTCGTTGATTGGTGCGGTCCGTTTCGGGGTTGACGACCGTCCGCGTAACAGTCTGTTTGCAATGCTGCCGGGTGGGGACGTGACCGGGATCTACGATAAGTGGCATTTGGTCCCATTCGGCGAGTATCAACCGGACTGGTTGCCACTGGGCGTACAACTGGTTCCCGGTGGAGGCTTCGGTCACGGGGATGGGCCGCGCACCTTGCGCGTCCCGGGCGTGCCTCCGGTTGGGCCACTCATCTGTTATGAGGCGATTTTTTCGGGTCAGATCGTGGACGGCGACGACCGTCCCGCCTGGATGGTGAATGTGACCAACGATGCGTGGTTCGGTGACTCCAGCGGGCCCAGACAGCATCTCGTCGCTTCGCGCTTGCGTTCGGTGGAGGAAGGACTACCGTTGATGCGTGCTGCCAATACCGGTATATCTGCGGCATTCGACCCCAAGGGACGCGAAATCGCTCGGCTGGGGATGAATGTTGAGGGTAGTATGGCAGTGCGGTTGCCGTCGTCATTGGCACCCACGGCGTTTGCGCGGTTCGGCTTGACTATCCCCGGGTGTCTGGCACTTACCGTGCTTTTGGTTTCGCTGCGGTTGCGTAATCGGTCACGATGATAGGTAACCGCAGGTTACAAAATGCCTTGAAAAATGGCATATGTATCAATTTTGCGTTCCAGATGCGAGTTGTGCCGGAATGATTGACAATTGGGGGTTGTGGCGTTAAAAAGTCGCTAAAGAAGCAGGGAGAACCTGCGGAATGGTCGGGTCAGGGTGGTCGGGTATAGAGCTACACCTAATCCGTGGGGCAGTGGACTTGAGGAAGGGAAGGGGCATGAGCATGGCAGGGGCCGATCACGTCGTTGGGGCCGATAGGGAAGGCCGGCCGAGCCCGATCGACGTGCATGTAGGGTCTAGAATACGCCTGCGACGCACTCTCCTGGGCATGTCCCAGGAGCGATTGGGGGAGGCGTTGGGACTGACGTTCCAGCAGGTACAGAAGTATGAGCGCGGAGCCAATCGGGTTGGGGCGTCCCGTTTGTTCGATTTGTCTCGTGTACTTGATGTTCCGATCAGTTTTTTCTTTGATGATATGCCGGACAGTCTGACGACCTCCTTCGGCGTTCCATCCAACCGCCGTCCAACCAGCTTGAGCGAAGGAGCCGATACATTCGCCGATGATGCGCTCAACCGGCGGGAAACCTTGGAGTTGGTTCGCGCCTATTATCGGATCACCGAGCCCGCGGTCCGCAAGCGCGTGTTCGAGCTGATCAAGTCGATGGGGCCGGCCGACACCTAGGTCGGGGCCTGATACTGGGAACCAAATTCGAGCAAACATGAACCCAGCGGGCCGTGTGGGATCGTTTGTTCGGATTTCCAGTGAGATCGTGAGTGGATCGTCTGGTGCGTTGCGGGCCCCTTACCGGGGCTTGGTGCCTCGTCGGACGTCTTCCAAACCGTCATAAAGCACACCCGGGTGGATACGAAGCAGGCCGCGCTGATCCTGGATCCGGCGGTTGAAGGCCAGCCGATGCGGCTACCGTGCGTTTGTCATCGGCTCCGGTGTTGCCTCACTCCTGATATCAGTTCGCCACCGGCCTTCGGGCGACCCACCCTGGATGAAATCCGTCCCGAGTGGTGCGACGAGTCACATGCTCCGCAACACTTTCTTCCTAGCAGCCTGTCGGACTCGGGATTTTCGATCAAATTTGGCAACCCCCGTTGCCGTTATCGAACTCTCGGTGGCGCCCTGATCACGGCGCGCGTGGCGTTACAATGGCCCGCAGACACCGT
>Ga0082335_1007786_pt1 | contig 12669 bp, 1 predicted proteins | sample Subgrocontami58m_FD_72375 | JGI IMG/M metagenome (GOLD analysis project Ga0082335, IMG submission 72375) | Subsurface groundwater microbial communities from S. Glens Falls, New York, USA - GMW37 contaminated, 5.8 m (SPADES assembly) (version 2) ...
CTTTCGTAACGGATCGTAAAGTAAAGTATCTTTAACAAATTTACCGAGCAGTTGGGCAGTTTTTGAGCAAATGGAGGTCCACCATGTTTACGAAACTAATCAAAAATACGGGAATAGCGGCACTACTGGTACTGTCTGCCTTCCTTTTGGCCGGCATCGGCCCGGCCCGGGCGTCAGATGGAACAGGGACGCATAACGCCGGCGGGACATACACCTGGAATTCAGTAACAGGCGGATTAACGCTTAATTGGACGAGCTCTGACTTTATATGTGATGGGCCGGAATTAGCCACTGAGACGAAGACGGGGGTGACAGTAACCGCCACAACCATGACCTGGGCGAGTGATGGTGGTATGACCTGGACTCGCTCAACCGGGACAGAGGGCGACATCGTTTCAGCATGGACTTCAACCGACAGCCATACAGGAAATTCATACACTCTTACCTTCAATACTGATGGAACGGTCTCTGTGACCGGGGTTATAGTCCAGTGCGGCGACAGCGGTGGCGGCAACCCCCCGGACCCCTTCACAGCCTTCTCTTATCATGACCAAACGGGCTATTATGCCCATGTCTTTGTCAACGACCCCAGCCCAGCGATTTATTCCGGGGTAAATGTCACCGGCCCCGGCCTGCCAGCTCAGGGGGTAAATCTGGTTTACAACAATGGTCAGTGGTGGTCTCCTCAGGGGCCGATCCTGTCTCTCGGTCCGACCTTACCCACGACTTTCCCCTCCTTCCATTTCGTGGCGACCAAAAATGCCGGCGGTACGGATACGATGGACCGACAGATTACAGGCTATGTGACGGACTTTATTACCGTCAACTCACCGCCGCCTTCAGCTACCATCAACACAGCACCGGTATTTTCCTGGACCTGGCCAGGAGCTACGTCGCCTCAGTGGTACGGCATAAATATCGTGAACAATACCACTTTTATGCAGGTGTGGAGCAACTATAATATACCGGGGAATCAGACCAGTATTAATTATACAGGTCCGGCCCTCACTTCCGGGCACCAGTATAATTACTCGATTACAGCGGGGATCGGCCCTAACAGCTCCATGGTGAACGGCACATTTACCTTCAACACCGGGAGTGGCGGGGGCACCATTTCCATGAGCGGAATCCTGAACGGGGTGGGCGGACAGCCGATCAGCGGCGCCCAGATTGAACAGGTGGGGAATGCTGCTGTTATTACTACGACGGACAGCAACGGGAACTTCATTTTAACGGGTTTGCCCGCGGGAACCAATTTCACCGTTAAAATGAGCAAAACGGGTGATGCGAATAATTACGCGCCCTTTTATACCCAGCAATTTAACGCGGCCGGTAGCATCCCTTTACGTACCTATACGCTCTTTACCGAGGGTGATCTGAATGCCTGGGGCGTTACTACGGGCGGCGGGGTAATCCGCGGCCGGGTGGCCGACAACAGCAATGTAGGGACCAACAATCTTTCCGGGGCCGTGGTGACTGTCACCAACACCAGCAATCCCGCTCCCAACTATACCGTGAAATACCAGACCGCTAGCGGCGCCCTGGTCGATGGGCCGGGAACGTTTGCTAACGGCGTTTACTTCATTCTCAATGTCCAGGAAGGGGATGTCGTGACGGTTTCGGCGGCCAAGCCCGAATACAACTTTACCTCGGCGACGAAGACCTTCATAACCCATGCGGGCGGCGTCAGCCAGGGTAATCTTCCCGGCGCGGCCCCGGCCGGTGCCGTCACCCTGGGCGGCTATGTCCAGGACAATAATTTGCTTGGCTTGGGCGGGGTTCAGGTGGAAGCAATCAATGAAGCCTCCGGCGCAACAATTCGCAGCACCACTTCCCAGGGGCCGGACGGCGTCTATAGTTTGCCTGTTCCTTTGGGCACGAACTTCTATCTCCGCTTCAGCAAAACTGGTTATTATCCGACTTATACCGCGGTGAAGAATATCACTCAATATTTCTTCGACGACATCAATAAAAGCTACAATCTTTTTACCTCGTCGAGTCCGGATCAGTTTGATTCAACCCACTGGGATGTCACTGCCGGTCAAGGCGTCATCCGCGCGCGCGTTAAGGACCAGTCAGGTAATTTTGTTGCCGGGGCAACGGTAACCTACACGAGCAGTCTGGGCAATAATCCCAATACTCCTGCCGCGTATCCGATCTTTTATGCAGATAATTGCAAAGATACAACCTTTACAGCGACTCAAGCAGGGAGCGGCCGTTATTGCATCAAGAATGTCGCCCCGAGCGATACGGTTACCGTAACGGCGCAAAATGCAAGCTGGACATTCAATTCACCCATCTTTCATGTCAATAGTGGCGGTGTTTTTCAGGGCAGCGTTATAGGCACGCTCTTGGGGGTGGACGACACGCTGATCCGCGATAGATTTGCAGCGTTCGTGGCGGAGTTCAACAAGGGTGCGAGTGCGAATATCGATACGATCATGTCCTTTTTCTCGCTGAATTATCTCGATAATGGGCGGGATTTTAATGCCGAAAAGGCGGATATGCAATACGGGCTCAACAGGGATCCCTTCTGGCCGATTACCGGGAACATTACGACATTGGTGGTGACGGGCAATACAGCCACCATGACCGTGGATATGGGCGATAAGCTTGAAACCCTCCAGTGGGCGAAAGAAGGGGATGGCGTCTGGCGGGTTATCGGCAACCAGGCACGGCATGAAGTCCGGGTTTCTTCCCAGCATTGGCAGAATGGTTATTCCGCCAGTATCAGCGTGGGGGCCAGGGCAGGTATAACCTCCGTCACCGTTAGCGGACCTTACGGACCCGGAATCATTAAGACCGAAACCCTAGCGGGGCCGCATGACGGAAACGGATGGTGGTTTGACGGCAATGGACCTTTCTGGTCAACGCCGCCGGTAGTGCCGCTGACCTACAATATTACCGTATATGAAGAAGGAAAAGATCCGTCTTCATATCAGCGGACAATCACCGGTTTTGTGACGGATTTCGCCGTTCCCACTTCTCCCTCCGGCAGTTTTGGCAGCCCGGTCGTCTTTACCTGGCGGGGCATTGCCGGTGCTACGGAGTACAGCGTGGAGCTGAACACCGAGCAAGGTCAGCGGGTCTGGAGCAAGTACAATCTTCCGGCCAATCAATGGCTGGCGGTTTACGATGGCCAGCAGCCCCTGACGGCGGGCAACTATAACTATAACGTGGTGGCCAGAAAAACCGGGGATGGCGGCGATGGTTATTCTTTTGCAAGTGGAACGTTCACTTACACGGGCAATGCCCAGGCGACTGTGACCTACACGGGCCATGTCTTTGACAAAGACGGCGTACTGGTCACCGGCGTTCTGGTTGAGCAGTTGGGCGGGTACAACACGAGCAACGCCACCTCCGATGAGAACGGCGGTTTCATGCTGGGCAACCTTCTGGCCGGTGTTCCTTCCTATATGCAATTCCGGAAGGATGGCTATGCGCCCACCTATCGCTACTATCAGTCACGGAATGTCCCTGCTGCCCCCGCAGGAACAGTAGCGGGACCGCGATCCATCAGAATGTATACGACGGCGGACCTGAGCGCCTGGGGCGTTACACCGGGCAAGGGGATTATCCGGGCGCGTGTGGAAGATGGTTCCGGAAATCCGAGCGAGGGTGCCACCGTCTTGGTGACGAGCGCTTTGGGCAAGCTTTATACCGTCAATTATTGCGACATCAATGGTGGGAATTGCCGGACCACTGGCGGTACGGACAGCAGCGGCAACTTCAGCGTCTTGGATGTGGAAGAAGGCGACATGGTCGTCGTTACCGCCCAGAAGACGGGCTTGACCTTCAATAACCCTGTGGTCTGGGGTACGCATGCGAACGGTGTGCACATCGGCTGGGTAAGGGCTATGCCGCAGGCGATCAACCTCGTCCGGAACGGCGATTTCAGCAACGGCCTGAACGAATGGAACGTTGCTCCCTCCCTGGGGGATTGGAATCCCCTTCAACCGGACGGTACGGTAAGACTCCAGCCGTCTAATTATGCCTACATGGGCACGATAATATCCCAGAACCTTAACCTGACGAATATCGCCGGCAAGACGGTTAATTTCTCCCTGAATCTCACCAGCCCGTATCCGACGTCTTCCGGCAAGACGGTGGCCGTCTATCTTACTTATTACGATACCGCCAATGTCATGCTCCGGGTGAAGATTTTCAGCCCCGATAATAACACCATAGGAACGAATACGCCTTTCAACGTGAGCTACTCCTTCCCAGCGGATGCCGGGAAACTGGTCAAGCTGGAGATAGCCAAGGAAGACTACGGTGAATTCCTGGTCGATAATATCGGGCTGACCGGCGACGGTATTGCAGCCGGGCCGCTGCCCACCATCACCAATCTGTCGGCGAACAGTGGTCCCTATGGCTCCACCGTTACCATTACGGGCAGTAATTTTGGCACAGTTCAGGGGAAGGTGACGATCCGCGGTGTCAGCCAGCAGATTAACAGCTGGTCCGACAATTCCATCAATATAACCATTCTCGATCCCACCGCGAGCGGTCATCTTAGCGTGACCACGGACTTCGTGCAGAGCAATCGGTACGAATTTGATATTACGTCGCCTTATTATACCGTCAACTTGTTGAAGAATACGATCAAGGTAATCAAGGGACAGAAGGCGGAGTTCGTGCTTAACGTCCAGACCTTCAATAATTACAGTACAGCGCAAGGGATCAACTTCGCGAACAGTGACGCTAACTTGAGTCCCTTATCCTTCTTTACACCGTTACCGGTCAAGAACGACGGCGGCGTGATCATGCGGATCGATACGACCAACTTGGCGGTGGGTAACTACCAGGGCAACATCCAGGCGAACGACAGCCTCCTGGCCACGCGCACGGTTCCCTTCACACTCCAGGTGGTCACCGCGAGCGACATCAAGTTCTTTGAGCTGGTAGGCGGCTATCCGAATCAGACGAAGAACTACATCACCGCGAAAGATGTCAACTATCAGGGGCAGTTCGGAGAATATAACAGTATTGGTTACGAGGTCCAAACCTCCGACAGCCAAGTGATGAACAGCGACGATAGCGGGATGACCTTGACGCCTCTGAATCCTTCTATTGCCGGCGCCTACTTGCGTTATTGGGGCTATGATCTTTATGCCCTCTCCAATGGGACAACGGCACTGCGCGCTCAGACGCCGGACGGCACTTACAGAGACCTGACTGTGACAGTTGCCATTCCGGCTGAGGCACCGCAAATTACCTCGATTAGTCTTAATCCGGCCAATGTCTCCAACAAGGGTACGGATAATAGCGTCTTCTTTGCCGCCACCAATGGTGCGCCCAACTATATCAGTAGCTGGGGGGCCGATATGTCCGGTCTGGGGAATTTTAATTTTGCTCCCAAAGATGCCAACCAGCCGGTTTACGCACCCGATAATTCATCTGTCCAGAATGAGTTTCACATGGCCAATCCACCGGCTGATCTGGGGCTGGCCGTCCTGTATGCGACGGCAAGCCGCAGCGACTATTCCGGCTCTTCCAAAGCGGCCGTTCCGCTTACGACTTTCAATGATCCGTCGTACGCTGGTTTGCGTGTTGCTCTGAAACCCCTTGATACGTCAATGTTTGTCCATGGCTTTAATGTGGAGTTTTACGATCCGGCCAATGTATCTGCGCCGGTGTTCACCAAGAATGTTTGGAGTATGGGGTTAGGTGCCGGCAAGCCCGTCGATATGGGTGGTATTCCGCCCGGAACTTACAAACTCAGGTTTGTGGGCATGGGCAGTATCCAACCCCAGTGGTGGCCGAATGCCGCAAATGCTGACGGCGCCGTGCCGATTAATCTGGCGGCGGGCCAAATGGCCGGTGATATCTTCTATTTTGCCCTGCCGGTCCCGACGGACTGCAGCTATGCGATGATCTTCCCGCCCGGCCCCTATCCGGCTTCGGGCATGGCTACACCTTACACTGTCAGTGTTACGGCCGGCGTTGGCTGCGCCTGGACGGCAACGACAATGGACAACTGGCTGCACATTACCGGCGGTTCAGCAGGCAGCGGCAATGGAATTGTCAACTTTACCGTGGATGCTAACACCGGCACGGCTCGGACAGCCACGATTACCATCGCCGGCCAGTCCTTTACCGTGAACCAGACGGAAGCTGCCAACCTTGTCCAGAATGGCGACTTCACCAACGGTCTGAACGGTTGGACGGTCGCTCCGACCCTGGGCGACTGGAATCCCCTCCAGAACGGCATGGTCAGCCTCAATCCGCCGGCCGCCGGATACTCCGGGTACCTGGGCACGGTTATCTTCCAGAACCTGAACCTGACGAATATCGCCGGCAAAAGGATCAATTTCTTCCTGAATCTTACCAACCAGTATGCGATGTCTTCCGGCAAGACGATTGCCGTCTATCTTACTTATTATGACAGCGCCAATGTTATGCACCGGGTCAAGATTTTCAGTCCCGATAATAGTACGATAGGAATGAATACGCCTTTTAATATCAGCTATGACGTTCCAGTGGATGCCGCGAAACTGGTCAAACTGGAAATAGTCAAGGAAGACTACGGTGAATTCCTGGTCGATAATATCGGGCTGACCGGCGACGGCATCGCGGTAGGGCCGCTGCCAATTATCACCAATCTATCGGCCAGCAGCGGGTCCTATGGTTCCACTGTTACTATTACGGGCAATAATTTTGGCACAGTACCGGGGAAGGTGACGATCCGCGGCGTCAGCCAGCAGATTAACAGCTGGTCAGACAATTCCATCAATATCACCATTCTCGATCCCACCGCGAGCGGGCATCTTAGCGTGACCGCGGACTTCGTGCAGAGCAATCGGTACGAATTTGATATCACATCGCCTTATTATTCCGTCAATCTCATGAAGAATAACTTCAAGGTGATCAAGGGACAAAAGGCGGAGTTCGTGCTTAACGTCCAGACCTTCAATAATTATAGTACAGTGCAGGGGATCAACTTTACGAACAGTAACGCGAGCCTGAATGCCCTCTTTACACCTTTGCCGATCAAGATCAGCGGCGGCGTGATCATGCGGATCGATACGACCAATCTGGCGGCCGGTACCTACCAGGGCAATATCCAGGCGAACGACGGCAGCAACCTGGCCACGCGTATGGTTCCCTTTACACTGCAGGTTGTTACGGTAACGGATATTAAATTTTATGACTCCACTTATGATTCCGGCAGCGGGACATCGATCAAAACTTATTATTCTCAGAAAGATGTGACCGGACAAGGGTCGATAGATTTCGGGATTTGGAATATCGAGGCTACAGCCAGCGACGGTTCGCTCCTGTCCGGTGTACCTTTTACCTTCTCGGGCTATGATCCCGCTCTTATCGGTATATACAGAGGCAATTCAGGGATGGTCGATTTCTTTGCCGAGGGCGCCAACGGCCAGACATCGGTGAACGTCGTCGCCCCGGATGAGTTTACGAAATCCGTAAGCTTCAATATCAATATTCCACCGACGCCGCGGATAAATTCCCTGGGGTTGTCGCCGGCCGTCGTAACCAATGCGTATGCCGAACCCCTCAGCTTTTTTGCCGCGGGAACGCAATCAATCGGTTACGGACGTTACGGTTTCTTAAATATCAAGGAGGATACCCGCGGTTGGTACGATGAGGGGCGTTCGGTAAGCGGCACCTTCAAACTGGATCTCACTACGCCGCCTGAACTGGGGACTTACCTCTTCAACGCTTCCATCGGTGCAAGCTACCCCGCGGCCGCAGAGAAGGTGGTGGCCTTGACGATCACGAACGATCCTTCCTATGCGTTGATGAAGGGCGGCATCCGGTCCATCGACTCGGCCCTTGCTCCTTACAATCTGGAACACTTCAGCCTGGAATTTTACAATGCCCTGGGGGTGAAGGAATTCAGCCGTGACTATTCCGGCTTTATGCACTATGAGGAACCGAATTTTGCCATCGGGGCCATACCGCCCGGGACATACCGGATTAAGTTCGTTGCCGGCAGCCCGACGGTCAAGTCCCAGTGGTGGCCCAATGCCGATAACATGAGCGGCGCCTTACCCGTGACCTTCGTTGCCGGCGGGGTGCGGGACGACTATTATTTCTTTGCTGCTACAGCGCCGACTATTTTCTTTGCCGGATCGGTCCGGGATTCCGCCGGTAATCCGCTGGCCGGCGTCAATGTTGAGGCGCTGGGATTTGACAGTGCCTGGACAACTACCGATGATGCCGGCAATTTCACCCTGAACGGCATACCGGCCGGGCAGCCGTTTACCATCAATCTCTGGAAGTGGGATTATGTCGAAACTTATTCCGGGACTTTAAGTTCACCAGGAAACATCCAGGCCCCGGGCTCCTTTACGCTTCTTACAACAGCGGAAGTCAGCCCCTGGCAGGTCGGGGGGCAGAACCTCTGGCAGGCGGGCAAGGGAATGATCATGAGCCGCGTCGTCGAAAGTGGCAACCCGGCACAGGCGGTCGGCGGCGCCCAGATATCCGTTACCAGCGCCATGGGGAAGACTTACGGCATCACCTATTTTGATGCTGCGACCTTTGGCGGGACCGCCACGGCGCCTAACGGCATCTTCTATATTTACGGCATCGAGGCCGGCGATACGGTAACGGTAACCGCCTTCAAGGAGGGCTGGGCATTCAATACGAATACCTATGAAGTCCGCGCCGACGGTATCAGCGAACAATTACTCTTCGGCACTCCCGGCGTTGTGCAGACGGTGTCTTTCTACGGCGCCGTAAGAGACAAGAACGGCAACCCCATAATGGGGGCGACGATTGAGACTGTGGGGCTCGATCCGGTAATTCAGGCGACCTCTGACGGCGTGGGCAACTTTGTCCTTTCCGGCATTCCCATGAATCAGGTCTTCCATCTCAAGATCAGCATGGCCGGCTATCTTCCTACCTACACCCGTAATCAGTCTCTCCAAGGCAACGCTATGGTTGCGAACAGGCCCTTTGTGCTCCGGACGGCCGAGCAGGTTACCGGCTGGGGCGTCATTGCCGGTAAGAGTGTGGTCGAAGGACGGGTTTTTGACGCTCAGGACCCCATGGACGCTGGCATCGGCGGCGTTGTCATCACCGCAGTAGGTAACAGTAACAGGATTTATACGGTAACTTACAAGGACGATGCCGGCAACAGCCGGACGGACAGGACCTACGGCAACGGCCGGTATTTCGTCCTCGATGCCGATCCCGGCGATACTATTACTGTTACGGCTAACAAACCGAGCTGGTCGTCTCCGGCCCGGGTGTTTACGATCCATGCCGACGGCATCAGCCAGGGCAACATTCCCGGCAGCCGCACGCCGGCCGGCGTGTGGGGCGGTCAGGATATAGGACGGGAAGCCTATGGCCCCGCCGGTTACACCTGGTGGGTAGATGCCGACAGGATCACTATTACAGATAATACCGCAGGACCGGGCGGCACGGCGACCGTTAGCTTCAACCGGAATGAGGGCGGCACCGTCACGATTGGTGGCACGGATAACTTTAGTTATTCATCCTTTATCAGGAATCCGGACGGCACTTACACCATGTGGAGTGAGAAGGGTTTAGGCCAGCCGCCCGAAGCGGTCACGATGGCCATTTCCGATGACGGCAGCATGATCATACTGGACGGCGCCATGAAAGTAGGCGACCGCCGGCTGGATATGCTGATCAGGATCGATCCCGCCGCTAAGACCTACGGCAATAGTGATCTTGCCGGCGATTATTACGGTATTGGTTATGAATATAACGCCAATCTCGTCGCCCCGCCGAACGGCAACGGCACCAGCATGGCGATTTCCACTATTGAAACCTTCAACGGTGCGGGCAGCCAGACCTATATCGGCCGGGCGAACAGCGACGGTCAAATCTGGACCGACGACCAGCGGGCAGCGGCCAGTCCCTATACGGTAAATCCCGACGGCTCCGTGCACATGGGAAATGGCGCTGCTATTGGTTACCTTTCCGGCAACGGCAACATCCTCAGCGGCAGCGGCTCTTACCTGGCCGGCAATTCCGGAAAATGGGCTTTTTATATCTTCCTGAAGAAGGCGGATAAAGTGTACTCGGCGGCTGATCTCGCCGGAACCTGGGCCTTTGCCTCCTACGGAGATAATCAGGGCAATACCCGTTCCGAATTTGGAACTCTTACCTGCGATGCCGCCGGCATCTGCAATGTCAACGGAAAAACACTGAACGACAACGGGACGACGAGCCCGATTGTCTATACCACGACCTTGACGGTGGGCGCGGACGGCAGATTTGCCAACGCCCCCGGATCAACTGTGCCGCTGGGGGCCATCGGCAACGGCGGCCGGACCATTATCTGGAACCTGAGTTTTAATCCCGCTAATCTGCAGGAACGGCGGATTGTCGTGGCGACAAAGTTGAGAGGCGCCACCGCCAGTCCCATCAACAACAAGGTATGGGCCGGTACGCATTATGACGGTCTGACCTTCTACGGCGATATCGTGGTGGAAGATCCCAATCACACGCTGACGTCCGTTACGGTTACGGGGCCCGGGATTGCCACTGGTCAGAATCTTATCTACCGCAGTAACACCGGTTCCTGGACGGCCGAGTTGAATCTGGGTTCGACGGCCCCGGCTGATTCTTACTACACGATTACCCTGCAGGGCGCATCGGGCACTCCGGTGGCGGTCCAGCAGCGCATCAACGGTGGCGTTGCCGAGCTGGCCACTAACCTGTCTCCCACCGGTGACCGGACGGGAAAAATAACCTTCGACTTCACCCGGATCACCGGCGCCGACGGCTATTCCATCGATCTTTTTGATGCCACCGGCAACCTGGTCTGGAGTTCCGGCAAGGTTCTGGCCACTTCCTTCCCTTACGACGGACCGCCTTTGCCTTCCGGTAACTACTACTATGCGGTGCACAGCTGGATCGGCAATAACTGCTCCGTAGCCACGGCCAGTTTCAACTATACGGCGGCCGTGCAATATCCGACCGGTGATTTGAATCACGACCGGCAGGTGGATCTGGCCGATGCCATTATCGCCCTTAGGGCCGCTTCCGGTCTGGAAACGCCGGTCCTCTTTGCCGACGGCGATGTAAATAACGACGGCACTATCGGAATGGCGGAAGCACTCTTTGCCATGCAGACCGTGGCCGGTTTGCGGGTTACCGACCACCAGGCGGCGGTGAACGGCGTCCTGGCATCGCTGGCGGACTATACAACCACAATAAATAACAAGGGCGCCGCCATTACCCCGGCCGATCTGTTGCCGTTCTTCCACCCCACTTATCTGGACGACGGACTGGATAGAAACATGGCGGCGCAGGACGACCTGCCGGACGGGGTCGTGCATATCGACGCCTTTACCGTCAACAAGGTGCTCTTCTTTGATGATGTGCGAAAAATCATCACGGCGGAAATAACGTTCACCGCCACCGTGAACAGTATCCCCGAAATTCACACCTTCTCAGAGACCTTCGCTTACGATCAGACAGCGGGCAAGTGGCTGAGATTCGGCAACCAGCGGATCGGCGAATTTTCCGTCTGGCTGGGCAAGAGCCGGGAAATGCCGGTGATCTTGGGGGCCGTGGATACCCTGGTCTTTCATCCCCATTTTACGGCGCCGCCCAATACGGTAAGCCAGGTGGCGGTCAGCGGTCCGGCGCTGGGCGGAACAGTTATCTACGGTAATCCCCGGAGCGAAACGGCAAACGGCATCACAATTGAGAGGTTCCATATGACTTCTCAAGGCGGCACGGATATCAACTTTTCTCAACCGGTGCCCGCGGTAGGAGACACCTACACCATGGCGGTTACGAAGAAAACAGGCGGTGTGGTGACTTACACGCAGGTGATGAAGGAGGTGATGCTGGATGCGCCGACGATTACCTCGCCGGCCAGCCATGAGCTTACCGCCGCCAGCATCGGCAGCCCGCTCAACGTGACCTGGACTCTGCCATCCGCCGGCATCGGGCTGGATGAAATCCGCCTGGAAGGGCAGGTCTGTAGCAGCGCCAACTGTCAACACGTGGAGGGGACGATTACCAGCCTCACTACGGGAACGATTACCCTGCCGAATATGGGTACCACGGTCAGTAGTGCGTACGTAGATGTGCGGATTCATAAGGGGGGCGAAGTCTTCACCAATTGCCGTTTTGAGTTTGGTAATTGATGCGATATATTAAAGAGCACAGTATTTTCGAACCGGCATATGTGACGTGAATCACACTGGGCGGATGATGAATTGGCTATTTTTTCAAGAAAAGTGTTTTACTTTTTAGTATTTGTAGTGATATTGTCAGCGGCAAGGTGGGAAAGTTACACCATCCCGGCAGATATTACAGGTCTTTAACTATGCAGGCGTTAAGAAACACCGTTCATCTCGTGCTGGTCCTGGCGATTCTTTCGACCGCCATGCCGCTTTACCAGCCCGGCGATGCCAATCGCGATGGCAAGGTCGGTCTGGCCGACGCCATTTTACGCATGCAGGGTTTTGTGCAAAACACCGAAGATCGGACTGATTTCCGGAACGGTATGGCGGATGTCCTGCTCACCATCTCTTCGGTGGCCGGGTTCAAGAAAATCATCAAAAGCGACCGCGCAGCGGCAAATCAACCGGATTCCGCAAAGTTGCCGGTTTGGGCCCTAACTTCCGGTCCCGGGTTGGAAATATCGCGGGTTATGGCCATGGCTCCAACAGACCGGTCAGCTATCCCTAGTTCCCCTTGCTTAGC
>Ga0082335_1007787_pt1 | contig 12669 bp, 16 predicted proteins | sample Subgrocontami58m_FD_72375 | JGI IMG/M metagenome (GOLD analysis project Ga0082335, IMG submission 72375) | Subsurface groundwater microbial communities from S. Glens Falls, New York, USA - GMW37 contaminated, 5.8 m (SPADES assembly) (version 2) ...
GTTATGCAGAACGAAGCCAAAGGATCTCATTAAACACTTAAAAGAGTATAAAGCTAATTATAGAATACTCCGGGTTGTTGCCTAATCATGTTCCGAAAGAATTAAAATGTTCATCTACTGATTTTTCCATCAGCTTTATAAACTCTTCTTCTTTTTCAAAAGAAGCAAGATACCGATAATAAAATGGCATTCAGCAGATTTCCAGACAAGAGCAAACCAAACAGCTGGCAGCCGGGGCAGTATAATAATCAGCAGCTTGGCGAAGTTGTCAGAGTAAGACTTCCGAGAGGCAAGGAAGTGCTTGGAGTTTTAGAGCAGAGGCTCGGGGCAAGCAGAATAATGATTAAGTGCTTTGACGGCAAGTCGCGAAACTGCAGAGTTCCGGGAAGATTAAGAAAAAAGCTATGGCTCAGGGAAGGAGATATTGTTCTGGTTGAGCCGTGGGAGTTTGATAATGACAAGGGAGATGTTATCTTCAAATACACCCCTTCTGCAATTGAATGGTTGAAGAAAAAAGGATTTTTAAAGGAAATATCCGAGTTTTAACATGATTATAGCAAAATTGTTTGAGTTTGATGCTGCGCATAAACTTCCAAATCATTCTGGAAAATGCAAAAATCTCCATGGGCATACGTACAAACTGGAGATTTCTGTCAGCGGAAAGATTAATGAAAAAGGGATGGTAATTGATTTTCACGATTTAGACAAAATTGTGAGGGAAAACGTCCTTGATATACTTGATCATTCATATCTCAATGATACTATTCCAAATCCGACAGCTGAGAATATTGTCCTCTGGATATGGAAGAAACTTGAGAATAAAATTGCTCTGAATAAAATTAAGCTCTGGGAAACTCAAGATTCCTGTGCAGTTTATGAGGGAGATTGAAAATGAAAAAATTAATTTTAGAAAGAACCGGCAAAATAAACGAAAATAAAAGTCTTCTTGAGAAAAAACTGCATGTTAAAATTATGATAATCGGCAGAAATATCTCAATTTCCGGAGAGGAACTGAATGAGTTTCTTGCTTCGACTGTGATTGAGGCGATTAAGCTCGGTTTTCCGGTTGAAATTGCTTTGATGCTAACAGAGCCGGATTTTGTTTTTGAAAAAATAGAAATAAAAAATCTGACAAAAAGGAGAAATCTTGAGGAAGTGCGGGCAAGAGTAATCGGAAAGGATGGGAGAACTAAGGCGCTTGTTGAAGAGCTATCCGAGTGCTATATTTCTGTGCATGGAAACGAAATAGGCGTAATCGGGCCGGCAGATACAATAAAGAACTGTCTGCAGGCGATAACGAAGCTGGTGCAGGGGACAAAGCAGGCAAATGTTTACGCGTATTTAGAAAAACAGCGCAAGATTCTCCATCCGAGTGATTTGGGATTGAAGGTGAATGAGGAGAAGGAATAAGTCATTTAAACTTTAACCATTTATAAAAATCTCCAAAGGACGCATTCGGATTTACCATTCTGACAACGGAGGAATCCTCTGTATCTTCATGCATTATTCCTATTTGCGCTGCACGATAAACCGCACATGCCAATGCCATCATACCGCACTCTTTTGGAAAGCCATAACTAAGAGTAAACTGCTCAATAGATTGAACCTGGGTTTGCGGCAGATATCTTTGAATTTGTTTGAACATCCCTGCAACAAACGCGCGCCTTGGCATGATTTCTAACTTACCAAAAGTATCTTTTATCGCCCGCCTCGCAGCTTTTTCAGGAACAGAAAAAATTTCAGGAGAACCACTTATACACCCCTCGAAATCACACCCAATTAGATAGTCATTAGTCAAAACTTTAAATCTTGCTGCAATATCAACTGCATCAGGCAGTGGCAGCTCGTCTTGTTCAATCTCTTCTAAGTCTACCATAAGTCATTATATGCGGAAGCATTATTTAAATATTTGTGTGGCAAAGTTAAAGTTAAACGAGTCATCTTGATTCTAAAACGGAAACAATATTTGCAATTAATGATGCAAGCAATCCAAATGCACTGATTAATAATCCTGACATGTCCAAGGCATTTAATTTTAATAAGACTATCACAAAATAGATAAAAATCGCAAAATTTACAATTTGAGAGAACAGAGATAATGAATCTCCAGTCTTCATTTTAAGAGAACAACGCCCGAATTATCCCATAAGTTAACAATCCCAAAGCTATAAACCCCATTGCCCATGCAATAATCTGAAGTATCTCCAATGTCCTCTTTTTCATATTATCTCAAGGTGTTGGATGTTTATAAATTTTTAGAAAAAAAATAAAACGTCCCCAGGAGGACTCGAACCTCCGACCTCCTGATATCAGAAAGCCTACCATAGGTCTTGACTTGTAACAGTCAGTTGCTCTACCTGTTGCTCCCTTCTAACCTTTTGTTTTCGAAAGTCTGAGCTATGGGGACATCTCTCAATAAATTAAGTGTTAAGAGGGTTTTAAAACTTATCCCTCGATTAAAATATGTGTAGGTTCATAAGATATTTCACCCCCTAAGCGATAACGCTTACGGGAGGTGAATAAAATTGAAAAGAGAGATAGTCAGAAGAGAGGCTATAAAACTCAAGCTACAAAATAAAACCTACAAGGAAATCATCGACTTTCTAAAACAAAGATTTGAATATAAAATAACAAAGAGAACTCTGATAAACTGGATGAAAAGATTCAATGAAACTGATTGGGATTTCAGAGATACTTCTCAAAGACCGAAAACAATCCATTATAAGTTTACAAAAGAGCATAAGAAAGAGGTTGTTATTAATAGAAAGAAGCAAGGATATAGTGCAAATAAACTAAGGATTGAGCTTAGAGAGAAAAACATTTTTATGTCAGAATCCACTATCAAAAGAATCATTAAAGGTAGTGGATTGTCTAATGGAAACAAAATGGAAGGCATAAAACTGAAGTGGGTCAGGTTTGAAAGGGATAATCCTAACTCTATGTGGCAAATCGACGGGACAGAGCTTGCAGATGGAACCTGGCTTGTGCTTGTGGAAGATGATTGCTCCAGATATTGCGTTGGAGCAATGATATTTGACACGCTAACAACAGCCAATATGATTCTGTTGTTAGAAGAGTGCATCCGGATGCACGGAAAACCTAGAGAAGTGTTAACTGATAATGGACATGAATTTGGAGGAACATGGAAAGATAGTCAGTTTGACAAATGGTGCAATTTGCAGGAGATTCTTCATATCAGAGCAAGTATTCATAAGCCAACCACCCTCGGAAAAATGGGAGCATTACAGCAGACTTATTTTAGGGAGATTTCGTATTGCAACAATGATTTGGAGGCTTGGAGAAAAAGGTATAATTGTGACAGACCTCATGAAAGTCTTAGGATGTTAACTCCATTAGTAGTTTATTTTCAGTATAGAAGGCATAAGAAACATTATGATTTGTGATTGTGTAGGACTAGGTGAAATATGTCTTGGTCCTACACACCCTCGATTAAAATATGTGAACCTCTACATAAAATTCTAGCTGCTAATAACCTTCAAAACACCCCTAATTTAATTATCCTCATAAGGATTAATTTAATTTATGATTTTTGCACGTTTATTGGGTTTGCCTTTTCTTATAATAACATTTTTATATCCCTCTTTCCTAATGAAAATATGAAATTTGATGACGTAATTGAAAAGAGGCGTTCGGTAAGAAGATTCTCGAGCAAGAAGCCGAAATGGCAGGATATTGTTGAAGCAATTGATGCCGCTAATAAATGTCCGCTTGCGGGGAATATCTACGCGCTGAGATTTATCCTTGTTGATGACAAAGCAAAGATTAGAGAGCTCGCTGAAGCGAGCCAGCAGGATTTTTTTGAGAATGTTGATTATGCTGTTGTTATTCTTTCGGATAAAACCTCGCTGATAAAAAGTTATGATGAAAGAGCAGAAATGTACGCCCGACAGCAGGCGGGAGCGGCTGTCGAGAATTTCCTTTTGAAAATAACTGAAATGGGTATGGCATCATGCTGGGTAGGGGCATTCGTGGACGAGGAGGTAAAGAGAGTACTGGAAGTTCCAGAGCCCTCTGATAATATCCAGGTTGAGGCAATTCTTCCCGTTGGCTTTGAAATGCCCGGGCATAAAGTGGAAAAAAGAAAAATGTCATTAGATTCCTGCTTGTGGTTCAATAAGTGGAAGAATAAGTTTATGACTTCTATTCATAAGCCAGATGCGAGCTAATAAGATTTTCTGCGTTGTCACTTATAACCTATGGTGGATAAAATCTAAGAAAGCCCATTAAACGCTAAACAATTCTGAAACAAATTATCTTATATCAGATAATATTTGGGTTATCAAAAATTAAAAGTATGTGCGGAGGTTTACTCAAGAGACGAATGCATTAATTGAATAACAGGTAGAATTAAATTGGGCATGAATTTGACAAAACAGCAAATTCTATTAACCCATTTCTTCTCATGGTTTAATGAAAAATTTTGAAGTTATATCCCATCCGAAAGAACTTTATAAGAAAATGCTGCGTGATATCTCTCTCGCAAGAAAAAGCATATATCTTGAAACTTATATTTATACTAATGATAAAATCGGAAGATTATTCAGGGACGCGCTTGCAAAAAAATCAAGAGAGGGGGTAAAAGTCTTAATTTTAATTGATTCCTACGGCGGGAAAGAAATAAACGCTGCCTTCTTCCAAAAAGACGCAAAAAACGAAGAGATAAGATTCTTCAAAAATGATTTTCATATTTTCAAGGTGCTTTTCAAAGAGCATGAAGTAAATCACAGAAAACTTCTGATAGTTGACGAGAAAATGGTCTACTTTGGCTCTACAAACATCACTGAGAACTGCCTTGACTGGAGAGAACTGAATTTAAGAATTGGGGGGGATATAACCCGCCATTTTGCAGATTCATTCAAATACAGCTGGAATCTTTCACAAAAGCTAAACAAAAAGAAGTTGAAACTTGTGCTTCATAAGGGATTTGAGATTCTGCACGATATTCCGAGAATAAAGGGATTTATGCAAAACAAGTATGTTAAAATGTTGAAGCAGGCAAGGTCTGAAATTTTAATAGAAACCCCCTATTTTGTTCCGACTCTCAGAATAAGAAGAGCTCTCCGCAAGGCAGTAAAACGGGGAGTAAGAGTAAAGATTATTCTTCCGCATAAATCTGATTTATTTTTATTTGATATTATCAGAAATAGGTATCTCAGCTCGCTTTACAAGGCAGGAGTAGAGATATTTTACTATATGCCAAGGATTCTCCATTCGAAGTTATTGATGGTGGACAATAAATTCTTCCTTCTTGGCTCGTCAAATCTTGATTTCAGGAGCTTTTTTCAGGACCACCAGCTGAATCTTTTCGGAAGGGATAAGAAAATGATTTCAGAGCTGAGGAAATTTTTCGATTCAGGAATGGCTCATTCAAAGCCATTTAATTATGAAGAGTGGAAATCTCGCTCTTCATTCACTAAGATAATTGAGCTCGTTCTCTCAGCGGTTGAGGAGAGACTATAGTTCAGCATACTTCTCAGAACAGAACAAAAAAGAAAGAAAAAATACAGAAACCCTGCGGGGTTTCTGTCCCTTTCGTTCTGTCAGGAATGCCCGCTGATGTTTGCATTCCTGAACATCCCAAAAACCCCACGACCAAACGCGAGGGTTTTTTGATTTCGAACTCAAGGAAATAAAAAAATAAATTAAATTAATTGAGGCCCGGCTTAACGATATACTTCTATGCCTAATTCAGATATTTCGTGTGTAGGTATAGATGTCTCCATTCTTGGTTTTCCAAGGATGTAAGGAGATTTTACTCCAGTCATAATTGTAATGACTCTTACTTTCCCTGAGAATTCCTTATTGATTCTCGCGCCGATTATAACCTGCGCTTCAGCTGAAAGATTTTCAGTCACCAGCATCCCGATATTTGAGAACTCTTCGAGTTTCATATCAGGTCCGCCGATTATATGGACTAAAGCTCCTGTAGCTCCTTTGTAATCAACATCAAGCAATGGATGAGTCAACGCCTGTCTGACTGCTTCTTCCACTCTATTTGCAGTATCGCTCTCGCCTATCCCAATGACAGCCACGCCTCCATTCTTCATAATTGAAGAAACGTCAGCATAGTCCAGGTTAATCAATGAAGGCAAGGTAATTGTTTCCACGATTCCTTTAATCATTGTTGAAACCAGTTCATTAGCAACAGCAAAAGCCTGCTCAATAGGCAGATTTCCCGCAATGTCAGTCAGCCTGTTATTGTCAATGACAATTACAGTGTCAGTTACTTCTCTCAGCTCCTGCAATCCAAATTCAGCTTTGTCAATTCTTGCCTTTTCGCATTCCCAGGGCATTGTTACAACTCCTATAACTATGCTTCCTGTTTCTTTAGCAAGCTGGGCTATTACCGGAGCAGCTCCTGTTCCAGTACCGCCGCCCATTCCAGCAAGAACGAAAATCATGTCTGCATTAGAAACTGCTTTCTTTATTTCAGAAACAGATTCTTTTGCTGCTTCACGTCCTTTCTGAGGATATCCGCCCGCTCCTAATCCTCTTGTCATTTCTTTTCCAATAAGGATTTTTTCGTCTGCCTTTGTTATAGACAGATGCAAAGCGTCAGTATTCACTCCATAGACAGTTGCGCCGTTGATTCCCTTGTTATAAAGCCAGGTAACCATGTTGCTTCCAGCTCCGCCAGCTCCGAAAACTTTGATATTGGCTTTTCCTGCCTTTAATTCGTCAAAGTTTATGCTGTGGGTAGAAGCGTTCTCTATTGCCTCTTTTGCAAAATCCAGCACCATTTTCTTTTTTTTTCAAACCTCCTTTCAGTTCTTGGTTGTTTTTTCATGGCGAAAGATTTATATACTTGCCATGTCTCTTTCTTTCAATAAATTTACAACTAATCAAAAGAATTCACCCCAAATTTGTATCAATTTATACTGGTAATATAAATTGATTAAACTATAGATTTACTGCTTCTTTATAAACTTTTCTTTACTCTGAAATATAGATTATTTTTCGCGTTGTGAGTTGAGAGTGATTAAAGTTTCGGTTATTCTTCACATAAATTCATTTTGGGCTATCATTATTTCCTCCTCGCCTCAAAAAGTTTTCACTTTGCTATATTCAACTTTTTATTCTAAAGTGAAAACTTTTTTCGCTGCTGCTCGGCTCGTTTTCTATTACTAATTCTAATTCTCCCCCGCATAATTGTGGGAATAACTCATGTGCCCTTCTTTGTTCTGACAATTCTGCGATTTTTTCTTCCTTTTCTCTTTTTGTTAGCTCATAACAATGCTGTTTAGCCTGTTCTTCATTTCCAAGAAGCCCATAGAGAAGGTAGGCGCTTTTGTTTGAGGTATCAACATGTAAAACATATTCGGGTTCATCTGAAAGTCTACATCCCGCGCGCCATACCTTGAATATTTGAAAACATGCGCCCTGAGACTCTGACTGAAGATTGATGAGTCCTAACCTCTTAAATCCATATCCAAAAGTTTCAACCCCAATTCGACTATCCTTTTTTGTTTCACCCCGAGTTATATCAAAAAGATAAACGGGTATTAACCCTGGGGCAAGACCCCAGACCCAACGGACTGAGCGTCCCTGTGCCAAGAGCACAGGGTATTACGATAAATAAAGATTATTGTCTATAATAGGAAAATTGCAGCTAACAAAAGTATCCACAAATCTAATTAGACCTGCAATAACCTTCTGATGGCATTCTTGTTGTTCGTGTATCATTTTCTTATCTCCGTCGTTATTCACAACTTAAGAGTAGGTACATATTACGCATATTTAATACTTTTTATGCTATTTTATTACTTTTAGGTAAGATTTATAAACGATTAACTCATAAGTTAGATTATGGGCGAAAAAGTAGCAAACCAAAATGTTTATAAACCAGAAGATATTAGCAATGATAACATACTCCCCGGAGAGCTGAAAAGGTCTCCGGATGATTCCTTTTCAAGAACTATTATTTTTATAGATTCGGGATTTTTGTCTAAGCTTTCTAAATATTTTGGCAACGGAAAATATTTGAGATATGACCTGATTCAATTCTGCAAGAACTTAGCAAAAAACCAAAGTTTAATTTGCGAACATATGTATTATTACACTTCTCCCCCATTCCAAAGCAATAACCCTTCACACGAAGAGTCTGAAAGGCACAGGAAATATGAAAATTTCAAAAATACCTTATCTCAAAATGAGATTATTTCTATAAAAGAAGGAAGATGCCAGAGAATAGAATGCCAAGGAAAATTTAGTTTTGGACAGAAAGGTGTTGATGCTCTCGTAATCATAGATTTACTTACGATTCCTACAAAAGAAAAGATAAAAAAGATTATCCTAATTGCCAATGACAGTGATTTTGTCCCGGTAATTAACAAATTAAAAGAACTTGGAAATGAGGTTATTCTTTATACCTACTACTCTAAGAAAAGAGGAAGTTCTTTTGCGAGAAGTAATGAGTTATTGCAAGCAGTTTCACGGTATGTTCGACTAACTAAACAAGATTTTGACAATGCCCCGCTAACATGAAACAAACAACTTTTAACATAATTAAATCCTATTGGGAGGAACTAAACAAAATTAAATTGTAAGCAAATAGTGACCTTCCCAACCAATCATATGCCTAAGGCAATGACCAGTTTGAATAATCAAACCTTTTACGGAGCCGGTTCGCTTACAAATAAAATAAGAAACACCCCCTATTTAGATTTTGCCTATTCACATGGACACACAAACAAATATTTATAAACCTCAAGAATACAATGATACTAACATGAGCCCCAGTAACCCGAGAGGGTTGCTGGACGAGTCTTTTAATTCTATCAGATTCATTAAACAGGATTTCAACTTCCCATTATGGATACAATAAAACTCGACTTAAAAGACAGAAAGATTTTAACACTATTAGATGAAAATGCAAGATATAGCAACAGCCAGATTGCTAAAAAAGTTGGCTTGTCAAAACCTGCTGTTGAATACAGAATACAACGACTATTAAAGTCTGGAGTGATATTCTCTTTCTATTCTGTAATCGATTTTACAAAGCTCGGATATTCTCAGTACAAAGTTTACTTTAAATTTCAAAACACAAGCATAGAAGAAGAAAAAAGAATTGTAGATTACTGGAACAAGGAGAGCAGTATAATCTGGACAGCTGAAATAAGAGGGCGATGGGATTTAACGGTATCTGTTTTAGCTAAAAACAATTTTGAATTTGGTAAAATTCTTTCCGGTTTTATGAACAAATTTTCCCGATTTATTCTTGAAAAAGATATTCTTTTGACAGAGTACTCTCCATATTACTCGCGGGACTATCTTGCTAACGGAAAAACCCGCGAGTTTGTTTACGGAATCCCCTCCAAGACTATTGAACTAGATGAAACAAATTCAAGCATTTTGCAGGAGTTAGCAGTAAATGCGAGAATAAACATTGTGGACTTGGCAGAAAAACTCAAGCTTACACGGGACATTATAAACTACCGAATAAAAAAGCTTACCAAAGAAGGTATAATTGTCCAGTATAGATGTTATCTGAATTTGGACAAATTAGGCATACATCATTACAAAGTTATTATCCGCTCGCAGAATCTGAATGAACAGGAAGAAAGCAGATTAAGGCAATACTCCTTAACTAACAAGAAAATTACCCAGTTTCTAAAGTTAATCGGCTCGTGGGATATTGAACTTGAGTTTGAAACAGAAAGTGAAGACGAGTTATATTCTATTTTAACCGAATTCAGAAAAGAATTTTCGCATATAATCCGGGATTTCGACATAATTAGAATTACTAAGAATTATAAATTCAATTTCTTCCCGTTCAGTTAGACTAAACTCTCCAGCTTCCTTATTTTCTCCCACGTCCGTTCAAGCTTTTTATTCGCCTCTGAAACTAAAATCTTCAGATAATTATCATCGACAAGAAGCTTTCCCTTCAAAATCAGTGGAAGTTCTATATGCTCAGTACTTCTCATCTCCAAAACAATACGTTTGCTTGAAGCCATGATGCCCGAATTCTTCCACCCAACAAGTTTTGCTTTGTCGAGCAAAACTTGGGCTGACTTCAAGTCAGAGCACGCAACATGAAGAATGCACGGCTCCTGCCTGAAATAAATTAAATCGCTCTTGTTTGTTTTTATTGCTCTTTCGATTTCTTTTTTCAAACTTTCAAGATTGACTTTGTCATGAGTTCTGAATAAAAATAAACCTTCCTGCTTTTTCTCGACATATTTTATTAGAACTGATCTTCCTGCGCACGAACTCGTGGTGTAATATCGTTTATCCTGATTTATCCTGGCGCATAACTTTGTTATCTTCTCGTCCCACTTTCCTATGCTCGAGTTATCGTTCATTGAAAGCTGTTTTTCTTTCGCTTGTTGAAATGTCATCTTAAACAAGAATTTTTTTGAGTTGATTTACAGAAGAAATATAAACTGGTTTTATATCAACCTCAACTTCCTTTTGTAGTTTTTTTGAAATAGTCTGTTCGAAAATAACAAGCTTTGTCCTGCTTCCTCTGTATTTCAGGTTATACTTCATCAGCGAAATTTCCCCCATCACTCCTGCAGATAACCCAAAGCAGATTGTATAATCTCCTAATGTAGCAATATTCCCGTTAACATCATACCACGAGTCAACTTCAAATCTCTCATCAATAACATCCATAAATGGTCCGATAATTTGCGGAGTATACTTCCCATAAAATGGACATCTCGCAGGAATTATTCCTATAACCTTCCTGCCGCCTAATTTTCTGTATAATTTAGCAAACTCGTACGGAACCCCTCTTGCAGGTAAAATGATGACTTCTGCATCTATGCTAACAAGCAATTTTGCAGTATTTTTCATCAATTTATTCAGCTCTTTTAAGCTTACTTTCGCATATTTACTTATGGTATCCAAATCTCCTGTTCCTATGATACTTACTTTCATAGAAAGATATAAAAAGGGGGTGTTAATAAACTTTTAGAGGTGTTCTTTGAGGTTTAAGATGGTAGCAAAATCATGGAAGGGTATGAACATTTTAGAAAGACTCGCGGTAGTAAGCGGCATACAATTGCAAGTTTTGAAAGAAGTGCATGCAGAAGAGGCAGTCCAGCGTGCAAAAAGAATAAAACTTCTTGGACTAAGTGAGAGAGAAGAAACTCGCATCAAAAAATATTGCTTTCCTCTTCCCGAAATAAGCTTACAAGAAGATGATGAAGCAAATGTCAAAACAATTCTTGAACAGATTGCACAACAAAGATATGCTAGAAAACCGGAACAGTACAAAATATGGGAAACTGATCGAGAAATAAGGAATTTTGAAGGAACTTGGTCCTGGCTTGAATTAAGATATCCTAGACACTACGCAGGATATTTAGACAGCATCTCGGTAAGCAGAGACTGGCAAATCGGAGACAAGAGTGAACCAACTCGAGTTAATGTTCGGTTTGTAAGAGGGAAAAAAGAAGTTTTTAGCAACACAAGAAAAGCAGCATTAGACAAAGAAGCCCAGCAGATTTACGAACAGATAAGAGCAGGATTATCCCGCTAATTTCTTATATTCCCGTATCAAATTCTCCCTGAAATTACCAAGATATTCGTAAGGAATAGCGCCACCTGCAGCACCAAAATGCCCCGCGCCATTTGAATTAGGTATTCCCTGAATAGATTTCCTAAGCAATAGCGAGCAATCTATCTTTTTATCCTGCCTTCTTGAAGAAACCTTCAGAATATTCTCTTTTCCCATTCTCTGAGAAAGAACAATAGTTTTATGAGGGCTGGCAGTGCTGATCCTATTAATTATCAAAGTCTTCACATTATACCTTGGCTCAAAATAATAAAAAGTCAAATCTCCATGCTCCTCTTTTTTCTGTTCAAATAACTTGAACTGCCTGTCGAATTCATTCCTAACAGTTTCAGAATACTTTTCAAGCCCAGTCTCGCCAAAATTTTTAGCTTTCATCAGCAAATTATAAACTTCCTCCTCATTATGCCTGAAATAAATAATTGCCATGTCTAAATCAGACGTTTCTTTCCATAAATTTTTAATCCTCTCAAAACCGTGCTCAGAAAAGAAACTGTCAAAATTGTCCTCTGAATATTTATAAGTAGTGTCAGACAAAACGCCCATCGCGGCAATCCACTCAGGAATTTTCTGTATCTTTGAAAATAAATAGTAACAAACATACGTTGCCGAACTCTCGTCAGATTTTATAAAAGCCATCCTCTCGGAATTCAAATCTTTTTCAAAAGGATGATGATCAATTAAAAGAACTTCTGCAAATTTCTCAATCTCCCGCATCTCACTTTCAGAAGGATTCAAATCGAAGATGAAAACCTTATTTATTTTAGTCTTCTTCAACCTTTCAACTATCAAAGAAAAAGTTCCGGGAATATATCCATAAAACTCAACCAAGTCAACCTTTCCTATAACTTTTCCTGCAATAACTGCGCTACAAATTCCGTCCCCGTCAGTATGGCTCACAATCGCAACCTTGTCAGTATCAGTAAGATTTCCCATAAATTCAAAGAATCCTTCCTCGCTTCCCGCTGTAAATTTAGGTCGTCTCATATTCTCTCCGCTAATGCCTCTAGCTGCCTGACAATTTTTTCATCACAGTTATGTTTTCCAAGAACATGGGCATTGGCATCCGCCAAGTCCTCTCCGTGAAAATCGCTTCCTGAAGTTAATATTAAGCCGTATTTTTTGCA
>Ga0082335_1007789_pt1 | contig 12667 bp, 13 predicted proteins | sample Subgrocontami58m_FD_72375 | JGI IMG/M metagenome (GOLD analysis project Ga0082335, IMG submission 72375) | Subsurface groundwater microbial communities from S. Glens Falls, New York, USA - GMW37 contaminated, 5.8 m (SPADES assembly) (version 2) ...
GCGCGCGGCGTCTCCCCTGTTTCTCGCGTCGGGGGGGCCCCGCCCCCCCCGCGGCGCCATTGTATGGAGGAGCCGGCGCGCCGCGGGGGGCCCGCGCTCCCAGCGAAGAGGTAACCTCCACGACCCATGGAGGTCCGATGTCCGCCTGAAAGCCCTTCATCTCCTTGTTTCCGTTGGCCTTTCCCGGTGTCTCCGGGAACGCGTCGTGCGCGGCAAAAGCGTGCAAACTTGAAATCGTCTTTTCCGTTCTGACGGCCGGCGGCTCTGATCGATCCTTTCACCTACCACTGCTGCCGCGCGTTTCCGGGCGAGTCACTGGGACACCTGTCTACGTCGGTTGCCAGGCGTGCGCCCACTGCCAACCGGCTGATTTCACAGGGGTTCTGCCGATGCCGCGCCATGCGACGTGGGACGCCAACTGACTCGTTTGTGGACGCTTTCCGGAACGACGCGAAGCCGGGGAGCGTGTTGCGTCCCGTATAGGGCGTGGTGCGGTCGACATCGACGATGGCCGCGGCATGGGTCACCCGAGCCGGTCTCGCCCAGCGCCTTCAGGAACGCCATCTGGCGCTCGCGGCGGCGGGTGAACTTGCGGCCATTGCGGTGGGTCGGGGAAAACGGGTCGGTCATGACGCCTCCTGACAGGATATATAGGAAACGGACGTTTTCCTGTCAATGGGTGGCCGTCTCGGGCCCAGGCGACGGAGTACGCAGTATTGGAGGTCTTGCCAGACAGCTTCACAACCTCTTCGCCTTCGTTGAACGTGCGAAAGATGACAATGCCGCGCTGTCCGGCGTGGAAGGGAGTGCAGGCCGCAGCCAAGCTGTAGCCCTCTCAGATTTTTCTATCGAAACCTCGGGCGGGTGCGACCGGCGCTATGCGCTGGCTGGTCTGTCTGGTTTACCGCCTGATAGCTCCCAAACATTCCAGTCCGGTAGCTCGTGCAGCTCGGCCAACTTGTTCAAAAGACTGCCCACAAGCTTGAGGCCGTTTGCGGCAACATCCCTTTCCTTAGACGACCACACCGACTTGGCGGCGTGTACCGCTTTGCTCCGCAGCGTATATAGGTCCTTGACGTGCTTTCTAATGGCCGCCCTTTCCTCGATGTCGTTGCTGGCAAACAGTGCGGCGCGGAGAGAAATGCGGGAGGTCATTTCGCTTTGGGCGCTGGGGTCACCAAATAGCGCCTCCAAGCAAATACTAGCGTCAATTGCGCCGTTGCCTGCGTCTACACGACTACGGGCCAGTATCAAGCGATCTGCTACAGCGTCGAACAGTGCCGCAACATGTTCTGGAAGACCAAGAACATGGTTGATTTGAGAACAGGCGGTCTCATCCAGCTTGATATCAACTCCAAGCGATTTCAGCGGGCCATCGAAGCGAGACATCGAGATCCTACTTCCAAACTGCGCTCGCTCGAGGTCAAGGCTGGTGAAGCCAGTCCAAGACACGGCCAAGACCGGGGCAGCGTGGTCGCTGACAGAAGCAATTGCCCGAATCGCCCTAGCTATGGGTCGGGAAAAGCGCAGTTCCGGGTCCGGCATCTCGGGCGTTGCGAGAACGTTGGGTTTCTCATGGATCGCAATGAGGGGCGGCAAGCCGAAGCGCATGACCCCTTCTGGAACCGAGAACTCATACATAGCCCGCACTTGTCGCCCGCGTTCGCCAAGCAGGGAAGCGACAGTAACTAGGCGCACGCCATTGGAGAACGAGCACGGCCCATCAATGCTGACGCCGTACACCTCCCAATAGTCAGCAATAGTTGCCGACTTCGTATCGTGGACCGTATGCAGCCACCGCACGGCATTTTCCGGCCCGAGGTCACGCGCCGCCTGGAGGAGATTATTGATTTGATAGCTTGGTGCGAGCATCAACTGTTGGTGTCCGAAGCATCGCCGCTCGGCGCGCCCAAACTTCGCGTGTGCCTTCATTAGCTGGAGAACGGTCTTTCGCTGGGCCTCCTCGTCGGCCGCTTCGGTCCGTGCTGGGGTGGGAAGAACGGGCGCTAGTGCGGCGACAAGCTGCTCATCGGATGTCATCTCAGCGGACCCGGTTTAGTGTGTGGGGCCTTCTTATACACTACGGTGCTTTTCCCACGGATTCCCATCGGGTTGCCTCTCCTCTTCCGATGACTAGGTAGGTGCCCTGCGATGGAGTGGAGGCTGCTGTTGCTTCCCGGCACTTGCCCATAAGACTTCGTGCGCAATCTCGCGCATCATCGCTGCGGCGGGTCCGACCTCTATGGTTACTGTGCTGCCATGGAGGCTCAATTCCCCGCCCGGATAGGCCACAATCAAATCCATGCCGAAATGGAAGGCTTTTTGTAGACCGTCGAGTTCCTCGGGTATCTCGGAGTCGATGTGTGCGCCTAGCTTGTTGCGCATCAGGTCGACGAACGTGCGCCGGGTCATCGTATCGCGCTTGTGGCGCGGCACTTGTTTGGCCTGGTCCGTAGGGATTAGGTGTGCAGGCGATCCTTTAGGTGCGGCGCTTGCTCGGAATACGTTCTCTTTGTTCCACCAGTTGCGGAAGGGCATCCACTCGATTCCCTTGATTGGTTCAACCGCCGCCGGCTGGAAGCAGACATTGGCGGTCGGAATCTCGCCAGGACGACCTTCGGACCTGATCCTTGCGTCCATATGCACAAGTGGGAACTCAGCAAGTAAGTTGGTGTGTCGATAAGCGTTTTTGGGGGTGGGAAATTCGCGTTCGCCGCGCCAACGAGTTCCGGCTGGATTATCGACAAGCACCTTGCGAACCTCGGTCGCAAGAATAAAGGCGATGTAGTGACGCCCGTTGTCATATATCCGACAGAGGTCGTGGATCGTCTCAAGGTTCTCCCTTAGGTGCTTGAGTAGTTCAGCATCGGACATTTTCTTCATAGTTGGCCCTGTACGGCACGCGCGAGACAAAAGCAGGCGTTGATTGATCAGTCGCGGGGCTGACGCTCCGCCAGCAGTTCGAGAGCCAGGTCAGTGTCGTTGAGCTTGAAGCAGTATTGGCGGAGAAGTCATTTCCGGTAGGCGTCGCCGGGGGTGGGCGGGGCGGCTCCCGTGGCGCTGGGGACACCGCGGTTGAGGAGGATGGTGCCGCCGTCGACGGTAATGTCGACTCCGGTAATATAGGAGGCCTCGTCGGAGAGCAGGAAGGCGATGACGGTCGCCTGTTCGCGCGGATCGCTGAGGCGGCGCAAGACGGCGGTGGCTTCGAAGGCGGGCATGGTGATGCCTGAGGCGGCGGCCATGTCGATCCAGCTCTGGAGCATCTCGGTGCGGGTGGCACCGGGGGAGGTCTGGTTGACCCGGAGGCCGGCGGCGCCGTACTCGAAGGCCGCGTATTCGGTGAGAGCGGTGATGGCTCGCTTGCTGGCGCCGTAGAGGGAGTTGCCGGCGACGGAGATGTGGCTGCCGATGGAGTTCACGTTGACGATGCTCCCGCCACCTGATTCGAGCATGGCTTTGATCTCATGCGTCAGGCAATGCCAGGTGCCGCGGGTGTTCGTGTCGAACAGGGTGTCGAAGTCGGCATCGGTGAGCTCGACAAGCGGCTTGGCGATGTCGGTCGCGGCGACGTTGGCGGCCATGGTAATGCGGCCATAGGCAGTGACGGCGGACTTTACGGCGGCGTCGACCTGGTCGTCCTTGGCGATATCGGCGCGGCGGCCGACGAGCGTGACGTTGGCGCCACGCTCGGCCAGGAGGACAGCCGTCGGCGCCCCCATGCCGCTGGTCGCTCCAAAGACGATGGCCGAGTGTCCGTGGTAGGGGGCATCCCGGCAGTGAAGCACAGCGGCTTCGAATTGCGGAGCGGATTAATGCTGGCATCAGCTCGCGCACGCGTTCGTCAACCGGCAGATCCTTCATGATCGCCTGGTGCGCTGTCGCCCGAAGCTACGTATCGTGACTGTGTGTGGTAACTGGGCGTTTTCCAATTCAATGAAAGAGGGCAAACATGGGTAGGCTCGACGGCAAGATCGCGGCGGTGACGGGCGGGGCATCCGGGATCGGTGAGGCGACGGTCAGGCGTTTCGTCGCCGAGGGCGCAAGCGTGGCGTTCTGCGATCGGGACGGCGAGCGTGGCCAGCGCGTGGCGGCCGAGCTCGAGGCGGCCGGCGGCAAGGTGGCGTTCACGCAGGCGGACGTCGGATCCGAGGCCGCCTGCCTCGCCTTCGTCAACGGCGCCGCGGCCAAGTTCGGGCACCTCGACATCCTCGTCAACAACGCCGGCATCCGCAAATACGAGAAGATCGACGAGGCGAGTGCTGCGAGCTGGAACGAGATCCTCAACGTCAACCTGATGAGCTACGCCTTCTGCGCCAAGGCGGCGATTCCGCTGCTGCGCCGAAACAAGGAGGGTGGGGCCATTGTCAACGTCGCCTCCGTCCGGTCCGTCGTCGCCGGCGGCGGCAACCTGCAATACGACACCACCAAGGCCGCGATCGCGGGCCTGACGCGGGCGCTCGCCGCCGACCACTCGCCGGAGGGCATTCGAGTGAATGCCGTGGGCCCCGGCCCGATCTTCACGCCGTTCCATGAACGGCGCATTGCGGCGGCCGGCGAGACCGTCGCGCAGTACAACGCCAGCGCCGCCAAAGGCACCATGCTGAAGCGCCCGGGCAGGGCCGAGGAGGTCGCCGCCGCGATCCTGTTCCTGGCCTCCGACGATGCCTCCTACGTCACCGGCGCCCTGCTGTTCGTGGACGGCGGCATGACGGCGATGTAACGCTGGAGGCGCCCGCGTCCTCTCGAGGGAAAAACCCCATGCCACTGACCCGCCGCGTCCTGATCGCGACCGCAACAATTGCCACTTCAACTTTGGCCGCCGCCGCTCCGGCTGCCGCGCAACCCCAGGGAAAAGCCATGACGACCCCATCCGGCCTGCAAATCATCGATACGACCGTCGGCACGGGCGCCAGCCCGAGGACCGGCCAGACCTGTGTCATGCACTACACCGGCTGGCTCTCCGAAGGGGGCGCGAAAGGCAAGAAATTCGATTCGTCCGTGGACCGCGGCCAGCCCTTCGAGTTTCCCATCGGCCAGAAGCGCGTCATCGGCGGCTGGGACGAGGGCGTCGCCACCATGAAGGTCGGCGGCAAGCGCACCCTGATCATTCCGCCGCAACTGGGCTACGGAGCGCGCGGCGCCGGCGGAGTCATTCCACCCAACGCGACGCTGATTTTCGACGTCGAGCTGCTGGCGATCAAGTAAGCCGCCCGGCTTTGCGGGAGCGGGGAACGTCGGACATCGGCTCCCGATCCTCCGCCATCGCCGCCGGAGACAACTGTCTGCCCCGTCGCCTCGGCACCCTCAACGACAGTCCCCCGGAAACGCCATGCCCGCCTACCGCAGCTTTCTCTTCGCCCCCGGCAATCATGCGCGGAAGGTCGCGAAGGTCTTCGAGTGCGGCGCCGACAATGTGATCCTCGACCTGGAGGATGCGGTCGCCAAGGCGGAGAAGGTCGCGACCCGTGCCCTGGTGGCCGACGCGCTGAGCCGACCGCGCAAAGTCGGTGCCTACGTGCGCGTCAACGGCTTCAACACCGCGTTCTGTTATGGCGACGCGGTGGCGGTGATCGGTCCCGGCCTCGACGGCATCATCCTGCCGATGGTCGAGAGCCGCGAGCAGATCATGGCCTTCGACTGGCTGGTGGGCTCCCTCGAGCGTGAGCGCGGCCTGCCGTTGGGCGGCATCGACATCATCCCGATCATCGAAACGGGAAAGGGCCTCGCCAACGCGCGGGCCATCGCTGCCGCCGGTACGCGGGTGAGGCGCATGGCTTTCGGCGCCGGCGACTATACGCTCGACATGAACATGGAATGGACGCGGGGCGAGAGCGAGCTGGAGCATGCCCGGGCGGAGATGGCCGTGGCGTCCCGCGCCGCAGGCCTCGAAGCGCCGATCGACACGGTGTGGGTGCATATCAACGACCTCGAAGGGATCGCGAACTCGGCAAAGCAGGCCAGGCAGCTCGGCTTCCAGGGCAAGATGTGCATCTACCCGCCGCAGGTCGAGGTGGTGAACCGGGCGTTCACGCCGACCGAGCAGGAGATCGCCTTCGCGAGACGCGTCGTCGCCGCTTTCGAGGATGCGGAGCGGAAGGGTTCCTCGTCGATCCAGCTCGACGGCTTCTTCATCGATTACCCGATCGTCTACAAGGCGCGGCGCACGCTCGACCTCGTCGACGCCACCAAAGAGGTGACGTGATTTCTGCCGAAGCGGAATGCACCCTGCGCCAGTGTCTTTCCGACTGAATCAGAATCGCTTCTTCTCCTCCCCCGCCTCACGGGGGAGGTGCCCGCAGGGCGGAGGGGGAAGGCAACATCAAAACTGTTGCTTTCCCCCACCCTACCCTCCCCCGTGAGACGGGGGAGGAGAAGAATTCAGATCACGCCTTCATCTTCCAGCCCGCGCAAGTCCGCGGCGGTCATTCCCAAGAGCTTGCCGTAGACTTCGGCGTTGTGCTGGCCGAGGGCGGGGCCGAGCGTGTCGACGCCGCCCGGCGTGTCGGTGAGGCGGGGCACCACGTTGGGGACGGCGAGATCGCCGGCGCGCGGGTCGCTCACGCGGGCGATGTTTTCGCGCGCCGCGTAGTGCGGGTCCCTAAAGAGTTCGTCGACCGCGGCCACGATGCCGCACGGCACTTCCGCCTCGTCGCACAGCAGGACGGCCTCCTGCTGCGTATGCTTCTGCGCCCAGGCGGCGACCAGGCCGTCGACCGCGGCGCGCTGCTTTTCGCGCTTGGCGATGGTGCCGTAGATGCCGTCGCCGGCCACCTCGGGACACCCCATCAGCCCGGCCATGCGGCTAAAAATCTTGTCGTTGGTGCAGGCAATGGCGATCCAGCGTCCATCGCCGGTCTGGTAATGGCTGTGCGGGCAGACGTTGGGGGCCGCCGCGCCCATGCGCTGGCGGATGAATCCGACCTTATCGTAGGCGGGCGCCATCTCGTCGAGGATGCGGAAGATCGGCTCGTACAGCCCGATGTCGATCTGCTGGCCCCGGCCGGTCGTGTCGCGCGCGCGCAGCGCCATCATCACGCCCAGCGCACCGTAGAGTCCCGCCATGTAGTCGGCGAGCGTCGCCGAGCCCGGGGTTACCGGCGGTCCGTCCGGCTCGCCGGCCAGGAAGGAGATACCGCCGAAGGCGTTGCCGATCCGCCCGAACCCGGGCCTGTGGCTATAAGGCCCGGTCTGGCCGTAGCCCGAGACGCGCAGCATCACGAGCTGCGCGTTGACAGCGCTCAGCACGTCCCAGCCCAGGCCCCAGCCTTCCAGCGTGCCGGGCTGGAAGTTCTCGGTGAGCGCGTCGGCCTTGGCGACGAGCTGCTTCAGGATCGCCGCCCCCTTGGGCGATTTGAGATTGAGGGTCACCGACTTCTTGTTGCGCGCTTCCGACAGCCAGACGAACGTGTCGCCGCACGCGCCCACCGTGCCGAGCCGGCGGCAGGGGTCGCCCACCTTGGGCTGCTCGACCTTGATCACCTCGGCGCCGAACTCCGCCATGAGGGTCGCGCAGTAGGGGGCGGCGATGTAAGTCGCGATGTCGATGACACGCAGCCCGGCGAGCGGGCGAATACTCGAAACAATGTCGGACAAGATGCGGTTCCCTTCACAATCCCTGCTTTACCTTCGGCATCACCTGGGCGGGGCGACCGCGGTGCGAGAGGGCTATGCTTCGTTGGTCTTTTCGTCGTTTCCCTCGAGCCCTGCGACCGGAAGAGTTGCCGGGCCCGGGCGCCGCTCGCCGAGCAGACGCCGGGCCTCCGCCACGCGTCCGGCGTTCAGATAGGCCCGCAACAACGTCGCTTCCACCAGATCCACCTGCGCCCGGCTGCCGCCCATGCGTTCCCGATCGGGCAACATGGGCACGATGAGGTCGATCGCCGCGGCATGATCGCCGCGCTGGAAGGCCGCGAAGGCGCGCGCCACGGCGGGGATGGTGGAACCGGAAGGATAGCGGCCCGCCTTCACCAGCTCCTCGATGGCCCGGACCCAGCCCTCCAACGCGGCGTCATCGCCTGACGCGGCAAAGGCCAGCGCCACGTGCCAATCGGCGAGGGAAAAGCCCGGGCGTGGAATTTTCTCGCGCGCGTAGTCCACGAGCTTCGCCCAACGCGCGGGATCGCGGGGATGGCCGGCCAGTTCCGATCGCCACAGGAACGAGGAGGAATCCGAGAGCTTCTGGTGCACGGCGCCGCGATGATCGTCGGCCGAGAAGGCGTCGTTGTAGAGGCGAAGCCCCGCGTCCAGATGGCCGGCATGCAGCTCGAACAGGCCGAGGTGCCAGTTCAGGTGGCCGAACAAGCCGCCGGCGCGATCGTAAAGCGGCAGCCAGTCGCGCATGAAGGCGATGCCGCTGTCGCGCTCGCCGGTTTCATAACAGAGATGGGCGAAGGCGTGGGCGCCATAGGCGTTGCGCCGGACCTGGGCCAGGGAACGCTCGATCCGGGGGCGCGCCGCATCGTGCCGGCCGATTTCCGACAGCGCCATACCGTAATGGGCCTCGAACCACCAATCCTCGCCGTAGTGCGGGGCGAGCGAGTCGAGAAAGTCGACAAGGCCCTGTTCGCGGCCGGGCAGGCCGGACATCCCGATCAACCCGCCCTGGTTGGCGGCGAGGCTCAGCACCAATGCGTCGCGCGGCCACGTCTCCACATGGGCACGGAGCGCGGCCAGGGCCGCGGCCGCCTGACCGGCAAACAGGTGACGAAAGACATCGATATGGCCGAGATCGCGCGCCGAGGCTCCTTCCGTGAGGCCGAGTGCCGTGGCGAGAGACTCGCGCATGGCGGCAACGTTGCCCGCGAGCTGAAAGGTGCGGGCCTTGCCGATATGGGCGAGGGCAAACTTCGGATCGGCGGCGATGGCACGGTCGAAGGCCGCGGCGGCGCCGGGGTAGACCGTCAGCAGAAGGTCGACACCCTCGACGTAGGCATCGCGCGCGGCGACGACGGCGGTGGAGAGCGGGAGTCCGTAGCGGTCCGTCAGCATATCACCACACCATGACCAGCATCGTTGCTCGAAGCAGGATAGTCGCAGGGCGTCAGGGCTTTTCAACCCCGGCGCGGGCGCAATCCTCGTCTTCTCGAGCCTTCGACCTTCGCCTGACGAAAAATCCGTGTTGGTTGTCGTGCGGACTTCAATCAGGATGACCCACCCGTTCTCCAGGAAGGGAACACCCCATGACCGTCACCATCACGCCGCTCACGCCCGTCTTCGCCGGCGAAGTGGGCGCGATCGACCTGCGACAGGTGCATGATCGCGAATCCCTGGAAGCGATCCGCGCCGGCATGGACAGGTACGCCGTGCTGGTGTTCCGCGATCAGAATTTCACCAACGAAGAGCAGCTCGACTTCGCCCAGCGTTTCGACGGCACGCTGCATGCCCGTACTTCCTCCTCGGCCATCGGCAGCAACCGGTTCGGCAACGAGGCGCTGGCCGACATCTCCAACGTCGACAAGGACGGCAGGATCCGGGATGCGAACAACCGCATGCGCGCCTCCTCGGTCGCCAACCGCCTGTGGCACACCGATGCGTCGTTCGTCGATCCGCCGGGCCGCTACTCGATGCTGTCGGCGCGGGTGGTGCCGCCGGTGCGGGCCGACACCGAGTTCGCCGACATGCGCGCCGCCTACGATGCGCTCGACGCGGAGACGCGCGACTCGATCGAAGGGCTCAGCGTCTATCATTCCATCGTCTATTCGCGCCACGTGCTCGGCTTCGACTTCAACGAGGACGAGCAGGACAAGCTGAAGGGCGCCGTCCATCCGCTGGTGCGCACCATCCCGGGTTCCGGCCGCCGCGCCCTTTATCTCGCCTCGCACGCCGCCCATGTCGTCGACTGGCCGGTGCCGGAGGGCCGGCTGCTGCTGCGCGACCTCAGCGACCATGCCACGCAGCCGCACTTCATCTATCGCCACGTCTGGCGGCCGCATGATTTCGTGATCTGGGACAATCGCTGCACCATGCATCGCGCCCGGCCGTTCGACGACAAGACTCACCGCCGCGAGCTGCGCCGCACCACGACGCTCGACCTGCCGCTGCCGGTTTCGGCTTAGGCAATAGTGACGCCTTAAGCTTCTCGATCCATGGCCGTGCAGAAAAGGGCCAGCTTGTTGCCCAGCGGATCGCGCAGATAAGCCACGAAGAAATTCTTGCTGTACTGGGCGCGGAAGCCCGGCGCGCCCTCGTCGGTGCCCCCGGCCGCAACGCCGGCGCCGTGCAAGGCGTGAACCTGGGCATGACTCGGCACTCGAAAGGCGATCATCGAGCCGTTGCCGACCGTGGCCTCCCGTCCATCGTAAGGCTTCGTGACATACACGGCACCGGGACCGTTGAAGCGATCGGGAATGTCGGGGAGCGTGTAAGCCACCGCGTCCTTCTGCTCGGCCTTCTCATAGCCAAGCGGCTCGAGGACCGCCGTATAGAACCGTTCCGACCGCGGAATGTCGTTCGCGCCGACAGTTATGTAACTCAGCATCGCTATCCCCTGTCCGGCCCCCGTCCGGTGCGTCTTGAAGCAACGTCAGAGCTTCTCAACCCCGGCGCGGGCGCAATCCTCGTCTTCCTGTGCGGTGCCACCGCCGACGCCGCAGGCCCCGACCAGGACACCCTGGCGGAAGATCGGCACGGCGCCCTGGCCATAGAACATATGATTGCCTTCGGCCGCGGCGATGCCGCGTAGGGTCGGATGGTCGGCACGCGGCGTCAGATCGCCACTCGGGCGTCCGAAGGCGGCCGAGGCCATGGCCTTGCCCTGGCTGCCGAAGGAGCCGGCCCACATGGCGCCATCCATGCGCTGGAAGGCAATGAGCCGTCCGCCGGCGTCGCACACGGCGATATTCATCTTCGCGCCGATCTGGTTCGCCTTCTCGATGGCGCCCGCGATCACGCGATTGGCATCCGCGAGGGTGAGGGTCATGAGGTCGATCCTTTCAGGTCAGGAACTCACCAGGATGCTGGCGCTCGTCACGTCGTCGGGAAACTTGATCATGCCGGAACCTCAGAGGTGAGAATCGCCAGCTCCAGGCGTCTCTTTTCCGTTTCCTCGTCGAACCTCTGCCCGACGATCCTGTAGGGACGGCGAAATTCTAGTCTGACCGGCCAGCATTTCGGACTGAGCAGCAGGCGCCGCAGGCTTTCTCCATATCCCGGCAGATCCCGCCACATGGCGTCCGTCATCTTGACGTGCAGCGGCATGATCCAGGCGCGCTTTTTCCAGGCAGCCTTGAGGATCTGGGCGTTCCTGATCCTGCCCATCCTGTTCGGTCCGACCGATACGTGTTCGGCTTGCTTGCTCGTCCGGCCGCCTTCGAGGTGTGCGACGAAGCACTGCTGCCTCTCGAAATGCTCCATCCCCCTTTTCATCGCAGACCAGTTGAGCTTCCGCGACTCCAGCGTGTCGTCGCGACCGACCCGGATGCAGCGCAGTCGCTCATGATCCTCCGGCGTGAAACCCTTGAAGAGGTTCTTGTCCGGAAGACTCCACGGAAAAATCCTGAGCCGCAGCATCGCCCAGGGCCAGAACACGAGAGGAATGAGAAACGTTTCGATGAGCGATGGATGGTTTGCAACGATCAGCACGCGGCCGCGTCGCACGTACGCCACCGCGCGCCAGTAGCCGCTGATTCTGATGACGCGGAACAGTCCGAGCAGCCAGAAGGGGATTCCGAGAAGCGTTCCGAGCAGCACCGCCATGGCGAGGCCGCTCGAGAACGACGCGAGTCGATCTTTGCGCCCCCGTTGCATGGCGATTACCGTAATCCATGCGGCACGTCCGACCAAGGGTTGACAGGATGGACGCGAGCGAGCGGTTGCAATAGGGCGAGATGCACCAGCGGATTGGGCTGGCGCCGGCTGCGCCAGGCCAGCAGAGCGCTCAGCCGCCCTCCCGCCAACCGCGTCTCGGCATCGTCAGCGCCATCGCCATGCCGGCGATGTTGGCGCCGGCGGCGATCAGCACCGCCGTGCTGTATTCGCGGGTCATGTCGAACAGGTAGCCGGCCAGGACCGGCAGGCTGACGGCAGCCAGGCACCAGGCGACGTAGGTGCGCCCGGCGACGCGCCCGTAGTCGGCCGGCCGCCAGTAGAGGGCGATGCCGCCGGCGGTGGCGCCGGAGACGAAGCCGTAGCCCAGGCCGACCATCCCCAGTCCCAGGACCGCGGTGACGGGCGCGGGCAGCAGTATCACCAGCAGCCCGCCGCCCAGCGCCAGCGCGTGCGCGGCGCACATCACATGGGGCACCGCGAAGCGATCGACCAGCCAGCCGCCGCTGATGCGCGCAGCTGCGATGGCGCCGGTGATGCCGGTCGTGGCGCCCACCGCAAGGGCCGCCGCCCCGCCATAGGCGGCCACGATCTCGCGCGCCTGGCTCAGCACCATCAGGCCGGCCGAGGCGGCCAGGAAGAACGTCGTCGCGAGCTTGAAGAACGTCGGGCCCAGAACGGCCGGCGCGGTCGCTGTGCTGCCTGGCGCCGCGGCAGTCGCCGGCGGGATCAGCCGCGCCCCGCCGTGCCGGGCGAGCAGCGCCGCCGCCATGCCGCACGCCACCAGCACGGCCGCCAGCCCCGCCAGCGTCGTGCGCCAGCCGAAGGCCTCGTTGCAGGCATGGAAGGCGGGCGTCGCGATCATGGCGCCCATCGGGGAGAGGCTGACGATGTAGCCGTT
>Ga0082335_1007792_pt1 | contig 12664 bp, 15 predicted proteins | sample Subgrocontami58m_FD_72375 | JGI IMG/M metagenome (GOLD analysis project Ga0082335, IMG submission 72375) | Subsurface groundwater microbial communities from S. Glens Falls, New York, USA - GMW37 contaminated, 5.8 m (SPADES assembly) (version 2) ...
TCGCCTACTCCGGCGGGCTCGACACCTCGGTGATCCTGCAGTGGCTGCAGGACACCTATCACTGCGAAGTCGTCACCTTCACCGCCGACATCGGCCAGGGTGAGGAGCTTGCGCCCGCGCGTGCCAAAGCGAAAAAAATGGGCGTGAAGGAAATCTTCATCGATGATCTGCGCGAGGAGTTCGTGCGCGACTTCGTGTTCCCGATGTTCCGCGCGAATGCAGTCTACGAAGGCGAATACCTGCTCGGCACTTCGATCGCGCGGCCGCTGATCGCCAAGCGCCAGATCGAAATCGCGAAAAGGACCCGTGCCGACGCGGTGAGCCACGGCGCCACCGGCAAAGGCAACGACCAGGTGCGCTTCGAACTCGGCTACTACGCGCTCGAGCCCAATATCCGCGTGATTGCGCCGTGGCGCGAGTGGACCCTGACTTCGCGCGAGAAGCTGCTCAAGTACGCGCAAAAGCACGGCATCCCGGTCGAGATGAAGAAGAGAAGCGGTTCGCCCTACAGCATGGACGCGAACCTGCTGCATATCTCGTACGAGGGCCGCAGGCTCGAAGACCCGTCGCGCGAGCCCGAGGAGTCGATGTGGCGCTGGACGGTGGCGCCCGAGCAGGCGCCGGACCGGACTGAATACATCGAGCTCGAGTACCGGCGGGGCGACATCGTCGCGCTCAACGGCAGGAAGCTCACGCCGGCGAAAATGCTGGAGGCGCTCAATAAAGTGGGCGGCAAGCACGGCATCGGCCGGCTCGACCTGGTCGAGAACCGCTACGTCGGCATGAAGTCGCGCGGCTGCTATGAGACGCCGGGCGGCACGATCATGCTGAAAGCGCACCGCGCGATCGAGTCGATCACGCTCGACCGCGAAGTCGCGCACCTGAAGGACGATCTGATGCCGCGCTACGCGGCGCTGATCTACAATGGTTATTGGTGGAGCCCCGAGCGCAGGGTGCTGCAAACGATGATCGACGCCTCGCAGGCGGGCGTCAACGGCTGGGTGCGTCTGAAGCTCTACAAGGGCAATGTCATCGTGGTCGGCCGCGATTCCGGCACCGATTCGCTGTTCGACACGGCCATCGCCACCTTTGAGGACGACAAGGGCGCCTACGACCAGATGGATGCCGCAGGCTTCATCCGGCTCAATGCGCTCCGGATGCGCATCGCCGCGAATCTGCGCAAAAAGCGCAAGAATTGAGAAAGACCTTTATGCCGAAATTGGATAATGTCAGCATCACCAAGAAAGCCAACGTCTACTTCGACGGCAAGTGCGTGAGCCACACGGTGCATCTGCCGAACGGCGACCGCAAAACGGTCGGCGTAATTTTTCCGGGCGTGCTCACGTTCAAGACCGGCGAGCCCGAACTCATGGAAATCATCGCCGGCAGCTGCCGCGTGAAACTGCCGGGAGACGCGGACTGGCGCATCTGCCGCGCCGGGGACAGCTTCAGCGTGCCCGCCAACAGCGCGTTCGATATCGAGCCGCTGGAAACCCTCGATTACGTGTGCCACTTCGGTAAATAGATCCGCAAGGCCGGACTCGACGACGGCACCGGCGTGCCGGAAATCTCACACGCAAAGGAGCCACCATGCCATCTTTTGATATCGTATCCGAAGTGAATCAGGTCGAAGTCAGGAACGCGGTCGATCAATGCAACAAGGAGATTACCAACCGCTTCGACTTCAAGGGCTCGGATGCGCGCGTCGAAATCCAGGATAAGGACAAGGAGCTTACCCTGATGGTGTTTGCCGACGACAACTTCAAGCTCGGCCAGGTGCGCGACGTGTTGACCGCGAAGCTCGCGAAACGCGGCGTCGACGTGCGCTCGCTGGCGCCGGGGACGATAGAAAAAACCACCGGCGACACGGTCAAGCAGCCGGTCACGGTGCGCGTCGGCGTCGAGCAGGAGCTTGCGAAGAAAATCGTCAAGCTGCTCAAGGACAGCAAAATGAAGGCGCAGGGCAGCATCCAGGGCGATGCCGTGCGGGTATCGGGCCCCAAGAAGGACACGCTGCAGGAAGTCATCACGCTGGTGAAGAAGTCGATCACCGACATCCCGCTGCAATTCAAGAATTTTCGCGAGTAGCCGGGTTTTAGCCGGCCAAACCGCGTATCCAGAGTGCGTAAACCTCGTCCGCAATGCGGTGCAGCGCCTGCAGGCGCGGCTCGAGATCGGACTTGATCGCATCGACCGGCTGCACCGCCGGACTGTGGCTGCGGGCGATTTCGCGCGCACCGCTTGCGCACCAGGCGTCAATCATCTCAGCCGTCATCTCGATGTGGCATTGCATCCCGAGATGCCTGCCCAGCGCGAAAGCCTGGTTCTCGCAATAGCGGTTGGTGAGCACGCGCCCGGCCCCGGGCGGAATGGTGAAAGTCTCGCCGTGCCAATGGAACGCCAGGAATGACTGCGCGGCATGGCCGAACCATTGCTGCGCGGGCGTTGTGCCTGCCACGACGACCTCGCCCCAGCCGATTTCCTTGACCGGATTGCGGGAGACTGTGCCGCCGAGCGCCGCCGCCATCAGTTGCCCGCCGAGGCAGTGGCCAAGCACCGGCACGTCGGCATCGACGCTGCTGCGGATCAGTTGCAGCACCGGCGCAATCCACGGCAGATCGTCGTTGACGCTCATCGGCCCGCCCATGAAAGCAAGGCCGCTGAATGTGCGCGGGTCGTCCGGAACCGCCTCGCCGGCATCGACCTTGATCAGGCGCCACGGAATATGGTGGCGTTCGAGAACTGTGGCAAAATAACCCGGGCCTTCAGTTGGAACGTGCCGGAAAATCGCCACCGGTTTCATGGTTGGGCCTGTCATGTTCAGGATGATAAATCATACGATAGCCGCGCTGCTTCTCCTATTGCTTTGTGGCGCTGCGGTTGCAGCCGATGTCAATTTGAACGGCGTCATCGGCACCAAGGCTCTGATCGTGATCGACAATGGCAAACCGCGCCTGCTCGCGGCGGGCGAGACCTCGCCCGAAGGTGTCAAGCTCATCAGCGTCGCCGGTGAATCGGCGGTGATCGAAATGGGCGGCAAGCGCGAGACCCTGACCCTGGGCCAGAGCGCGCGCCTCGCGGGAGGTGCGCGGCCAGCCGGCGGTAAGAGCGTGACGCTGGTCGCCGACAGCCGGGGGCACTTCGTCACGATTGGCGCGATCAACGGCATTACGGTGCGCGTGCTGGTCGATACCGGCGCATCGCTGGTCTCGATGAGCAGCAGCGAAGCCAAGCGGCTCGGCATCAATTACACCGCGGGCCAGAAAGCCTTCAGCTCGACCGCCAACGGCGTGGTGCCGACCTACCGTGTGAAAATCGATGAGGTGCGCATCGGGGACGTCACGTTGAACAACGTCGACGGCATGGTGCACGTCGGCGACAACCTGCCGATCGTGCTGCTCGGCATGAGCTTTTTAAACCGCATGGACATGAAACGCGACGGCGGGAAGATGGTGCTGACCAAGCGGTTCTAGGCGTCCCCCGCTTCTCAATCCTGCTTCTCCCCCTGCCCCACCATCGAGAGCAGGTGGCCGAACTTGGTGCGCTTGGTCTGCAGATACTCGCGGTTGGCCTGACGCGGTGCTGCTTCGAGCGGCACGCGCTCGGTGACGGTAAGCCCGTAGTCCTCGAGTGCGTGCACCTTGTCGGGGTTGTTGGTCATCAGGCGCACCTGGCGCACGCCGAGGTCGAACAGAATATGCGCTCCCGTCTTGTAATCGCGCATGTCGGCCGCGAAGCCAAGCGCGTGGTTGGCCTCGACCGTGTCGTGTCCCTCATCCTGCAGCGCGTAAGCGCGGATCTTGTTAAGGAGCCCGATACCGCGCCCCTCGTCGAACATGTAGACCACGACCCCGCTGCCGGCGTGCTCGATCGCGGTCATCGCGGCCTCGAGCTGCTCGCCGCAGTCGCAGCGCACTGAGCCGAACACGTCTCCCGTGAGGCACTGCGAATGCAGCCGCACCAGCGTCGGAGTATCGGGCTTCACCTCGCCTTTCAGCAGCGCCACGTACAGCGTCGTTTCCAGGTCATCGCTGTAGACCATCAAGCGCCAGCTGCCCGCCACGCGCGTCGGCAGCGTGGTCGTCGCCCTGCGCCGCACCACGTGTTCGTGGCGGCGGTATTCGATCAGAGTGGCGATCTTCAGAATGCGGATGTCGTGCTGCGCTGCGAAGCGCTCGAGTTCCGGCATGCGCGCCATCGTGCCGTCGGCGTTCATGATTTCGCAGATCACGCCGGCCGGTTTCAGTCCTGCCATGCGCGCGAGATCAACCGCGGCCTCGGTATGTCCGCGCCGCGCCAGCACCCCGCCGTCTACTGCGCGCAGCGTCTGCAGCCGGCCGGGCCGGATCAGGTCGCCGGGGCGCGTGCCGTCGGCGATTGCGACGGCAATGGTGCGGGCCCGATCGTGCGCCGACATCCCGGAGCTGACGCCTTCGCGCGCATCGATCGGCGTGGCAAAAGCCGTGCCGAATCTGCTCTGATTACCCTGCTCGTCGGTGATCAGCGCCAGCCCGAGTTCGCGCATGCGGCTCTCGGTCAGCGCGAGCGAAATGAGCCCGCGCCCATGCGCCGCCATGAAGTTGATCGCTTCGGGGCTTGCGCGTTCGGCGGCGACGAACAGATCGCCCTCGTTCTCGCGGTCTGCGTCGTCGACCAGAATCAGCATGCGGCCTTTGCGCACTTCGGGCAGCAGCTGCTCGACGATGAATTCGCTGGTGGGCTGGGTGCCGCTCATGGCGCGCTCGCCATCCGTGTCAATCGCCGTTCTTCGAAACCAGCCGGATGAACTCGGCGCGCGTTCTTTCCTGCTCGAACTCGCCGGTGAAAGCCGAGGTGGTCGCGATCGAATGCTGCTTCTGGATGCCGCGCATCACCATGCACAGGTGCTGTGCTTCGATGACGACCGCGACGCCAAGCGGTTTCAGCGTGTCCTGGATGCAGTTGCGGATATCGACGGTGAGCCGCTCCTGCACCTGCAACCGGCGCGCATAGGCATCAACGACGCGCGGGATCTTGGACAGGCCGACGATATGGCCGTTCGGAATGTAGGCGACGTGCGCCTTGCCGAAGAACGGCAGCAGGTGGTGCTCGCACAGCGAGTAGATTTCGATGTCCTTGACGATCACCATCTGCTGGTATTCTTCCCTGAACATCGCCGAGCGCAGAATCTCCGCGGGGTCAAGATCGTAGCCGTGGGTCAGGAACTGCAGCGCCTTGGCGACGCGCTCGGGTGTTTTGGCAAGCCCTTCGCGCGCGGGATCTTCGCCCAGGTCCTCGAGGATAGCGCGATATTTCTCAGCGATGCGCGCCACGGTGCGCGGGTTGTACTGGTCGATCTTCTCGTACCCGTCCATCTCGTTTTCCGATTGCATCGTCGCTGGGGGCCGCTTGTCCATGGCGTCTCAGTATACTACCCGCTCAACCTCGCCCGGATGCTGGCGAGGATGCCATCCCGGTTCAGGCCGCAGCTCGCGAGCTGCAGCGCCGGATCACCGTGGTCGACGTAACGGTCGGGCAGCCCGAGTTGCAGCACCGGCACTTTCAACCCCTGCTGCTGCAGCGATTCCAGCACCGCGCTGCCGGCGCCTCCCTCGATTACGTTCTCTTCCACCGTCACCAGCAGATCGTGACCGCCCGCCAGCTCCGCCACCAGCGCGTCGTCGAGCGGTTTGACGAAACGCATGTTGGCGACCGTTGCATCGAGTTCCTCCGCGACTTCGAGCGCAGGCTTCAGCATGCTGCCAAACGCGAGAATCGCGATCTTTTTCGACAGCAGCGCAATTTTTTTTCCGCTGCGGCGGATTTCGCCCCGGCCGATCGGCAGCGCACGCATTTCCTTCTCGATTGCGACGCCAGGACCGGTGCCGCGCGGGTAGCGTACCGCGGCCGGCGTACTCAGCTGGAACGCGGTGTACAGCATCTGCCGGCACTCGTTCTCGTCGGACGGCGCCATCACCGTCAGGTTGGGCAGGCAGCGCAGATAACTCAAATCAAAGCTGCCGTTATGCGTCGCGCCATCGGCTCCGACCAGGCCGGCGCGGTCGATCGCGAGCACGATCGGCAGGTTCTGGATCGTCGCATCGTGGATCAACTGGTCGTAGGCCCGCTGCAGGAACGTCGAATAAATCGCCACCACCGGCTTCATGCCCTCGCACGCGAGCCCGGCCGCGAAAGTCAGCGCGTGCTGCTCGGCGATGCCGACATCGAAATAGCGGTCGGGATAGGACTCGGAAAACCGCACCATCCCCGAGCCTTCGCGCATCGCCGGCGTGATACCGATCAGGCGGCGGTCGTGTTCGGCCATGTCGCACAACCAGTCGCCGAATACCTGGGTGTAGGTCGGCTTGCCGCCGGTTTTGGCGCCGACGATGCCATCGTCCGGCTTGAATTTCGAGACCCCGTGGTACAGCACCGGATCCGCTTCCGCCAGCTTGTAGCCCTGTCCTTTCTTCGTGACGACGTGCAGGAATTGCGGGCCCTTCAGCTCGCTGATGTTTTTCAGCGTCGGAATCAGCGCGTCGAGATCGTGGCCGTCGATCGGCCCGATGTAGTTGAAGCCGAATTCCTCAAACATGGTTCCCGGGGTGACCATGCCCTTCACGTGCTCCTCGGCGCGCCGCGCGAGTTCCCCAAGCACCTTGGTGCCGGCGCGCCGTGCGGCCGCGTAAAAACGCCCCGACATCAGTTTCGCCAGATACTTGTTGAGCGCGCCGACCGGCGGCGAAATCGACATGTCGTTGTCGTTGAGGACCACCAGCAGATCGGTGTCGGCGGCTCCGGCGTTATTGAGCGCCTCGTACGCCATGCCAGCCGTCATCGCGCCGTCACCAATGATCGCCACCGTGTGACGCGCGACGCCGGCAAGGCGGGATGCGACCGCCATGCCCAGTGCGGCGCTGATCGAGGTGCTCGAATGCGCGGTGCCGAACGTGTCGTACTCGCTTTCCTCGCGCCGCGGGAAACCCGCTATGCCTTCCCACATGCGCAGCCGCTGCATGCCCTCGCGCCGGCCGGTCAGCACCTTGTGAGCGTAGGTCTGGTGCCCGACGTCCCATACCAGCCGGTCGTGCGGCGTATTGAATACGTAGTGCAACGCGATGGTGAGTTCGACCGTGCCGAGATTGGACGAGAGATGCCCGCCGGTCTGGCTCACGGATTCGAGCAGAAACTGGCGCAGCTCCTGAGCGAGCTGCGGCAGCTGCTTGCGCTCGAGGCCGCGCAACTCGTGCGGGTCGTTGATGGTTGTCAGTAAATCGTACATCAAAATTTACGCAGCACGATGAAATCCGCAAGCTGGCGCAGGCGCAGCGCGCGCTCGCCAAAACCGTCGAGCGTGGCGAGCGCTTCGCAACGGAGTTCCTCGGCGAGCCTTTTCGCGTCGGCGACGCCCAGCACGCTGACGTAGGTCGGCTTGTTGTGTCGCGCATCCTTGCCCGCGGTCTTGCCAAGCGTCGCAGTGGTCGCGTCCGTATCGAGCACGTCGTCGACCACCTGGAATGCCAGCCCGATGCACTTGGCAAAACGGTCGAGCTGCGCAAGCTCGGCGGCATCGAGCGCCGCGCCGCAGCGCGCACCGAGCAACGTCGCGGCGCGGATCAGCGCACCGGTTTTGTGGATATGCATGAACTCGAGTTCCGGCAACGACAGCGTGGCGCCGACTGCGGCGAGATCGATCGCCTGCCCGCCCGCCATTCCGCGCGAACCCGCCGCCGCCGCGAGCAGCCTGACCATCTCGAGCTGCGCCGACGGATCATCCGCCAGACGAAATTCGGCGAGCAGCTGGAACGCGAGGCTTTGCAGCGCATCACCCACCAGCAGTGCGGTCGCTTCGTCGAACTCGATATGACAGGTCGGCTTGCCCCGCCGCAATACGTCATCATCCATGCACGGCAGATCGTCGTGTACCAGTGAATACGCGTGGATCAACTCGACCGCTGCGCCCGCAACCGCGACGCGGCCGGCGTCGGCGCGGGTAATTTCGCCAGCGGCAAACGCCAGCAGCGGCCGCACGCGCTTGCCCCCGCCGAGCGCCGCGTAGCGCATGGCCTGATGCAGGCGTTGCGGCGCAAGGTCGGCGCCCGGAAGCACTGCCTGCAACTGCGCCTCGATGCGGCTCTGGTGGGCGCTCGCCCAGTGCTGGAAATCAGGCGTCGTCATCGTCACCGGCGAGATTCTTCAGTGCGCCGGCTTCGAGAACCTTGACCTGCTGCTGAGCGTCCGCCAGCCGGGCCTGACAGAACTTGAGCAGCTCGGCGCCGCGCTTGTAGGCGGAGAGCGACTGCTCGAGCGGCAGCTGCCCGCCTTCCATGCGCGTCACGATGTTTTCGAGCTCGGCGAGCGCGCTTTCGAAGGTGGGATTCTGTTCTGGTTTCGCTGGCTTGGGCATGCGCGGATCGCCACTGCGGGGAAAAACTGCGAACATAGCGCAATCAAAGGATTGCGGTCAACGCAGCGTTAATGAAAAGCCGCCCGGAGTGGCTGATTATAGCACTCGCGCCCGACGAGTTCGGCGGCGCTCCTGGATCCGGTGGGATGACGGGATCCCAGGCGGGGAAGTCGTCAGAATTCCAATCACAGGCGCATTCCGCTCAGCAGATCCTGCGCCAGATACTGCTGGCGAAAAAGTTCAAACGGCAGGGCGTCACCGGCCTCCATTTTCCGCTGCGCGGCCAGCGATTCTTCGGCCATGCGCGCGTAGCGGGCAGCCGCCTCTGCGGCCCAGGGTAACGCCTGCAGGTCGGCCCGGAACCGCACGGACTGCGCCAAAGCGAAGCGGACATTCGAACTCCCGTAATTCTGCGCGATCTCGCGAAGGATGCGGGCTGAAGGTGTCGCCGCTGGATCACCGAGGGCGACTCCCGCGGCCGACAATGCGTCGCGGTATGCGCTGCCGCGGTATGCGTCGTCGAGGGCTGCCGCTATAGGCTCGCACTCGCGCAGCAACTCGTCGCCCCATTCGGCGAGGACAAGTTCTTCTCCGCGCCTGGCCAGGCGCATATCCGGATCCCGGCCCCTTTCGGCGACCCGGCGCAGGTTACGGGAATTCGCGATGATTTCCGCGGGCGTGTCCGCGGCGCTGTCGCTGAGCAGGCAATGCAGCAGGAACACGTCGAGAAAGCGGATCGTCGCCGCAGTAATGCCGATGGGGCAGAACGGGTCGAGATCGATGCAGCGTGCTTCGACGTACTCGACCCCGCGTTCGCCCAGCGCATGCAAAGGCCGCTCGCCGGAGCGAATTGGCCGCTTCGGCCGGATGGTTCCGTAGAACTCGTTCTCGATCTGCAGCAGGGTCGTCGAGAGTTGCCGGTAGTCCTCGCCGTCGCGGATGCCGATCGCTGCGTACTGCGGATAAGGCGTGGTGAGCGCGCCGTAGAGCGAGCGGGCGTAGCTTTCCAGGCTGTTGTAGCTCACTGCCAGCGAGGCCTGGGCCTCGCTTTGGTAACCCAGCGGGCTCATGCGCAAGGAGGTGCTCGCGGGAAGGTACAGCGTCCCCGCGTTCAGCGTTTGCAATCCATGCGCGCGGCCGGCGACGAAGCTGCTGCAAACCGCGGGCGAGGCACCGAAGAGATAGAGCAGCAGCCAGGAGTGACGGCGGAAGTTTCGAATCAGCGAGAAGTAGCAATCGTTCTGGTAGGCCTGCACCGCGCCGCGGCGGCCATCGGCCTGCTGCAGCATCGGCCAGGCCGCCTCCGGCAGCGAAAAATTGTAGTGGATGCCTGAAATGGTTTGCATGCGCCGGCCATAGCGATGCGCGAGGCCGTAGCGGTAGACTGTCTTTGCCCTGCCGACGTTCGAGCTGCCGTAGCGGCCGATCGGGATATCATCGTCGGCGGGCAATCCGCATGGCATGCTGGTGCACCACAGGACTTCGTCGCCGATGTTCCGGTAGACGGCCTGATGGATCTCGGTGAGTTCCTCGAGGCACGCGTCGATGTCGGCGTGCACTCCGGTGATCAGCTCGAGCTGGGATTCGCTGAAATCCGTCGTGATGTGAGGGTGGGTGAGCGCCGAGCCGAGACCGGCCGGATGCGGCGTGTCCGCAAGCTTGCCGTCCGGCCTGACGCGCAGGCTTTCCTTCTCGATGCCGCGCAGTATGCCTCTGAGCGTGCCGGGCGTGAGTACCCGTAAGCGCCGGTGGATCTGTTTCAAGCGAACTCTCTCTAACAAATATTCCGGTATCCGCTCAGCCGCGTTTTCGACGATCGAACACCCCTGCGAATTGTCGCAGTCTAGTGCGCCCGTTCCGGATTGGCAACTGATTCCGATGGCCATGGCCGCGCCAGCGGGTTGCATTCTGGAACAACTGGTCTACAATGCGAAATAGGTCCATTTGCGCGTTGCTACACATACTGGAGATCCCAATGGAAGAAAAACCGCTGAACATGTTCGAGCAAAGCACCAAACCCGGAGAACGCATCACCGACAAACCGGAACTGCCCTCACAGGGATTCGCCATGCACATGGTGGCCGATACCGAATCCATCGAAGGGGAGGCCCATCTCAAACTCGGGAAAGCGCGGGGGTTCGAGATTTATTCGGATGAGCCAGCTCACATCGGCGGGACGAACAAGTTCCCTCCGCCCATGAGCTATCTCGCAATGGGTATCGGTTTCTGACTGCTCACCCAGGTGGCGCGGTACGCGTCCATGATGAAGTTGAAGGTGAGGAAAGCCAGGTGCCACGTGGAGTTCGACTATCTGCTCAGCGGGTCGGTACTCAAGGGTACCGTGAAGACCACGTGGAAGAGTGTAACAACCGCCCTTGAACTCGATTCAGATGAGCCGCTGGATAAGATCGTGGCCCTAGTTCGAAATGCGAAGGGCGGCTGTTTCGCCGAGAACCTGGTGGTACAGCAGGTGCCGCTGCTCAGCTCGGTGACGCTGCGGGGGCAGACCGTTGAATTTCACGAGTAACCGAAAGGGAATCCAATGTCAGATAAGCTAGGTATCGGCGCCGTGTTTCCGGACCTGAAGATCGATCTTGTCGGTGCCGGAGCAATTGAGCTGCCCCATGGCGTCAATGCCAAGTACCGGGTCGTCCTGTTTTATCGCGGACACTGGTGACCGTACTGCCGCCGACAGTTGGTCGGCTTCGAGAAGCTCAAGGGCGAGCTGGACGCCCTCGGGGCCAAGGTCTTTGCAGCGAGCGTGGACCCGATCGACAAGGCGCGCGAGGTAGCGGCGGAAGTTTCGTTTCCGGTCGGCTACGGCGTTACGCGCGAGATTGCCGACAAACTAGGCTCCTGGTGGGAAGACCGTCGCAGCATCATTCAACCCTCGGAGTTCGTCCTCGGTGCCGACGGCAAGGTCCTGGCGTCGAGTTACAGTGACGGCCCTATCGGCCGTATCGACGCGGCCGACGTAATCAAGATGATCAATTTCCGCGAGGCGCAGTTGCGCAAGTAGCGAGGCTCCCGCACGTCGGGCGTCTCTATCTGACGTTCGCGCCGGAAGCTTTGACTATTTCGCCGGTCCGCTTCGTCTGCTCGCGCCGGAATGCGTCGAGTTCCGCGCGCGTGCTCCCCACGAGGTCCCATCCCATCGCTTTGAGCGGTTCGCCGAATTGCGGCTAACCGTTTCACATCGGAAAGTCTTGCCATGCTGCACTCCTTGTCTCTATCGGTCGAGGCAGCGCAGCATCACCGCCGCGATATCGTCGAGCGCGGCGCGGTCGGGCTTCGCCTTGCCGACCAGCCGCAGGCCCTGGATGCCGGCAACCAGGAAACGCGCGAGCGCATCGACATCGGAAGTCGCGGCGATCTCGCCGCGCGAGCGCGCGTGCGCAAGTGCGTCGCGAAACGTGGCTTCAAGACGGTCAAGGCTGCGGCGTACCCGGGTCGCTGCGGTGCGGTCCCCCCGCGCGAGCTCGGCGGCACAATTGCCGATGAAACAGCCGCGCCGGCCGGGTCCGGCGACGATATCGTCGATGATCCGGCCCACGAATGCGGCGACAGCTTTCCGGATGGGGGGCCGGGCCAGCGCCGCGGCGATGCGACGTGCGCCCGCCTCCTCATAGCGGTCAAGCGCGCTAAGGTAGAGTCCGCGCTTGTCGCCGAACGCGGCGTAAAGGCTGGAGCGGCCGAGACCGGTCGCTTCGCACAGATCGTCAAGCGAGGTCGCCTCGTAGCCTTTCGCCCAGAACACCTGCATGGCGCTTTCGAGCGCGGTGTTCGAGTCAAACTCGCGAGGCCGGGCCATTCACGAAAACACAAAAAGAAGCATATTTGTGGACTATACGGTCTAAAATGAAACAATACAACCGGCGCATGGCCCCCGTTGACCGGCGTCCAGCCGGAGACGGGTTCCGCCAAAGACGCAGTTGCGAACGCCGGATGGGACTACAATTCGCGCAAGGTCTCAAGGATCCATATCGACTGATAGTGTCGACTACGGGAGAAAATGAACATGTGGCAATGGCTCGTAACTAACTGGGGTCTGCTGCTGGCTGGAATATTGGTTGCCGGCTATTTTGCGTTTTATGTGCTTGCAATGCGTCATCAGCGTACTAGCGGAGGCGGGCCCAAACTGCCCTGCGATCGCTGTTAGGCCGCTGCTCGCGGGAGCCTGGCTGCTCTAACGCAGTATCGTCACAGGGGCGAGCCGCCCGCTGCGGGGCAGCACTTGCCCGATGATCGCTGCGGCGGGGTAACCCAGGGCTTTCAGCT
>Ga0082335_1007795_pt1 | contig 12658 bp, 12 predicted proteins | sample Subgrocontami58m_FD_72375 | JGI IMG/M metagenome (GOLD analysis project Ga0082335, IMG submission 72375) | Subsurface groundwater microbial communities from S. Glens Falls, New York, USA - GMW37 contaminated, 5.8 m (SPADES assembly) (version 2) ...
GAACTACCGACGCAGTTCACCGCAGCGGTCATTTATAATCCCAATATGGCAGCGGCCGAATCGGTGGCGGCGGCGAACGCCATGATCGTTGCCGACATTGCCAAGGCAGCAGCGACCTCTTGGCCCGCGCAAAAATGGGGCGGGGGCTATAACACGCAATCGGCGTCCACACAAACAGCGCTGGGCTCTGCGGTCGCGGCGACGATGCAGACCTTGATCAAGGCGGCCGTTTCCAATATGGCAGCGAACGTTCAGGCGACATATCAGAACGCCGGATTTGCCGCGCCTTCCATGTATATCGCCTCTACGGCGGCCGATCCGTGCGGCGGCACGCTCGGCACCGACAAGCGCTACATTGTCCATATCGACGACATCGGCACGCACTACACATACACCGAAGATCCGACCCAGAGCGCCAACGAAATTTATTACGGCCGGATCAACATTCAACCCGAGTACCTTGCCGCGGCGGCGAGCAAGGCGCTGGGAGAGACCGGCTCTGTCAAGTCAGTCTTCGCCCACGAACTTTTGCACGCCATTCAGCGGAGCTACGGACTCTCAAAGCCCGGCAACAGGACGATGCAGGGATACATTGAAGGGTCCGCCACGACCTATGGCATGACCATCGATCAGAGCGGGACCGTGAGCGTTCGCACTATCGACACGCAGGAGATATGGCTCCTCTCCGACTTTCTGATGACGAACCTTCGGGCCTCCGGAACGGTCCCCGCGTGGGCCCCATATGCCAATCAGGATTTCTTCGCTTATGTCGGGCTTGAGTATAACAGCTCGAGCCTTGATTATCTCTCCGGGCTTTTTCAACAGTTCAACGACGACATTGAGGCAGAGGCCACGGCCGCCGCCGACTCCGCCGCAGCGGACAACGCCAGGTATCAGCCGTTGCGCTCGATGCTTCTCGGCTCAATGGACACTTTCTTTCAGAGCGAGTTCGGGTCCTCACTTGAAGATGTTTACCTAGACTTTCTGAAACAACGTGCGTTCGCGCACAACGCATCGAGCCAGTTCGGACGGACCGGCGAGACCACAAGCGGGTTTGCGCAGGACCTCTTTGTCGCCGACACGACCGATGCAACAAAGAACTCCATCCTCTCCGTAACGGTCGATCCCGACGAATGCACCGTCACGAACGCAACCGGCGGATTCGGCAGCGTTGCCCCGTTGGCAACGCGCGTCGTCATGATCACCGCGACAAAGGCGGCTTCAACTACAACATATCCCACGGTATCGATCACACTGACGCCGGCCACCGGCTCCGTCGGCGACACATGGGGCGGCTTCTCCTATCGCTCGGGAACAACACTGGCGATCTCCTCTGGCGCGAACACATTCACATCGTTCGGAACGGCGGCGACCGACAAGATCATCGTCACGCTGGCGAACATCACGCAAGAGGGCCGGACCTCGTTCAACTATGAGGTGACCTGCGACGGCGCGGGCGGCGGAGGCGGAGGGGGCGGCGGGGACTTGAACACCTTCACGCTCACCGACTTCACGCTTCCGGGCGAGGGCTCGATGACGCCGGCCTGGATGTATTTGATGCCGGATATGGCCGGGAGCGGTGTCCTCGACGCGGCGATCGCCTCGACGACCGACCTGACGGCAACCTATAAGTACAAAAACCTTCAAGTGCAGATGAGCACGTCGCTGATCACCGGCCCCGGGACCTACACGATCTTGGGCAACAACGTGTTCACCGGCCCGGCGGTGATCCTCTACTCGCCGGGGACGGACGCCGGGTGGGCGGGGACGGGAAAGGTCTTCGAGTCAACGGGGGGAACGATCACGCTCTCAGCATGGGGAACAGCTACGGGCGACCACATCACGGGGTCGTTCGCGGCGACCATGGAAGATGACACCACGACGCCCGTAACGACCGGCACAATGGGGGCAACGTTCGACTTCGTCGTTGGGGCGATGAATGATCTGTAAAAAATAACCAATAAGGAGAAAACCATGTCAACACTAGTGATCTACGCACATCCAAATCCAAAGAGCTTTAATCACGCAATAAAACTGGAGGTCGAGGCGGCGCTGAAAAAACAGGGGAAAGAGTTCATGACCCGCGACCTGTATGAGCTCAACTTCCAGCCCGTCCTTCAGGGAAGCGACTTCGCCGCCTTTTCCGCGAAAAAACCCACTGCCGATATTGCGCGTGAACAGGAATTCATCCGCAACGCCGATACTCTCGTCTTCATCCATCCCGTCTGGTGGTTCGGCATGCCGGCCATTCTTAAAGGTTATATCGACCGCGTCTTCTCGGCCGGCTTTGCCTATTCCTATACCTCAAAGGGCCCCGAGGGCCTGCTGAAAGGAAAGAGGGTCATAATCATCAATACAACGGGCGGCGACGAAAAGACCTACAACGAAGGCGGCTTCAAAGAGGCCCTAAAGAAGACCCATGAGCTCGGCATACATAACTTTTGCGGTCTGACGGTGGCCGAGCACAAGTACTTCCACGCCGTCCCCATGTCAAAGCCGGAAACGCGGGCAAAGATGCTGGAAGAGGTCAAACAGATGATGTTTTAACACTTGCCTAAAATCTTTTTAGCGATTATTATCGGGCACAAAGACAAAGAAGCCGCGTTGATATGAATAAAAAAAGCCTCATCTTTGCCGCGGTGGTCATCTTTTCTGCCGCGATCATACCGTTCAGCCATGGCAGCGGGAAAAACCCGGACTCGGTGATCGACTTTAAAGACGCCAACCTTCGCAAGGCGGTTGCCCATGCGCTTGGCAAGGCGGAAACAGATCAAATAACAGTTGGCGATTGCGCGAAACTGACAGAACTCGACCTTGGCAACAACGAGATAACCGATATCTCCGTGCTAAAACATCTGACGGGGCTAAAAGAGCTCGATCTTCACTCCAACCGGATAACCAAGATCTCTGCGCTCAAAGGCCTGACGGGATTGACAAAGCTCGACCTCCTATCGAACGAGATAACCGATATCTCTCCGCTTAAGAACCTGACGGGACTGACAGCGCTTGATCTTAATTCCAACCGGATAACCAAGATCTCCGCGCTTAAAGGATTAACGGGGCTGACAGCACTTGATCTTAGCGGAAACAAGGTAGCCGACATCTCGGCACTTAAAGACCTGACAAAACTGACACGCCTTGATATCAGCATCAACCAGATAACCGACATCTCCGCACTTGAAGGCCTGACACAACTGACAGCGCTTGATATTCGCTTCAATAAGATAACCGACATCTCCGCGCTTAAAGATATGACAGGGCTAAAAGAGCTTGAGGTTCGCTTCAACAAGATAACCGACATCTCCGCGCTCAAGAACCTGAAATGGCCAACGAAGCTTCATCTTGAAGGCAACCAGATAACCGACATCTCCGCGCTTGAAGGACTGACACAACTGAAAGAACTCGACCTTGGCAACAACAAGATAGCCGACATATCCGCACTTAAGAAACTGAAAGGACTGACATGGCTTGAGCTTGAAGGTAACCAGATAGCCGATATCTCTGTGCTTAAGAATATGGCAGGACTGACGGAGCTCGACCTTAGCAACAACAAAATAGCCGACATCTCCACTCTTAAATATCTGACGGGGCTGGGGAGGCTCGATCTTAGCAACAACCAGACAACCAAATTCTCCGGGCTTAAAGGCCTACCGGAGTTGCACAATCTTGATCTTAGCAACAATCAGATAACCGACATTTCCGCACTTAAAGAGTTGCGTTTGGAAATACTCGATCTTGGTAATAACAAGATAACCGATATCTCCCCTCTTTTAGAAATTGATTGGTTAGGAGGCGATACCTTCATCTCCATTGTGAAAAATCCGCTATGCAATAATGGCCGCCTCAATAAACAAGCATCCAACATACTGCAAAAAATAAAAGAAGTTAATGATGAATATGAAATTTATAAGATCTCTGTGGTTTTCGATTGTGACCTCTCTCATGATGTGAGGCCTTGAGGCTGGAGGATGTGAAAGGATTTATAATGCGTTTAAATAATGTATTTTGGGTGATCTCTACAATTCTGTGTTCATTATTGTCTGCAACTCCAGCCGAAGCCTCTAAGGAGTGCGACCCATATGTTTTTGGATTCTTTTCCAGCGATTCAAGTCACTATAATATGCAGATTTATAGTGAGGGGGAATGCGGTAAATCGGTGGAAGCATTCGCAAGTTATGATGTGGATACCCATCAATACGATTCAATAATTCTCAATACGCAAACAATAAATGGCGATGCCGCAATTGCCGACGATATGTTCATAGCCTTGCTTGCTGGGCAGTGGTTGGTGAGCTATGGACCCTTGTCTTCAGATGACCCAACATATGAAATACAACCTTTGTCATGCCTTAACGAAACCTGCACTTTATACACGGATACGCTATCTGGCGCTGTTTATCTCGGTCTCGACATTTATGATGGCGGGGATTTTAGAAAGATTGAAAGTGTCAGGCCCCTGAAATACGTCGGCACTGGGAAAGCTTTTGATATTGATTACAACGAATTAAACGCATCTGATCTCGCATCGATCTTGCAAAAAAGCAAAGAGGGTAAAGGGTGGAGACTGGCAAAACAAGATGGTTATTATGTTCTATTGAAAAAAGGTTCAGATAAAAAACACCGCCTTTTTCCCGGTTTTGAGAAGGCACGACAGAATTTCGCAAAGCAATTTTTTGCTTCTAAGCCGCAGACAACCTATGATCTGGATGACCTCAAAGAGAATTCTCGTTTTGTAGTCAAAGAACAATATGATAAAAAGGTCAAACCAAAGAGGCTCGCCGTATACTGGCGGCAGAAAAATAATAAATTGATCCTCTTGGGAAAAGATTGGTGTTGTTCAGACTGTGACTGTAAAGACTGTGAAGATGAAGGACTTGTTTTCTGTATTGGAACTTTTAAAGTGAGCTCGGACGGAGAAAAACTCTTTTATTATTTGCGCCATGATTATTCGGGGGGCGCTTATCATCATACCGTTAATTCCTATTATATTGTTGATGCACAATATAGGGTAAAATATCTTTTAGGCAGCCATCCCCCCGGCCCCGATATTAGGTGAGTATGACACTTGCTAACTTTCTTTGCTTGACCTGTGGAGGGTTAATCTATAACATTAAACAAAGGACAAAGGAGATATTTGATATGGACTATACATTTTCAGTGGACATTGTTCCAGAAGAAGATGGAAAGGGATACTATGTTATTGTCCCTGCTCTGCCGGGGTGTTTTTCGCAGGGGAGAACAATTGAGGAAGCAAGGAAAAATATAGAGAAGGCTATATCCTTACACATTCAGAGCCTGAAAAGGGCGCGTATTGAGGTGCCTGCAGAAGGCATGGCGTTTCAGACAGCAATAAAGATCGCAGCATGAGCAAAAAATTGCCACGACCTGCATATTACTATCCCAGCCCATCAAGGAAAAGTAATAGGAGCTGGGCTATTAAATGTTATTTTGAAGCAGGCGCAGATATCAAGAGATAGCTTATGAAATACGCTTCCATAAAAGATGTGGGCATATTTTGTGTGGGTTCTTTTCAATAAGTGTAGTTGCCCCCCACCAGAGGCGGGCAGGGATTTATCGGGCTAAATGTTGGCCTGATAAATCAGGCAACTACAATACACGATAAAGGAGAATGAAATGAAAAAGGTAACACTGTTCGTTGGGGTTATTTTTGCGTTCTGTATCCTGGCATCTTACGGCGCGAACGCGCAGGATACCGCGACCACCGGTTCAACAAACGCGATAGCGGGTGACAAAGCTGCTGTTCAGGCTCAGAGGGATGCGAATAAAGATAACGCCTCTGCCGCCAGGCAGGAGGAGCAGCAGTTGCGAGATCAGATACGCGCCGCCGAACAGTCCGGCGATACGGCAACCGCGCAGCAGTTAAAGCAACAACTAAGATCCACACACCAGACAAACATGCAACAGAAGCAGCAAGATCAGCAGAACATGGGTTCCATGCGGCAGGAGCTTCAACAGGATAAAAAAGAGGCTCGTCAAGAAGGCAGCGGCAACAACCCTCCCGGCCCACAGGGCGGCCCCGGTGCAGGCCCGAATCAGGGCGGTGACAATAACCCTCCCGGCCAACGTGGCGGCCCAGGTGCAAGCCCGAATCAGGGCGGTGACAACAACCCTCCCGGCCAACGTGGCGGCTCAGGAACAAATTGGGAAAATAAACCCGGCCCTCAGGGCGGCCCCGGAGCAAGCCCGAATCAGGGCGGCGGCAATAACCCTCCCGGCCAACGCGGCGGCCCAGGAACGAACATGAAAAAACCCCCTCAGAGTGGTTCTAGTGGCGGAGGCCACAAGTAGGACAAACGGCCCCTGACTCAATGTGCTCAATGATCATGGCAGAAAACTTTTTCTTGCCGTAAGCACTATTAATAACATCATTCGACCGTCCGATCGACGCCACACCCATCGCTCGCAGATACTCATCGACCTCTTTAATTGATCTAAACCGCTCGCCCAGTTGAATCGCCCTTACCACAAGCATTTGATGTACGCCCATCTGAACCGAATGCCATCTGCGGGAGTTCCACATATGTGAAACACCTCTCATCTCCTGGGCCATTGCCTTCAACTCAACACCGAGCTCATCTGCAGTCAGGTCATTCATGGAGGCATAGTGCTGCATTATCTTCCTGAAGTGGGCTTCGATCATATCGCTCACGGCCTCCTTGCTCTCGTCGTAGTATAAGTATGATTTTGTGCTCAAAAGGGTGACCAGAGCCTCTTTGCGCAATGTCCCCAACATGCCATAACGGTCATAGCCGGTCTGTTTGTCAAGTTCGCGAACATCTTCTTCAATAAAGAATTTAGGGACCTTGTCTTCCAACTCTTGAGGTGGAACAGAAAGCCGTTCTGCAAGTTCCTTGATCACACCATCTCTTACCCACGCCGCATAGATGCCATATTGGATATCGACATGTCCAATGCCGGAGATCGCCGGATCGACCACAAATGCAAGGGCCCGCATCCTTCCCCACCTGCTAATGGCTTCCCAATTCCCGGACCTCGCATTATTGTCCAGCAACCTTTTTTTATCGGCGGTCCGGGTTGAATAAGCGGTAGAAAGGAGCCTGCCCACGTTTAAGGGATCTTCAGATCCAAAGCGCTCACCGACGCTCGGTGCTGGGTCACCTGCTGTCAAGACCCCATTTTGGAGGTCCAACCGCTCCCAAAGTGACGCGCCCGTACGCCCGGCCAAAGCATGGCTCAACTGCGGTACGGCATCCGGATAGCGCTGGACAAGCGACACGAATACATCTGCCCATTTATTAAAGTAAGCGCCAACCCCCTGCCAAAAGCCCTTTGACACCGCCGGACAGGAAGTGTGCCAATATCGCCGGTTTGGGGTGTGCCGGGTGGAGTGTTGAAGCTATGAAAACGGGGGTATAGACGAACCGGTGCATATAGCAACGGAGTAATTTTGCACACCGAAGCCATACATGTCCTCGCAGAAAACGGACATACACAATAGGGTCGCCTAGCCTTTACCGGCGGCGCGTTCATGTATTTATTCGTTTGCGATGGGTTTCCCGATAGCTTTTTCCCTCCAGATAGAACACCTCCGCTCTTTCAACGAGGCGGTCTAAGATCGCGTGCGCAATGGCATCGTTATGAAAGATCCGGTTCCATTCTCCGAACGGCCGATTGGTTGTGACGACGAACGGGCGTCGTTTATCGTGCCTTGTGGAGATGACTTGGAACACCAGATTGCTTTCGATCTCACGCAGGCCGACGTAGCCGACCTCGTCTAAGATAAGAAGCGTCGGTTGTATATAATGATCGATCGCGCCCTTAAGAGTTCCGGTGGAATCGGAGGAGGTAAGGTGAAGCGCAAGGCGCGCCATGGTCGTAAAGAGGACGCGATGACCCTGCTGGCACAGATGGTAACCGAGAGAACGGGCGAGATGAGTTTTACCGAGGCCGCAGCCGCCTACGAACATGGCCGAGATGCCTTGGCCTATCATATCGGCCTCGATAAGCTTCAGATAACGGTTCTTGATCTTTCGCGTCGATTGATCGTAGTTAAAATCGAAGGCATCGATCGTTTGGATTTGCCCAAAGTGGGCCTGTTGAATGCGATAGGCGACCGATCTCTCCTTGCGCGCGGCTATCTCGGCCTTCGCAAGGCTGGAGACCGCCCCAATGATCGCCTCGCGGGCAGACGGGTATTTATCAAGTTCCCTTTCCACATCTGCGGCAAAGGCGTCGAGTTTAAGCCTGGTCAGTTCCTCGATCAGTGTCTTCATTGTCTTCCTCCTTATCGTCTTGCGTTTCTTTCTCCAACAGGATGGAGTCATAGCTCTTGAGATCGGCGATGATATGCGGCAGATCGAGCCGTGGATCGTTGAATGTCATCGGCGGCGGATTTTTCTGCGCCGGTTTTGATTCCGCCTGTATCAGCCATCTTTCGATATGGACGGCGCCCACAACGCCCTCCGCCAGCGCCTTTCCCATCATATCATGAACGGCTCTCTCGCCGTATACCGTGATGAGGATCATCAAATCCTTAAACTCCGAACGTATGGAGGTCGTTTGAGACGGTATCAGGCCGATATATCTTTCGGCATTTGGCCCTAAGGCCTTGACGGCGTTGAGCTCGGCGTCCGGCTCTGCCCCGGGCTTCATCTCTCTCAAGCCATCTTCATGTTTTGGCTCTTTGACATCCTTGTCCTTTTCCCATGATCGCTTATGAGTTGCGATCCTTTTAGGACCACAGAAGATATTGACCGTCTTTGCGTCGGCCCTTAAGGTAACGATCCTTCCCGTCAGCCGCCATGGGACGGAATATCTATTGCCATCGAAGGAGACCCTGAACTGCGGAGAGACCCTTGGGCTTTTGACCTCGTCGGTATCAAAAGGAGTTCCAAGGGGGAGGAGTTTATCCTTTTCCTGTTCAAAGAGGAGCAGTGGCACCTTGCGCGTGGTTGCGTGAGTGCGGGCATTTGCAAACTGATCCAGCCACTTCCATGCCTGAGCATTCAGATCGTCCAGATCAATAAATCTTCTCCCCGGCCAGAAGTTGTAACGTATATAGCCGACGCCGTCCTCGACACGGCCTTTTTCATGGCCCGCGCCCTTGTTACAGGCGATCGGTTTAAAGCGATGATGGCCGGTGTATGCAAAGAAGCGCGGGTTAAACCTGACCAATCGCCGGCGGTGTTCGGCAACGGCGCTGCCGAGGTTATCGTACCATATCTCCCTCGGAACGCCCTGAAAGAAGGCCAGCGCATGCTCATGACAGCGAATAAAGCTCTCGAAATTTGCGGATAGGGTGAACTCCAGATACATAAGCCTCGACCAGCAGAGGACCATCACAAAACAGTGCACCTTTCTGCCGATGCCAAATGCGTCGCCGAACTCGCCCCAGTCGGCTTGGGCGGCCTGGCCGGGGAGGAACTCCAGAGAGAGATATGCCGCCTGCTGTGAAGATGGCCTGCAGGCTGTAAGATGATCCTTAAGGATAGTGACGCCGCCGGTATAGCCGTCATCTCTTAAACGTTGCAGGATATTGACTGCAGAACGTGTGGGCTCGTCGCGCAAGAGGGTATCGATATGCGCGTAATACGGCTTAAGGATCGAACGACGAGGCATTATCTCTGACACATCGAGCCTGACATTGCGGCGGCGAACGACCGCCGCGACCGTTTTACGATGGATATTAAGATCGCTTGCGATCGCCCGCCGACTCAATTTATCAACGAAAAAGAGGCGCAGGATATCCGCCTGTGTTGCCGGATCGACCATATCTTTTCCTCCATTGAGTTCAACAGGGCTTTAAGCCCCTCCGGCACGAGCCCGCAGATCGGCCGGGGCTCGTCTGATGGACGAGTATCTGCGCAAGGCCGAGGTGCCGGCCGCTGTGACAGCCGCCTTGCCGGATGAGAAAGGGTCTCTACCCGCCAGTTCGGCCTCTGGTAGCCGATAAGACCGGCCCCGATAAGCTCCGACCGGGCATGGGCAAGCTCGGAGGGCGACAACCGCAATATCTCTCCAATAGTTCGGTCGCCGTAATAGCTCCGCCCGTCCCTATCGGCGGCCAGCACCAGAAAGAGGTAGAGGGCCATCCCTTTATGGCTCATCCGTTGCAGATATCGGTCAAAAAGCAGCTTTCGATCGACGATCCCGTATGAAACTGCCTGCCTCATGGCGGGTGAATATCGCTTTGGCCTCGGATGTCCATCTCGTCTTGTATATCAGCATTTTTAAGACGTGTATCACTATGATTTATAAGGTGATTATTAATTATCTCGTCTTGTATATCACGCCTCTTACGACGCCATTTCTTCAGGTGACCAGGATGTTTTTTAAGCCAACTCTTCGTATTTTCATATCGCCCGTGATAGTAGCCGGGGTTCATGGCCTCCCATCGACGCTGATTGTGGTCATGCCGCTTTTTTTGACACTCCACCTTTGAACATGTCCACTGGCGGTCTTTTATCTTTGCGTTGGGATAAAACGATCCACTGCAAAAGGAACACTTTTTCTTCCGGCGTCTTCGCCGCTGATCTTTAGGTCTCATACCCCCTTATCGGCTGAGATTAAAAAAATGTGCTGAGTAAATTGGCGGAATGGTTTTACCTGCAAGAAACGAAACGCATGAACCAAATACAATATATTCTTATCCGCTAACGAACTGCAAACGAACGACTATACCATCACCGGCTGGCACACCCCAAACCGGCGATATTGGCACACTTCCTGTCCGGCGGTGTCAGTATAAGCTGGGTTTGGGGTAACTGGCCGTGACACTTGACAGATGCGATTTTTTGTTAGATTATCGCACCTCCAAATGTAGTTGCCCAATTTATCGGGCGAATGTTGGCCCGATGAATCGGGCAACTACGCAATAAAAGGAGAAAAAACGTATGGTCAGTATCTTTCTTGGGACTTTGCTTGAGGCCGTTGCGGCCCCGATTCAGCAGGGGATGGTGGAGACCACCGATCTGGGCGGCGACCACAATGTCCTGTCGCTTTTCTGGCAGGCGGACGTCGTCGTTAAATTCGCCCTGATACTTCTTGTGTTCTTCTCTATCATCTCGTGGGCGATAATCATTATGAAGCAGAGGCAACTGAAGGCCGCTAAAAAGAGGGTGAGCCAGTTCCTGTATTCGTTCTGGCAATCGAAGAGCCTTGAGGCGCTCATCTCGAAGGGGTCGTTTCGTAAGAGCGCTGTATTTAATATTTTTAAGAGCGGCATCGCCTCCCTTCGCGACCCGGAGAACGCGAAGAACCTTGCCTTTATAAAGAGGGACATCGAAAGGACGACCGAAGAAGAGGTCGAACAACTTGAATATTACGTTCCGTTCCTGGCAACGACCGCCAGCGCCGCCCCGTTCATCGGGCTTTTCGGGACGGTCTGGGGGATATTGCAGGCCTTCTGGAAATTGGGCAAGGGGGGGTCGTCCTCTATCGCGGTCATCGGCCCGCATATCGCCGAGGCGCTGATCGCTACGGCCATTGGACTTGCGGCCGCGATCCCGGCGGTCATATTTTATAACTTCTTTGTGAACAAGATAAGGCTCCTTTCGCGCGAGATCAATCAGTTCTCGGAGGACCTGTCGCATAGAATAGAAAAAGAATATTTTAAGTAGGAGTAGCACCCTTCAGGGTGCGCCAATTATCGCAGCCTCCGCCAGAGGCGGACAGGTAAAGGCTGCTACTCCAAACTTTGGAGCGACTCAAATGAAAGTTAACGGCACACATAACAAGGCGCTGGCAGAGATAAACGTCATTCCGTTCTGCGATATCCTTCTGGTGCTCCTGATCATATTCATGATCACAGCGCCGCTGATGCAACAAGGGCTGGACGTCAACCTGCCGCAGGCCAGCTCCCCGGCCATCTCGCGCGAGAAGACCGATATCATCCTTACGATGAAACAGGACGGGGGGATATTCGTCGGCGACGATCCGGCTTCGGTTACAACGGGATTTCTGGAGAAAAAACTCAGCGATATTTACGAAAATAAAGAGAAGAAGGACCTTTTTATAAAAGCGGACAGCGATATTAAATATGGCGAGGTGGTCAAGGTGATGTCCATCGCCAAGAACGCGGGCGTGGTGAGGATCGGCATGGTAACGCAGCCGGAGAAAGAAGAGAAGAGCCGCTAATTTTAGGAGTAGCACCATTTAGAGTGCGCCAATTGAATTCAACTAGCGCAGCCTAAAGGCTGCTACTCCCTTAGATGACATTAAATGTACACAAGGCAGGAAACTCCAAATATATCCCGCCCGATCTTCTATTCGGCGGTGGCTCATATTGTCTTATTGGTCCTGATATCGTTCGTGCCCGGTCTTAAGCTTAGGGGGCACAAGCCGTTGCAGATGGTCTGGGTCGAACTGCCGCGCGGGATGAGCGACGAACTCGGCACCGGTCTAAAAGAGGCCGAGGGCCTTCCCAAGAGCACCATTCAGGAGCAGAAGGAATTGTTGAAGCAGAAAGAGCTCAAGGAACCGGACGAAACGGTCATGAAGGAACCGGTGAAACCGGACAAAAAGAAGGCGCTGCCGCCGCCGCCCAAACCGGAGAAGAAATTATCCAGTGAGCAGAAAAAAATAAAGGACGCCCTTTCCAAGATAGACAAGCAGTTGGAGAACCGGGTCGTCCAGCCAGAGGCGGCGCAGCTCGGTGGGAGCGGGGAGGGTTACAAAT
>Ga0082335_1007796_pt1 | contig 12657 bp, 11 predicted proteins | sample Subgrocontami58m_FD_72375 | JGI IMG/M metagenome (GOLD analysis project Ga0082335, IMG submission 72375) | Subsurface groundwater microbial communities from S. Glens Falls, New York, USA - GMW37 contaminated, 5.8 m (SPADES assembly) (version 2) ...
CTGACACCATCAAGCTGGACACCACCGCAGCCTCTGCTTATGGCTTCGCCATCAACGAGGACGCCCTGTTTACCAATCAAGTTACGGTCACTCTAAACCTGCCCGCCAACCCCAAAACCGCGCAGGTGATGGTGTCCAACGGAGGCGGGTTCTACGGAGCCGCCTGGGAACCATATTCCGCCTATAGGGTCTGGGCCATTACCCAGTACGGGTCTTACGTTATTCCGCGCACGGTCTATGTCAGGTACAAGGACATTAACGGCAACATCTCATCCACGTACCAGGACGACATCATCCTGGACGTCAACGCTCCAACTGGCTCCATTATCCTTGAGGGTTCCAGCCCAGTCACTGGCACGGTGAGAATAGCCAGCACATCAGCCACGCTCAAGTTATCGGCCAGCGACGATGTCAGCGGCGTGGCCGGGATGATGGTGAGCAACAGTCCGGCCTTCAGCGGGGCTTCCTGGGAAACCTTCATCGCAAGTAAACCCTGGACCATGGAGAGTGGGGGCAGGGTTTTCGTGACCTTCAAGGACAACGCCAACAATGCCAGCCCCATCTACGCTGCTTCCCTTGCCGGGGCAAAGGAGTCCTTGCCGTCGCCGGCTCTTGGGACGGTTCACCCCAAGACAGGTGGGCAGATAGCCTCCGCTGAGACCAAGACCACCGTATCCTTCCCTCCGGGGGCCGTAGAGGCTAAGGCGGACGTGACACTGGTGCCAGCGGTGGAATCAAGCCTGGAGAACAACACCGGAGCCTTCAAGGCCGCTGGCAAGTTCCTGACTCTGACAGCGAGGATCGGGCAAACGAACGTAACCTCGGTGAGCAGGCCTTACACCATCTCCGTGGGCTACACGGCGGCAGACGTAGTAGGCATTGATGAGTCTAGCCTGGGCATTTACTGGTGGAATGGCACCGACTGGGTGAAGGAGGCCAGCAGCACGGTCGACACGGCTTCCAAGACCGTCAGCGCCGCCATCAACCACCTCTCTTCCTTCGCTCTTTTGGGCGAGAGCAGGACCAGGACGGTTTACCTCCCGTTCCTGGGCAGGTCCTACGGGTCCGGCTGGTAGGCGGCCCGTGTCCGGGGTCAAGCGGCTTCCGATCTCCAAAGAGCACCAATTCAACCGCTGGGATTCACAGGATTCATGTTCTGCTTTTCCTTACTCATCGAGTCTGCCCGTCCATGCTACCTTGCCCTTGAGCTCAAGGGTTTCTTTTCTCTTTCTCTACTGACGAGCTCCTTGATGGCATAATTCACAAGCTCCTGCTTGGTCCTGATGCGGATGACCTTCATGGCCTGGCCCAATGCCCCATGCTTCAGCGTGGAGCACTGTTTCCCCAGGCTGGAGGCCTGGAGCATCGCAAACTGTTTTGATCATTTGTGCTGTCCGACCCTGACACGGACGATTGTGACCGAAGCCAAGCAATCTCGACGCCCCACCAGCGGATTGCTTCGGCCTGCAGGCCTTTGAAGCCACGGCATTAAGCCCCGTCCTCGCAATGACGTGGGCCAAAATCGGTCTAACGAAGCTCTAGTACCTCCGACCTACCCCGCGCTCCACCGCCCCTATCCTTGGCTCTACTTACCAAGCTGCACAGGAACCTGACACCCCCGGTTATCTCTAGGCCCTTTCTGGTACCGCGCTTGAGTCCAACGGACGATGTATCCAGAGGGCAGCGGCTCTAAGATGGAGTCAGGAGAGGGGAGATGAGAAAGACGAGGCAAGAACAAATGGCACGGAGGCAGGTATTGATCCTCTACCATGCCTCTCTCCTGGCTCAAGGAATCGAGAGTCTTCTGCGGCAGGAGAAGGGCCTGGACGTAACGAGCCTGCGGCTGGGGAACGGGCGGACCGAGTCTTGGGGGGCAGGATTTGAGCCCGATGTCATCATCCTGGACACCTGCGACCTGGGTGGCCGGGCCGGCATCTCGGTGCTGGCGCTGCTTGAAGAACACCCCCGGGCCAAGATCATCTGTATGAACGCCGAGGACGACAAGCTGGAGGTCTTTCGCAAGGACCAGCGCATAGCCACCCGGCGCGAGGAGCTAGTTGCAGCCATCCGCTCCAACTGAGCCGGGGAACGAGGATCAGGGAACGAGGAACAAGAGCTCCTGGCGGCGTGCCAGGAGAGGAGGCAGCCATGAAGGGCAAGATAGATGCAAGCGGACTGATGGCGGCGGGCGTTCTAGCGTTCCTCCCGCAGATGAGTCCGGCCTTCAAGATAGACGATCTTAGCGCCGCGCTCGGATTCGTCTTGTGGATCTTGATCGGGCTCTTGATCGTCAAGGTCCTGGCCATCTTCGCCGGGGTGAGCTGAGCGACCGGGGATATGAGAAAGGAGGATGGGTATGAACCTTTGGGCAACGGCCATCTTCATGTGGGGACCGCTGCTAGCGGGAATGGTAGCCGGGTACCTGGCTCTGGGTCTGGTCGCCAGGCTTATCGCCGGGCGGCGGACGGGCGCTCAGCCTGCGGGGTAGGCGGTGCGATGGCAACAGTCATGTCGAATCAAGCGAGGCTTTGTGGAGCCGAGCCCCGCCTCCCCGGCGGACAGAGCCGTCTGCCCCTACGGAGTGAGGATTGGCCGGCTCCAGCCGGCCCGCCCCTACGCTGTGAGGATTGCCGGATGCACCTGGCCGCAGAAAGGAGCAACTAAGATGAACCCACTTGGAATACTTATCGCTTTCTTGCTATTTGGGCTGGTTATTGGCGTGGGGGCCTTCCTGGTGATCAGCAGCCTGGGGGCACTCTACCAGCGAAGGGCTCTGCACGTCTCAGCCATCCACATGGCGGGGTCCTATAGCCTAAGGGATCTGGCCGGAGTTATGACACGGATGGCACTCCTTTTGCTGGGAGTGGCCATGGTCTACCAGGGCGCGCTCTGGATCTACATCGTAGTCTTTCGCTAGAGCGAGAGGTTCTGGCGGGATGGACATCAGAGTCCGTCCCGCCGAGGGACGGGAGGCGAGGCGTGAAAGCGGACAATCTGGAGGAACAAGGGAAGGATCCCATTTTATTTGGCTCTCACGTACGAAGGGAATTAGTACTAGCCGATCTAATGCGCGAGGCTCTGCAGGAGAATCTGCATGGGACCAACCGCCAGGAACTGGCTCTGTTGCAGATGCCCCGGGCCCTGGGACCGTTGGAAGCAGAGATCATGGAAGTTGTCTGGCAGAAGAGGGAAGCCTCAGTGCGGGACGTATTCCACGTCCTTTCCAAGAGACGGGAGCTCGCCTATACCACAGTCCTTACTGTGCTGAGAAACCTGAACCGGAAGGGTCTCCTGGGCCGCCGGGAGGGGGAGCATGGGTACATTTACTCTCCCTGGTCCAGCCGGGGAGCGTACATCGAGGCCAGGGTAGGGGAGATCATCGACTTGCTCCTCGATAATTTCCCGGCGCAAGCCCTGAGCCACCTGCTGAAGCGCATGGAGAGAGAGAGGGGGCGATGGCTATGCGGTGGCGAATAGTTGCCGGGACTTGCCTGCTATTTGGACTGGCCCTCGGCCTGGCCCTGCTGAGCAGCGTGAACACGGCCGAAGCCCAGCCTCCCGCGCCTCACCCCATCTCGCCAGGCGTGGACTGCCTGGCCTGCCACGGCCCCGGCCAGGCACGGTCTGTTCCTCCAACCCACGCGGGCTGGCCCGCGGACCAGTGTATGGGCTGCCATAAGCAAGGCCCCGCCACTCAGTCCTCCGCACAGCCCCGGGATGCCGGGTTAGAGTGCCTGACTTGCCACGGCAACCTCGACCTGGCCTGGAACATGCCGGGAGGAGAGACTCTGAAGCTGTACGTGGACGCCAGGGAGTTGGCCGGTTCAGCCCACGGAGATAAGCTCACGTGCCTGGGTTGCCACAGGGATATTCAAGGCTATCCCCATCGTACCATCTTCGCCATGACCAGTCGAGACTACTCCCTGGCCGGCTACGAGCTATGCAAGGGCTGCCACTTTGACCAGTATACCAAGGCCCTGGACAGCGTCCACTACAAACAGCTCGCCGGCGGACACAAGGATGCCCCGGTCTGTACCGACTGCCACGGCGCCCATAACGTCGGCGACCCCCAGGCGCCGCGGCCAAAGGTCTCCCAGACCTGCGCCAGGTGCCATCAGCAGATAAGCCAAGACTACGCGAACAGCGTCCACGGCAAAGCCCTGGTGGAGGACGCCAACCGGGACGTCCCCGTCTGCACCGACTGCCACGGAGTCCATAATATCCACGATCCACGCACCGCCCAGTTCCGAGTCGAGACGCCCGACATGTGCTCGGATTGCCACTCCGACCAGGCCATTATGTCCAAATACGGCATATCCAATATGGTCCAGAAGACCTATCTAGAGGACTTTCACGGGGTCACGGTTAACTTCTACAAGAAGGAGGGGGCCACGGTTTGGCCCCGCAAGGCCGTGTGCACCGATTGCCACGGCGTACACGATATTCAGCCTGTCGATAACCCTCAGTCGCACGTCATAAAGGCCAACCTGGTGGCCACGTGCCAGCAGTGCCACCCCCAGGCTACCACCAATTTCCCAGACGCCTGGCTTCAGCACTATGAGCCGTCCCCTTCCAAGTGGCCCATAGTCTACTACGCGCGGCTGTTCTACAACATCGTCATACCGCTCACCGTTGGAGGGCTCCTGGTCCACATCGGTCTGGACCTGACGAAGACCCTGTGGCGGCGAGGCCGGTAGGTTGGGGGGTTTGGGGGGTGTCCCCCCTCACTACCAGGAACGGGAAACAAGGAACGCCGTTAGGCTGGGGGGCTTTGGGGGTGTCCTCCCTCACCACCAGGAACGGGGAACAAGAACGCCGGTAGGCCGGGGGGCTTTGGGGGTGTCCCCCCTCACTACCAGGAACGGGGAACAAGAACGCCGGTAGGCCGGGGGGTTTGGGGGGTGTCCCTCTCCTACCCGGAACGGGGAACAAGAACGCCGGTAGGCCGGGGGGTTTGGGGGGTGTCCCCCTCACTACCAGGAACGGGGAACAAGAAAAGAGGAACAAGAAATGGAACGTGAGTTGACTCGCCGACCGGAGTCCCTGGGACTCCACCTAGGCAAAGAAGAGGAATTCGTCCGGTTCGACTGGCGGGCGCGCCTGGAGCACCTGCTGCTGATGGTCTCGTTCATCGCTCTGGTGGTCACGGGCGCACCCCAGCGGTTCTACTACACCCCGTGGGGAGAGGCCCTGGTCCTGGCCATGGGTGGCATAGAGATGGTGAGGACCATCCACCGCCTCTTCGCGGCTATGCTGATTCTGGAATCAGTGTTTCACGCCGTTAACCTGGCTTACGGCCTGGTAACGAACCGGCGAGTTCCGGCCATGCTGCCGCAGCTTAAGGACCTCAAAGACCTGGTCCGCCAGCTACTCTATTACTTCGGGCGGCGGAAGAAGGGCCCGGACTTCGGACGCTATGACTACGCGCAGAAATTCGAGTACTGGGGTGTGGTTTGGGGCACCGCGGTCATGATCCTGACCGGCCTGGTTATGATATTCCCGGCTCAGTTTACTACTCTCCTGCCCGGCGAGCTGGTGCCGGCCGCCAAAGGAGTGCATGGGGGAGAAGCCCTCCTGGCGCTCCTGGTCATTGTGACCTGGCACCTGTACGGCACCCACCTGAAGCCCAGCAAGTTCCCCTTCGACGCCACCATCTTCACCGGAAAGATCTCCCAGAGCCGGATGCTGGAAGAGCACCCCCTGGAGTATGCCCAGATGACCGGCCTTGCTGCGGCTTTGGAACGTACAGCCCCGTCCGGCCGGGGGTCTGGGCGACCGCCCCAAAATCCTCTTTCCCGGGTTGGGGAGGCAGATAGGCCAGCAGCCCCGGAAGGGGAACATCCTAGCCAGTAGGGGGACGAAGATGAGCCGCATAAGATTATCACGACGGGACTTCCTGAAGGCCATTGGAGCGGCCGGAGCGTTGAGCATTGGCGTGGGGGCTGTCGGGGCCACCCGGGCCCTGGGCAAGGGGCAGACGCGTGGGACATGGGATGAAATGCCCCACCTCATACCCACCGTTTGTGGCATGTGCGATGCCCGCTGCGGCGTCCTGGCCTATGTTGTGCGCGACCGGCTTTACAAGCTGGAGGGCAACTACCGCCATTCCCAAAGCCAGGGGAAGATCTGCTCCCGTGGGAGCGCCGGGGTCAAGCTCCTCTATGATCCCGACCGTCTCAAGTATCCCCTGAAGAGGGTAGGAGACGGGCTCTTCGATCGCATCTCCTGGGAGCAGGCCTTCCAGGAAATCGCTGGGAAGCTGGCTCAGATTAGGGAGAAGGATGGGCCTCAGGCCCTGGCCTGGGCCGTTCACCCAGACCTCTCAGAGCTCTGGGACCGGCAATTCATGGCCGCCTTCGGCTCCCCTAACATCTTTACGCAGTCGTCCCTGGGCCAGGCCTCGGCCCGGCTGGCGTCCCGTCTTACCCTGGGTTGGGAGCCGGTCCCGGACTTGAAGAACGCTCGCCATATCGTCCTCTTCGGCCGTAACTACGCCGAGAGCATCTTCTATACAGCCGCCACTACCGCCCTGATGCAGGCCAAGGAGAAGGGGGCGCGGATCGTGGTGATAGACCCCCGGCTTTCGCGCATGGCCTCCCAGGCCCACGAGTGGATTCCCATTCGGCCCGGCACTGACGGGGCCATGCTCCAGGCCATGATGAACGTGTTGATCGCCGAGGCGCTCTACGATGCGCCTTTCGTGGAGGCCAACACCGTGGGGTTCCAGGAGCTCAAGGACTTCCTGGCCGATAAGACCCCGGCCTGGGCCTCCACGATGTGCGATGTGCCGGCTGAAACGATTCGACGCCTGGCCCAGGAGATGGCCTCCGCCCGGCCGGCCGCTCTGGTGGACCCCGGCCGCCACGGGGCTTGGGGAGCGACCTATAGCAACAGCTTCCAGACCGCCCGGGCCGCCCTTGCCCTGAATGCCCTGCTGGGCAACTACGGTTCCAAAGGGGGACTGCTCACGCCCCCGCCCAGCCCTCTGGGAGGCTTTCTCCCACCAGCTACTTCGCCTTTACAGGCGGCCAGGGCAGATGGCGCGGGCGACGCTCAGGCCCCCCTGGCCTCGTCCAGGGACGGCGTTTTCCAGATGCTGCCTGAGATCATCCTGACGGAGCAGCCCCATGCCATAAGGGCTCTCATTGCCAATCACGTAAATCCCGCCCGTTCCCTCCCCAACACCGCTAAGGCGATGAGGGCCCTTGCTAAATTGGACCTGCTGGTCGTCATAGATACCCAGCTCACGGACACGGCAGAGCTGGCCCATTACATCCTGCCCGAGTCCACCTATCTGGAGAGGCTGGATCCCCCTTCCCCCTCCGGCTATCTTCTGTCTGAGGTGGCCCTACGGCAGCCGGTAGTCAAGGCCATGTACGATTCGAAGCCGGCTTATGAGATCGTTGACGGGCTGGCGAAGGCCCTGGGGCTGGGAGAGGATTTCAGTTTCACCGTGGAGGACGTCATCAGCGAGAGCCTGAAGCCTCTGAGCCTGGACCAGGCTGAGCTAAGCCGCGAAGGCCTTTGGAGGGATGCGAAAGAGCCCGCCTACGGCAAGCCCTCCTTCGATACGCCCAGCGGGCGAATAGAGCTACTCAGCCGGCGGCTGGAGGCGGCGGGCTTCGACCCGTTGCCGGCGTACTCCCCACCGGCGGCCCTGCCCAGAGGATCGGATGCCTTCAGGCTGGTGCAAGGGCGGGATGCCGCCCATACTGGGACGGCCACCCAGAACAACGCCTATCTGCATATGCTGAGCCCCGAGAACCGTCTCTGGATCAGCGCGTCCCGGGCCGCCCGCCTGGGCATAAAGTCTGGGGACCTGCTAGTGGTGTCCTCTCCTGCCGGTGATATCCGGATCAAGGCCAATGTTACCCAGGGAATTCACCCTGATGCAGTCTTCATGGTGCACGGCTTTGGACATAACACCAGCGCCCAGAGAACGGCCTATCACCAAGGGGTAAATGACAACGTCCTGACCTCGGACGCGCGTGACCCTGTCGCCGGCAGTGCAGCCATGGGAGAGACCATCGTGAGAGTTAGGAGGGCGAGGTGAAAGCATGGCCAGATATGGACTGGTAGTGGACTTGACCAAGTGTGTGGGGTGCGGCTCCTGCACGGTGGCCTGCCAGGCCCAGTGGGAGCTGGAGCCGGAGGAACGCTGGCTAAGGCTGGAGATACAGGAGGAGGGAGTCTATCCCTCCGCCAGCCAGCGTTTCACCACCGTCCAGTGCATGCACTGCGACGACGCTCCCTGTGTTCGGGTCTGCCCCACGGCCGCCAACTACAAGCGCAGGGACGGCCTGGTGTTGATGCACGAGGGACGCTGCATAGGCTGTAAGTACTGCGTGGTGGCCTGCCCTTACCAGGCTCGGGTCTTCAATGAGGAGAGGGGCACACCGGGGAAGTGCCGGCTCTGCGACGTGCGCATCCAGAAAGGGGTGCAGCCCGCCTGCGTACTGTCCTGCCCGGCGGGGGCACGGTACTTCGGGGACCTGGACGACCCTACTAGCGAGGTTTCGCGGCTGATTGTCCTGAAGAAGGCCAGGCAGCTCCGGCCCGACCTGCGCACGGGCCCTAATATCTATTACGTAAGATGAACGCCGTCGGGGTCGAGACGACCCCAACTACGGGAGATGTGAGATGAAAGCCGTCGGGTCGACGGTCCAAACAGCGAGAGAATGTGAGGTGAGCCCATGAGCTGGGGACTACCGATTGCTGTGTACCTTTTCCTGGCCGGCGCCGGCGCCGGCGCCTTTCTCTGCGCCATAGGAGCGGAGGTCTATAGCCGCCGGACCTTCCGGCCCCTGGTGCACTCCGGCACCCTGATCTCGGGCCCCTTGGTCGCCCTGGGGATGCCCTTCCTTATCTACGACCTGGGCATGGGCCAGAGGGAGCCCTGGCGCATCTTCTTCTTGTTCTTCGGCAACCCGGGGTCCATCATGAGCTGGGGCGCCTGGATCATCAGCGCCTTCGTGACGGTGGCCCTGACTCTGGCCTTTCTGGAGTTGGACTTCGATGAGACGTGGCCCTGGCTGGAGCATCGGCGGCCCCATCATCCCAAGCTCTACCGGCGGCTCACCCTCCTCAAGGAACTGATGACCCCCATTCACCATATCATCGAGCCTTACCGGGGCCGGCTCCTGGTGGCTGGCACTATCCTGGCCCTGGCCACGACCATTTATACCGGTCTCCTCATCGGCGTCCTCAACTCTGTGCCGCTCTGGAATTCGGCCATACTGCCGGTCCTTTTCATGGACTCGGCGCTCTCCACCGGCTTGGCGGCGTCCGTAGTCTACGCCGTGGTCCAGCCTATCGAAGAGCGACGCCTTCTGGCCCACCACTTCTTCTCTCTCAACCAGATACACGCGCTCATGATAGTGGTGGAGGTGCTCTTCATCTTCTCCTGGTTGCTTCTGGCAGCCAACTCCTCCACCGCGGCTGGCCAGTCCATTCACCTGCTCATGTTCGGAGACCTGGCCCTCTTCTTCTGGATAGGCATAGCCTTCTTCGGGATCTTGGACCCGATGCTCATATACATATACGAAGTGGTCCTGGGTAAGCCGCTGATGGCCTACGGGATGATCGTCAGCGACGGCAGCGTGCTGGTCGGGGGGTTCATCCTGCGGTACCTGGCCTTGGCGGCGGCGGTGCCGGTGATGTTGTTTTAGGAGCTGCTGCTCGTCCCACCATACCGCACCATTAATGGTGCGGTATGGTGGGACGAGCAGACAGATCGATTACGAAAGGACATAGCCATGAACGGGATGACGGAATTCTGGCGAAAAATGCAGAACGGTCTTGGAGACTTCTTCCACCGGCCCATGGCCCAGCAATGGGGTGTCCGGCGTTGGACCCTGCTCGGCACCACGGGGGTCCTGGCCCTGGTCTTCCTGGCGGGAGGCATCCTAGCCCTGGGAGCCCTGGCTTCCGGGGTTGGCGTAACCGTCTCGTCCAACCCCCAATTCTGCGATAGCTGCCACGAAATCGTCCCAGCCTATGAGCAGTGGCGCATTTCTAGCCACAAGTCGGTGAACTGCCTTGCCTGCCACAGCGAAGAGGGGCTACCGGGTTACCTGAAGATAAACGTGGTGGGCCTGCAAAACCTGGTCACTCACGCTTCGGGCGCCACGGAGCTACCGTCCCAGGCGTCTATCAAGCGGGAGACCTGTCTACAGTGTCATGCTGACAGCTCCCTCCCGGAAGCCATCCCGCAGGCGGTCCTGAAGGTCTCCCATAGCTCGCACCAGGACCTGAACTGCACGACCTGCCATGCCCGGCTGGTCCACCCCGTCCTCTTCGAGACGCCGGCCCTGGCCCTGGCCAGGTCGGGTGACCACGCCCAGAAGGACTGCTCCGTCTGTCATCCCAGTCCGGCTCCGACCTATCTGCATGGGGATGGGGGGGTGGCCTGCTCCAGTTGCCATAGCGGCAATATTCCCAACCACGATCTCGCCGTCAGGCGCAGTACCACCTTGCGGGAGACGTGTGTCGAGTGCCACACTCAACAGCGGGTCAGCGCGCCTGAGTCGTGCCAGACCTGCCACGTAACCCCCCATCGCTTCGAGCAGAACTGCGGACAGTGTCACTCTTCTACGGAGAGCTGGGGACTCCGCTCTTTCGTGCACCCGGCGATCATCACGGGGGCCCACAACCAGCTCCAGTGTATAAGCTGCCACGCTGTTAAGCCGGCCCCTGGCGGCCAGGGCCAGAGCCTCAGTCCCGGCAATTACCTGTGCAACACGTGTCACACTCCCAAGCACCCACCCATGGACAACAATTGCACCAAGTGCCATAACACCACCGCCTGGGCGCCGCTCAAGGGGCAGAAGTAGGGAGGAGAAGGGGGCAGGGCCGCGTCAAAGTCGGGTAGTTGAAGGTGAAAGGAGAGGGTACTGGCTTTTGTCGCCGGTTTGTGGTATACCATGAGAGATGCAGTACGCCGAGGGCCCGATGGGCGGGATGGAGCTTGGTCCGGCAGCAGGGGAGGACGGCCTTGCGCCTCTGCTGGTGCGCCCGGTGCGCGCCGATGAGGGGGTGCTCTGGGACCGGTTGATGGCGGCCCACCACTACCTGGGCATGCGCAGGCTGGTGGGGGAGTCGCTGCGCTACGTGGCCGAACAGGGAGGCCAGTGGCTGGCTCTGCTGGGTTGGGGAAGCGCCGCTTTCAAGTGTGCGTCCCGGGACCGCTGGATTGGCTGGACGCCGGAGCAGCAGTGGCGTCGGCTGCGCTATGTGGCGAACAACCTGCGTTTCCTAGTGCTGCCCGATGCGCGCCGGCCGAACCTGGCCTCTCAGGTATTGGGGGCTAACCTGCGGCGGCTGTCGCGGGACTGGCAAGCGGTGTTCGGTCACCCAATCCTGCTGGTAGAGACCTTCGTAGATCCTCGTTTTGCGGGGGTCTGCTACCGAGCGGCAGGGTGGCAGGAACTGGGTCTTACCCAAGGCTATGGGCGGAACGGGGGGCGCTACTACTTCCATGGTCAGCCCAAACGGGTCTGGGTGAGGCTGCTGCATCGGCGGGGGCGGGAGTGGCTGGGGGCAGCCTTCGATGCCCCCAGCTTGTCTCCAGGAGGTCCGTTGATACTCGACCTGAATTGTCTCATAGAAGCACACGGTGGGCTGGTAGCGCTGCTGGAGGGGCTGCCGGACCCGCGCAAGCGGCGGGGCATCCGGCATCGCCAGGCCGCGGTCTTGGCCGTGGCGATCTGCGCTTGCCTGGCGGGAGCGCGGAGCTTTGTAGCCATCGGCGAGTGGGCCGCAGCCCTGCCCCAGGAAGCGCTGCAGCGTCTTGGCTGCCGCTGTCACCCCAGGCGCCGGTGCTATGTCCCGCCCAGCGAGCCGACGTTGCGCCGGGCCCTGCAGGCGGTGGACAGCGCGCAGGTCGACCGGGAGTTGGGGGCATGGCTGCACCGGCTGGCCCCGGGGAGCGCGGTGGCGGTGGACGGGAAGTCGCTGCGGGGAGCGGTGGGCGAGGATGGCCGAGCAGTGCACTTGCTGAGTGCGCTGGTCCATAAGGAGGGGGTGGTCATCGGCCAGCACCTGGTGGACCCCAAGCATTACGAGATTCCTGCCTTCCAGCCTCTGCTGGAACCGCTGGAGCTGGCCGGCAAGGTGGTGACGGCTGACGCGCTGCACACCCAGCGGGAGCACGCCCGGTTCCTGGTGGAGGAGAAGCACGCCGACTACCTGTTCACCGTCAAGGGCAACCAGTCCGGGTTGTTGGCTGACCTGGCGGCGCTGGACCAGGACGCTTTTTCCCCCTCCGGCCATCGCGATCGATAAGGGCCACGGCCGGCTGGAGCGGCGCAGCACCGAGACCAGTACGGCCCTCAATGGCTACCTCGACTTCCCGCACGTGGGGCAGGTGTGCCGTATCGTGCGCACCGTCACCCACTGCAAGAGCGGCAAGACCCATCGGGAGACCGTCTACGGGGTCACCAGCCTCCGCCCCGAGCAGGCTGATGCCCGCCAGATCGGAGAACTGGTGCGGGGGCACTGGGAGATCGAGAACCGGTTGCATTGGGTGCGGGACGTAACCTTCGACGAGGACCGCTCGCAGGTGCGCACCGGCTCCGGACCGCGCGCCCTGGCGAGCCTGCGCAACTTCGTCATCAGTTGCCTGCGGCTGGCCGGCTGCGCCAACATCGCCCAGGGCCT
>Ga0082335_1007798_pt1 | contig 12654 bp, 9 predicted proteins | sample Subgrocontami58m_FD_72375 | JGI IMG/M metagenome (GOLD analysis project Ga0082335, IMG submission 72375) | Subsurface groundwater microbial communities from S. Glens Falls, New York, USA - GMW37 contaminated, 5.8 m (SPADES assembly) (version 2) ...
ACCAGGCCGGCGGCGTGCCAGGTGGTGCCGCCGCTCAGCCGCCCCTGCTCCAGCAGCACCACGTCCTTCCAGCCGAGCTTGGCCAGGTGATAGGCCGTCGAGCAGCCCATGATGCCGCCACCGATGATGACGACGCGGGCCTGGACGGGGAAATTCGGAGCCATGTCAGAGACGGCCGTTCACGGCGGCGTCGTACATTTTGCGCATCTCGGGAACCCCCGCCTTCACCGGATTGCCGCCGGCCGTGGGATCCACGGCGGCCATCTCGGCGAATTTGTCGAGATGGCTCTCCTTCACGCCGAGTTCGGCCAGCGTGTGCGGGATGCCGATCTTGCGACGGATATCCAGCGTCCACTCCATGAAGCCGTCGAACGTCGGATTGCGCAGTCCGAGCCAGCGCGACAGCCGCACGATCTTCTCCTCGATGGCCGGACGATTGAACTTCAGCACATAGGGCATGGCGACCGCATTGGTGAGCCCGTGATGCGTGTCGAGAGTCGAGCCGACGGGATGCGACAGCGAGTGGATGGCGCCCAGTCCCTTCTGGAAGGCGGTCGACCCCATCTGGGAGGCCGCCAGCATATGGCCTCGGGCCTCGATGTCGCGACCGTCCTTCACCGCCCGTTCGAGGTTTTCCTTCACCAGCCGCATGCCTTCGACGGCAATCCCCTCCGCATAAGGGTGATAGCCCGGCGCGCAATAGGCTTCGAGGCAATGGATGAAGGCATCCATGCCGGTACCGGCCGTCAGCTTGGGTGGCAGCCCGACCGTCAGTTCGGGATCGGCAATGACAATCGACGGCATCATCTTGGGGTGGAAGATCACCTTCTTGGTGTGCGTCTCCTCGTTGGTGATCACCGAGGCGCGGCCGGTCTCCGAGCCGGTGCCGGCGGTCGTCGGCACGGCGACCGAGGGATAGATGCCGGCCGGATTGGCGCGCGTCCACCAGTCGCCGATGTCCTCGAAGTCCCACAGCGGCCGGGTTTGGCCCGCCATGAAGGCGATAGCCTTGGCGGTGTCGATGCCGCTGCCACCGCCCCAGGCGATCACACCGTCGTTCTTGCCGGCACGCAGCACGCGCACGCCCGCCTCGACGTTGGCGGCAATCGGATTGGGCTTCACTTCGCTGAAAAGCGCCACTTCGAGACCCGCCTTGCGCAAGGCGATCATTGCGTCGGCGATCATCGGCAGCTTCGCGAGACCCGGATCGGTGACCAGCAGCGGCCGCCTGAGGCCTGCGGCCTTGCAGGCCTCAGGCAGCTCGCGGATGCGACCGGCGCCGAATCGGATCGAGGTCGGATAGTTCCAGTTGCCGACGAGCGGAGAGGGCGCGGCCATCAGATGATTTCCATGTAGCGTTCGAGTTCCCAGTCCGTGATGGCCTTGCGGAACTCCCGCTCTTCCCACTCACGCGTTGCAGAATAATGATCGACGAAGGCGTCGCCGAACAGATCGCGCGCCGGCTTGGAAGCTTTTAGCTGCCCAGCTGCCTCCATGAGCGTGCGCGGAAGCTGCGACTTCACCGGGTGCTTGACGGCGTAGGAATTGCCCTTGATCGGCTCGCCCGGGTCGATCTTGTTCTCGATGCCCCACAGGCCTGCGCCGATGGCTGCGGCGAGTGCCAGGTAGGGATTGGCATCGGCGGCGGCGACACGATACTCGACGCGGGTCGACTTGGCCGAACCCGGAATGACGCGCAGCGCCGTGGTACGATTTTCCACGCCCCAGGTCGCATCCGTCGGCGCCCAGAAACCCGGAATGAGCCGCCGGTAGGAGTTCACGTTCGAGGCCACCATCGCCAGCGTCTCGGGCATCAGCGCCCGCTGGCCGCCGACGAAATGGCGCATCGTCGTGCTCATGCGATGGGGCGCCTTCTCATCGAAGAAGACCGACTTGCCGCCCCGCCACAGCGACATGTGCATGTGGCCGCCGCAGCCCGGCCAGTCCTTGGACCATTTGGCCATGAAGGTGGCGAGCCAGCCGCGCCGCTGCGCCAGCACCTTGGTGAAAAGCTTGAACAGCGCGGCCTTGTCGGTGGCGGCGAGTGCATCGTCGACGCGGAGTGCCGCTTCGAGGACGCCGGCGCCGGTCTCGGTGTGCAGGCCTTCGATGCCCATGTCCATGGTCTCGCACATGGCGAGCAGGTCCTGGTACCAGTCCGACAGGACCGAATTGCGCAGCACCGAATAGCCGAAGAAGCCCGGCGAGATCGGCTTCAGATTCCTGTGGCCTTTTTCGCGGATGGATTCTGGCGTCTCGGCGAAGACGAAGAATTCGTACTCGAAGCCGACCTTGACCTCGAAGCCGAGCCTGGACGCGCGGGCCAGCACGCGCCGCAGCGTGCCGCGCGGGCAGATCTCCTCGGCCCTGGCCACGAACTCGCAGAGAAACATCAGGTTGCCGGGCTCGGTCGCGATCTCGCGGCAGGTGTCGGGCAGGATGCGGACGTTGGCGTCGGGATAGCCGCTGTGCCAGCCGGTGTAGGTGACGTTGTCGTAGAGCTGGTCGTTCATGTCCCAGCCCAGCACGACGTCGCAGAAGCCGAAGCCGCCTTCGAGCGCCGAATGGAACTTGTCGATGTGGATGTACTTGCCGCGCAGGATACCGTCGATGTCGTGCACGCCCACCTTGACGTGAGTCAGGCCGCGTTCCTTGACGATCCTGCGGGCATCAGCCGCCGTCTTGACCTGGCGCGGATCCATGCCGTCCCCCTCTTTTCCCTGCGGGCAGACTAGCCGCTGAGGTAGCGCGGAAGCCAGAGCGCAATATCGGGCAGGATGGTGATCATCATGGTGAAGCCAACCATGAGCAGCAGATAGGGCAACGTCACCCGGGCGATATAACCCAGGCCGTCGTCCGTCAGTCCCTGGATGACGAAGAGGTTGAAGCCGACCGGCGGCGTGATCTGCGCCATCTCGACCACCAGGACCAGGAAGACGCCGAACCAGATCGGATCAAAGCCGGCAGCCTTCACGATCGGCATGACGATGGGCAGCGTCATGACGATCATACTGAAGCCGTCGAGGAAGCAGCCCAGGATCAGGTAGAAGACGATCAGGGCCACGATCAGCATGAAGGACGACAGGCCGAGGCCGCTTACGAATTCCGCGACCGCCGCGGGAATGCCGAGAAATGCCGCCGCGCTGCCGAGGATCGACGCGCCAAGCACGATCAACGCGATCATGGCGCAGGTCTGGACCGAGCCGACGGCGATCGCCTTCAGGGCCTGCCGCGACAGCTCGCCCTGCACCCCGGCCACGACCAGCGCGCCCAGCACGCCCACCGCTGCCGCCTCCGAGGGCGTGGCAAGGCCGCCGTACATCGATCCCAGCACGCAGAGAATGAGGAACACCGCGGGTCCCAGCTCCCGTATCGAGGACAGATACTCGGCCTTGGTCGCAATGCGGACCTTGCGCTCGGCCGCCGGCACCAGCTCCGGCTTGAACGCAGTATGGATCATGATCCAGCCCATGAAGCAGCCGGCCAGCAGGACGCCGGGGATGAAGCCCGCCGTGAACAGCTTGGCGATCGAGACGTCACCCAGCACGCCGTAGATGATCATGATGTTGGAGGGCGGGATCAGGAAGCCGAGCGTGCCGGCGCCGGCCAGCGAGCCGACGGCGACGTCCTTCGAGTAGCCGCGCTTAGTCAGTTCCGCGAGCGAGATGCGGCCCACCACCTGCGTTGTGGCCGCCGATGAGCCGGAGATCGCGGCGAAGATCGTGCAGCCGATGACATTGACGTGCAGCAATCGGCCCGGCAGCAACCCGGCCCATGGCGAAAGGCCGCGAAACAGCGCCTGCGACAGGCGTGTGCGGAACAGGATCTCGCCCATGACGATGAACAGCGGCAACGCCAGCAGCTCCTGGGTCGTCAGGATGTTCCAAGCGTATTGCGCCAGCAGCTTGTCGAGCGGGATGTCGCGGAAGATCGCCAACAGGATCGTGCCAGTGACGGCAAGGGTCCAGCCGATCCACAGGCCGCCCGCCAGAAAGGCGAACAGCACGACGAACATGGTGATGACGATCTCAAGCATCGCCGACTACCCGACCCAAAACGTCATTCGGCAACCGACGCGGCGCGCATGTTGAGATCCTCGAGCGGCAGACCGAAGGCGGCCTGGAAGAAGCGCGCGACGAATTGCAGGACGAGCAGGCAGATGCCGAACGTCACCAGCGCCTGCGGAATCCAGAGTGGCGTCGCGCTCGAGATCGACGTCTGGTCGCTCACGAAGCTGCGCCAGGTGAAGTTGACCATCGCGTAGGCGAGGAAGCCGGTGAAGCCTGTGCCCAGCAGTGCCAGCACCGTCTCGAGCCAACGCCGTGCCGCCGGGCCCACGCGCGCCAGCACCAGGGTGACGCGGATATGGCCGCCGGCCCGCAGCGTCATCGCCGCGCCGAAGGTGAAGGCCGCCGCCATCAGATAGGAGCTGTACTCCCAGGCAACCGGAATGTCGGCCGGCACCCAGGGGAAGATGTCCGAAAGCGCCCGCACCGCCACCTCGCCCAGCATCAGGCAGGTGAGCGCCGCCAGGCAGGCGGCGCCCATCCAGCCGTCAAGCCGGCCCAGCGTGTCGATACCATCGAGAAAAAGACGCAGCGGCCGGGGGGCCGCTGCGTTCGGATTCGAACCGCGTGCCGTCACGCCCGCTTCATCTCGGCGAGGTAGGCTTTGATCGGCTTCTCCGCCGCCGGGACGCGCTTGTAGAACTCGGCGATCATCGGCGCCGTCTTCTTCTGCAGATCGGCCGTCATCGCCGGCGGCGGGATCACGAGCTGCATGCCGCCCGCGATCAGCTTGGCGTTACTGTCCTTGTCGGCTTGCAGCGAGGACACCCAGAACTCCGGCTCGAGCTTCTTGGCCAGGTCGACGATCACCTTCTGATTGGCCGGCGAGATCTTCTTCCAGGTGTCGTTGTTGATGGTGACGATCTCCGACGACCAGGCATGGTTTGTCTGGTGGAAGAACTTGAGGAACTCCCAGAACTTGCCGTCGACGCCCGATACCGAGGAGGTCGACACTCCCGAAACGGCACCCGACGACAGCGCGGCGATGGTCTCGCCCCACGGGATCAGCGCCGGCGACATGCCGATGGCGCTGCACATCTCCTGCGCGTTCTTGTCGGGCACGCGGATCTTGATGGCCTTCAGCGCATCGAGCGACTCCGCCTTGATCTTGAGATGCAGGTACTGCGTCGGCCAAGGCACCGTGTAGAGCATCGTCTGATTGTTCTTCAGCATGACTTTTTCGTACTCGGGCCGCAGATACTTGTGCAGCACCTTGAGCTCGTCCGCCGAGTTGCAGATGAAGGGGATCCCCTCGACGCCCAGGATCGGCTCGTCGCCGACCTGCTGGATGTTGAGGATGTCCGCCATCGGCACCAGGCCATCGCGCACGGCGCGCATCTGCTCGGGGCCCTTGAAGCCGAGCTGACCGCCCGCCTTGACCTCGATCTCGACGGCACCGCCCGTCCCCTTCTTCACCTCTTCGGCGAAGCGCTTGACGTTGATCGTGTGGAAATTTCCATCCGGCCAGACCGTCGCCAACGGCAACTTGAGCGCCGCCTGTCCCATCACCACGGCCGGCGCGCCGATCATCGCCGCCGCACCCGCTCCCACACCGGCCTTCAAGGCCGTCCTGCGTCCCAGTTTCATCGAAGCCCTCATTCGTTTGTTGTTTCCCCGTTTCCCAGACTACTCGGCCGCCTGTGGCGGCTTGTACGCATAAAGCCTGTCGGCCGTCTCCGGCGAGATCAACTCGTCGGCGAGATCGTTGGCGACCTGCGCCCGGTCGCGCTCGGCCGGCGCGCCGATGCCGCCGCCACCCGGCGTCATGATCATGAGGCGCTCACCCGGCGGGATGAGCTGGAAGCCCTTGCCCTTGAGCGTCTTGCCCGATTTCAGCGCCACGAAACCGGCCTCGCCGTCGCCGCCACCGTCGCGGCCGCGCGCCGGGTAATCGATCCGGTCGAAGGCCGCGAGCAGATCGAACGGCTCGGCGATTCCGCTTTCGATCTCCATGATCTGGCCCAGCCCGCCGCGCGAACGGCCGGCGCCGCCCGAATCGGGACGGAATTCCTTGCGCCAGAAGATGAGCGGCGTCTGGGTCTCGGCGATCTCCACCGGCGTGCCGCGCACGCCGCTGGGATAGGCCGTGGCCGAGAGCCCGTCCTTGTCCGGCCGCGCGCCGGTGCCGCCGTTCGAGGTGATCGCCATGCCGAAGCCGTAGTTGCCGCCCTCGCCGCCGTTCACGCGGCCGCGCACATTGATGTTCCACAGGCACGAAGTGCCCTCGGCCGGCACGCGATCCGGAATGACCTGGCGCAGGCAGCCGAAGGCCACGTCCGGCAGCATCTGGCCGATGACATGGCGCGAGGCGACGGCGGTCGGTTTGGGCGCGTTCAGGATGCAGCCCTCGGGCGCCGAGACGGTGAGCGGCCCGAGCGAGCCCGCGTTGTTGGGGATGTGCGTGGCCACGACGCAGCCCAAGCCAAACACGGTGTAGGCGGTCGTATAGGCGTGCGGCACGTTGATGCCGCGCGCCGAGACGCCCGACGTCCCCGAATAGTCGACGTGGATACCGCTATCGGAAACGGTGAGCGCGGCCTTGAGTGTCACCGGCTCGTCGTAGCCGTCCACCGTCATGGCGTTGTACCACGTACCCTTTGGCAGCTTGGCGATCTCGGCCAGCACCGCCTCGCGCGAGCGGGCGATGATGTGCTCGCCGAGTGGGTCCAGCGTATCGATGCCGAACTCGTCCATCATCTCGACCAGGCGCCGGGCGCCCACGTCGTTGCAGGCTGCCAGCGAGTAGACGTCGCCCTCGGTGTCGACCGGGAGGCGCGTGTTGGCGCGGATCATCGCCATCAGCGTCTCGTTCGCCTTGCCCTGGTCGAACAGCTTCAGCATCGGAATGTAGAGACCCTCCATGAACACGTCGGTTGCGTCCGGGCCGAAGCCGATGCCGCCGATGTCCATGAGATGGCTGGTGCAGGAGAACAGCGCCACCAGCTTACCGTTCCGGAAGCAGGGCGTGGTGATGACGAAGTCGTTGAGATGGCCGGTGCCCATCCACGGGTCGTTGGTGATGTAGGCGTCGCCCGGCTTCATGCCCTCGACCGGGAAATAGCGCAGGAAATGCTTTACCGATTCGGCCATGGAATTGACATGGCCCGGCGTGCCGGTCACGGCCTGGGCCAGCATCCGGCCCTCGCGATCGAAGACTCCGGCCGAAAGATCGCCACACTCGCGCACGATCGGGCTGAAGGCGGTACGCATCAGCGTCTGCGCCTGCTCCTCGACCACGGCGATCAGGCGGTTCCACATAATCTGCAGATCGATCAGTCCGACGCTGTTGGACTGGCTCATGACGCTCTCCTCACCCGACCCGCCGATCCATGACGATACAGCCCGAGGCATCGATGTGCGCGGTAAAACTGGCCGAAATATACGTCGAGGTCTCGTCCTCCGCCACGATCGCGGGGCCCGGAAAAGCGCTGCCTGGCGGCAAGGCCTCGCGACGGTAGACCGGAACGTCGGTGGTCCGGCCGCTGCGGCCATCGAACACCGGGCGCCGCCCGACCGGCACCGGCCGGGGTGCGGCGGGTGCGTTCCCCTGGGCCGTCGGCAGGTTGGTCTCGGTCGAGACCTGGACCGACCAGCTCAGGATCTCGATGGCGGCATTGGGGATGTGCCGCTCGAACAGCGCCGCATAGTCGCGCTCATAGGCCGTGCGCAGAGCCTCGGCGTCACCCGCGACCAGAGAGCGCAGCGGCAGAGGGACCACGATCTCGTGGCCCTGGCCCACGTAGCGCATGAAGGCCACTCGGCGCTCGAAGGTCTTCAAGCCGCGGGCGCCGGGCGCCACCAGCGCGGTCGCCTCCGCGCTCATCTCGCCCAGGAGCTGCGAGGCAGAGGCCGCGTCGAAAGCATCGAGTCGCATGTAGCGGCTGCGCACCAGTTCGTAGGAGACGGGTGCCGCGAGGAAGCCCACCGCCGAGCCGACCCCTGCATTGGGTGGCACGATCACGCGCTGGACGCCGATCTTTTCGGCGACCCGCGCGGCGTGGAGCGGCGCGCCACCGCCGAAGGCGATCAGATTGTACTGGTTGACCGCGGCACCGCGCTCGACGGCATGCACACGGGCGGCACTGGCCATGTTCTCCGACACCATCTCGTAAACGGCGTAGGCCGCCATGTCGATCGACAGACCCAGGCCCTGGGCGACGTCGCGATCGAGCGCGCCCTTGGCCGCCTCGAGATCGAGTGCGATCGTGCCGCCGGCGAAGTCCTCGGGGTCGATCGTGCCCAGCACGACGTTGGCGTCGGTCACCGCGGGATGGCGGCCGCCGCGGCCGTAACAGGCAGGCCCGGGCTCCGCGCCGGCGCTCTCCGGCCCCACCGTGACGCGCTTCAGCGCGTCGAGCCGGGCGATCGAGCCGCCGCCTGCTCCGATCTCGACCATCTCGATCACGGGAATGCGCACGGGCAGGCCCGAGCCTTTTAGGAAGCGAGCGGCACGATCGACTTCGAACAGCCGCGCAGTGTGCGGCGTATAGTCGTCGATCAGGCAGATCTTGGCCGTCGTGCCCCCCATGTCGTAGCTCAGCGCGCGCTTTTCGCCGGCGCGAGCCGCAACTTGTGCAGCAAAAATCGCGCCGCCCGCCGGCCCCGACTCGATCAGACGAACGGGAAAGCGCCGCGCCGTCTCGATGGCGGTGAGGCCGCCGCCAGAGGTGACGAGATAGATCGTACCCTTGAAGTCCTCGGCCGCCAGCGCCGTCTGCATGCGCTGCAGATAAGAGTCCATGAGCGGCTGCACATAGGCGTTGGCCACCGCGGTCGAGGTCCGCTCGTATTCGCGGACTTCGGGACAAACCTCGCTGGAGAGCGTCACCCTGAGCGCCGGCAGCTCGGCGGCGAGGATCTCACGGGTTCGTCGCTCGTGCGCCGGATTGACGTAGGCGTGCATGAACGCCACGGCCACGCTTTCGATTCCCCGGGCCGCAAGGTCGGCCGCCACCGCGCGCACGGCGGCCTCGTCGAGCGCCAGGCGCACCTTGCCGTGCACGTCCATACGCTCGGGAACGGTGAAGCGCAGCGCGCGCGGCACCAGCGGACGCGGCTTCTCGATGGTGAGGTCGTATTGGTCGTAGCGGCTCTCGTTGGCGATATCGAGAACGTCGCGGAACCCTTCCGTGGCGATCAGGGCCGTGCGTGCGCCCCGGCGTTCGATCACGGCGTTGGTCGCGAGCGTCGTGCCATGGACGAAGACCTCGACATCGCCGAAGCCGCGGCCTGAATCGGCCAAAATCAGGCGCACACCATCGAGAACCGCCTCTTCTGGACGCTGCGGCGTCGTCAGCAGCTTGCGAGTCAGCCGTCGCCCACCGTCCTCCAGAACCACATCCGTAAACGTGCCGCCGATATCGACGGCAATGCGCAAATCCCTGACCACTTCTACTCCAAATTCCTGTCCCACGGATGCGGGCGCGACCGTAGACCGGCCTCCCCTGCGTTGCAATTCGCAGGCCAGCGCGCCTATGGTCGCCCCGTGACGGCCCAGGCCTCCAGTCTTCGCGGGCGCATCCATGCGCTGCTGCACTTCGCCGACCCCAGCGACGTGGGGCGCCGGTGGCGCCTGCTACACCTTTGCGTGTTGGGTATCGGTCTGTTCGCCGTGATCCTGCTGTCGATCGACAACCTGCCGCTCGATACGCGGAACGCCCTGCGCTACGCGATCTGGGCGGTCGCCATCCTGTTCTTCATCGAATACGCCGTGCGGCTCTGGGTCGCGCCCGAGGAAGGGCGCTACAGAGAGAACTCGCCCACGATGGCCCGGCTGCAATGGGCGATATCGCTGCCGGGCCTGGTCGGCCTCTTGGCGACCGGGCCGGTGTTCTTGTGGCTGGCCGGCTACCGCATCGTCGGTGCCGACGCCGCCTCGATCTTCTGCGTCCTATGGATCCTCAAGCTCGGCCTGCACGCCCCCGCGCTCGGGACCCTGGGCCGTGTCGTGTCAAACGAGCGCGCACCGATCGCCGGCGTCCTGGTCCTGTTCTTCATCGTCCTCGTCATCGCCGCGACCGCGGCGCACCTGCTCGAGCGCGGACGCCAGCCCGAGGCGTTCGGCAGCCTTCCCAACGCCCTATGGTGGGCCGTCGTCACGCTGACCACGACGGGTTATGGCGACGTGGTCCCGGTCACGGTAGGTGGACGCCTGGTCGGCTCCGTCCTGATGATCAGCGGCATTTCCGTGCTCGCCATCATGACAGGCGTGCTCGCGACCGGTTTTTCCCAGGAAGAGCGGCGGCGCGAGTATCTCAGGGTCTGGGAGCAGGTGGCGCGTGTGCCGATCTTCGCCGCCCTGGGCGTCGTCACCCTGTCCGAGATCGTGGGCAAGTTGCGAACGCGCTACTATCCCTCGCACGTAACCATCATGCGGCGCGGCGACCCTGGCGACTCGATGTTCTTTATCTCGAGCGGCGAGTGCGAAGTCCGCCTGCCGAGCGGCGGCACCGTGAAGCTTGGTGAGGGCGCTTTCTTCGGCGAAATGGCGTTGCTGGAGCGCCAACCGCGGTCTGCCACCGTGGCGACGGCGCGACCGACCACGTTGCTGGTGCTGTATGCCAGCGACTTTTATGAGATCGCCTCACGCATTCCCGCCCTGGCCGACGCAGTCGAAGTCGAGGCAAAGCGGCGACGCGAGGAAAATCTCGAAAGAAGCGCGGGCGAATCCAAGCGATGATTGAAACGGATCTGCTGGTGGTGGGTTCGGGAGCTGCCGGATTTGCCGCGGCGCTTGCCGCCTCGCATGCCGGCCTGAACGTGCTGATGGTCGAGAAGGAGCCGCAGTTCGGTGGCTCGACGGCCTACTCCGCCGGCGTGATCTGGATTCCGGGAAACCGTCACGGTCGTGCCCTCGGTATTCCCGACTCGAAGGAAGAGGCGCTCACCTACCTGCAGCAGGAGGCCGGCAATCGCCTGAACCTCGAACTGGCGAACGCCTTCCTCGACAACTGCAATCCGGCCGTCGAGTTCATCGAAAACAACACCCATGTCCGCTATGAGGCGGTGCCGATCTGGGCCGACTATCATCCGACGAAGCCCGGCGCCGCCCAGGGCGGGCGCTCGCTGCTGCCGCTGCCGTTCGACGGACGCCGGCTCGGCCGACGCTTCGCCGATCTGCGCGCTCCCATCAAAACCATGATGGCATTCGGCGGCATGATGCTGGGCCGCGGCGACCTGCCCCACGTCTTCAGGATGACGCGCTCGGTGCGCTCGGCGCTCCATGTCGCGGGCATGACGGCGCGCTATGCCGTCGACCGCCTGAACCATCCCCGGGGCACCCGCCTCGCCAATGGCAACGCCCTGATCGCGGCGCTGGCGCTGTCGGCGGAGGAACGCGGCATCGAGCTCTGGCTTTCCAGGCCCGTCGTCGAACTGGTTCAGCGCGACGGCACCGTCGTCGGCGCAATCGTCCAGCGTGACGGCAGCCGCGAGGAGATCAGGGCAAGGCGGGGCGTGGTCCTGGCGTGCGGCGGCTTTCCGGCCGATGACGAGCTGAAGCGCCGCTACTATGGCCACGTCCGCGACGGCCGTAAGCATCGGTCCGCCCCACCGCCCGGCAACCGCGGCGACGGTATCCGCCTCGGCCGGACGGTGGGTGGCGCATTGGCCGAGGATGTCGCCTACGCGGCCGCCTGGGTGCCGGTGTCCCTGGTGCCCCAGCCTGACGGCTCCACGCTACCCTTCCCGCATTTCTACGAGCGCGGCAAACCAGGCTACATCGCCGTCGATGCGACGGGCCGGCGCTTCACCAACGAGTCGGCCTCCTACCATGACTTCGTGCCAGCGATGGTCGAGGCCAGTCGGAGCCACGTCGAGACGAGTTGCTGGCTGGTGTGCGATCACCGCGCCATCCGCCGCTACGGCATGGGTGCGATCGGGCCGGCGCCGCTGCCGCTTGGACCGCATCTCAAGAACGGCTATCTGATCGCGGCACCGGGTTGGCCGGAACTTGCCGGGCGGATGGGCGTTGACGCAAGTGCCCTGAAGGCCACCATCGAACACTTCAACGCCAATGCAGCACGCGGCGAGGACCCGGACTTCGGCAAGGGGACGGATGCCTATCACCGGTTCAACGGCGACCCCACGCACGCGCCCAACCCCTGCCTGGCGCCGCTGGACCGGGCGCCCTTCTACGCCATGAAGCTCATTCCCGGCGATATCGGCACCTTCCTGGGGCTGCGGGTCGACGGCAACGCCCGCGTCCTCGACGACCAGGGAAAGCCGATTGCCGGCCTCTATGCCGCCGGTAACGACATGACCAGTGTCATGGGAGGCACTTATCCCGGGGCCGGCATCACCATTGGCCCAGCCCTGACCTTCGGCTATATCGCGGCCCGACACGCGGCCTCCTCGGTCGGCCGCTGACCGCTCCTGCCAACGAAAGCCGTTTGAATGTCGCTCATTACCCCCGTTATCCTGGTTGGAGGCTCCGGCAAGCGACTGTGGCCGCTGTCGCGCGAGAGCATGCCAAAGCAGTTCGTACCGCTTCTGGGCAAGCAGTCGACCTTCCAGCAGACGCTGCTGCGCGTCGCCGACCGCTCCCTGTTCGGCAAACCCGTGATCGCGACCAACGACGCCTATCGTT
>Ga0082335_1007799_pt1 | contig 12651 bp, 8 predicted proteins | sample Subgrocontami58m_FD_72375 | JGI IMG/M metagenome (GOLD analysis project Ga0082335, IMG submission 72375) | Subsurface groundwater microbial communities from S. Glens Falls, New York, USA - GMW37 contaminated, 5.8 m (SPADES assembly) (version 2) ...
CACAGTCTGTGGCGTAACTCCAACAGAACCATCGGGTCCGGGACTCGCGTTGGCCGATTGTCGAACCCGTGCTATCCGACGCGCGAGCGTCCTCGTGCTTGTGCTCGTACGATTACGAGCACGAGCACGAGCACGAGCACGAGCACGAGTTCGAGCGCAAGCACGATCCCGAGCGCGCCGATATCGCGTGCTGCCGATGTGCAAATACACCCTCGTTCCGGCATCGACGGGCAACCCGATCTCCGCCGACGCGCCTCTATCCCTGCTCCTTCTCGCGACACTGCCGGCACACCACCCGGAACGCCTGTGGGTCGTCCAGCCGCGCGTCCGGAACCGTGCGCTCGAATCCCAGCTCCTGCGCGCCGCCGCAGACCGCGCACGCTCCTTGGTCGCGCCGCCAAACCTGGCTTCGCACCCCCGCGTCCACTTGGGCGGCGACCGAGGCCGGAGCACCGGCGACCGCCGTCCGGCTGCGCCGGGTGTTGTGTACCGCGCCGGTCAGGATGGCCCGCAGGACTTCGTGCTTGTGGCAGGTGATCTTCAATGGCGACCGCATCCCGGGCGCGCTCAGAAACACGAATCGCCGCGAGCGCACGGCTCCGTCCTGCCACGCCTGCGCGAACTCCTCCCGGATCGGTTCGAGATCTGCGAGCGCGACCTCCAGCGCGGGCTCCGAAGCCAGTTTCAGTCGCCCGTTGGTCACCCACAGGGTCGCGCGCTTGACTCCCTCGCGCGCCCCTTTCGCCGCCGCGGCTTCCTCCGCGGAGTGCGGTACGGCCACCCAGACCGAGTCGGCCCAGTGGCACAGCTCGTCCTCCGCGAGTCCCGCGGCCGGCGGAGCTTCGACCACCGGCAGCGTGCCTTCGGCGTACGAGCTGAGCAGCCGCAGTTGGTCGAGCGCTTCGGCGATGTAGCCGATGTCGCGCCCGACGAGCTCGAAGAATTGCGCGAGCCGGCGGATCTCCTCCGCCTCGCCGCGGGTGATCACCCCGTCGGCCCGGGCGAAGGCGAACCGGCGCTCGATGATCTGGATCGCCAGGTCGCGGACGACGCGCACGCAAGCGCTCCACTCCTGGCCCGCGTTGCGGATCATCGCGCGCATCGATTCCATTTCGTTGGCGTCGATCCGCCCGTCCAGGGCCTTGCCTTGGAGGCTGGAGCGGAGCTGGGTGCCGGTGACTTCCGCTTCCAGCTCGGCCTGCTTGCCGGGGTGAAGGCAAAGCCGCTGGGCGACCGCGGCCATGGCCTCGCGCTCGGCGCTGCTGAGCAGGCCGTCCTCGATGCACTTGCCGAAGAAGGCGCGGTAGATCTCCTTGACCGCGGCGCCGACCTCCTTGCGGTCCATGCCGAAACGCGACGCCGCGTCGGCCATCCGGAAGCCCGGCATGCGGATCCCCTCGAGCAGAGCCTGCTTGAATTCCAACTCGCGCTTTCCGGCGGCCTGCTGCCCCGCCTGGGACTCGTCGCGCGGGCGGATGTGCGAGAGGGCGGATTTCATCGCGCCGAACAGGGTCTCGGAGATCGTGGCCGGGGCTTTCCGGGTCGCGACCACGGGGATGTCCGCGGAGTACCTGGCGACCAGCTCGTCGCGGACCGCGTCGGCGAGGAACGGGATCGTGATCCGCTTCCGGCAGTGGGGACACTCGACCGTGGTCCCGGACGCCGACTCGGGCAGTTCCAGGGGCATCCCGCAGGGGCAGACGAGTTGCAGCATCGACATCGCGACTGGTTTCCTTTCGTCGTGGACGACCGTATGAAACCCGAGGCGGCCGGGGGAAGGAAGGAGAAATCGCCGGTCGGAAAAACATGAACCCTCCGGCGTCCGCCCGGGTTGAATGGGGGCCATGAGCTCCAACGTGACCCGCCTCTACGTCCTCCGCGGGCTGCAGATGTCCCTGTTCATCATGCCCGTGATCGTGATTTTCTGGAGTCAGTGCGGGCTCGACCTGACCGAGATCATGCTCCTGCAGGTCGCTTTCTCCGCGACCATCATCGCGCTCGAGATCCCGACCGGCTACCTGGCCGACCTGCTCGGCCGGAAGGGCACCCTGGTCGCCGGCTGCGCGGTCGCGGCGGCGGGGATGGCGGCCTATTCGCTGGGCAGCGGCTTCTGGGGCTTCCTCGCCGCCGAGGTGCTGCTCGGCACGGGGTTGTCGCTGCTGTCCGGGACCGATACGGCGCTGCTCTACGACACGCTCCGGGCCACGGGGAAGGAGGGCGAGTTCACCCGGGTGCAGTCGAACTGGGTATTCCTCGGCCACCACGGCGGCCATGCTGGGGGGGCTGGTCGCGACGCTCGGGCTGGTCGAGCCCCCGAGCGAGAAGAAGCTCTCTCCGCGTGAGCATGCGAAGAACCTGCGCGCGGTCCTGGCGAGCGTCTCCTGGTCCAGCCCCCTCGGCCGGACCACCGTTCTGTACGCTGTCCTGTCGAGCGCCACGCTGACCGCGGTCTGGCTGCTTCAGCCGCATTGGAAGTGGATCGGGGTGGACGTGGCCTGGTTCGGCTTTCTGTGGGCCGGGCTCAATCTGGCGGTGGCATTTTCGGCGAAGCTCGCGCCCCTGGTGGAGGTGTTTTCGCTCGTGGCCGTCCCGATCGGCTGGGTCGGGGACCGGCACGGCTTGGGCGCGGCGATGCTGGCGGCGGCGGCGGTGTTCGGCCTGCTCGGACCCGCGAGCTGGGCCGGGTGGCGCCGCGGCAGGGCGGCGAAAGAGGCACCGGAGACCGCCTGATTCCGTCGCTTCAGCGAGCGGCTTGCGGGTCGCGTCCCAACCACTCGAGGATCGACCCGGGAATGAGCAGGGCCATGGCCGCGATGACGACGACGGTGATGCCGTACTTCGGAGCGATTCCGATGTCCGGCATGTAGATGCGACCCAACACGTAGAAGATCGTCATCCCGCCGCACGTGATCAGCTGGCACAACAGGGCGGCGGTCGCATGACCGCGTACCCGCTGGCGCAGCGCGATGAAGCCCGCCACCAGGGGCAGCGGACTGATCGCGACATAGAGGTCCTTCCGGTACAGAGCCGCGAACCCACGGTACTCGACGCTGGTCATGAACGCGCTGACTGCCCCCAGCTCGAACAGGATGAAGACCCCGAGCAACCAGCCGAAGAGCCAGGCGTGGGCCGCCCGCTCCCGGCCGTTGCGTATCAGCCACAGACGAAGCGGAATCAGGACTCCCGTCGCCCAGGGCACCAGGAAGACCCCCAGGGAAGTCAAGTGTGGTACCGGGCGCTCTCTACAGAAGAGGAAACTCCCCTGTTCGGTGGCAAACACGTCCCACCCGGGTTCCGGATGCACGACCGTGCGATAAACCTCGACGGCGGGCGTGCGCACTTCGCCATGGCGCAACCGGACTGCGGGCAGAAAGAAACTTATCGCGAGCACGAGCGCACTGGAGAGAGACAGGGTGCGGCCGAGCCGGGTTTTTCGATTCACGACCGCGACTCGTCAGGCATGGTCGGGGTTCTCCGCGGACGGCGGGGGACCAAGGGCGGGTGCATGCTATCACGCGGGCTACGATGATTCACCTGCGAAGCGTGGCGCCGTGGCGCGGCAGCGCCCGACGGTTTCGCGGCAGACGGCCCGGCCGTGGCGACGCCGGCGGCCGCGGCCACGCTCAGCCTGCTCGGACCCGCGAGCTGCGCGGCGTGGCGTGGCGTACGGAGCGCGAGGACCGCGTGATTGCTTGCAACCCGCAGCCCGGGTGCTCTATCCTCGGCGGCCAGCCTGATCCCGTATTCCGAGGGCCCGCCGATGTCCGAAGCACCGAAGCTCCCGCCCGAATTCTCGCCGAACCGCTACATCGAGAAGGTCAGCCTCGCCACCGGGGAGGTGCTCGACGCGGACATCCAGCCCAAGCAGCTGCTGGTGCAGAATCACCGCGATTACCACGTCGTCGACGTGTACGCGCGGTTCCTCATGAGCCGCATGGTCAAGCACACCGGCGACCCGGATCGCGTCACTCGCGGCATGAAGGAGGTGCGTAAGTTCGGCCACAAGGCGATGGAGACCCTCGCCAAGGTGACCGGCGCCTCCGACCCGCAGAAGCTGGGCAAGACGCTGCTCGGGCTCAAGGCCAAGGAGTACTACTTCCGCTTCAAGCGCCTGCACCGGCTGCTGCACGCGGAGATCGACGAGCGCATCGCGCGGGTACGCAAGGAGGCGAAGCAGAAGCACGCCGCCGCCATGAAAGGCGCGCGGGCGGGCCTGCGCGTGCTGCTGACCGGCGGCACCGGCTTCGTCGGCAAGGAGATCATGTGGCAGGCGGCGCACGACGACGCCATCGCCGAGATGGTGGTGCTGATCCGCCCGAAGGAGGAGAAGGACCGCAAGACCAAGAAGGTGCTGCGGGTGGTGTCGCCCGAAGAGCGCGGCCGCCAGCTGCTCGCGCAGCTCTGGCTCGCCGACCACCCCGCGTGCGGCAAGTTCCGCTTCATCGACGGCGACATCGAAAAGCCCGGGCTGGGCGTGTCGGAAGCCGACCGCGCGGAGTTGCGGCGCACGCTCTCGCACGTGATCCACTGCGCCGCCAGCGTGGCGTTCGACGACCCGTACGAAGCCTCGTTCAAGGCCAACGTGCTGGGCTCGCTCAACGCGCTCGACTTCTCGCTCGATCTGCAGAACGCTCCGGGGAGCCCCTTCGTCAACCATCTGAGCATCGAGACCAGCTACATCCACGGCCGCCAGACGCGCGAGCCGGCGCGCGAAGACGAGGTGGTCTTCCCGCGCAACTTCTACAACAACTACTACGAGCTCACGAAAGCGATGGGCTCGCTCGAGACCGACCGGTACATGCTCGAGCGCGGGCTGCGCGTGGTCCAGCTCTGTCCGGCGATCGTGATCGGCGAGTTCCGCACCGGCAACAACCGCGGCGACACCAAGGTGGTCAATGCGCCGGTGAACGCCTTCGGGCGCGCCCGGCAGGCGCTCGGGGCGAAGTCCGGCAACCTGCTCGACCGCTCCAAGACCTGGATGATCGCCAAGCTCGCCTGCATCTTCCCGGGCGACGCGTCGGCGGAGCTCAACCTGGTCCCGGTCGACCGCGTCGTCCAGGGGATCGTCGCCGCCCTCAAGAAGCCCGAGGCGGTGGGGGAGCGCGTCCACCTGGCGACCGACCAGCGGGTGACCTCGGAGCAGATGCGCGACCTCTGCCAGGAGGAGCTCGACATCAAGGTCAAGCTCGCCGAGCCGACGCTGCACCGGAACGTCACCCTGCCGCTGCTCACCAAGCTGCTCACGGGGCTGAAACAGGAGCGGCTGGCGGGCACGTTGCAGACCCTGGGCAACATCTTCGGCGGCTACAGCGAGTGGGGGCAGCCGATCCACGAGGTGGGCAACGACGTGGACGTCCTCGGCCTGAGCCTGCCGCGGCCGGACAGCCGTTGGGCCGTGCGCATGCTGTGCCGGCACAATCGCTACGTGCAGAACTTCGGCCAGATCAAGGATCTCGACGAGATCTCCCGGCGCGAAAAGGTGTGGGGCGAGTTCATCGATGGGGTGGAGACGAAGGCCAAGGCGCCGGCGGGCTCGTTGGGGGCGGAGGAGTTCCGCAAGCACCTCGCGGAGGGGATGGATTTGGAGAAGTTCGCGCGGAAGGGGTGAGGGTCTGGATGCGAGGGCCACGCGATGTCATGTTTCGATTCGAGTAGCCTCCCGGTTGGCAGGGAACCGCGACGCTTGCAACGCTTGACGGCGTGGCAAGAAGGCGCGACCATCGCGACGATCGCCACCCGCCGCCCGCCAGGGGTATTGCCATGGACGCGAACCAGATTGAGGCCCGCCTGAAGCTCGGCGAGGACTCCGCCACCGAGTTCAAGAGTGCGGTCATGGCGAGTTACATCGTCGATGCCAACGACATCGCGAAAGAGGTTGCTGCGCTCGCCAATTCCGGAGGCGGCCTGCTGGTCGTGGGAGTCGAGAATGACGGCACGGTCACAGGAACCGGCACGACCGAGCAAACGGACCTGCTGTTCCGGCAGATTTCCCAGGCCTGCGAGAGGAACATCGTTCCGGCCATCACCTGTCGCCTGCTCAAAGTGGAAGTCCGCGACGAACGCGTGCTCGCCGCGGAGGTGCCCGGGTACGACGCGAATCGGCCCTTTCTGGTCCGCAACATCTACTACGTCCGGGACGGAAGCGTATCCCGGCAGGCGCGCCCCGCGGAACTGGAGCGGGTCGTGTTGTCGGCGGGGAACGTGTACCTGGACGAGCAGCCGGTCGAGGGGTCCGGGTTCGACGACCTGCACATGGAGGCGGTGGATGCGCTCCTGAGCACGGTGTACGGCTTCCAGAGGAGCGCCCACGACGACGAAGGGTGGGACCGGTTGCGCCGCGGTCATCTCGCGGCCGTGCGCGGCATCACGACCCAGGGCGCGCCGACGGTCACGGGCATCCTCTTTTTCGCCAACGACCCGCAACGCTGGATCCAAGATGCGCGGGTGAGTATCGTCCGCATCGCGGGCGCCGAATTTCGCGCCGACTTCCTGGACAAGCAGGAGATCCTCGGGCGCGTTCCCGACCAGGTGGCGGGGACGTTGCAGGTCCTGACGCGACTGCTGCCTGCGCCCGCGCGCGTGGTGGGCGCGGAGCGCGTGGATTCGCCGGGCCCGGGAGGAATCCCGCTCGAGGTGTTGCGCGAGGCAGTGGTGAACGCCGTCGTGCACCGCGACTACCGCGCACCATCGCAGATTCGGGTGTTCGTGTTCGACGATCGGTTGGAGATCGTCAACCCGGGCGGGCTGCTGAACAAGCTGACGCTGGAGAACATTCGCACCGGCGGGATCAGCCAGCGACGGAACAATTCCATTTCGTCCCTGCTCGCCAAGTACGGCCGGCGCGAAGCTCTGGGCATGGGCATCTTCGAGATGATCCGGATCATGCGCAAGCAGGGGCGCCCCGAACCCGAGTTCGAGAACCTGGGCCATCACTTCCGAATGGTCCTCCGCATCGGACCGGTGAGCGGATGAGGTCGGATGGGCTGCCCGGCGCTGCCGCCGGCGTGGACGCGCCCTACGCGCTTGCCATCCTACATGTCTCGCCCTCGATTCCATCGGGCGACACGGGCGGCTCGTTGCGCGCCCGTTACCAGAAGACGGTCGCAGCGACGGCCGAAGTCGCGATGTGCGCCGCGCCGCCGATGTGGTCCGGGGACGGCGCGTTGCTGTTGTTCCGGGACCGCGAGAATCGGACGGCGCCACAAGTCTGCTACGAGACCGGCCGCGAGTTGCTGGAGCGAGCGCTCGTGGACCTGGGTTTGAGCGTGCGCGTCGTACTTCACGTCACGGGTCCCTTGCGACCCGGGGCTCCGCCCGACCCCGGACCGGCAACGCTACAGACCTGCCGGGAACTCGCGGAATCGGCCCCGGCCGACGTCCTGTTGGCGAGCGAGGACTACACCCTCGTCCTGGGCGATCCCGCCAAAGGGCGATTCGCGCTTCTCGGCCGTCACGCCAAGACCGGCCTCCTTGCATTCTGTTCGCCCATGCCGCCGGCGGAGGCCATCGGGAAGGACTTCGTGCGCGACGACGATACGGCGCATCGCGCGGCGTTTCGCGCCTATCTCGAGAGCCCGGAAATCCGTCGCCTGGGCTACGTCGGCTTTCGACTTCAGAAAGCTCAGCCGCCGAGCCTCGACGTCCTGGATGTCTTCGTGCCCCTCAAGGTGCAGGTGACGCCGAGGCGTTCGGACGCGCGACTCGACGCCCGGTGGCTGGCGGCGGACGAAGGCGAGTCCGCGCTCCCTGAAGCCGACGCCGGGGAATCGGCGACGGATTCGCCCGCGGAGGATTTCCCGTGGCTCGACAAGCTGCGTAACGCTCCCGGCGATTCCGCAACCGAGTTCGCAGCCGTCTTCTCCCGCTATCGGCGCCTCGTCGTGATCGGCGAGCCCGGCACGGGCAAGACGACGTTGCTGCGATGGCTGGCGGTGGTCTTCTCATTGGGGCCGTACGGCGCCTTCGCGCGGTTGGGTACATGGGAGCGAGTGATTCCCCTGCCGGTGAGTGTCGGTCGATTGGCGGAGATCCGTGAGCGACATGGGGGAGGCCTCTCCGTCGAACAGGCGCTGGCCAAGTACTACCTCGAGCGCAACGTGCGAGCGGCTGACACGCGGGACGCCGAGGCCGATCTGCGCGGCTGGCTGGAGCGACGGCTCGATGCGGGAGAGTGCCTTCTGCTGCTGGACGGTCTCGACGAGGTGGGTTCCAACCGGCTGTCGGTGGTGCAGTGGATCCAGTCCTTCGTATCCGCTCGTGCTGGGAACCGGGTCCTGCTCACGTCGCGTCCCGCCGCGTACGTTCCGTTCGCTGTCGGCGAATACGCCGAGGTGACGCTCGAACCGTTCGACGACCGGCAGGTGGAGCGATACCTGCGCGGCTTCCGCCGAGCGCTCGGCGTTTGGGAGACTGGAGTGGACGATCCGGTCCGCGCCGAGGGCGTCGCGCAGGAACTGCTCTCGACGCTGCGCACGTTGCCGCGCTTGCAGGCGCTGGCGCGGAATCCGTTTCTGCTCTCGGCGCTCGCGCTGATTCACCGGGCGGAAGGGGAATTGCCCCGGCACCGGGTTCATGTGTACGAGATCTTCTCGCGCGCGCTGTGCGAGACGTGGGGAAAGGCCCGGAGGATCGTGGCCGGGTCCGCGGGCCCGCAGGTGAGATACGAGGAGGAGGCGATCCCGATCCTCGGTCGCCTGGCGCTGCGCATGCACGAGGAGTGGCCGCGCGGACGCGCGCCGGCTGCGTTCGTCCGGAGCGTGCTCGCCGAGGCGCTCCAGGAAGAAGAGGGACTCGACCCGCAGGCGGCCGAGTCTGCGGCGAGGAAGTTCCTCGAGACCGTCGGGGACGAGCTGCAGATCTTGCGGGAGCGCAGTGCGGGGGAATGGGGCTTTTTCCATTTGACGTTTCAGGAGTTCTTCGCCGCGGCGGGACTACATGCAATGGAGCGGTTCGAGGAGAAGGCGCTGGAGCATCTCTTCGACCCGCGCTGGGAAGAGGTGATCCGGCTCGGGGTCGGCTACCTCGCGCTGGTGCAGAAGCGGCCGGTTCAGGCGCGGAAGATCGTCGCGCGAGTTCTCGAGGTCGGGCAGACGGACCCGCCGCCGGTGCCGAAATGGCTCGTGACCGTCCTCCGCAAGCAAGTCCCCCTCGCCGCACTGCTGGCCGCGGAAGCGGGCGACACGATCCCCGCCCCTGAACAAGAGCGGATTGCGGGGGAGTTCGTGAATTGGTGGCGGGCTATGCCGGATGAGATCTCGCAGCGGTTCGTCGCAGAGTTGGCGCTGACGGATTGGCGGGAAGTCGTGGCGAAGGCGTTGCTGCAGGAGATCGGTGCAGAGCGGCTGCCGAGCAAGCGCGAAGTGAATCTGCTGCAACGACTGCGTGCGACCGCAGGGCTTGCCGCCGTCCTACGCGTGATTCGAGAAGGCGAACCCGAAGCAGCGTTGGAGGCGTTTCAGGTGGAGGGGGTCTGGCCCAGGACTCCAGAGGTCGAGGAAGCCTTTCGGGCAGGTCTCGCTCGGGTGGACGACTTGTCACTGTCCGCGATTTGTGGTGGCATTCTGCGTGCCGGCGGTCATCCGATCGATGTCGCAGGTATCGCCAAGGACCTCGACAGCACGGACGACGAGCGCAAGGTGCGTGCGCTGTTCCGACTAGGTTGGCTTGGCGCCGATGAGTTTCTGGATCGGATCATCGACGCGACTCGGGATGCACGGTCCGGGATTCGGGTCGCCGCCGTGCAAGCCCTGAGTTTCTTCCGATCGCCGGATTCGATGGCCGCCCTTGTCCGCGCTTTGGGGGACGAGAGTCCCGACGTTCGCGAATCTGCGGTCGCCTCGCTTCACTGGGTCGCTCCCGCAGATCACGTGCATGCCTTCCTCACCGCCCTCGAAGATACCCATCCAAGGGTGCGCGAAGCGGCGGCAGACGTCCTTGCGCAATTGCGGACGCCCGAATCGATCGCTCCCCTGCTCGCGGCATTGAACGACCAGTCCGTGGACGTACATACCGCCGCGGCAGATGCGCTTGGGGCGTTCCAGCCCGCTGAAGTCTTCGTTGATCTGGCGTGGGCTGCCTCGTGCGGAAATGCACGCGCGGCACACGGCGCGGTGTGGGCTCTGGGACGGCTTGGCGTCAAAGAGGCCGTCCCGATCCTGGTCGATTCGCTGACCTATCCCAATCGCAACCTGCGCCTCCGCGCCATTTACGTCCTGGGAAGGGTCGGATCCAATGCCGAGGTTAGGCCACTTCGGGCGCTGTTGGACGATCCGGACCTGTTCATACGTTCGGCGACGACAATCTCTCTCCTGCATCTCGGAGATCTTGGTGTCGTGAATCAAGTGCCGGCCCTGCTTTCTGCCCTGGCAAGAACAGCCGAGCGGGACTGGCTCAGGAAGGATCTCCTGGCGGCGCTCGGTTCCGCTTTCACGGAGGAGGCCGCCGCGATCCTGATTCCCTTCGCCCGCTCCGAGACTCCCGAGGAATTGCGAACAGCGGCCCTGCTCTCGCTCTGGCGGAGCGCCGACGCTTTCCCAACCAAGGTGCCGAGGCGATCCCCGGACAAGAGCGGATAGGCTCGAGCCGAGCGGGGTGGGTGGTCCGCTCAGGTGGTTCCCAATCCGAAACAGCCGTCAGGCGAGTGCCGGGTCCGTTGTTCAATCCGGTGCGAGTTTCACACTCGCTACAGACCGTGAGCGCCGATACAATGATCAGGGCCCCTCGATCGAGCGGAGCGCAAGTGGATCCGCGCCCCATCCCCACTCCCACCAGCAGCGGAGGTACCGGGATCGCAATGCTCAAGCGCATCAAGATCAACTGGTTCCGTTGCCTCAAGGAGGTTGCCCTCAACCTCTCCCCGCTCACAGTCCTTGTCGGACCGAACGCATCGGGAAAGAGCACGCTGCTCCAGGCACTCGACCCGGGCTATCGACTGCAACTCCGTGACCTCTGGATGCGCGAGCGGCGCAATTTCATGTTCCGATTCGAATATGATGATGGCAAGGAGTTGCAACGCGAGATTACGACATTACCCCAGTCTCTCAGCGAGGCCGGTCTAACGCGATATCAGTATCAGTTCTTGCGATTGGACCTCGATCGGCTCCGTAGTCCCAACCAGGCTCGGCATGAGCAACTGCTGGAATCCAATGGCGCCAACTTGACCAACGTGTTCCTGTCGCTGGGACGCGCCTTGCAGATTCAGATCGCGCGTGAATTGTCGGATCTCGTGGGTAGCATCTCCGATGTGGACGCCCGCCCCGAGTCGAACGGGAACATGAACTTGGTCTTTCAAGATCGTTGGAAGCCCGATGTGCTGTACCTCCCGCGCGAGGTCTCCGACGGCACCATGCTGCTGCTCGCGTTCCTGGTCTGCCGCCATCAATCGCCGGCGCCTACCCTGCTCGCGATCGAGGAGCCGGAACGCGGACTTCATCCGTACCTGCTGGGGGAATTGGTTGGCATCCTCCGCAAGCTCAGCTCACCCGACCTCATGATGACGGGAGTAGCGCCGATCCAGATCGTCGTCGCGACCCATTCTGCCGAGCTGCTGAACCACCTGCGTCCGGAGGAAGTGCGCTTCTTCAGCCGCAACTCCGACGATGGCTCGGTGCGGATCGAGGAGGCGCCCACGGATACGCCCGAATGGGAACGGGCGGTCGAGGAGTATCGCCATTCCATGCGCAGCCTCTGGCTCTCCGGAGGTCTCGGCGGGGTGCCCGGGGGATAGAAACGAATGCGCGTCGTCGTGTATTCGGAGGGCAGCGGCGAGACGGCGGGTCAGACGACGCTTCCCCCATCCTCCGGCGCCCTCATGCGTCCCGACCAGCTCGGCGCCGCGCACTTCCTGGTCGAGCGCTGCCTCCGCGAATGCGCAGGGATGAAAGACGAGGTTCGATTCGAGGGTCCACTGCGCGACGAAGACGGGCGCGTGGCGCGAGGCAGCACCCTGCGGACCTCCTCGACTCTCCGCAGACTCCTCACCTGGCCCAATCCGACCCGCCGGCCGGATCTCGCCGTGGTCCTCGTCGATTCTGGGAAGGACAACGATGCGATCGTCAAGCATGGGCTCGAGGTCGTCGTCCAAGGGCTTCACGTCAAGGTGGTCATCGGTGTCGCAAGACCGGAATTCGAGGCCTGGCTGATCGTGGATTGCGCCTGTGCCGCGAGCGTACTGGGAGCGACGCTCTCTGAACCGCCAGACCCGGAGAAGCTGGGTCCATCCGAGGCAAAGGAGATCCTGAACCAGTGGATCGGCCAGCACGGCGGACTGGCCGGCCACGCGGATCCGAAGGCCCGCAAGAAGGACCTGCGACTGAAAATCGCGAAGGCTTGCAACCTCGACACGCTCGCGCGGCGTTGCCGGTCATTCGAGCTGTTTCTCAAGGACCTCATCCGCGATTGGCCGTGACGATCGGAAGACGCCCAGCCCGCACTACAGGGCTTCGATCGATGACGGCAACGCCGCGCCGATTCACCGGGCGGAAGGGGAATTGCCCCGGCACCGGGTTCATGTGTACGAGATCTTCTCGCGCGCGCTGTGCGAGACGTGGGGAAAGGCCCGGCGGATCGTGGCCGGGTCCGCGGGCCCGCAGGTGAGATACGAGGAGGAGGCGATCCCGATCCTCGGTCGCCTGGCGCTGCGCATGCACGAGG
>Ga0082335_1007801_pt1 | contig 12648 bp, 11 predicted proteins | sample Subgrocontami58m_FD_72375 | JGI IMG/M metagenome (GOLD analysis project Ga0082335, IMG submission 72375) | Subsurface groundwater microbial communities from S. Glens Falls, New York, USA - GMW37 contaminated, 5.8 m (SPADES assembly) (version 2) ...
GTTCCGGTTCGAGGCTATCCACATCCACCCGGTCCTTGCCGCGCTTGATCCGCTCTTCGATGGCATAGATGCCGAAATAGTTGGCCTGCGTCACCGGCCCGCCCGTCTTGTTGATATACACCTCGGCGAAGCGGGTTCGGGGAGAGTAGCGCCCGACCTGCCGGCTCAAATCGTGCATGAACGGGTTGTGGATCATCACCGGCTCAAAATTGTTGGGCGCATAGAATACCCAATCGGACTCCGCCGGCATTCCCAGCAGGCCCACATGCTTGTCCTCGTCGTAGTCATTCCAGAACTCAACGCTCAGGCTGTGCTTTGGATAGCCCAACGTGCTGGACCCACGGAGGTTGATGCCAGCGCGCGTATCGGTGTCGGGGGCGTTGGTGAGCGAACTTCGACCGTTGCGGGGTTCGAAGACCGCGATGTACGCCGCTTGCTTGGTGTCAGCCGGAATGCTGCCGCCCCCGAACGTGTGAACGATCACCAAAGGCAAGTCCGACGTGAAGTTCACCACAGTGGAGTTCAGCGAGAGGTAGCTCTCGGTCTGGATGGGGCCCGGGAGGAGTCCCGATACAAACGCCCGGGCGCGCACCTGGACCGAGTTCGTGATCTGGAGCGGCACGGTGAAGCGGAGCGAGGCGAGCGTGGGCACCGATCGGTCCACAGTATAGCGGATGACGGCGTTGGTGTTGGGTGTGGCTAGCGTGAGAGCAAACGCATTGAGGAAGGTCCCCCCTTTACGGGAAAACTCGACCTCCGGAGCAAAGTCCGGTCCGCCCCCCACGTTTTTCGCACCTGGCGTCGGCTGCGTAAAATATCCCAGAACTTCAGGGGCGAGAGTGTCGCGTCCGTAAGAGGTGTCGGTGTACTGCTTGGGATAGAGCGGGCTGAATCCGGAGACGAGTTTGAGGTCCGGACTGTACAAACCGAGGAAACCTCCGGCTTTGTCCAGTTTGAAGTTCGTGTGCAGTGCGGCTGTGGCGTTTGTGCGGTTCTTTCCGGATGCGAAAAGGACGAGGTAACCCTTCGAGGGAATCGAGACCCTGGGAAAACGCCAGAGGTCGGGCACGGTCGAATCGTTCGAGAGACACCACCGGTCCAGGCTCACCGAAGCGGTGGTGGCGTTGTAGAGCTCGATCCAGTCCGAGTGATCCCCATCGGCGTCGCGTATCGACTTGTCATTGGCGGCCAGAAACTCGGAGATCATGACTCCCGGAATCGGGGCGCTTGGGTTGAACTGGTACGACCAGGCGTCTCCCGTGAACGGGTTCGAACGTGGGGAGAGATCATGGATGCCATGCCCCGGGGCCCAAGCCACCTGGACCGTCCCAGTAGGAGGCTGGGCAAATTCGAATACATACTGGCCGGGAGCGATGAGCGTGGCGTTCGTCGTTGCGGCTCCGTTGATCAAGAGATCGGTCGCATCGAGGCCCCCGACTGGTTCGCTAAAATCCACCTCGATGGACGTGAGGGTCCGTACGGTGGAGCCAGCCGCGGGGCTCAGCACAGCAACGAACGGCGGAGTTACATCGATCGGCGCCGAGAGCGTCGCATCGAAGACGATGTCCGAACTTGTCAGGTTGCAGTTAAGGAGCTGAATCGCCATGACATTTGTGCCTTCGACCAGGAAGGCGGAAACGGAGTCCAGCGGATAGGTTTCCCAGGGGATGGGCTCACTCAGGGCCGAAAACGAGAAACCGTTGAAGGCGATCTCCCCGTCCGGGACGTTGTAACGCGCGACCTCATGTCCATTGAGCCAGGCGACAAACCCATCATCACAGATTGCATCAAGCTTCAGTTGGCTGATCTCCAACGGGTTCTGCAACACGAACGCCTTCCGCAGGAAGATGCAGGAATACGTGTATCGCATGTCATCGATCAAGGTTCCTGTCAGAGGCTCGCCGTAATAGATCGGCGTGGGCCCTGCAGCCCACGCGGAGTCATCGAACGCGGTTTCACGCCACTCGGTGGCTGTTCCAGACGGGTACCCGGTCTTGCCTTTGAAGTACTTCCAGTTGGACCCCATCTCAAAGAGCACGTCGGCTTGCGCTGACGGAAAGAGCCATGCCGACAGGAACAAGAGTCCCAAACCAATTCGCAAATGGTTCATAAAATACTATTTCGCATGAACCGTTCTATAGCAAACTCCGCGCCACTCCACATTCTTTTTTGCGGCTGCCCGGCTAGCCGAGGAACTCCTCAACCGACAAGCCAGTCTGGGCGATGATGGCGCGCAAGGTGCCGCGAGGTATTTCACCAGGGTGATGCGGAACGGTCGTTCGCCGCTTCGTTTGTGGGTGGTACCAGATTTCGTGGCTGCCTTTGGCTGACCGGTCGAAGACGAAACCGTGCGCGCGAAGTCGCTCCACGACCTCGCGGTACTTCATCCCCGGCAACCGGCTCATGCAGGCTGCGGCGACAGACCGACCGGAATCGCTACGATTGAGACCCGCCGCCGATTCTTAATGGCCTGGCGCACGGCTGACGGGAGCGGATCGCCATGCTCCAGATGCGACTCGATGAGCCGGCGAGCGACGTCCTGCGCGATTTCCATCGTCTCGGCCCGAGTGCGACCCTGCGCGACCAAGCCCGGCAAGTCGGGACTCGTGGCCAGGAACCCGCCTTCGTCAAGCGGTTCGACCCGAAGCTTAAGGTAGAATTCATCAACCAGCATGGAAGAAAGATAGGCGGTGCTGGCACGTTTGCAAGTCCGCAAGAGCGATGGCGCCTCGTCACGTATGATCATGACTTATTGGTCCTGGGAAAGCCGTTTGGGATCGAGATGGTAGTCCAACTCCGATCAATCCCGTTCAGATTCAAAGTCTAGCTGTCACGTTTTCACCTTTTTGCTTCAGAAGACAGTGAAACGGTCAGGTGTGCCACCCGCGAGAGCGGAGAGCCTCCGGACAGAGTCGGCGCGAGTAACGTCGGCTTCCTGCGGGGGAGACTCCGGCGGTAGTGGGCATGGACTGGTCGCAAATCATCAACAGAAAGGTTCAAAGCATGAAGACGTTACTACGCAACCTGCTCAACGGCAGGATCACGCGCTGGGGACTGCGAACCAAGGATTCCGTTGTACTTGGGCTTGTCGCATCTGGCGTGTTGGCAGGTGCGCTCCTCACCCAAGCTGGAGATATGGTCCCTTATCACAGCAGAACCATCGGCCATATTCAAATGTTGCCAGACGGTAGTGGTCCAGTGGCAATCGAGGAAACGGGTATTGGAACGCATATAGGTAACTTCACGTTAACTGGCGTAATCGACGAAGAAAGCGGTGCTTTTTTGTTTACCGTCACAGCCGCGAACGGGGACAACCTGTTCGGTGCAGTGGTCGGCGGTTCCGGTGACACGGTCGAACTGGCGATCCTCGACGGCACGGGGCGATTCAAAGGTGCAACTGGTCATTTAACTGCGACCCTGACGGTTGACCCCATCCCCGTCAGCCTTGATCCCTTGATTCTGGCCTACGCGGCAACCGGCACGGGCGAGATCAGCACCGTTGGCGCGAGCAAGAAGAACTAGCCAAGTGCGAGCGGGAGCCTCCGGACAGAGTCGGCGCGAGTGACCTCGGCTCTCTGCGGGTGAGGCCCCGCCGATGGCGGGGGTCCGAATGGCCGCAAACGATCAATCGACAGGTCAAACATCATGAAAACACTGCTCCAGAAATCACCGGGCAACCGCCGCGCGAACTGCCCCGAAACGAAATCCTGGCCACTCGACAGCGCCATCTGGCTGGCCGTGCTGTGCTGGGCCCTATGGGCGGTGGGACCACGGGCCTCGGCCCAGACGCCGGTGGCGCTCGACATTCAACTGTATGCGGGGCTGAGCATCACGGGTGCGGTCGGCGCCGTGTACTCGATTGAGTACCTCACGGACCTGGCTCAAACGAATAACGCGAGCGCCTGGCGCTGCCTGGAGTTCCTGCAACTGCCGGCCAGTCCCTATTTGTGGGCGGACAGGTCCGCCCCGGCCACAGGCAAGCGGTTTTACCGTGCTGTGGTATTTGCAGCGCCCACGAACCTGGTGTTCATCCCGCCGGGCACGTTCAGGATGGGCAGCTGGACGAATGAAGTGGGCCGCTGGTTGGATTGGGAGAGTCCGCAGACGGCAGTGACGATCAGCCGGGGGTTTTGGATGGGGAAGTATGAGGTAACCCAAGGGGAATATCTCGCGCTGATGGGCAGCAATCCGAGCTGGTTCAACGGGGATCGCACCTCAGATGGGTGGACGAATTACGGCACCGACCTTGGCCGTCCGGTGGAGAAGGTGAGTTGGAACGATGCCACGAATTACTGCGGCCAGCTTACACAGCGGGAGCGGGCGATGGGACGGATTGCGGCCAACAGCGTGTATCGGCTGCCGACGGAAGCGGAGTGGGAGTATGCGTGCCGTGCCTGGACCTCGACGCGGTTCAGCTATGGGGATGACCCGGGCTATACCAACTTGACCAACTATGCGTGGTATGGTGAGCCCTACGAAACTGGTACGACGCATCCGGTGGGGCAGAAGTTGCCGAACCCTTGGGGCTTGTATGACATGCATGGGAATGGCTGGGAGTGGTGCCAGGATTGGTGGTCGGATAGTCTACCCGGCGGGATTGCCGTTGACCCGCAGGGGCCTGCAACAGGCTCGGACCACGTGGTCCGCGGCGGTCGCTGGGACATCCCCGCCGAGGCCTGCCGATCAGCGTACCGCGACTACTTCTTCTCTCCGGATTTCAGGGGCATTGTCTTCGGTTTCCGGGTTGTGCTCGCCCCGGGTCAGCCCTGACCTGATGAACGAGATTCCTATGGAAACCAAGCTGAACCTCAGGAAACTAACGAATGTATTCCTGCTCGGACTGGGACTTCTTCTCCCGATCCAACCCAGCCTCTGGGCGCAACCCATGCCGCATCATTTCAGCGATATCACGGCCTTGCCGGACAAAACCATGGCCCTCAGCCTGAGCGGCAGCGTCTCCAACATGTTCAACCTGACCAGTGCGAACTCGAACCAGTTCATGCAGATGTTCGACCTCTACCTGGTCGAAGCCTCCACGAATCTGGCGGACTGGACGCGCCTGGCGTTGCTGCTGCAGACCAACAACAATCCCACACCGCTGCTTTTTCGGGACACCACTGCCGCCGGCTTCAGCCAACGCTTCTATCGCACGCTTACGAATCACCTCATCACAGGTTTTCCCAAGCCGACGGGACCGTTTGCCGTGGGCACCTTTTCCAGAATCCTCACGGACTCTTCGCGGAGCAACCGCTATGGCATCAAGACGAACAACTCGTTCATGAGCACCTTCTGGTATCCCGCTGAGCAACCCAGGGCGGGCAGCCTCCCAGGGGCTTACAGTGAGACGACGGTCGCCGGGGACCGGAACTTCTACAATTTCTGGGGCTGGTCCCTCCAATGGACCTCCGTCGTGCCGCAGTTCGTAGTTTATTCCATCCCAGCCCAGCCTTTGGCCTCCGGAACGAACCGCTTGCCGATCATTCTGCATTCCCACGGTTATACGTGCGATCGCAGGCTCAACTCTCAAACCGCGGAGGAACTGGCCAGTCACGGCTACGTCGTTGTTGCTGTGGATCACGAGGATTGTCACGCCACGGTCTTCCCGGATGCGCGGGGAACTCGGTACGTGCCGCCAGGGACGGTCGGCTACGGGTCCGCCTTGGTTCGGAGCCGGACGAACGATGTCCAATACCTTTTGGGAGAGTTGGGCCAGATAAACACGAGCGACCCGTTGCTGGCTGGCCGGCTCGACTTGGACCGCATCGGCATGATGGGGATGTCTTTTGGCGGAGGCACCGCGGCGGAAACCAGTCGGCTCGATAGCCGCGTGAAATGCGTGGCGCTCTTGGATGGCTACATCGATTTCGCGAATTACTCGGCACTTAACAGCCAAGGCGTGCAAAAGCCATTCCTCGCTATGAGCCGCACAATTCTCAATGACGGGATGTTTGATTGCTCACCCGCCAGCCAGCGCCTCTACACTTTGGCGACACAAGACGCGACTTGGCTGTACATCACGAATACCCGCCATTTCGCCTTCACGGATTTGGGCTGGACGGTTGATATGACTTCTTACAGTCGTCAAGGCGCTGTGGCCATCGACGCCTGCCTGCGGTGGTTCTTCGACACCTACCTCAAAGGGGAAACCTCACCATTCCCAACGAATCCGGAAATCTCCAACGTCCAAAGGAAATGAGTGTCCGCGTCAATCCGAATCATCGGTTCTGCTCGGTGGTCAGCCGTGCGGGGTCGAAACGGTGCCGGAGTCAACTCGCCGGCTTCGGGGGACTCGAGCGAGACAGCCGCCGACTGGCCAGCCACCCGTCACGGTTCTCTTGCACTCGGGAGGACGCTCACGACCCACACTAAATCAGCGCGATCCAATTCATTCCGGACCGGACTGTCCGGCCCCACGCGGGTGCGGCCCGGATATTGCCACTTCTTGAAACTGACGTGCCCGTCGGCAAACGCGACATTTGCCCCGCAACCCTTGTCCCGGTAACCGGGGACCACCCACCAACGCCGGTTTGGTCTGGATCCACGAAGAACGCCCCCGACGTCATGCTCACTTCTTCTTCATCCTGGAAAGTGAACACGCTGCCGGGCCGTCGGAGTTCCGCCAGCATCTCCACAACTGCCGGGTGCAACGCCCGACCGTTGGCACCGTTGTACCCGCCGTTCATCGCCACACTTAAGGCCACATTGAACGAGCCTTCTTCGTTCGCTTCTGTGGTCATTCATGGGGTCACCTGTCCTTTCTCCGCCACCACGATTTCCTCCCACGAGGGCGCGCGCCAGAGGTGGGCCATACCATCGAGAGAAATTGCGACCAAGGTGTTCCCATCAGGCGAGAAGCTGAGCTGCACGAAGAAGTGTCCTTCCGCCTGCAAGGTGAGCAGTTCCCTCCGCGTGGCGATGTCCCAGAGTCTCACGGCCTCTTTCGAGTCTTCGCCTCCCGTGGCCAAACGGCGGCCATCCGACGAAAAGGCCGCACTCCACGGGCTGGTCCAATGGCCGCGTAGGGTCGCTAATTCCCGCCGGGCAATGACATCCCAGAGTTTGGCTTGGCCATCTCCGCTCGTGGAGGCCAGCATTCGACCATCCGGCGAAAAGAGCACTTCAGTAACCGCTCCTTTGTGGTTTGTGACCGCAATTTCGTGCTCGCCCGAGGGGAAATCCCAAAGCTTCACCGCGCCGTTCCCGTAGCCCATTGCCAGGAGCCGATCGTCAGGCGAAAGGGCCACCGACCAGATGCCCCTCGTTTGAATTTCCGGGAATGGCACCTCCTGCCAGTCATCGGTACGCCACATTTTGAAGGCGCGTCTTTCATCATTGAAGACCACGGTTGCCAGTAGAAACCTGCCGCTGTGGGCAAAGCGTAGGAGGCCGCACCACTCGAAGGGAATCTCGCAACGCGCGACAAGACGGCGGGCCTGCCAATCCCAGATGTTAACCTTGCCCGTCGGGTCGCCTACCGCCAGCCAACGGCCACCCGGCGACAGTGCCACGTTCCAGTTGTTGCTGCCCAGCGCAGGCAGCGCTTCTGTCCGCTGCGCGGACCGGGCATCCCAAACGCCGAGGCCACCAGCCGGGTCGGTCGTGAGGAAGCTATGGCTATCGGGCGTAAACGCGAGGCCAAGCCGGAGCACGGCCTTCGGATCAAGCGCGCCGCGTGAGAAACCCCGGACATCCAAGTTAGTAGCCGCAGCGAACCCGTAGGAAATGACCAGACTAGCGTGGCCGAGAGTACGGTTGGTGGCCGTGACATCCCAAAAACAGACCGACCCATTTGCGCATCCGCTCACGAGCGTTCTGCCGTCCGGCAGGAAGGCCAAAGCTGTCACCTTGTCCTGATGTCCGCGCAGACAGCGAAGCTCGGCTTGATCCGCGACGTTCCAGACCCGGATCGTTCGATCCACACTTGCCGAGGCCAGGAGCCGGCCATCCGGCGTGAACGCGAGAGCGGAGATCCACCCGGCGTGATGAGTGAGTTGCCCCCGAGGTTCGCCGGAGGTCGAATCCCAAAGTCCGATGACTCCACTGGTAAAACCAAATCCGGCCGCGAGCAGTTCGGCTGTGGGCGAGAAAACCAATGCCATGACCCCGTCTTCGGTTTGCGTTTGAATCGGCAATACGGCGCCCGTCCGCCAGTTCAGCACTCGAATCCGCCCGTAATCTGCTCCAATCGCCAGCCGGCTCCCCTGCGGCGAGAAGACCACCACTCCTGCTCCACCCCGTCGCGGAGGCGGCACCGTGAAGTTGGTGAGGGTGTGGTTGGACGCCCACTCCACCAGCGCGATGGTTCCCTTGTCGTCGAAGGTGGCCAGCAGTTTCCCGTCGGGAGAAAATGCCAGAGATCTGACTGGCCAAGGGTGGGTGAGCGTGCCGACCAGCTTCCCTGCGTTCACATCCCACAAATCAACGCCCGGCTCTCCACGCGCATTGCGACTTCCCACGGCCAGCAGGCTGCCAATGGGATCGAAAACCAAGCCGCTACTCGCGGCAATTGGCTGCGCAGTCAAGGGTCGTCTGGTGATCAAGTCCCAAAGCGCCACTTCATCGCCCGTTTGCAGCGCCAAGACCTCTCCGTCTTTCGAGACTGCCACCGCACCGATGGAATCAGGGTAGTGATGCAGTGTGAACAACTCCTCCCCCTGACAAAGCTGCCACAGGTAACGCCACTCCCAAGGGCGCAAGTCGGTTCGGAGTCCCGCCTTTAGGCGGTCTGGTTGCTCGGAAGCGGTCTTGTGCGCGGCGCCGGCTGAAGCCGGGACTCCAAACCCGGGGCGATGTTTGTTCAGCAAGCTGACCGCCAGCCCGACGTTGTTATCCATCAGCGCAAGCTGCGCCAGTTTCATGTCGGCGGCGTATTCGTTCTCTTCGGCTCGCAAGCGTTGCCGCGCTTCTTCCTGCGCGTTGCGGTCCGCCCGCCGCCATTGCCACAGCACGCCGGTTAGTCCCAGCGTGAAGACGAGGATGAGGGCAGTAACCAAGCCAGCTCGCACGGGTTGACGCCGGCACCATTTCCAGGCTTTATCCGCCGCGCTGACGGGTCGGGCTTGGATGGGCTTCCCTTCCAGGAATCGCCCCAGTTCATCCGCCAGGAGTTGAGCGGAGGCATAGCGGCGCGCTGGTTCTTTCTCCAGGCACCTCAAACAAATCGTCTCCAGGTCGCGCGGCACCGTCGGGTTGAGCAGCCGTGGCGAAACCGGCTCTGCCGTCAGCACCTGACTGACGATGACCTCCAACGAGTCCGCCTGGAACGGCGGGCGGGCCGTCAGGAGGTGGTAGAGGATCCCGCCCATGGAATAGACGTCGCTGTATCGGCCCACCTTTCCGTGCTTGGCCGTCGCCTGCTCCGGCGGCATGAAGTTGGGCGAGCCGACCATCTGACCGCTCAGCGTCAAACTGGTCTCGCCCTCGAGGCGCTTGGCCAGGCCGAAATCGGTGATGCGCGGCTGGTCGCTGGCGTCGATGAGCACGTTCGACGGTTTGAGGTCGCGGTGCAGGATGCCTTGCTCATGCGCATAGTGAATCGCCCCGGCAATGGTTTTGAGGTACTGGGCCGCCCGCCGGGCTGGCAGCGGCTGGTGCCCCACCAGCGCGGCCAGGCTGGGGCCATCCACGAAATCCATCGAGAAGTAGTGCTGCCCGGCGTGGACCCCAACTTCATGGATTGCGACAATGTTCGGATGGTGCAACACCGCGGCGGCAGCGGCCTCGGTAAGAAAGCGCTGGACGAATTGCTGGGTCGCAAACTCGCCCGCGAGAATCATCTTCACCGCCACGAGGCGGTCCAGGCTGACCTGCCGAGCTTTGTACACCACCCCCATGCCGCCTCGGGCGATCTCCTCCAGCAATTCGTAGTCGCCAAAAGCGCCGAGAGTGATCAGTGACCGCCGATTACTGATAACTGATGACCGATCACTGATAACCGATGACTGTCTCGGAGAGGCCTCGAGCCCCAGACCGATCAGGCATTGCGGGCATTGACTGGCGGGCGTGCCTTCCGGCAACTCGCTGCCGCACTCCGGACATGTTGCGTTCGCTTCGCTCATATGCCCAAGTCGTCCGCGCCCGAACTCCAGATCGCGAGGTCGTCACGGGCCACGCATCGATTCACTAACTAATGAAGCAATTCCGGTCAAAAGTGACGGAGTTGTTTTGGCCGCGCCGGGCGCCAGTCCGAACTCACCTGGACAGCACCACTCTAAGATGGCGCAGCTCGGCCTCGACTTCCCCGGGCGAATCCACCGTCTGCGCCACCGCCTGCCGCAGTAACTGGCCGTAGCGCTGGCGGAGTCGCTCGACCGCTTTCCGGACCGCCTCGACATTCATGCCGAGTTGGGACGCGGTGGCCGAGTAAGGCGGACGTTCTTTGTCGCCCGTCAGATAAACCTGCAGCGCGGAAAACAGCGCCGCTTTGCCACTCGCGGCCTGCTCGGCCTCCAATTCCTGGTGCACCTGGTCGAGCAGCGCCATCGCCCATCGACGCTCGAAGAGCTGTTCCGGGTTGAGATCGCGGCGCGCACCCCGCTGGAGCTCCGGCTCCGCGACGGTGGTTTCCAGCGGCACGAACCGGCAGCGCCCACCGCGTTTTACCGCTTGTTGTCGGTCCCACTCATTGGCCAGGAAATGCTTCAAGGCGGCGAGCAGGAACGAGCGAAAACGGCCTCTCGCGGGGTCGGCATCCTTGACGTAGTCTCTCCGGAGCAAGCGCTCGAAAAAGGCCTGGGTCAGATCTTTAGCCGTCTCTTCGTCGTAACCCGAACTCCGCACAAAGAGGTAGAGTGGACGCCAGTAGGCGCCGCACAACCGATCGAGAGCTTCCGTCGCGCGCGCATCGGTGCCCTGGCCCGCCAACAGCACGACGCTCCAGTGCGTGGTGGCAAACATCGTGTTCCGCGCAACAACATCGCCCGCGTTGGGCTCGGCCAGGGTCACAGCCCGATTGTCTATCACACCGCCGGCGCTTTGCACACCTTAAACCGTGGAGTTGAGAGGCCCTTGCTTGTCCGGCAACAGGACCTTCTTGGCCCACCGCCCGGCTAGCTGACGAACTCCTCAACCGACACGCTGGCCTGGCGCACGGCTGGATCTCCGTCTCCGCTAGGGTGGAGGTGCGGCCAATGGGTTTACGGTGGCTACTCCCATGGCTTGAAAATCCTTTTCGTTCTTCGTGACAACAGTGCGACCCTCGCGCAAGGCGCAGGCCGCAATCAGGCCATCCCCCAGGGTTGGACGCGCCTGGCCATTTCGTACGGCGTCGCCAATCAAACGGCCGGCCCGGCCAAAATCAGCACGGTCAATCGGCAAAGAAGGCGTGCAGGCAATGACCTCTTCAAAATAGCGACGTGCTTTTTCGCGGGTGGCAGGCTGCTTGGGGGCATGAACGCCGACGAGGAATTCAGCGCGTACCGTGTCACAGGTTGCCACGTCTCCTTGATCGGCCAGCCAGTTTGCGATCACCGCCGGTTGCCGCTCCCCTTCAATCCAAATGTCAGTGTCGATCAACAAAGGCTCGTTCATGGTTCTCCTGGTCCTTCAAAACACGTTCCATTTCCCCTGCCGTCTCTGAATCGGCCCGTTGTCGCCGAAGGATTGCGGCCAGTTCCGGGCCGGTCATAGCCCCGGTTGATGGACTTAACCGGGCAACGGTTTTACCCGACTTCACAATATCAATCGTGAATCCTTGCTGCACCTTGGCCAAGAAACTGGACCAATGCCGGACCATCTCAGTTGCCGTCGCTTTCATGAATTCAAAATACGCATTCTACACATTCGGTGCAAGCCCAGTTCCCTTCTGTGGGAATTCATAGAAAGAGCACCTCAGCAACTGCCATTTTCTGTCTGCCAAGGGTGGTCCCGTGCTCGCCAAAGGCAAAACCCCGGAGTTGCATCGTTCCGTTGTCGTCGGTTTGCTTGCGTTTGTTCGAGGGGGCCCGTACCTTTCCGGCCAAGAACATCGTCCAGTTAAGGACTAGATCAATTCACCTTCATGGGACACAAAATGAACATTGCCAACGCACTGCGCCTCCTTGCCCTGACCGGGCTGGTCACAAACATGCTCGCCGAGAACTGGCCCCAGTGGCGCGGCCCTTTGTTCAACGGCGCAACGACCGAGACCAACCTTCCGAGTCAGTGGTCCAAGACGGAAAACGTGCTCTGGAGTCTGGCCCTGCCAGGGCCGAGCCCCGCCACGCCGATCATTTGGGATAATACGGTCTTGGTCTCGTCCACCGATCCTGGCCCGAAAGCGCTCCTGGCCCTGGCCATCAACCGCAGCGACGGCAAGGTGCTGTGGCAGCATCAGGTTTCCGAGGGCAGCGGGAGGGACACCCGAAGCAGCTATGCGTCGTCGTCGCCGACCACGGATGGGAAGATCGCGGTGTTTTTCTACGGCAACGGCGCCCTCGCCACGTTTGATTTTGCTGGAAAGCAGTTGTGGGCGCGCAACCTCCAGACTGATTACGGCGATTTCGCCTTTCAATGGACGTACGGCGCAAGCGCGACGTTGCACCAAGGCAAGCTTTACGTGCAGATCCTCCAACGGGACGTGCCGGTCAACGGTTATGGGCGCACCGATGGACCGATTGAGTCCTTCATTCTTGCCCTCGATCCCGCCACGGGAAAGACCCTCTGGCGGCA
>Ga0082335_1007803_pt1 | contig 12646 bp, 13 predicted proteins | sample Subgrocontami58m_FD_72375 | JGI IMG/M metagenome (GOLD analysis project Ga0082335, IMG submission 72375) | Subsurface groundwater microbial communities from S. Glens Falls, New York, USA - GMW37 contaminated, 5.8 m (SPADES assembly) (version 2) ...
GTCCTACTCGACCACCGCCGCCGTATCGAGACCAAGCGAAGCGTCGCCGTGGCGCCGCGGCGACACAATCTCCACAGAACAGGGAATTCGACATCTTAATTCAAGACGAACTCAATCATCCGTCTCTCATCACCGCGAACCGCAGACCGCATCCCTACCCCATCGTCAGCCTCGTTCACCATCTGCGCTGCTCGGAATTGCGCCCGAAGTGGCAAAATGCTATCTACCGCATTATCGAAAAAAAATATCTGCAAAGCGTGGATGGGTTCATCTTCAACTCCCAGACGACGAAGGGAGTAGTGAATAGGTTGATGGGGAATAGTCTGCCGTCGGTGGTAGCATATCCACCCACAGATCGGTTTGGGGAAGCAATTTCGGAAGATGAAATTGAGGAAAGAAGCAAGAAGAAAGAATTGCGGATTCTGTTTCTTGGCAGCCTCATCGAACGCAAGGGACTGCATACGCTTCTCGAGGCCATCCGAACTTTGACCTTTGACCCTTCGATAAAACCCAGGGCAGGTCTTCGACTTGAAATCGTCGGCTCCCTCACCACCGACCCTGCCTGCGCCAAACAAATGCAGGACTTCGTCACGGTCAATGGTCTATCGTCCATCGTCACATTCCATGGCGCACTCAACAACGAACCGCTCAAACAAAAACTCCAACAATCCCACGTCCTCGTCGTCCCGTCCTCCTATGAAGGCTTCGGCATCGTCTATCTCGAAGGAATGGGCTTCGGTCTGCCCGCCATTGGCACAACCGCAGGCGCGGCGGGCGAGATCATCGAGCATGGAAAAACGGGCTGTCTGATCGAACCGAATGATTCAACAACGCTTGCAAATCACATCTCGCATCTTGCGTCAGACCGCGATCTGCTCACGGAACTATCCTTCAACGCGCGAAAGCGATATGTTCAACAACCTTCATGGGATGAAACCGCAAGCCAAATCCGCAACTTCCTCCTGGACATGAAATGAAACGACTCATTGGCATCCTGCTCATCGCCATTTCCGCCGCATCGTTCGGGACTCTCGCCATCTTTGGACGATTCGCCTACGAAGACGGCATGGACATCTTCACCATCCTCTTTTTACGCTTCGGAATCTCCGCCGCTTTCATGACCATTATCCTGCTCCTGCGCAAGGAACAATTTCCACGCGGAGGCATTCTCGCGCAGCTCGTCGGCATGGGTGCGCTGGGATACGTCGGGCAGTCTTTTTCGTATCTCACTGCTATTAATTACGCATCCGCAGGATTGGTCGCCTTACTTCTTTATTTATATCCAATCTTCGTCGCCGTACTTTCCACAGTCTTCCTGAACGAAAAACTTACGCGGATTAAAGTCACTGCGCTCATGCTCGCCCTCTTTGGCACAGCCCTCACCGTCGGTCCCGCAGGCGGGCAGATGCCAGGCATCCTGCTTGCCATCTCTGCCGCGCTCATCTATTCCGTTTACATCATCGTCGGCACGAACGTGATGAAGCATGTCTCGGCTGTGCAATCGTCAACAGTGATCTTCGCTTCCGCAGGCATGGTCTATGGGCTGTTGACCCTCTCAAACGGCGCTCACTTCCCTGCGAGTGACTCTGGCTGGCTCGCCATGTCAGGGATAATCCTGATCTCGACCATCATACCAGTGGTCACATTTCTGGCAGGGTTGGAGCGGATCGGTCCTACAAACGCGGCCATGCTCTCGACGCTGGAGCCAGTCGTCACAGTTTTGCTGGCGGCGTGGTTGTTTGGGGAAAGATTAATGCCAATTGTTATGGTTGGGGGTGGGTTGATCTTAGCTGCGGTTATCCTGTTGACAAAATCGGAATTGAAGAAAAGCCAATAACCCGTATTGCCAGGCAAAAGGCATTACCCCCGCTGCCATAAGCTGTAAAGTTCCTGCCCCCGTCGTAAAACTTCCATTTGACTCATATATTCCCTCAAGCGCGGTGACCGTTCCCGCTATGTTTATGTTTCCGCTTACAAAGACAACAAAGAATCCGTTGCCATCGCTCAAGTTTATACTGCCGTTTATATATAAACTCGCGGAGTCGACCAAAAGTATTACCTTTCTGGACCCAAGATCAACAGGGGCAGTGATAGTCAGATCGAGCCCACTATCGGACCCATCATACCTATACCAATAATAGCCGTAAGAAAGTGTCCCTCCACTTTCTAAAATTGATCCGTCTATGATGTTACTTGGGACTACCGTTATAACTGTATCTTTTGGAATCTGATTGTTGAAATATGCATGGTCATATACTTTTGCGTTTGTTTGCAAACTGTCAACTAACCAACCCGTACTTGATACATTTGTACCATCAAGGTCTGTTGTCCCGCTTGCGGCGGGTATACCCGGAAATCCGCCGGTTCCATCCATATCAAAATATTTGCCGCTTGGAACATTCGTGATCAAGTCTCCGTTGCTACTGACATCACTGTCTTTTACCTGCCACCATGAATCTTGACAGGATTGGGTGTTGCAACTTTGAGACTGCCAGCCTCCACAAGGATTTGTCCTGATTTGGGTTCCCCCTCCACAACTTGCACTGCAAGCACTCCACGCCCCCCAAGCTGCCTGATCCCAACTTGCGCATGTACCGCCGCAGCCATCACTTTGTCCGCAAAGAGGCGCACTACAACTTGGTGTACAGTTCGCCACGCAGGCGTAAGTGGTATAGTAATTTTGCGCGCAATTTGTTTCATCCGGCTCGCAAACTTTTCTGCATACTTCGCCTTTTGGCTTCCATTCACATACCCACTCACAAGCCCCTTTGATTGTTACCTCTCTGCAACACCCTGTTATTAGCTGGGCATTTCCCATTTGATAGCCTTGCTCTTGCGATGAACACACCGTCGCTATTGGTTGGTTGTAATCCACGACGGTTCCCGCTGGGCAATTTCCGCCATAAATCGGATCCGGTCCACCTCCCCCACCACCGCTTCCTCCTCCACCTCCACTGCCTCCACCTCCGCCAATACAATTACCATTAACACAACTAAAACCAGCGGGACAATTAGCTCCTACTCCAAACCCACATTCAGTACCCCCACCTGTACAAGAGCCCGGACTACCGGGGCAATTTGGATTTGAACATGTTGCTCCACCACAATCTGCATTGGAACAACAGGCATATGAATAATCAGGTAACAAAAAAGAAGTTAGAAAATAAAAACTTAAAAACAAAATAATGATTTTTAATATTTTCATATTTTTAATGGCGTTTTTGTTATCAATATTGGAAATTTTGCTATTTCAGTTGGAATAATGCTATTTGTAAGCCACTTATCCCTAATTTCATTATAGCTAATTAAGTTATCAAAATACCAATTACAATATTCTTGACCTGCCTTCTTTAATTTTAAACATGTTTCTATATCTTTGATTTCAACTATTGGTGAAGGAAAGAATTTTGAACTGTTGTCTGCCAGATCAGAATAATCTGTTAAACTTGTGGTAATTATTGGCACAAAACTAATTGATTTGTCATTATTAATCCACTTTTGAATTAATAAGTAATAACTTTCGTCATTAATTTTTGTTTTATATATTTTTACAGTTTTGTAAGGTTGTCTGTGCGGATCCAAGTAGATACCTGATTGGGCTTGTGCCAAAAAGAGTTCAATGTAACCAAAACCATGATTTTCAATGAAGAATGGATTTGGAAATCTATATTTTTGAATTGGTACGATGTTATCTGATATTTCAGTAAATTTTCCTTGATCTTCATCTTTGTATAATGAATCTAAAAGACTTCCTGAAGTTACCTCGCCCCATGAGACAGCTGTAACTTGCCCAGTGTATTTTTTAATATTAGTTTTGAGATCAGAGATAGCTTTAGGATTAAAAAATTTAATGTAAATGTAACCTAAAATAAATCCTAAGCTAAATATAATAATTGACGCAATTAAGGTCTTTTTATTCATGTATCATTATAATGATGACATAATTAAAATTATTTGTGAAGTGTCTAAATTAGTTTGAAGTATTTTTTACAGCCGCGAACGAAACAGGAATTATAGAATTGTTTATTAGTGTACCTTTTTCCGACCATAATTTGTAAATTTCTGGTTGGATGAGTGTCTCTTGATTTTTAGCAAGATATTCACAAAATGGTTCAATAGAGGTTCCCCCATCTACAGTATTTTCCAGTACCTTTTTACATCCATTTGTTGTTACGTTACCTTCTGCGTCAGAAATATAAAGCCCTGTAACATACTTGTTCTGTGTAAATCCAACCAACTTGTTTAACCCTATTTTATGTGTGTAATCTGAAATTGGTGTAATATATCCCAAAAAACCTGACTCATTCGCTATACTAGGATCATTTTCCCATTTTATGACATAAAAGTAAAAATCTACACCCTCTATTTTTGTTTTAGTAATATCAACTAATTGAAATGGTCGTTTTTCCATGTCTGAATATAAACTTGAAGAAGATATTGTAAATAATAAATCAAAACCGTTATTTTTAATCATGACTGATGGTGTTTTGTCGGGAGTAAAGCTCACATAGCCTGGTTGTACATATGATGGGTTGTCTGGTACTTTCGGTAGTAATCCATCTTTTTCTTTTTGCTCTAATTCAGCCAAATATGCGGGAGAGATCAGATATTCCCATTCTACTGTTCTAAATGCTTCAGGATTTGAAATATCAATTTGTTCAACTTTTACCCCCCACTTGCCTGTTTCTTCGTCAAAAGCATAAATGACATTTTGGTTGGCTTCATCTCTGTATTGCAGGACATTGTCCTGTCCGTTATACATCCCTTTTTGCAACTGGTCGTTTGTCAGAACAATGACTTCCCCGCTAGGAAGGGTGATATGCAAGCCGTCTTTGTCATATTTGGCATTTTGCATTTGGGTAAGGTCCACCCCCGCCAATTCAAATTTCTCCTTGACTTCCCGAGGCAGGAGGGATTGGGGGGTGGGGGTTGGGGGAGGGGTTTCTGTAGGTGATGGCAAGGTGACTGTCACCTTCGCGAAGCGAGTGCCAGTCACCTCGATTGATTGCTGCGCAGAGCAAGCGGTGATCATTAAAATAGAGAAAATAATTGAAGAAGGAAAAGGTTTTTTCATGGACGCCTCGCTTCCCATTTTTTAATATGGATGGCAGTTTATTCGCCCGTCGCCACCACAAAAGCCAGCGCCTGGCCTTCTGTATGACTCAAACTAACCGACCAGTTCGACAACCCCAATTGATTCGCAAGTCTCTCTCCCTCCCCATGTAATACCAAAGACGGCGCTTGATTTTCGCCTGATCTGATTTCAATTTCCAGCCAACTGACAATCCCTATGCCGCAGCCCAATGCTTTCGCGGCCGCTTCCTTAGCCGCAAACCTTGCCGCAAGCGAGGAAACCCGTCCGCCGCAATCACGCTGTTCCGCTTCCGTAAAAACACGCGCAACAAAACGCTCCCCATGACGCTCGAACGCTTCACGGATTCGGTCAATCTCAATTAAGTCAACGCCTGTGGCCAGCTTCATGGGAGATGCTTCGCTTCGCTACTAAGGAACTGATGTCGTTGCGAGCGGTTTTCGCGAAGCAATCTCCTGTTGTGAGGGGATTGCTTCGGGCGAAGAACAAAAGCGCCCTCGCAACGACATGACGCTTTTGTTTCTTTTTCTTTGAACAATGCTCTCTTCCGTGCTGTAGTTTTACTCAGCATGATGCTACGGTCCCGCCGTTGATATCACAAGCCGCTCCGGGTCAATGTATTTGCGCGCAGTTTCCAATACATCCGCGCGCTTTACAGCACGTACCAGGTCCGCATATTTCAAATAGTAATCCAATCCGAGGTCGTAGCGATAAATGTTTAAGATGGCGCTCACAACGCCGCTGTTTGATTCCAGGGATAGCGGCAGGCGTCCAATGTAATTCGCCTGGCTGTCGGCCAGTTCCTGCTTTGTAACGCCATGTTTTACAAAGCGGCGCAGCTCTCGCTCGATCAAATCAATCGCCTTATTCAAGTTCGCCGGGTTTACCCCCGCATTTACTTCCCAGGTGCCGGGGCCCGTCCCGGAATTCAACGAGGAATAAGCATAATAAGCCAGCCCTGATTTTTCACGCACCACATCGCCAATGCGCCCCATCATACCAAACTGCCCCAACACCGAATTTCCGATCGAGGCGGACATATATTCAGGATCTTTGCGCCGCGGCCCCACCATGCCGATCACAAGGTCAGATTGGGACTTGCCTGCAAGCGTATGATGACGCTTGATCGTTTTCTTGATCGGCCTATGCGGAGGCAGAGCGTACGCCTCCTGCTGACCTGGAACCTGCCAGCCGCCCAGGACACGTTCCACCTCTTCGACAATTTTCCGGGGGTGGACCGCTCCCACAATGGCAATGACCATGCCCCTCGGTCCAAAATGGAGGCGATGAAATTCCTGCATATCCTTGCGCGTAATGGACTGGATCGTTTGCGGAAACCCGTCACTCGGTCTGGCGTATGGATGCCCGTCAAATAACATTTGATCAAAAGCCATATCCGCCAGCTCGGCGGTATCCTGCGCACGGATCGCAAGACCGGTGAGCAATTGGGCGCGTAATCTTTCGATCTCGCCTTTTGGAAAAGTCGGCGTTTGCAATGATTCGGAAAGTAATTTGAGCAAAAGCGGAAGGTCTTCAACGAGCGAGCGTCCGCCAAAACTTGTGTTGTGCACCCCTGCATCAAAACCCAGGCTGGCGCCGGCCGATTCAAGTTCATTGTAGATCGAATCGAAACTTCGCGTTTGTGTACCGCGCATCAATGAGGATGCGACAAAATCCGCAAGCCCCAATTTCTTATCGCTTTCGAAGATCGCCCCGGCAGGAAGATAACCGCCCATGCTGATGGATGGACTGTTGAAATTGGAACGCACAAGAACACAGAGGCCATTCGAAAGAACAGCCTGATAAATATCACCTGGACCCGGCAAGGATGGCTTTGTAAAAGGTTTTGTCATTTAGCCGCCCTTGCCCTTCGGGATATATATGCCTATAACCCGGTTTTTGGGTTGAAAATATTTTCGCGCTACGCGCTGCACATCCTGGGGAGTGACCCTGGCGAGCTTGGTCAAATAAGTTGTAAACCAATCATAGGTTGAAAACATGGCTGTGTAACCCATCCAAAATGCCTGGTGGGTGATATCCTCGCTTCCATAAGCGAAGACGGCGCGAGCCTGTTTGACGGCGCGTTTGATTTCATCATTGTTAACCAGTTCATCCTGCAGCTTTTTGATTTCCGCATCCACTACCGCGATGACTTCTTCAGGTTTGCGTTTGGGATGAGTGGTGATCGTAATGCGGTAAAGGCCGGGGTCTATCGAGGCATCAGACCAGCCGGAGGCATCCACGGCATAACCTTTATCGATCAGGGCGCGATAAAGGCGCGACGTTTTATTGGATAATCCGCTTGCGCCATTAAGCAGACTATCCAAAACTTGCAGAGGGAAGTAGTCCGGGTCTGTTGCATTTGGGAAATGATAGGCCAGTTGAACAAAGCAGGTTTCACCCGGGCCTTCCAGGGAAAACCGCAATTCCCCTTTTTGTTCCGGTTCCGGGCGCGCAAGCCGAGGCGGGGCTGCTCCTTTGGGGATACGTTCAAATAATTCCTTAACGCGCTTCAACATGGATCTGGTTTCAAAATCACCGGCAATGGCGAGCACTGCGTTATTGGGGACATAATATCTGCGATAATGTGTGTACAGGTCATCACGGGTGATGGTACGCAAATCAGCCATGTCACCGATGATCTCATGGTGATATGGATGCACACGAAAGGCGTACTGTTGCACCGCCTCCCCCAGCCTGAATATCGGCTCGTTCTCACTCCCCTCCCGTTCAGAGATGATGACCGTGCGTTCGGAGGCGACTTCTTTATCATTAAAGATGCTGTTCCGCATGCGGTCTGCTTCGAGGCGCAGGACAAGGTCAATTTTATCGGCGGGCATGGTTTCATAATAGCGGGTTGAATCATGGGAGGTGGACGCGTTCCAGCGTCCGCCTTCGCGTGAGATGGCTTTATCCAGCATGTTCGCCGGAAAATTTTTCGTCCCTTTGAACTGCATGTGTTCGGTCCAGTGTGAGAGGCCTGTTTTGCCGGTCGATTCATCGCGTGAGCCAACACGATACCAGAGCCACGAGGAAATGATGGGCGCAGTATGAATCTCTTTGAGCATGACCTGCATGCCGTTTTTCAGGGTGACTTGTGTAATAGGATTTGCCATTCATCTCCAAAAATTTTGTTATTAACTCGCTGTCTCTATGTCATTCCGAGTATTGCTACAGATAAACTACTCATTAACTTACGCATTTTTTCGGCCGGATCGCCTTTGGGTTCGCCGGTCAGAATGTCTCCTAATGTGAAACGATGCCTAATCTTAGCATAAATATTAACATACATAGAAGATATGATGCACTTGCCTTTAAAATATTGGCTTGTGACAGATAGTATTTTCAAATATAATGAGACTGCTTTTGACAAAAATCGAGGAGGATTTCGAATCATGGAATATCAATATTACGTGGCCGTCATCGGCGCAGGGCCGGCAGGTCTGTTTGGGGCACGCGAACTTGCAGCCCAGGGTGTGCGCGTGGCGGTTTTTAATCGGGACATTAAGCCCGGTGGACTTGCGGAATACGGCATCTATCCTGAAAAGCATACAATGAAAGAGGGGCTGCGCAAACAGTTCCGCCAAACACTTGACCTTGCAAACATTGATTATTTTGGAAATATTTCCGTTGGCATACAAGGCGACCTGACGCTGGATGAAATTCGCGCGCTCGGTTTCGATGCGGTGCTGGTTACGGCGGGCGCGCAGGGAACAAAATCACTCGGCTTGGCAGGCGAGGAGCTGGAAGGCGTATATCACGCCAAGGATGTCGTTTATTTCTATAATAAACTGCCTCCCTTCAGCCGGAAAAATTTCCGTTTTGGAAAACGCTGCGCCATCATTGGCGCGGGGAATGTGATGGTGGATATCGCCCGTCATCTCATTGACGTACAAAAAGCGGAGGAGGTAACCGCCGTTGTGAGACGCGGCCCCGCCGAAGTAAATTTCACCAAAGAGGAAATGAAACACTTAATTGGCTATCTCGACCTTGAGGGATTTGAAAGGGAAATGGAACGCGTCCGCCCGGCCCTGGATGCGATCCACCAGGACCTGGAAATCGGCCGCCATAAAATATTCGATTCTCTCGCGAAAGCAGACCCAAAGATATCTAATGCAAAATTTCATTTTGATTTTCTCGCTTCCCCCACCGCCATGTACGGTGAGAACGGTCTGCTGACCAAATTGGAAGTTGAAGATAATATCCTGACGGAAAAAGATGGAAAGACCAGCGCCAAAGGCACGGGCGTAAAACGCACCTTGGATGTGGACACGGTCATCTTCGCCATTGGCGATAAAGTGGATGAAACCTTCGGCCTGCCTGCTGAATGGAATGAGTTTGTCAAAAATAAAAATCCGCGCTTCCCCATAGATGACCTGTCTTTCGAATCAACCGTGGAAGGTGTGTTCGTCGGCGGCTGGTCCCGCAAGGCCAGCGAGGGCTTGGTCGGGTATGCCCGCAAAGACGGGATCAGCGCAGCAAAAGCCGTCTGGCAATATTTGCAGACCAAACCACTTGCCAATGTAAATTCAGAAGCGCTTGCTGCAAAGACGAAGGAACTCAATAAACCCGTCATCACGAAAGATGACATCAAACGGCTTGAAGCAGTTGAGGCGCAGGAAGCCAAAAAGCGCGGACTGGAAGAATTCAAGTTTGCCAGCAACGAAGAGATGTTGCAGGCGATGGGGTTGATAGAGACAGCGTAGCCTGACCGCGCATTCATCAAGGATGAATGGATCGAGCAAGTTATCAAAAATCCTTTGCGGGAAGAACGGCAAAGCGACGGGTGAATTCGGCGGTGGGCGCGTATTTTTGAAATGGATAATCGCGTTTTACGGATTATCCTGCCTGAAGACGGTGAGACGGTTCACAATGTCTTTTTTGACCGCAATTTTAAGGAGTAAACCATGAGAATTAAATATTTTGCCGACACGGATACAACTTTATTGGAATTTTCAACCAACCCACCCGAGGAAACACAGGAGTTGAATGAAAATATTTATCTTGACCTCGACAGCCAGGGGCACGTAGTGAGTATGACCATTGAACACGCCAGTCAATCCACAAACGTGGAAGAGTTTTTGTACCAGAGAATTTCCGCAGACGCGGCAGTGTAGATAAAAAAGACCCCCGAGTTCTAGAAGAACTTGGATGTCTGAGATTAAAGCCAGCGAGGGATTGGTCGGGTATGCTCGAAAAAACGGGATCGGAGCAGCAAAAGCCGTCTGGCAATATGTGCAGACCAACCACCTGCCAATGTAAATTCAGAAGCGCTTGCCTGATTCTAAACAGATAGGGATGAAACAAGGCGTTCGCCACTTGAAGACGCCTTGTTTTGGTTTAATAGCTTGCAGAATTTTTGTCGAATTTTAGCGGTGCAATTTTAAATCAGCGTGTATTTCCCCGGATCAAGGTGTCTGATAATGATCTCAGAGGTGCTCTTGAAGATGTTGTTTCTGAGAAAGATTTGTTGGGCAGCTTGCCTATTTTGGAAGACATTATGACTGCCAATATGGTCATTTTGCAAAGTAAGCTTGACAAATTTTGAGTATGTGCTATCCTATAGCTAAAGGATGAAAGGTATGAATAAAATTACTCTTAAAAATCGTTTGAAAGTTGCCCGTGCTGAAAAAAACATTTCTCAAGAAGAACTCGCCAATCTTATTGGGGTAACACGACAAACGATTAGTTCAATTGAAACTGGACAATATTGTCCTTCGGCTCTTTTGGCATTCCAACTGGCAAAAAAACTTGAAAAGCCAGTTGAAGAACTATTTTTTCTAGTAGGAGATGAAAAATGAACAACCAATCTGTTTCTCGTGATGAGCGCACTACTGTAGTCGAAAATGCAAGTTATCGTGTTGCCTACCTTGTGATGTCATTTGGTCTATTAGCCAGTGTAGCATATCGAGGTTTTGTTCTACAGCAAAGTAGTTGGGATTTGCTGGCATTAGTAATTCTGGGTGGGGCGACAGCAACTATGTATCAAGGAACCAGCAAAGTGCTTTCACGTCGCTGGATTATGGCAACTGTCGTTACTTTAGTTATTGCTGGCCTCCTTGCGGTGGCATTTGTAATAATATCCCGTTAGCACACAGCCTGCGGACGAGCAGTCAATCAGGTCAATGCCTTCCACTTTGAGACGCCGCGCAAGTTGAATTGAATCTTCCACGCTCCAACCTCCATCTACCCAGTCTGTGCCCGAAATGCGCACGGTTAGCGGCAGGCGTTCATGTCGTTCACTCCAGCAACCAGGATGACGATAGATTTATTGTTCATTTTTCTCTTCCACTTTAAAGAATATTGAATCCTTTTCCAAGACCACGCTGCGGCTTGTTTTTCCTGGGTGAACAGTTGCCAACGGCAACAGGAGTTAAACAGGAATTTTTTGAAACAATATGCTCAGTAAAGAGATCAGGTAACACAGTGTAACGATCACAAAGGCTGACAACATTCCGTATTGGAGACCTGGATACAGTGAACCTTGTGGATAAATAAGTTGAAATGCCACCCTCGTCAGCCACAAAATACATGTTGCAGCAAGCATTACGATTATTGAATATCTATTTGACTTATCTCCATAAATCAACAGTATGTTTACTATGCCAAACAATACCAGAGACAAAGAAAAGAACGCATTAATTGCCCGAACCGCGGCTACCAACTCTGTTGCATTGCTATCAATATAGGAATACCAATTCCAGGTTTTGGGCACAAAAAAGTGCCATATTCCGAAACCAATGGAAGTGCTGCTGCCAATCATTACGAATATCTTCACAAGTAAATTCATCGTAGTACCTCCTGCCAATTATTGGGAACTCCCAGGGGATGGCTGATCCTCTCCATGATATTTTGGGAAGAGGAATATAGTTTACAACTCGATACATCAATGGATCGCAATACTAATTTCTCTACCGTACATTTAAAATTTCCATTGCGCCAACGTTTCCCCTAATTTAACTGCCTTATCCATGATTTCCTCATTATTTGCGACTTCTCCTTTTCCGGCAGCAGAAGCAACTAATGATCCAATCACCTTGAATTTTAACCAATCCTGATAAGCTTCGAATTCCTTTACAAGTGGATTAACATATAAATTCAAATTCTTTTGAGTTTGGCAAGCTATGATAACAAAACCTTTCCCTTGCAATTTAAAATTATCCCAATTTTTATCCACCAATGAATAACACCTATCCAGCAGTAGTTTTAATAAGGAATGCATGGAACTCCACCATATAGGTGTTGCGAATACAACTATGTCAGCATTTATCATCTTTTCAACAATCATATTAAAGTCATCAATAATAGGGCATTTGTTTGAAATATCTTGATGACAATATTCACATTGGGTGCAGGGTTTAATGGTTTTATTAACCAAATAGACTACTTCTGTTATCGCTCCTTTTTCATTTGCACTTTTGAGCAAACTCAATGTTAGAGTATCGGTGTTTCCACCTTTCCGTGGACTCGCAACCAAAGCCAATATTTTCCTTGCTTCCATGAAAATTCTCCATTTTTAAATTTATAATAGCCCAGCGGAACTGTCAAGTTCAG
>Ga0082335_1007807_pt1 | contig 12642 bp, 18 predicted proteins | sample Subgrocontami58m_FD_72375 | JGI IMG/M metagenome (GOLD analysis project Ga0082335, IMG submission 72375) | Subsurface groundwater microbial communities from S. Glens Falls, New York, USA - GMW37 contaminated, 5.8 m (SPADES assembly) (version 2) ...
GATCGTTACTGCGCGGCCCTTTAATCATATTGGCCCGGGACAGAGCGAACGGTTTGCGATTGCGGATTTTGGCCGCCAGGTAGCGGCCATCAAGTTGGGACTGTCCGACCCTGTGATTCATGTTGGGGATATCGATACGACACGCGATTTTACCGATGTGCGCGACATAGTGTCTGCCTACCGGCTCCTGCTGGTGCTAGGGCGAAGTGGCGAAACTTATAACGTCTGTTCAGGCGTGGAGCGGTCGATCCGGTCATTGGTGGAGCGTATGTGTGTATTAGCCGATGTGAACGTTGAGTTGCGCGCTGATTCAGCCCGGTTGCGGCCAAGCGAGCAGCGTCGAGTCCGTGGTAGCAACGAAAAGCTTGTGCTGGATACCGCGTGGGGACCGCAATGCTCAGTAGATCAAACTTTGTCGGACATAGTTGCGTATTGGGTGCGGGATCTGAGCGGTCAAGGCAAGTAGGCGCGCATTAATATTTGGTATCAGTGATGAGCGGAACATTTAGTATTAGGAAAGCCTTAATTTGTGGAATCGGAGGGCAGGACGGCGCCTATTTGGCCCGGCTTTTGCTGGATAAGAACTATCAAGTGTGGGGTACGTCTCGCGACGCACAAATGGCAACTTTCCATAACTTGCGAGCGCTCGGCGTGAAGGAGCAAGTGAAACTGTTGTCGATGGCGCCAAATGATTTTCGAAGTGCTCTGTCTGCGCTGACACGAAGTGATCCCGATGAGGTCTATTTTCTGGCCGGTCAGAGTTCGGTGGGATTGTCTTTCGAGCAACCAGCGGAAACGCTGGAAAGCATAAGCTTAGGTACCTTGAACCTATTGGAGGCTGTGCGCTTCCTGGGAAAACCGATTAAGTTTTATCACGCTAGTTCAAGCGAATGTTTCGGTGATCTCGGTGGGCAGGCGGCAGTGGAGGATATGCCGTTTCGTCCCCGTAGTCCCTACGCCGTTGCGAAAGCCTCTGCTCACTGGCTCGTAGCCAATTACCGGGAGGCTTATGGTCTGTTTGCATGTAACGGCATTCTGTTTAACCATGAGTCTCCTTTGCGGCCAGAGCGATTCGTTACGCGGAAGATTGTTTCCGCTGCTTGCCGTATAGCTAAAGGATCCACGGAAAGATTGGCGCTTGGACGGTTGGATATTGTCCGCGACTGGGGTTGGGCACCGGAGTATGTGGACGCTATGTGGCGGATGATGCAAGAAGATGAATCAGACGATTACATCATCGCCACCGGAGAAGCAAATTCGCTACAGGATTTTGTCGCCGAAAGCTTCGCAATCGCGGGCTTGGACTGGCAAGAGCATGTGGACTCGGATCCGACGTTAATTCGTCCGACTGACCTTGCTTGGAGTCAAGGAAACCCGGAAAAGGCTGCGCGCTGCTTAGGTTGGCGCGCCAATACGCGCATGAGGGACGTGGTTGCGCGAATGATGAATGATCCTGTTCTATAGAACGCAGGATTTCGTGGATATCGATACGATGCGCGACTTTTTGGGCCGCAATACTCCGTTGATCAGACTTTATCGGATATTGCTGCGGTTTGGATGCCGAAGCTGGGTGTTCAAGGCGAGACCAAGATTGTCTAGACACAAATCGCCGCCTCAATGTCAAGGAGCCAAACGATGCAAAAAATTGCACTCATAACCGGTATCACTGGCCAAGACGGAGCTTATCTTGCCGAACTGCTCCTCGAAAAAGGTTACGTGGTTCATGGCATTCGCCGTCGCACCTCGCTGTTCAACACGGATCGTATCGATCACCTCTATCAAGATATTCATGAACCCGGCACGCGGCTATTTCTGCACTATGGAGACATGACAGACTCATCGAGCCTCATTCGCATTATCCAGCAAGTTCAACCGGATGAAATCTACAACTTAGCCGCACAATCGCATGTGATGGTTAGCTTCGAAGAGCCCGAATACACAGCTAACTCCGATGCGCTCGGTGCCTTGCGCGTTCTCGAAGCCATTCGCCTGCTTGGTCTGGAAAAGAAAACCCGCTTCTATCAAGCCAGTACTTCCGAACTTTACGGCCTCGTCCAGGAAAGCCCGCAGAAGGAAACAACGCCGTTTTACCCGCGCAGCCCCTATGCCGTCGCCAAGCTCTATGCTTACTGGATTACCGTCAACTATCGCGAGGCCTATGGCATCTACGCCTGCAACGGCATCCTCTTCAATCACGAAAGTCCTGTCCGCGGCGAAACTTTCGTTACCCGCAAGATTACCCGTGCACTCGCAAGAATCCAGCTCGGCCTGCAGGAGTGCTTGTACCTAGGCAACCTGAATTCGCTACGCGACTGGGGCCACGCCCGCGACTACGTAGAAATCCAATGGCTAATGCTGCAACAGGAAAAGGCCGAAGACTTCGTCATTGCCACTGGCGTGCAACACAGCGTGCGCGACTTCGTCAATGCTGCCGCCAGGGAACTCGGCATGCAAATTCGCTGGGACGGGACGGGCGCTGAAGAAAAGGGCTATGACGCCCATGGCAAGTGCATCGTCGCCGTCGATCCGCGTTACTTCCGGCCCACCGAAGTCGAAACCCTGCTCGGTGATTCGACTCAGGCAAGAGAGAAACTCGGCTGGACGCCCAAGACCACCTTTGACGAACTAGTCGCCGAAATGGTCCGCGAAGACCTTAAATCCGCCGAGCGCGATGAGCTCGTTAAACACCATGGTTACAAGTCGATGGACTACTATGAATAGGCATCGCCTCGCCAGCGCGGACGTCTCGAAGAACCAACCGAAGTTCGAAAGGTGTCATCTTAGCGGGTGGTCTCGTAACCCGCATCGCCGAAGAAAGAAACCAATCCCAAGCCCATGATCGAAATATGCGGCAGACCGACCCTATGGCATTTGCTGATAGCCTTGTAGTGTCGCGGGTTTACCTCGATGCGATCGCGCCGATGTGAACGGCGCGCAAAAGCCGCACTCTACGCTTCGATCCGAGGGGCGCCCGCCGCTTCTCGGGTGACTGCTCGCTGCACCGAGCGCTGAATCGCCACGCCGATCAGGGCACCGATGGCGTTGACGATGACGTCTTCGGTTTCGAAAGTGTGGCTGTGGGTGATGATCTCGGTGAACTCATGCATCGCGCCGATGGCGGCCACGAGGGCCACCATGTACGCTGCCGGCCGCAGTGACCAGCCTAGGCCAAAGGCGAAGGCAATCAGGGCGTAGGCGGCGACATGCGCAAGCCAGTGCCAGATTCCGGGGAAGGCAAGGCCAGTGGCAGGGTCGCTGCCGATGGTGAAGAGGCCGAGCGTGAGCAGCACGGCTGCTGCGCGGGCAAATTTCGTGATGGTGGCGAGGGTGGCTGCGTTCATAAGGCAGGGCAGTTTATCAATTGGATCTGCTGGGTCAAGGGTAGAATTGCATCTGCTTGACTAATGGAAGTGGTATGCGATCGAGATTCAGCGGTCTGCTTCGACCGCATCATGCGACGTTTTCGATGGTTCACCGCCTCCTCGATGCGGCGATCATCGTGTTCGCGCTCGTATTCGCGGCGACCGCCTACGACGGCACCATGAAAGACGCATACTGGCTTGCGGGTCTGCTCGCGGTACTTGGCCTGCAGGTCGTGGGGGAGATTACCCAAATCTATGCGTCCTGGCGGGTGTATACCCTGCGGCAGGAAGTGTCCGAACTCGCCTTGGCGTGCCTGGTGGTTGGGGCCTTGCTGGTAACCGGCGCATTTGTCAGCAAGACCTCGGAGCAATACTCGCGCGTGGTGATGGTGCTGTGGTGGACGCTCGCGTTTTCCGGTCTGGCGGTGGAGCGTTTTGTGATCCGGGCGCTGCTGCGGGCGAGCCGCGCGCGCGGGCGCAACACTCGCTCGCTCGCGATTGCCGGCGCGGGCGAGTTGGCGCAACGTGTTGCGGAGCGCGTTCTCGAGACCGGCTCAATCGGTCTGCGGCCGATCGGGTATTTCGACGATGGTGTACCGGCCGGAACGAAACTATCGCAGGAGCCGGACCTCGCGGTGCAGGGCAACCTCGAAGCGTTGGTCCAGCTAGCCCGGGAGGGCGCGGTGGACTACGTGTATATCGCACTCCCGATAGCCAGCGAGGAGCAGGTCAAGGCGCTGATCCACGATCTTTCCGACACCACGGCGTCGGTGTTCTTCGTTCCCGATTTCTTCGTGTTCGAGATGCTGCAGGCGCGCTGGACGGAGATCGACGGCATGCCCCTGGTGAGCGTGTTCGACACGCCGTTCCTGGGGGTGGATGGGGCGCTGAAGCGCATGGAGGATCTGCTGATCGCGGCGGCCGCGCTGACGGTGACGGCACCGTTGATGCTGGCGATCGCGCTCGGGGTGAAGCTCTCCTCGCCCGGGCCGGTGCTGTTCCGCCAGCGCCGCTACGGCTTGAGCGGCAAGGTGGTGGAGGTGTGGAAGTTCCGCAGCATGGGCGTGCAGGAAGATGGCGACGAGATCCCGCAGGCGCGGCGCGCGGACCCGCGCGTGACGCGCTTCGGCGCCTTTTTGCGCAGGACGTCGCTGGATGAACTGCCGCAGTTCTTCAACGTGTTGCAGGGGCATATGTCGGTGGTGGGCCCGCGGCCGCACGCGGTCGCGCACAACGAGCAGTACCGCAAGCTGGTGCCCGGTTACATGCTGCGCCACAAGGTGAAGCCGGGCATCACCGGCTGGGCGCAGGTGAACGGCTGGCGCGGGGAGACCGACACGGTGGAAAAAATGCAAATGCGCGTGGAGCACGACATGCACTACATCCGCAACTGGTCGCTCGCGCTGGATATGAAGATCGTGGCGCTCACGGTGGTGCGGGGGTTTGCGGGGCCGGGGGCGTATTAGGGGTCTGGTGGTTCTGTCAGAGTCTCCCGAAGCGATGGCCGAGGGATTGCGCCGGCTTGTCGATGATGCGCCGCTGCGTATACTCGTTGACACACGCAAGATCCCGTGCGCTGGCCCGCACCAAGCTCTGCCTGCAGGACTGCCGGTGCGTGGGCAAGCTCAATGCCAAATGCGAACGGGACTACGCCAACTGGGAACATGCACAGAAGTTCGAACCATTGGAACGCATTCCAGGAGCAGATCAAGATGATTAAGGTAATCGAAGCGCGTTATCGCGGCGATTTTCAGGTTTCGCTGACGTTTTCGGACGGGGTAGAAGGCCTGTTTAACGGCCGGGAGTTTTTGCAGCGTAGCGGCCCCTTGATTGATGCATTGCGCGATGAATCCTTTTTCCGCCGCGTATTCATTGACGCCGGGGCAGTATGCTGGCCGAACGGACTCGAGCTTTCTCCGACAAAGCTCCGTGAGACCTGTGTTGCACCCGAAACGGCCTGATCGGTATACGTGGCCCTGCAAACCCCCGTCACAACTCCCTGAGCAACTGTAGCCAGTCCGTTCAGGGCTGCTGCAGCGCGCCGGCCTTGGCCGTGCAGGGCAATCTCAAGGCCCTGGTTCAGCTCGCCCGGGAGGGCGGGGTGGACTATGTGTATATCGCGCTCCCGATGGCCGGCGAGGCGCAGGTCAAGGCGCTGATCCACGATCTTTCCGACACCACCGCGTCGGTGTTCTTCGTGCCGGATTTCTTCGTGTTCGAGATGCTGCAGGCGCGTTGGACGGAGATCGACGGCATGCCCCTGGTGAGCGGGCCGTCTGGGTCGACGGAAACATGCGGCTCACCTTTGCATTCGAAGGTCAGGATGCGATCGAGGTGGATTACCGCGACTATCACTAGGAGCAGCTATGGGACGAATGCATAATCCGCCGCATCCAGGCGAGGTGCTTCGGGAATTCCTTCCCGAGGGCATGACTATCGAGAACGTTGCGCGCCAGCTTGGGGTGTCCCGGGTGCAGCTATCGCGCGTTCTGAACGCGCGATCAGCCATTTCCGCCGACATGGCGATACGGTTGGGTTTGCTCACCAGTACCACGCCCGAATCCTGGCTCTCGGGGCAAACGAAGTGGGATTTGTGGCAAGCGTCGCAGAAGCCACGCCCGCCGGTGGCACCGCTGCGGCGCGCTGCATGAATCTGCAGGCCCATCACGATCTTGTGCATGCGCGTGAGGCGCTTGCCGAGCGGCTTGCGGAAATTACGCCTCTTGCGATCGCTGCCTGACGCGCCCTTAAGCGCGGCGCGCGGACCTGCGCGTGACGCCCTTCGGCGTGTCTTTGCGCAGAACCTCGCTGGATGAGCCGCCGCAGTTCTTCAACGTGTTGCAGGGGCACATGTCGGTGGTGGGCCCGCGCCCGCATGCGGTCGCGCACAACGAGCAATACCGCAAGCTCGTGCCCGGTTACATGCTGCGCCACAAGGTGAAGCCGGGCATCACCGGCTGGGCGCAGGTGAACGGCTGGCGCGGCGAGACCGACACGGTCGACAAAATGCAAAAGCGGGTGGAGCACGACATGCACACCATCCGCAACTGGTCGCTCGCGTTGGATCTCAAGATCGTGGCGCTCACGGTGGTGCGGGGGTTCGTGTCGCCGGGGGCGTATTAGGGGTCTGGTGGTTCTGTCAGAGTCTCCCGGCGCAGAACAGCATCTGGCCCGCGAGCCAGTACTGGCGCGGTTCCTGGGGAGGTTGCAGGGGATGGGCGGCGGGTGACCTGCCCATGTTTTTGCGGCCGGAGCCGGATTTTGCTAGGCTACGTGCCTCGGCTTTGGTAGCGCCGGGGCAGATAGAGGGCCAGCGCCGTGGGAAGACTCGAGAAAGTTCTCGCCAGCGTGTTGCGCGGGACTTCCGACTACAATCTTGCATTTGCAGATCTGCGCTATGTCCTGGAACAGTTGGGATTCGACGTACGCGTCAAGGGCGATCATTTCATTTTTACAAAATCCGACGTGACAGAGATCATCAACCTGCAACCCATCGGCAGCAAGGCGAAAGCGTACCAAGTGAAGCAGGTCAGGAATCTGGTGTTGAAATACAAGCTCGCGAGGTGATGAACATGCAACACCGCTACGAATTGGTAATCTTCTGGAGCAAGGAGGACCAGTGCTTCGTCGTCGAGGTGCCGGAACTGCTTGGCTGTATGGCCGATGGCGCAAGCTATCAGGAAGCGGTGAAGAACGCAGAGCGCGTCATCGAGGAGTGGATCGAAACGGCACGCGCACTCGGTCGCGCCATACCCGAGCCGTCCGGCAAACTCATGTACGCTTGATATCCGCAGCCCGGCCGCAGATAGCTCGCTTCCACATCGATTTCCGCTACGTCGATGCGCCACAAGGTGAAGCTAGGCATCACCGGCTGGGCGCAGGTGAACGGCTGGCGCGGGGAGACCGACACCGTCGAAAAGATGCAAATGCGGGTGGAGCACGACATGCACACCATCCGCAAAAGTCGCTCGCGCTGGATCTCAAGATCGTGGCGCTCACCGTGGTGCGGGGGTTCGTGTCGCCGGGGGCGTATTAGGGAGTTGGCGTGAGGGGCGAAGGAATGCGCCCAGACGCGGCGCCCGCACCGACCATCACGGACCTTCAGTCTCAGTGGCTCGGGAATTCCGGATTCCTATATTTGACAGCGCTGGTATATTGCCTATAATGCAATAGGATGAAGGCGCGCCGCATTCGATATAGAAAACTGGTGCTTGGCAAGGCCGCCATCGAGGAGCGCATCTGGGCGGTGCCGCAGCCAGTTTCAGGCAGTTTTCATGGCTAATAAGTACAGCCTTTCCTTGATCGTCGATGGCGAATGCGTCTTGCGATACGACAACGAACGAGGCAAAGGCGATCATCGTCATTTCATGGACCGGGAATCGACTTATACCTTCGTGTCCATGGAAAGGCTGATGGACGATTTTCAGGCTGAAGTGCAACAAATATTGCAGGAGTTAGCGCAATGAAAGCGATTATTGGCGTCCAATCCCTGGACGGATTTTCCAGAGAAGGCAAGGATTTCGCTCGCCGGCTGGATGGCGGGGCGAAAATGCATGAAGGCGATTTCCAGCTTTCGTTCTCCACACCGGCACAACTGGTTGCGGAACTGTCGCCGAAACGCATGGAACTGTTACAGGTGCTGAAAAAAGCCGGTCCGCTCTCCATCCGGGCGCTGGCGAAGATGATGGGCAGGAACTACAGCAACGTCCACGCTGACGTGCAACGACTGATCGAGCATGGTTTGATCGAGAAGGATGCCGACGATCATGTTCTTGTGCCATGGGATGATGTCGTGGTGCGCATGGATGCTTCGCTCATGCGTCTTGCTGCTTAAGGTTCGCCGCCAGCCCACGACGGTCGGCCCGCGTCCGCACGCGGTCGCGCACAACGGGCAATACCGCAAGCTGGTGCCCGGCACCATCCCGCGCCACAAGGTGAAGCCGGGCTCACCGGCTGGGCGCAGGTGAACGGCTGGCGCGGCGAGACCGACACCGTCAAAAAAATGCAAAAGCGCGTGGAGCTACTACGAAGAGCGGTTGCATGCCCTCAAAATGGGTCAACATTCTTAAACATTAAAAACCCAGTAAGCGAAGCGCCGCCTGCCTCGTAGACCTGCAAATGTGCCAAATCTGGCAATACACGGTAAGAGCGGGTTTGCTTGAAAGCTAAGCTTTGCCTGACGATTTCCCGGGATAAAGCGAGTTCAGCTCGCGCGCCAGGCCGGTAAGGGAAATTGCTTCGACGTCTGCTTTGATGCGGTAGCGTTCCGCTCCGGGATAGACGACAAATTTGCGGGCAGGCGAGAGGTCGGTGCAAGCGGCATGAAAGCCGCGTTCCACTTTGGGTGCGAGGCTGCGCTTGATTTCAACGGCCCAGAGGGTGCCGTCCGGCCATGACAGTAGCAGGTCGATTTCGGCGCCGCCGCTGCTGCGATAGAAATGGCCTTGGGCTTGTGCCGGGGCGCAGGCGAGCAGGTTTTCGATCACGAAACATTCCCAGCTTTGCCCGACTACGGGATGCGCGAGCAGCGTTTCCTTGTCGGTGATGTTGAGCAATGCGTGGACCAGGCCGCTGTCGCGCACGTATACTTTGGACGATTTGGTCAGCCGCTTGCCCAGATTGGCGTGCCATGGCGGCAGGCGGCGCACGAGCAGCAGGTCAACGAGCAAATCGAGATAGCTCGCGGCGGTCTTGGCATCTACGCCGAGGTTGCGCGCAAACTGTGCGGTATTGAGCAGGCCGCCTTGATGGTGGGCGAGCATGCGCCAGAAGCGGCGCAGGGTTTCGGCGGCGATGCGCGGGCCGAATTGGGGAATGTCGCGTTCCAGATAGGTGCGTATGAAGTCTTGCCGCCAGCGCAGGCTGCGCGCGGCGTCGGCGGCGAGCAGGCTTTCGGGAAAGCCGCCGCGCACCCATAGCTTGTCGGCCGGCAGTGCTTGCGTTTCCAGCACATTGAAGGGGCCGAGCTCCAGGTAAGCGATGCGCCCCGCCAGTGTTTCGCCGGATTGCTTGAGCAAATCAAGGGATGCCGAACCCAACAGCAGGTACTGCCCGGCACGCCGGCCTGCGCGCCTGCCCTTATCGATCAATCCGCGCAGAATGGGGAACAGGCCCGGGGCGCGGTGAACTTCGTCAAGGATCACCAGCTTGTCCCGATGGTCAGTCAGGTAAAGTTCTGCCTGAGCGAGCTTGGCGCGATCCTGCTCGGATTCAAGGTCGAGATAGAGCGCGTTATGGCTTTTGCCGAGTTCAAGCGCCAAGGTGGTTTTTCCGGCCTGCCGCGGGCCGAGCAATGCCACCGCAGGCGACTGGGCGATTGCGTCTGTCAGTTTGGTGTAGAGGAGGCGCTTTAACATGGTTGCGATTATGGAGTGCAATTCCCGTAATTGCAAGGTTAGCGAAGGACAAAAGCGCGTGGCGCACGACCTGCACACCATCCGCAACTGGTCGCTCGCGCCGGACCTGAAGATCGTGGTGCTTACGGTGGTGCGCGGGTTTGCCGGGCCGGGGGCGTATTAGTGGTCTGGTGGTTCCGTCAGAGTCTCCCAAAACGATGGCCGAAGGAATGCGCCGGCTTGTCGATGATGCGCCGCTGCGTGAGCGGCCGGGCCGGGCGGGTTTATGCGGAAGAGCATTTGGCCTGGGAGCAAGGACTGGCGCGGTTCTTGGAGCGGTTGCGGGGGGGTGGTGGGACCGATTGAAGCGTGTTGGTGATGATTGGTAAGGCGCCTGAAGCCCATGAATAGCTGCGGTGGCAGATACCCACCCTCACGCCAACCCTGCGCGCCCGGGCGTGACCCGCTTCGGCGCTTTCGTGGTGCTCACCGTCTGCGAGCGTGAGCGCAACGAGGTCCGTGGAATCGCCAGAAAGCGCTTCAACGCTCGGTCTACGGAATACTGAAGCCTGCGATTTGGCAAGGGAAAATCGCAGTAATTAGTGGCAGCGTCAGGCCGTTTCCTACTCAGTACTCAACGAGGAACCGTATGTGCGCTCGACGAACGTCTTCAACCTGTCATGAATGCCCAGCAAGACCGGAATGTGTTTTACCAGGTTGTTGAAAAACTGGAACAGAATCTCCGGGTCGTGCTCATATTGGTGATGAACATCGTTGCGAAGCTCCCTGATAACCTTCCAGAGTTCCGGGTCATCCAGGATGTCCATTTTCTCCATGAAGGCGAGGACCGAACCGAAGCGATCCACATTGACTTCTTCCTCGATGGCCACGCTGCGCATGGTTTTCCCCAGATGCTCCTGAAAATCGGCAAGCCTGGCACGAAACGCAGCGATCGTTTCGTGCTCTTCCGGCGTTAGCGCATCCAGTCCTTTGCCGCGGATTTTTTGCAGCGGTCCTTGCATCTTGCGCGTCGAATAGTCCAGGTAGGCGCGCATGCGCGCCAGGTGTTCGAGCTTCTTCCCAATGAGTTTCAGGTTTTCACTCATTTCAGACGCACGCCGGTCTGCTTGGCTATCCGATGGATGGGCTTACTGCCATCGCCAACGATCAAATCCACCTCGAGATCGAAAAGGTCGCGAAGATCTGCCTTGCAACGCATCGCGGCCATGAGGTCCGGCGAATTTGCTTCGACAAACAAATCCACGTCACCGCCACGCGTGGCATCGTTCGCTCGGGAGCCAAAGAGCCAAACTTTCGCACTCTCGCCGTAGCTGCGCGCGATGATTGCAGTAGCCCTCTGAGCCAATTCTTCCGAAATTCTCATGACATACCTTTAGCGCGATCAAGTGCGCGGAATTTGATTATTGCATAGAAACGTTGATTGATCGCTCGGTAGGTCAGGGCACCGATGGCGTTGACGATGACGAGCACCTGCAGTTGTTCAACGTACTGCCGGGGCATATGTCGGTGGTCGGCCCGCGCCCGCACCTAGTCCGATGGTTGTCTTGGGATGGTGGGCCACCCGATGCCGCCGACATTCTTGAACATCAAAAACTCGGTATCCCTCGCCCCGCCTGCCTCTCAGCATCGGTGCCCGAAAGCTGCGAAGCCTGCTGGTTCATGAGTACCTGTCAGATACCCGGCTGTTCTTGCAAGCTCTGTTGTCAGCGCCGGCTCGCCGATGACGCGCCGCCGCGAGAGCGTTTGGGTAAGGCGGTGCGGTTTTATGCTGAGCAGCATCTGGACAAGGAGTGGGTGCTGACGCGGTTTTTGGAGAAGTTGCGGCTTGTATGCGATGGGGTGGATTGAACGGTGTTAGGGGGCAGGTCAGGCCTCAACGCGCTTTTAGGCGCAGCCGCGCTTGACCATGCAATACATCAGGCCAACGTTATCGGTTATCCGGCCTCGATGCGGTTGAATACCGCTTGCGGAAGTTACCTATTGGGCATTGCGCAATTCTCAATAAATAGAACCAGTATAATGTGCTATATTGCGGTCACATTTGAGTCCAGAACGGAGTAGCAACAATGGATACACTATTAGCCGAAGCCTCAATCGGCATTACCGAACTCAAGAAAAACCCCTCGGCGGTAATTCGCAATGCCGGGGATGCGCCGGTGGTGATCCTGCATCACAACCGCCCGACCGCTTATCTGGTGCCGGTGCGCCGCTATGAAGCGATGATGGACGTACTCGGCGATCTGGCACTCGCGGAAATCGTCAAGGAACGACTCAATCATCTCGATGATGCTGAAGAAGTCTCCATCGAAGAACTCGAAAGCGTTGCCCGTGCCAAGATATCAACTCAAGTTTCTGCCCGCCGCACGTAAGGAGTGGGACAAGCTCGACGGCAGCGTCCAACTACAGTTTCTCAAGGTGCTCAAACGCCGCCTGGAGGAACCGCGCATCCAGAAGGCGGCGCTCGTCGGCATGCCCGATTGCTACAAGATTAAGTTGCGCGAATTGGGCTATCGGTTGGTGTATCGGGTAGATAGCGGCGAAGTCGTGATTGTCGTGTTCCCCGTGGGCAAACGTGAGCGCAGCGAGGCCTATGAAAGCGCCAGAAAGCGCTTTAAGGATCGGCCTACGGAATACTGAAGCCTGTTCTCTACTTTACCCGAGGCCACCTGTAAAACGCGCTTATGGCAGTCTCGTGAAGGAAGTCGTGCACGGTGAGCCAGGGCACCAAGCGCCTGGTTCGCCCGGACACGGTTGAGGCCGCGGCGCTCCGGCGCCGCCGATCTGGTGATGCCGGACAAACTCACCGGCATGCTCGCCAGCGGACGGGCCATCGTCGCCACCGCAGAACCCGAAACCGAGGTGGCGGCGGTGCGCTGGTGCGCTGGTGCGCCGGGAACGTCGTTCAAATAATCCGGGCCACTTCT